>Ga0265797_10001608_pt1 | contig 39643 bp, 42 predicted proteins | sample P2T30metagenome_FD_192433 | JGI IMG/M metagenome (GOLD analysis project Ga0265797, IMG submission 192433) | Plant litter microbial communities from East Loma Ridge, Irvine, California - P2 T30 | ecosystem: Environmental > Terrestrial > Plant litter > Unclassified | place: USA: California...
AGATTATTAACTTAGAGGGAGGAAATAAATACAAGGAGGGCAGAAATGTTCGTAGGACTGATTGAAATCAATTGAATCGGGCCGAATCACCCCTGTACTTGCTCCGTGCGCTGACCAGGGGGGTGAGAAAAGACTTTTGAAATGCACCTCCGTACGATCTCCCTGAGATCGGATATGTGTTGTGAGCGAAACATGGCGCTACCGCCCCAACGGGCTAGCGCCAGCACTTCGCCGCCACAACGCCTAAGAGCAGTGATACCCTTACAGCGACGTAGGTCGTATTAAAGGAAGCGGATCTAGGCAGAAGGGATCTTAACAGTTAAGGGCAGGGCTTGTCTTGCTGCTCGTAAGGAAGTTACAGCGCGTAATAATAGGAAGAAGCTAAAGACGCGGGTGCGCGCTAAAGGAGGTAAGCTAGCTTAAAGGCGCTGCAGGCGCTGCAATTAGCCTAGGCATAACGCGCGTACGTGTAAGCAAGCAGTAGAAGTAGTCTCTAAATAATATTGCATGTTACATTGTCCTACACAGGGCTAAAGTAGGCTGTTTTGCACCAGAATGGGGTGGTTTTGGTAGGGGCTTGGCAAAAGTGACCGGCCAAGCTGTGTGACCGGCGAAGCCGTGAGGTACGTTACTATCTTAGTGAAATGCGTATAATCTACTCTTGCAGGAAAGGTGCGCTGCTAAGAACGTCCTTCCCTGCATTAAGTTCTAGCATCCACTCGTTACTAAATGCGTCCGGGCTCAAACCTATATCCAGATCAAGATCCGTGTTCGAGAAACTCATTGCTGAAGCGTCTATTCCAGACAGGAAGCCTAGCGACGGACCTTCCACACTCAGGATGTCGTTGGTCATAGTCTCATTCTGCAGTGGCATCGTTCCCGTCATCTCTGCGATCATCGCTTCCACCTCAATGCCTCCCTCATCTCTTGTTTCCAAGGTCGCGAGAGTTGTCTGCAAGCTCGCGTCAAGTGACTTGACTGCTTTCCGTTCCTCGTAGCCGTTTTCTTCGATACTCTCTAGTACAGTCTGCTTGAGATTTTCGAACACATCGCGATACTTCTTTGCCGTTGGCCATCGCTCAGTGATGATGTATAGAACAATCGAGCACGCGTTTAAGTCATTGCTTGACTTCATGCCAAACACGGTTCTGGGCGATAGCCAGGTACAGTATATCAACGTTAGACCAGCCACGAAGACAGAATGCAGCGCCATGAGACTGAACCCGACGCTTACTCGCTGATGAAGACGCTTGTAGGTCTGACAGACGCCTCCACAAGCTTCAGCGCATTTCTCTACGAAACGAGGGGTTGCGGGTGCTGACAGCAGTCGTGGATGCAAGAGAAATCTCATGCATTTGTAGTAATACACCATTTGCGATTCGCAGACGCCGTGATGTATACGTTGGCAGCAGAGGAATGGACGGACGTGCACGTCGTAGTCGTTCATGCTGACTTCCAGATCGAAATTGTGCGGTCTAGTTGGACAACGATCGTGGCGCGGCATGGTGGCACGCCAATGCTCGAGTTGCTCGAGGTAACGATCGATCTCCAACTCAGAAGACGTATCGAAAAAGTTGTCTACACGATATATAGACTGCTGTATGTTTGATTCGATAATTCTGAGCCGGCAGAGGTGAATGAAACAGGACATTGAAGTGGGCTGTTTGATGGACCGATCCTCCAAGGTTGGGAAGACTGATGCGGACGAGGCTTGCGCGATCTCGGCAGGATCTTCGATGTCCTCGTTTATGTCCAATGGTAGCTGCTGCAGTCAGCATCTGGTCATTCATCATTGCGCTGGACAATTCACCTCTGCATCAATGTCACGATCTGAGATAGAGAAAGGTCTTCCAAGGACGACTGCGAGAGGTATAGGTACGAAGTCAGTGTATGTCTCACATGCACTTCGTACATGTACACTTACTGCTCACTTGACGATCCAGGCAATATGCGGTCCAAAAGACCCTTTTTCTCATCTCTAAGACCTGCAACGGGAGCATAAGATCTTTTGCAGAGCGCCGCATCTTCGCCCTTCGGTGAAGGCCAAGGTCGATACAGAGTCGCATTGCCAGACCTACGTAAGTCCAAGCGCCAGGCCCTTGAGGTGCACGTAGGCTGTGCAGGGATAAGAGGAGAAGAACCTCGATGGTGCGCATGTCGTTGAAACCTAGGATCGTGTCGAGCTCTCGGAGAGCCGCTGCATAGTGCTGCTCGGAGGAAAAGGCTCCTGGCTGCCCAGTCGTCTCGAGGAACCGCCCACCGATAGCATAGACTATATTTAAGACGGTAAGCTCGTATGGCTCACTCAGCATCTCGCGTCGCTCGTGTAAATCTCGGAGAAACGATGTCCTCAAGAGCGGCCAGCGTAAGGACATGTGTTTAAAGTATGCTAGTAGAAGCTTATCGCAAAGCGGGCTCTGCATAAGATTCATACCAATATCAGATCCATCTTCGGCCACTCCAAAAGGCTGATACAAGGACGTTGGTGACAACTGGCCGTCGCACGCAGGTTGGAGGGTTGACGTTACAGAGTCTTTTCTCTTGACCAGAGATCCTATCATCCTACCCATGGTGATGTTTGACGAGGCGCCAATGTATCCGCCTGAAGCTTCTATGGAGAGATCGCGCAGAATTTCCGTCACCGAGGTGATACTCTCGTTGTCTGGGTGCTCTCGTGCCACGGGTCCACACGCATCAGAGCTGACAGTTGGCTCATAAAGAGCGGCACAAGGTGGTGCGAAGTTGTTATCATTCGACAGATGTGAAAGGCGGCACGCGCTCTCGCCTTCGACGCTCGTGGACTCGTGCTGCGGAGGTTGACGGTCTAAAATCTGCCAGTCGCCAGTCGCGCCGCTCACAGGATCCACGTAGCTGCCCTTGGACAGCGCGCTCTCAAGCTCCGCCACTCTCTGCTCGAGCCGTCGGAGGTACTGTTCCTTGCTTGCTTGTCGATTCTCTGGCTGCACGTAGACGCAGGCTACAGCATAGTTGAGACAGTTTGAGCAGGACGGATGGCAGCCATCGCACTAGTGTCGTCAGCAAGAGGAGCCATTTCACGATCGCTTGAAGGATACCTTTTGTTTCCTCGATTTACACCTCTGGCACGCGACCGCTACTCTTGGTCTCTTCGTCCTCGGCTTTTCACTATCTAGATTTCCTTCGTCGGCCATATTGGCAATGAAATCAACTTCCTGTGTCGAGACCCCGGTTTTGGTGCACTATGCTACGAAGAAAAGCTTGTAGTCGCTCGAAGTGCGTCTTCCCGAGAATTGTCTTTGAGACGTGAGCGCGATACACCTGCGTTGTTCCTATCGTCCTAGTCCCGCTAGTCGATAAGAGCGGGGTTGTGCATCTGGCCAAGGTCAAGATATCCCTGCCTAATATCGGAAATGTGCATCCGCAAAATGTGCCCAGGTGGATCAAGTGCCGCCATTTCTCTAGTGGTAGTGGTGGTACCACGGTGGTAGCTCTGGCGGTGCTGAGGTCGGTAAACGAGAAAAACACTCGCTGGATAGAAGACATGGTCGCTACAAGTAGTCCTGAATATCACCGATATATCACCTGTGAGACATGTTGTTGCAGGAGTGAAGATGATGTCACAATTACATCCAGAGTTTACATTCTTCATGCAAGATACGACTTTATACTCAAAACGCTACACCTATGCTGATCTCTGCACTTCACTGTACTTAAGATGCGCACTTTCTCTTTGCGGGAGGCGGATGAACGCCATTTGTGCCAGTGTCCATCATCGCCACCTTTTCTGCCTCCCATGAAGCCAGACCATCGCCACCAAAGTCAGAACCGTATCTGAAGAGATGTCCGTAGTGGTCATCTCGTAGCATGCTCATGCCTTTGGTGCTATACAAGTTCTCCCGAAGCGTTCCTCCCTCGACCTCATAATCTTCCCACATCAATCCGCGCCTTTGTAACTCAGGCACGAGTAGATCTACCACATCTTCGTGACTTCCCGGTGCAGTGATGTAGGCAATATTGAAGCCATCGACATCAGCTTCATTGATCCATTGCTCGAATACATCCGCGACCATCTCAGGCGTCCCGATAGGTGCCGGGTGAAAGCCACCGAGAGCCATAATTTCTCCCAGCTTGCGAGGCGTCCAAGGCCCGATATCACCGACCACTTTGTTGAAGTTGTCCAGGAAAGAGTGAACCGCGTTGTCTCCTGGCGCATCTTTCAGCTCGAAGACTTCGTCCAGCGGGAACCGGGAAAGATCGATCCCCGTATATCCGGAGAATTGGGCAAGGCCACCGACAGGGTCCGAATTTTCTATCGCACGCTTGTACTTGGCTTGTGCTTCTTCCAGAGTTCTTCCCAGGATCGGGGATACGCCGACAAAGAATTTGAGCGAAGCTGGGTCACGGCCTCGGGCTGCGGCCTCCTCACGGATCTTGACCACACTGTCCGCCGTTTGACTTGGTACTAGCCCACCTATATAGATTGCTTCGGCGTGCTTCGCAGCAAAGCTCCTGCCAGTCTTGGATGTCCCAGCTTGGAATAGCACAGGGGTACGCTGTGGACTTGGGTGCAGTTGTGCGAGACCGCTGACTTTATGGTACTTGCCATCATGCTCAATCCTTTTTATCCTGCTTGGCTCGAATGCGATGCGACTTTCAGGGTCGAAGCGCACTGCATCATCTGCCCAAGAGCTTTCCCAGAGTTTGTACACCACGTCCATGTATTCGTCGGCCATAGCATAGCGCTCGTCATGTGCAACGACCTTATCGTAGCCAAGAGCTTTCGCTGCACTTGAGCTGTGACTCGTGACAATGTTCCATGCCACGCGGCCTTCAGTCAAGTGATCCAGCGTAGAAAAAGTTCTAGCTAGAATGTATGGCGGCAGATACGTCGTGCTGCCGGTAACGCCGAAGCCCAGTGATTTTGTAACGGAAGCCATTGCTGGTATGATGACCATGGGGTCGTTGACAGCGAATTGTGAGCCGCACCGTAACATGGCGTCGGGTGATCCGCCATATATGTCGAAAGTCGAGTACGAATCAGCGAAAAAGATAAACGAGATTTTGCCGCGCTCAGCAAGACGGGCGAGCTCGAGCCAATATGAAAGGCGGTCTTTAGTTCTGCCTTTGTCGTTTGGGTCCCTGCAAATTGTCAGAATATATCCCCCTTCCATCAGCTACGCTTGAGCCTACCGCCATTGGCCAGGGCTCATATGACTGCCAACGCAGCCATGCTCGAAGAAGTTCAAGTAAATTCGCTTCTTGGGTGTTGTCGTAGACATGTTGCTGAGACGTGTGTGACGAAGTGGAACGTTGGAAGACCTCGGACTTCTGGGAAGATATCATATTGCAGCTAGGATAATCTTTGGTGATTAGCTTAGCTCAGATGGAACACGACTCGCCGTCCGCGTAGAGATTCCGAAAGTGCTAGTAGCGATGCGTGCGGAGGAGATTTTGGCACTTCCGACTAAGTGGTACGGCAGCCGCGGAAGCATGATCTCAATTACGCGCACAACGGCAACGGCTCAACGTCGCCGCCACCGGTTCCCTGCACTGTTTAGAGACGGGACCTAACTTCCTTATCAGAGTCCCCGAGTATCCTCAGTATGGTCTCCGACTGGATCCTGCAGATTTCGGCAAGCGCGCCACTGTTTGAACATTACTGTACGCATATTTTGTGGCAGTATCCCCCGTAACCTCTCGATTTCGGACAGCACTTTTCCCCTCCTCATCCAGCAACCACTATCTGTCCCTCGCCGAACATGGGGTCGATGCAACCACCGACGCGCCCTGCGCGCATCATGAACATCTCAGGCTCTCCAGTCGATCGCCGCGATGCCTTAGCGATTGCCACGAAGTCTAGCGAGGCCGTCGATGTCTTCGTTGGGGACTGGATGTCAGAGCTCAATATGCCCGCAAAAGCATATGCTATCTCACAAGATCCATCGGCTATTGGCTACGAACTATCTTTCATTGAAGCTTTGGAGCCGGCGATTGAGAGTCTAGCAGCGAAGAAGCAAAAGCTCATTGCCAATGCGGGCACGGTTGCGACCAAGCAGTTGTTCGATCGTGTGAGGGACCTGGTCACGACCAAAAAGCTGGACATGACGGTTGCTTGGGTCGAAGGGGATATCGTCATGGAGAGTGTCAAAGCAGCAATTAAAAACGGAGACGAGTTGAGATCGGTCTGCACGGGTATGGCACTCAAGGACTGGCCTTACGAACCCATATTCGCACAATGCTACCTTGGAAGCGCTGCGGTAGTGCGAGCACTACATGCTGGTGCCGACATCGTGCTCTGCGGAAGAGTTGCAGATGCCTCTCCCATCGTGGCTGCAGCGACCTGGTGGCATCACTGGGAACCCGAAGAATACGACAAGCTCGCGCAAAGCTTGATAGCAGGGCATCTGATCGAATGTTCGACGTACGTTACTGGTGGTAATTTTACAGGGTGTGTATCATCTCTCACAAATACGCGACTCAGAAGATTCAAGTTGCTCGCTGGCAACGCGCAGAATGTCGCTGCAAAATGAGCTTCCCTGCATTGCATTGGCCTGTTTTACATGAGCCTGCATCACTTCGAAGCGGTTCAACGACTGTTTTTTGTCATCATCCGTACTGACCCACATACAGCTTCAAGAGCCTCGACTTCAATCATATCGATGGCCTGGGATACCCAATCGCAGAGATCGGCGCTGGTGGTGAAGTGATCATAACCAAGACACCTGGCACAGACGGGATCGTCACCATCGAGACTTGTAAAGAACAGCTTTTGTACGAGATTCAGGGAATGTACTATCTCAATTGCGATGTAACAGCGGTAATTGACAAGGTGGAGTTCACCCAAGTTGGCAAAGAACGAGTCGAGCTCTCTGGAATTACCGGCCAGCCGCCTCCGCGGACCACGAAAGTTGGAATTACAGCCTTTGGAGGCTATACAGCTGAGCTGCACTGGTCACTTATTGGACTTGACATTCCAGAGAAGGTCAGAATGGCTGAAATTCAGATGAAACATCGAACAGGAGCGGACCGTATGAGCAGATTCCTGCAATGGAGTCTTACCAGCTACGGCTCCGTGCCTTCGGACCCACAAGACTACAATTCTGCGACGATCGATCTGAGACTCTTCGCGCAGGCAACAAATGAGGAAGATCTGAGCTGGGAAAATTTTGCAAAGCCTGCGCTCGAGATTGTTATGCAGAGCTGGCCAGCGGCGACCACCACACCCGACAAGAGACAGGCAGTTCCACAACTCGTAAGCATACCCGATAGCAAGCTGCATTCACCATGCTAATTTGAAACAGTATCAAGAGTACTTTCCGACTCTAATACCGCAGCCTACACAGCATGTACACTTCTCGTCGGACATGGCATCCATCGAAGTGCCACCTCCGAACAAAATGGCTGAGAAACCCTTCCAGCAGTTGTCATACCCACCCACGAACCCAGTATCACTGGAATCGTTTGGTCCAACAAGGCCGGCGCCGCTGGGGTACGTCGTCCTGGGGCGAGCTGGTGACAAAGGTTCGAATTGTAACGTGGGTTTCTTCGTTCGGCACGATGACGAATGGGACTGGCTACGCTCGCTCTTCAGCACCGAGACCTTTATCAAGCTCATGGCAAAGGAGCATCGTGGACAGAAGATCGACCGTATGGAGTTTCCCAACATCTGGGCGGTGCACTTTCTGGTGCACGATCACTTGGATCGAGGCGTGACAGCGAATGCGACGTACGATGTACTCGGGAAGTTCCTCAGTGAGTTCATCAGGGCGAGAGTTGTTGAAGTACCTACGAAGTTCTTGGACAGGGGCCGGGTCTAAACACACGGAGGGATGGTCATAGTGCAGAATAAAGTACGCGATAGAAAGTATTGTGAAGTTTCTTAGACCATTTATTAGAAGGTTCTGAAAGTGAACTCTGCGAGTTCACATGCCAAACTGATGCGACTCGATCATGAGAGTATCTTATTAACGTAAAGCCGCCATCACCCCATGCTCGTTCCTCACCTTACTCCACGTGGCTGGACGCGGTAGTTCAAATCCCTGAAAGCAGGTACCATAGGTGATGCCACCACCCCTCCACACTGGTCTCAGAAGCGCTAAATCCGCCGTCGCTCTTGCGGGATCCTTAGCAATAAGGTCCTCCCGCACATGCCACACAATTGCCTCTACAAGTACCAAGGTTGCTGTACGTGTGCCCTCCTTGTTGATTAGGTCCTGATGCGAATGAAGCTTGCATTCAACGCTGAGCGCCGACTCAGAGATCGAGGCTGGGCTGACTCCCATAGAAGGAGAGGCGTGTAGACCTGTTATTGGCCATTCGGAGACGTGTGGTGGTGTGTTGATCGAACTGAGGTTCGCAGCTTCGATGAACCAGTCACTGATCAGGTTGATGGTGCATTCTTTTGTTTCCATTATGTTACGAAGGGTGTCGTTTGGTTCGTCTCCGACAAGACTCAATGAGTACAGAGGTGGCTGTAAGATCTCAGAACATATGATGCACATATCGCAGGTGAGCTTACATCGGCGCACACGTTTTGAAAGTACGAAAATGGTGCCATGTTGCTAACTCCCTCGCTGCTCGTTGTTGTTACCAGCGCAATCGGCCGAGGTACAGTCGTAGATATCATCAACTTGTAATTCTGTACGGTCGTACGGCCTTCTTCGTAGGGTCGAATGGCTATACGCTTGTGCTTCTTCCAATCTTCGCTGGTTGCCCCACCCCCAGCTTTCCATGATGGTTTCGGAGTCTTCGTTACGGTCCATGCACTGGAAGGGTCGTAATCCGGCCGAGAGGCTTCTACCTCATCCCAATTGCCGTGCGGATTGCGCTTGATGATTGCTTCCTTGTCGGGTGCTTCGACAGGATGTTCAGCTGGGGCCACTGATGGAGACATGCTGCTTCCTAGAGCGTACAGACTAAGATGCCAGGGAACCTATTGAGCAAAAACACTTGCGTTGACTTCAATTGTACTTGCGTAGGTCAAACATACGCAATAGTCTGGCGGCGCACCCTTCGGCAATATTTCGATTTTCGCTTGTTTGTGGTAATCCGCAGTACTGGTTCGGAGGTATATCGTGACCAGATTTGTTCTGGACACCAGTGGGATACCAGCAGCGTCGTACACTTCTCTGGTACCCCAGATCCTACGGGCTACCATGAAGCGTGGCTGATCTGGTCGATCAGCTGCAGCGCATTGTACGGGATCGAAGTACCGACGCATCGGAACAATATGGAGATGCCGACGTGATGGATGCATGCTACCGGCGCACTAGCTGTGTACGGCTTGAACTCCTGAGGCTATCTAACCCCGCTTCTCTTGATCCCACGTTATCTGATACCTACGCATCGCGTCCAATGATAGCCCTAGCACGCCACGACTTCCGTGTTCGCGTATTCTCACCCTGACGATGTCGTTGATAGCAGCCATGATTCGATCGGATTCTCATCCGTCTTGTCCTACGATCCGAAGACGACATGTTTGAGAGGCCTTCATCCAGCTACTTGAGCGCGTGCATTTGCGAACCAGATCTCTGGATCAAGAAGCTACTGTGAGGTGCTGATCAATCATGGTGTCATTTCCCAAACCTCGTCTTCCGCGAACATTCAAGTCCCTTACAGTCAACGAGAACAGCCACGACACTCGTTGGTCCAACCCCGATATCGTTCCGGTCCCTTTGGAACAGAGGAGATACACCTCGAAGGCCTTCTTCGGTTACTGGTATGGCCCTTCAAGCTACTGCTTGTTGCCGGCTACGAGTGAGAACAGCACAGAAACCACATTGATAGCAAGACAAACGCTTTTGCGAAGGGTCCTGTATAGATTCTGATTGCTTTCTTGCGAAGCTTTCTTGCATCCACGACCCTAATTGTTCTCGCTCGTAGCTAGAAGGATGCAGTGCACTCGATACAACAGCTAACGTTTTCAGGATCGCTGCAGGCGTAAATACCACAGCATGGGCCCTAGGCTCGTCTCATCTTGCCGCTGGACTTGATGCCGGCGGCGCAATTGGAGGTGTACTGGTCGGCGGCGTGGTAGCCGGCATTGTAGCTTTTCTTTGTGGAGAGCCCGGTGTAAAGTACCATCTCGGTTTCCCCATGATGTCCAGGTCCGCTTTCGGGATGTACGGCTCTTATTTCGTCATCATGATAAAGCTCTTTGTGAACTTCATCTTCTGCGGCATCCAGTCATACTGGGGCGGACTGGCGGCGAAAGTGGTCATCGCCTCGGTATTCCCAAGTTTCCAACACATGGAGAATACGCTGCCCGAAAGCGCGGGCATAACAACCACGCAGTTGATCGGCTTTATCTGCTACATCATCGTCTTCACACCGCTCATGTTCATACATCCGAGCAAGATGCAGCCGGTGCTATATGCGGCGTTCTACGCGGTAACCGCCGCCATGTTCGGGCTGTTCATCTGGGCTCTTGCGGCAAACGGTGGCGCTTCTCAGCCTCGCCCAGCAAAGGACATCTCGTCTGCAGACCGCTCGTTCAGGATCCTGCTGGCAATCAGCTCAGTAGCTGGAGGTTGGACCGGAAGTAGTATCCGGTAGGTCTAGAATCGAGCAACGAGGATATACAGGCTAACATGTGGTAGTCAAGCCGACTGGACTCGTTTCGCCAAAACCAAGCGCGCGCCGGTCTTCAATCAGCTCGTCGGCGCGCCAGTGACAGTGACAGTCACGGCTACACTTGGGGTTTTCGCGACCGCCGCAGTCAATAATATGTACGGCAAACTGATTTGGAACCCGATTTCCGTACTCGAGATGCTGCTGAACACACACTACAACGCCGGCACTCGCGCTGGGTGCTTTTTTGCCGGATTAGGCTTCTTTGCGAGCCAAATTTCGGTATGCTTCCAGACCATGGCTCAGAGTGATTGAGCTAATGTTGTGCTTAGGTCAATCTCGCCCAGAACTCCATCTCCTGTGGTATGGATCTAGCAGCCCTGGTACCGAAATACATCGATGTCGCTAGGGGCGGGTTGATCATGTGCGTCATTGGCTATGTGATCAACCCATGGCGTTTCGTGAATCAAGCTGGTACCTTCATCACCGTGCTGAACTCGTTCGGCATGTTTGTTGCGCCACTTGCTGGCGTCAACGCAGTTGACTTCTGGCTGGTACGGAAGCGAAACTGGCGAATCCCGGATCTATATATTGGCGACTCTCGATCCATTTATTGGTACACTGGAGGCTGGAACTGGAGGGCAATGGCCGCGTGGGCCCTGACCATCTGGCCCTCGTTTCCTGGTTTCATAGCTGGAACTACTGGTAATGACATTGGGCTGGGCTGGAGAAGGGCGTTCCAGGTCAGCTGGATCATAGGCTTCCTTGGCGGGGCGTTTGTGTACTGGATCATCTGTTTGATTTCTCCTCCCCCTGGTAACCCTTATGAGAGCGTGTCGTTCATAGAGGACGACCAGCCAATTGACGGGGTAGGCAAGGCGGATGCAGACTCCGGGAGTGCCGAGGCCATGGATATCGAGATGGCGGCGAAGCATTGAGAGCTGCAATGATCTCAGCCTATACGATCTAAGTAGTTCCGTAGACGGAGGTGTGATTGAAGCTCCGTGCCCACCTTGTTCGGAAGTATTCTGCCGAAAATAATATTTAAACTTTTGCTTTCCCCCGAAACCTGCGAGCAAGCTCTCCTGATCCCTCCCCTATCACAATGCAGATCCTCAAAGCTTACACCACAACGCCTCAAGGTCAGATACACTACCGTCATGCTGTACCATCACCTTCGTCCGGCCTTCCGCCCCTCATCTTCCTTCATAAATCCGCATCGTCCTCCATCAGCATGACAAAGCTGATGCTCCATTTCTCGTCACTTGGATATCCGTGTTATGCGCTCGATATGCCCGGTTTCGGCTCCTCGTTCGATCCATCCGAGTCCGCTGTCGAAGAGATCTCGCGAAAAGGGTTGAAATGGTACGGCGAGCTGTACGGCGAGGTATTTAGCGAACTGGGGATCTGGAACAAGGCGGTCGGTGTGCATCTTATAGGCCATCATTCTGGAGCTGCTCTGGCACCCCAGCTGGCAGTCATGTTCCCTGGCATAGTAAGAACTGTATGCCTCGTTGGCCCCTGTGTTGTCAACAATACTGAGCGTATCGCCATGAGAGACAAGTTCATGGTCCCATTCAACACACCAGAGCCATCTGGAGAACATCTCACCAAGACCTGGGCTTATCTTGGGAGGATGGGCGTCACATCGGCTGGCGCATGTTCGTCGCCACCAACATCGTGCAGTCCTCAGGATCTGGAGATGTGGCAACGCGAACTGCTGGATCACGTTCGAGCTTGGAAGGGTAGACTGCAAATCTACGGCGCAGTTTGGTCGTGCGATTCAGAGACCTTATTCAAGCAGGTATCGTGTCCGGTCTTAGCGCTTTGCGCGAAGGATGACGTGCTTTTTGAGCATTTGGAGAACGTCAAGAAGGTAAAGGAGGGGGACGATAGGGTGCAGACTGGTGTCGTTGGTGGTGCGAATTTCTCGGTGGATCGAGACGTTGAAGGTGTGGTAAACTTCTGGAAGCCTTTCCTGGAAAAATATAGATGAGCACAAATCAATTGGTCTTGTAGCCGGGGGATATCATATCCTCTAGCTGATGGAACACTTCTTCGCCGGGCTTGTCGTGTATGAGTTCAATCCACATCACCCGCATCAAATGCGACTTCACCACTTGCCAACTGAGCCCCAATCCAGTCTCGCGCCAGGCGTCTTGCAACCACGCTGGTTGCATACCAGTGATCGTGAATGCGACGGTGATCAGGACCCATAAGCGAAGGATATGATCGTATTGGAGTGGTCCACTACCAGCCTCCGTATATACGTCACCCAGACGCTTGATGATCCAGTCGTATGGAAGCTTCCGTCCGGGCGTCTTAAACGTCGTTGTTAGGAGCGCCATCATGGTAAGACGAACAAGTTCTTCAGTCGGCGTCTTGACAATGTCGGCAAGGTGCGCCAACCGCGACTGTAGAGACGTAAGGACCGCCTGGAAGCAGGCAGGATCATGACGCGCACGCTTCAGAGCGTTGCGGTTGATCCTCAGCGACAGATACTGGAAGTCCTGGAAGACGTTCGCAATCCTGTAGTCCCAGTCCGAAGGAGGTTGGTAGAGGCCCTGCGGTAACGGCGAGTAAGGCGCAGCGATGATTGGTTGCCACGATACGCTGGGGTGCAAGAAGTAGAGCTTCTTGCCCGAGCTGAGCGACGAGGCAAGGTCGACCCTTTCTAATGTCAGAAGGTTGAGGAGACTGGCATGCTGGCAAACTTACCGATCAAGCTTGAAGTGCAGTTTTGGCCTTGCCTTTAGAAACTCAAGGTTGCCCCTCAGCTGAACGATTTTGTGTAGTCCCTTGAAGTGTGCGCCTGCAGCAAGCCAGTCCCCATACATCGCAGATAGCAGAGCGAGGTTCATGACAACCAGCAATAGAGACTCATCGTGATGGATATTCTCGTTGTCCATCTTCGCCTGCAGCAACGCCAACGTTTCCCGTAAGTGAAACAAGGTTTTTCGGCCTGGAGAGCCGTCCCACCCCGGCGATAGGAAGTCGTTGATAGCGTAGCTCGTGCACAAGACGGAGTGCAGGTACGCAGTATCCTGGAAAGCCCATTCGAAGGACGCAGACTCCAGGCAGTCAAAGTCGACGCAACGATCGAGAGGAGATAGAGACTGATTGGCAAAGTTGTATGCAAATGCCTTGAAGAGAAGGCCTCTGTCCTCAGCATTGATCCCGGCATCTCCTGTAGCGAAATGAATGAAGGCAAGATCACTGATGAGAGTGTTGGGTAGTGGTAACCGTGCTGCCGTGGGCTTCTGAGATGACACCGACGCTGCATTGGTTTCCTTGGTATTGGTCTTCTTACTCCTTTGCCGTCCAGTTGTCCATTGACGTTTGTTTTTCCCTTGCATGCAGCGGCTTCGCACCTGCAGACTTTTGCCTGGTTTGAGTTTGGTGGTTGGGTCAACAGCGACGAATTCGAAGGTGGCTTGAGGTGCGGTCATTTTTGATAGAAGAGGTCAACCTGGGTGACGGATTGCTGCCCAGTTCAGGATGTTTCCATGCTTAAATATGCCCGCCTGCGAGCGGAAATTCTGGCGGCTGAGCTCGCTTGGGCACTTGCCAAGTTCCAAGCAGCGGCGTCAAAAGCTGTACTCGACGCCATGCGCGAGACTGTGTGGTTGTTGAATGTGAGATTCTGAGCTCGGGCCCACACTGATTGTTGTCCTCTTCGGGAAATGACTACGCACCAGCACTGCACGCCAAGTACTTAGCATTGAAGTGGAATCCACCGTTGACCGCCAGACAAGAAACAATCGCAGGCTGACTATGCATACTGAGGGTTGTCATGGACTGTCTTTTGCTTCGGACGATGATACCCAGATTGCAAATCACCTGCATAGCCATGCACATAGTATGTACTATAGTAGACACAGGACGGTGCTAGGGGAAGTTGCTGGAACAGCATGAAGTCTTCTTATGCTTCTGGCGGCCCTAGCAATACCAATACTCGACATGGCACCCTTGGGCTATTGATCGCACAATCCATCTCCTCATCTCTCCCTACGTCATCCCGCCTTGCCGCCCTCGGTGTGCCCGCCGTTCAAATGCAGTATCCGCTTGACGCTATCCACGCTCTTCTCTAGGTGTGGATGGCGGTCCAAGAAGCCATGCTGCCCGTTCGCGGTAGCACTCGTGATGGTACGCTTCTTGCCTGCTAACGGATCCAGCATCGCGGCTCGTGGCGGCCACTCGTCGCTGTCCTTCCAGCCCTGCACGAGCGCCTTGGTCATGTCAGCGAGGTTGATGGGTACTGAGGGGGTGCGCGACGAGACGACAATCTTCTGGTAGATGTCCGTGTATGCTTTGGGTGTGATGGATGCGCGGATGGGGTTGTTGTCGAGGAGGCGCGGCGCAACGGGCACCACGTCGCACGTCTCTGTGTTTGCCTCTGCGGGCAGGGTGCTATCTGACGACGGCCGGTCGGAGCCCGAAGGCGTGTCTTCGTCGGAGGCTGGTGCAGTCGTAGTAGGCATGGGCGCGCGTCGCCGCCGTGCGCCGTACTTGCGCACACTGGCGGCGCCCGTCCAGCGGTCTCGTCGCTCCACCCACAGTCGCAGGCCTGGGTTTTCGTGCATCTCTGCCTCCAGCCGCTCTCTGCGCCTCTTTATGCGTGCCTCGCGTGTCTGCGCGAGGGCATTGCCGATGCTGTCGGGGCTGTCGAACTTGTACGGGCGTGCCTCTGTCGCTTCCTCTTCCTCGCGCTCATTGTGCGAGTCGCTGGACTCGGAGTCGCCGTAGAAGCGCTCGCGGAATCCCTGCGCATTGCGCACTTCCTCGTCCGAGGCAGACCATTCGGGCGGGACGTGGGGATACGACCAGTCGGTGCGGATGCGGTCGTCGAGGAAGCGTCTGGCGGCGCGCGCGGCGGTCTGGTTGCTTTCCATGTTGGTGCGCAGCGAATGTGTAAGGAAAATAGTGGAGCTGGAGAGGCCGGGAGATCATGACATGGTACAGTCTGGGCCGGTTGCCGCGCAGGCGGGGCTTCTAGCCTTGAGTCTTGACGTGCAAGAACAATTCACCCGCATTAGGAACATGAACATCGGCAACTTCAATGTTGAGACAAATTCTACATCACCGGACGAGTTGACTGATCTGTCCATTTTCGCATAACTCACTGCAGTGTGAATTCGTGAGAACTTATCGATTGCTTACTCACGCCGAGGCGATTCCTCATCGCTTCACTGGAACAGGAACAGTCCGACATCTGGAAGGTGCTCGTTTCTATTGTGTCAACCCCCAGGGCCGCTTATCGTTGACTCAATACATAACTTACAGGCACCTTCGTCTTGTGCTGAAGGACCGTAGGCTAAAGACATGAAGTTGACATCTCGCAAACTATGCCTCCCACGCACTAGAAGCCGTTGAGCACGGGCTGGAAGTGGCGTCTCCTCCGCTGGCGCATGTGATGGATGTGGAGGATGCCGCGGCTTAACGCGAATCCCAGCATCTTATCGAACCCTATCTCTACCAAGTACAATGCCCTCCCGCTCTCCACACGAGTAGTCTTCTACCGAATTCAAGCCAAGATGCCCGGCTCGTCGCGTCTGCCCGTCAGTCTGCGCGACACGTTCAACGCGCGCAAGAGCTCCGCCAAGGGCCAACTCCTCGCCCTGAACATCGACGTGTTGCGCAACGTCGTCTTCGTCCTCTTCCTCCTGCGATGGACGCGCAAGCTCTTCTACCAGCTCAAGGGACGCGGCCTCTTCGGCTCCGTCGGCGAACTCTACGTCAACGTGCGCCGCTACCTCTATGGCGTCTTCCTGCGCCTGCCGGGCGTGCGGTCGAAAGTGCAGGTGCAGGTCGCCGAAGCAGTGCTCAAGCTTGAGCGCAAGCTCGTGCCCAGCGGCCCGGGCGTCGAGCGCATCACCAGCCTGCCGAGCAGCGGATGGAGCGAGGAGGATGTGCGCAAGAAGCTCGGCGAACTGGCCGACATGGAGCACACGCGTTGGGAAGACGGGAGAGTCAGCGGCGCCGTCTACCACGGCGGCGACGAGCTGATACGGCTGCAGACGGAGGCCTTTGGCAGGTTCACCGTCTCCAACCCGATCCACCCCGACGTGTTCCCTGGCGTGCGTAAGATGGAGGCCGAGATTGTGGCCATGGTACACCTTAATACAGTCCAGGTAGTAACGAAGACTAACACCACCAGGTCCTCTCCCTCTTCGGCGCCCCCGAAGCCGCAGTAGGCGTCACAACCTCGGGCGGCACCGAGTCCATCCTCATGGCCTGCCTCTCCGCCCGCAACAAAGCCTACAAGGAGCGCGGCGTCACCCAGCCTGAGATGATCCTGCCCGAAACCGCCCACACCGCCTTCCGTAAAGCCTGCGAATACTTCAAGATCAAGATGCACCTCGTCGAATGCAAAGCGCCCACCTACAAAGTCAACCTCCAAAAGGTCTCGCGCCTGGTCAATCCCAACACCGTGCTCCTCGTCGGCTCAGCCCCCAACTTCCCCCACGGCATCATCGACGACATATCCGGCCTCAGCAAGCTAGCCCAGAAGAAGAAGCTGCCTCTTCATGTAGACTGCTGTCTCGGCTCCTTCATCATCCCTCTCCTCGCCAAAGCAGGCTTCGAAGCCGAGCCATTTGATTTCCGCCTCAAGGGCGTGACCAGCATATCCTGCGACACGCACAAGTACGGCTTCGCGCCAAAGGGCAACTCCACCGTCCTGTATCGCTCCGACGACTACCGCAAGTACCAATACTTCATCTCGCCCGACTGGTCGGGCGGCGTATACGCCTCGCCCTCGATCGCTGGGTCGCGCCCAGGTGCGCTGATTGCAGGCTGTTGGGCCAGTCTGGTCAAGCAGGGCGAGAATGGGTACGTGGACGCGTGCCACAAGATCGTGGGCGGCATGAAAAAGATCGAAGCTGCGATCCGCGAGCGACCCGAATTGGCGTCGGACCTCAAGGTCATTGGACGCCCTTTGGTGTCCGTCGTGAGCTTCTTGTCCAACACGATTGACATTTACGATGTTGCGGATGGTATGTCGACCAAGGGGTGGCATCTCAACGCGCTGCAGAATCCGCCGGCTATCCACGTTGCTGTCACGCTGCCGATTGTGGCTGTGGTGGACAGGCTGATTGAGGACTTGGTCGAGGTTACCGAGGACGTGAAGGACAAGGAGCGGCGTCGCATTGCGGATGGGAAAGGCGCAAAGGGCGCGGTCAAGGGGGATGCCGCGGCATTGTATGGTGTTGCGGGGAGTCTGCCGAACAAGAGCGTTGTGGTGGATTTGGCCAAGGGCTTCTTGGACACTCTGTACAAGGCGTGAGCAATTGTAATTGTTGTCGGATTCTGCATGGTACATAGTGTGACATTCGTATGTTGCATGTTTGCTATACGTCTCTACATGGCCGCTGGCGCACCTGACGACTGCGACGCCTCCGGTATGCCCGCCGCGACCTCCTCCAACGGCAACTTCCTCCTAGGCCTCTTCAGATCGGCTTCCGTGATCCCATTCAACCCCACCTTGGTAACCCCCATGACCGGCGCATCCCCTTTCCTCACAAACTCATACAACCCCGGCAGCTTATTCCCAGCCAGCCTGAACGCATCCTTGACAACCTGCTCGTGCAAATCTCCCTGAATCTCGAATATGATCTTCGACACAGCTACCCTCGCGGTCCAACGATCGAAGCTTCCTTTGCCCTTGCCCATACGGCTCTCGTTGCCGGACGTGTACACGCCAATGTTCGCGGCGATGCGCATGTAGAGACGGAATTTCATGCCGCGCAGGCGCTTGCGGATGGTTTCTTCGGCGATGCGGAGTTGCTGGGATGAGATCCGGCGGTCGTGGTCGCGCATGCGGATGCCATAGTCGCCCCAGACGACGGTCGTACCGCGCATGCTGCCGCCGGTGGGCACTCTACATCGTCCTTTGCGTGACTTTCGGGACTCGCCGGCTTTTGGGGCGAGGTAGTTTTGTTGTGAGGAGGAAGCCGAGAAGAAGCGAATCGAAGGGTGTGAGGTGAATGTACATGGTGGTCTTGATGGTGCAAGGCACAATTTGCTGAAACAAGCCAGCAGGCTGTTGTTTATCTGTATCCTCGGCGACGGCATGGTGATGTCGTTGTTGTTGTGTAGTGTGATGCTGCATCATGCACATCTGCACATTGAAGTTCTGGGAAGGCGCCAAGAGGTGTGGCTGCCCGCTGTGGCACGGCCGAGAACCACTTTAATTTCTTAGTGTGCAGGCAGCGCGTCGGCGCCTTCCATGTCGCGAGTGAGCGCGTCACGTCCATGTCAAGTGGCCCGCCCATCAGCCAAAGCAACCGTAGCCCTCTCCATCCAACACCAACACCACAACCCATTGCTGACTCAACCTTGTCGCAGCGACTGAATCGTGCGCCTGGCTTACGCACAGAGTAAGCTTGGGCAGTCAGCATGCCGGCGGACATTCGCAGCTTCTTTGGCGGCGGACCCCCAAAGGCAAGCCAGGGCTCGCAGGGCTCCCAGAAGAAAGATGAGGCCCCAGCCAAGAAGGCGGCGCCGAAGAAGAGTGGGCGAGCGAGCAGAGTGGTCATGGACGAGTCAGATGACGACGACGAAGAAGTGAAGTATGCACAACAAACTCCATTCGCAATGCGACGTCAACCTAACCGTGTCAAGACCAAAAAAAGCCACGCCGAAGAAAGCGAAGCGGGAGCCGACACCTGAACTCGAGGAGACGACGACTTCCGACTTCTTCGCGACATCAAAGAAACCAAAGCGGACAGAGCCTGTCAAGAAGAAGTCTGCTGCAGAGACTCCGAAACCCACCCCAAAGAAGGCTAGCGGGCGTGTTTCCAAGGCATCAACACCTGCGAGCAATGGCCGAACATCAGCACGGGCGAAGAAACCAGTCCTTTCCTACGCTGCACGAGACAACGACGACGACGAGTTTCCAGACGACGATCTCGAGGACGTGGACGACATCTTTGAGGACAACGTCAAGGGCAAGAAGGATGACTACGTTGAAGTTGCTGAGAGCGATGACGATCTGGCCGTGAAGCTGCCACACCGAGGAACGCCCAAAGCTCCGGCCAAGCAGCAAAAGAAGCTCATAGAGGAGGACGACTTCGATCCGGAAGACGGGGACGTTGACATGAAGGACGCAGATGCGGACGACGACTTTGTCGAGCCTTACGAGGAAGAGCAAGCTGTCGAGAGCAAGCCCAAGAAGACGTCAACAGCAGGCCGGAAGCGCAAATCACCAGAGCTCGATGACGACGACGAGGGCGAAGACGAAGAGGAGGAGGAGAAGCCGAAGAAGGGACGTGCGAAGAAGTCGGCCACCGCGAAATCACCAGTCAAGAAGAAAGCAAAAAATGAGTCCGCCGAGGACACAAAGTACCAGGACATTTACGACAGCATTCCTATTGTTCGACCGCCGACTCCTCCACCGAAAGACGACAATGCGAAGTTCAATTGGCGAGCGAATGCAGGTCGTGCCGAACCAGCGCCGCTTCAAGGAGGTGGTGCTATGCCCTCTGGATCCGACACCTGCCTGGCCGGGCTGACCTTTGTTTTCACTGGCGTACTGCAGCTTTGGGGCCGAACGGAGGCTCAAGAACTTGTGAAGCGACACGGTGGCAAAGTGACGGGTGCACCAAGCAAAAAAACGAACTTTGTAGTGCTAGGAACAGATGCTGGCCCTAGCAAGCTGCAAAAAATCAAAGACATGGACATCAAAACTATCGATGAGGCCGGTCTTAGCCAGCTTATTGAGAAGCTTACTGCCACCGGCGCCCAGGGCGACTCGAAAGCTCAGGCTGCGTACAAAGAGAAGCAGCGCAAAGAGCAGGAGAAGATCAAGAAGGAGGCGGCTGAGATGGAAAAGGAGGACAAGCAGCGCCTCAAAGATCTGAAAGCCGCGGAAGCCGCTTCAGGCCGTAAGACTGCATCCGCGGCCACAGCGGCCGCAGCGGGTCCCGCAGTCGACTCGCGACTCTGGACTACAAAGTACGCCCCGTCGACTCTTGCTCAGATCTGCGGTAACAAGACAACTGTCGAGAAGCTTCAGCGGTGGCTTCAGCGATTCCCCAAGAACGTCAAGACTGGCTTCAAGCTTGCTGGACCGGACGGCAGCGGTAATTTCCGCGCTGTCATCCTTCATGGGCCTCCAGGTATCGGCAAGACTACGGCTGCTCACCTGGTCGCGAAGCTCGAGGGTTACGATATCGTGGAGCGGAATGCCAGCGACACCCGAAGCAAGAAGCTCATGGAAGAAGGCTTGAAAGGCGTACTGAGCACAAATTCAATCAACGGCTATTTCGCTGGTGACGGAAAGGAAGTTCAGGCTGGAAAGAAGAAGCTCGTATTCATCATGGACGAGGTCGACGGCATGTCAGCTGGTGATCGTGGTGGTGTCGGTGCGCTCGCGGCTGTCTGCAAGAAGACTGAAGTCCCGATGATTCTCATCTGTAACGACAGGCGACTGCCGAAAATGAAGCCGTTCGACTACGTTACCTTCGATCTACCATTCCGGCGACCGACTGTCGATCAGATCCGCTCTCGAATCATGACAATTGCCTTCCGAGAGAAGCTGAACATCCCAGCCCCAGTCATCAACGCACTTATTGAAGGCAGTCACGCCGATATTCGCCAAGTGGTAAACATGATCTCGACTGCCAAGCTAGACGAACAAGCCATGGACTTCGACAGCGGAAAGCAAATGTCAAAAAACTGGGAGAAGCATGTCATTCTTAAACCTTGGGATATCACGCAGAAGATCCTGGGCGGTGGCATGTTTGCCGCCAGCAGCAAAGCCACCTTGAACGAGAAGATTGAGCTGTACTTCAACGACCACGAGTTCAGCCCGCTCATGCTCCAGGAGAACTACCTTGGTACCAACCCAATGCAAGCTCTCAACTACTCCGGTAAAGAGCAGAACATGAAGAAACTCGAGCTCGCATCGCAGGCAGCCGAGAGCATCAGCGATGGCGACCTCGTCGACCGAATGATCCACGGATCACAGCAACAGTGGAGTCTGATGCCGACACACGCAGTCTTCAGCTTCGTCAGACCAGCCAGCTTCGTCGCGGGTAACACAGCGGGCAACCAGACTCGCTTTACATCGTGGCTGGGCAAGAACAGCAGCACGAATAAGCTAAGCCGAATGGTAAAGGAGATCCAGGCTCACATGCGATTGCGATCATCTGGTGACCGGCACGAAGTCCGACAACAGTACCTCCCGGTGCTGTGGACACAGTTGGTCCAAAAACTGCAGAAAGAGGGCAAAGATGCTGTGCCTGAACTCATCGAGCTGATGGACAGCTACTTCTTGACGAAAGAGGATTTTGATGCCATCATGGAGCTGGGTGTCGGCCCGATGGACCAAGAGAAGGTGAAGATCGAGACACAGGCAAAGGCGACGTTCACACGACTGTAGGTCATCATCCTACCACCCCTGTCTTGACACTTTATGCTAACCTCCTTTTAGCTACAACCAAGCCGCGCACCCCATGCCCTTCATGAAAGCATCCTCCGTCGTAGCCCCAAAGAAACAAGCCAAAGAAAAGCCTGATCTCGAAGAAGCCATTGACGAATCCGACGATGGCGAGGTCGTCGAAGAAGTCAAAGACGAGGGCGAAGACAACGACTTGTCCAAGGATAAGTACGTTAAGCAGCCGAAAAAGAAGGCGGCGGCCAAGAAGGGCGGTAAGAAGAAGAAGGATGGTGAAAGCGAGGATGAGGATGAGGAGGTCAAGCCCAAGGGCAAGGGTAAGGCGAAGGCGCCCGCTAAGGGGAAGAAGAAGTGAAATGAAGTCCTTGAGATAATTGTGCTTGGGAGGCCTTCCGTCGGAGCACACATCGTTGTATGGCTATGTGGTATGCTTGTAAGATATTGGTTTACTGTCCTTGATTTGATTCTGGGAACGAGCAAGGGTGGAGAACTCGCATGTTACCATACATTAGCTGTCAGCGTTTCACGTTGTATACCTCTTTTGTACGAATTGTAGTCTACCCAAGCGCAGGATAACTGCCACTGTTCTACGAGCAGTCGGCTATGAATCATGATGTGGATTACAGTGCAGAGCCTCGTGATATGCTATTAGATGAGACACACGGACCAGCGAGTCTGCGCAAAGTTGGATTTCAATATTGTGATGGTGATCCAGAGTGCCGATGTTCACTTCATCTCAGCACACTCCAAACGCAGTCTAGAGAAAAAGTATCCGTGGTCGAATCTTATGTGTGTTACTACGCGGATGATAAAGGTAAGCTACTGTTGATCAGGATGATGAGATTCTGACTGCAACAGATGGTCTTTCAAGCATGTCCACCAGTATTGATCATCTTGGTTTTCAATGGAAGTTGCAGTCTTAGCGGCTCACATGGCGCTGGCAAGTTCGACATATCTATGGTTACCCAACGACATGGAGGCTCGAGTATCCACCGCAGTGGCTTTGATACCACAAAGGGCATCTATGTTCTGAAGGTAATGAGGGTCATTATCTACCTCTGAAGTTTCGTGCACAGCAGTGAAACCGACAGATAGATTCACATCTTCTGATCGCAACACACTTGAGCCTTTCCGTATCAGAGTAGGCTGTTGTGTTGCTTATACTCTTTCCGTGGCTCCGTCTCCCACCCAAGGGCGTTCAGTTCGAGGCGGGGTCCCGAACTTCTTCAAGGAATGCATGGTACGGTACCAAGCTAGCACAACCCAGAACCAGACTTCACAGCTCTCTCGCAAAGCTTTGACCATCGACAGGCCAAAATTCTCTCCAGAATAAGATCTCGTTGTTCTTCCATTCCCTTTACTTCCCATCCCATCAACATCAACCCCCGCCAACTTACGCACACATACACATACACACACCGATGAAAACACTCCACCACCCGATGAAGACAGCTTTCTTTCCACAAGATGGTCTCTCCACGCTTCACTCGCGTCGAACAGCCTTCCTCCGATCGCTCTGCCACGTCAAGGAACCTGGCTAAATCTTGCTCGCCGCGACGATACAATACCGCCACACTAAAAGATCAGCTTATGTACTGCCCGACCGCTAAAGCACGACGAGGTAATTCCGATCCCCTGGTATACACCCTCGCGGCTTTCAAGCCAAAGCCCGTGTACTATGGCTGCGGACCGAAACCACTCGAATTACCGGCTCGATGGCGGAACTTGATCCCAGCCTGCGTGCGCAAAGCTACAAGCGCAGTGTTCGAGGCGCTTTTTCCTTTGGCGATGACTGAATTGGAGAGGTGTGTTAGAAAGGAGAAAGAGGGGAGGGAGCGCCTTGCAGAAGTGAAAGCCAGGGCAGAGCGTCGGAAGCACATGGATGATCCGTACATCTGGGTAGCCGACTATGGGATGGAAAGCATGGAGGCAAAGAACTTCTCGGCTGGGTTCATGTTGAAGTTGATTAGTCTATGAATATGCCCAACGCCGCGCGATGCATCGGGAACACTACTGGCTGTATGTAGCGGAAGTGTACAGTCTGAGATGTCATGAGAAGGGAACAATGAAATGAAGAAAAACCCAACGCCGCACAAATGCACATGCACCTCACTGAGCCCGTCCGCTCATGTCCGAGCGCTTAGCGTCCGCCAATCACACCGACAGTCCTCCACTTCTGATCCGCGCCCCTCGCAACAGGCGTCTGGTTGTGTATTGCCTGCGCAGGAATGCGATACATGACCAAATACTCTCCCCAATGGAGCCACTCATCGCCTTCCCTACCCTCCACTCGCGCACCCTCCTTGATGAGGTCCGCAGCGCGAAACACTGGGCCCCTAGCGAAATGCCGGGTGTCGACCGTCACCACGAGCGTGTCCTCGCCGTACTTGGTAGCGAAGTGCTTTGCGACGTTCTCGGCGTGCGCGAGGTTGTCGTAGACGCTTATAAAGGGGCTTGAGATGTTGGTCTGTTGGTGCAGATGCGCGAGGCCAAAGCGCGAGAGGGCGGAGGTATAGTTGAGGATTGTGGTCTGGTTCTTGGCGGAGAAGCCGGTAGAGAAGGCATAGCGGGTCTGTGCGGAGGCTCGGTGCACACGGTAGACAAGTGGTGGAATCGCTGTTGGGGCAGATGCAGGCGGCGAGGGTGGAGACAGAGGGTGCGAGGAGACGAAGGCTGTGCGGGCGTAGAGCGCTGGGAAAAGTGTCAGAGTTTTGTTGGTTCAGGGAGGAGTGGAAGACTTACTTGTCATGGTTGCGATGGTGTGTAGAACTATTGTAGACTTCGCCGAGAACTTCAAAAACCTGATACAGCTCGAGCGGATGATGCAGTGATGGACGGAACACAAGGCGCCAAAGAATTGCGATAGCACAGATGTCGATTGGGAAAAGGGAAGAAAAAAAAACGAGACTTTGAAGATGTTTGGAGCGACATTTCCAGACTTGAGTCGAAGCCTTTAGTACTCTCCTCCTCACGAAGCGGTGAATTAATACATTCAAACGGTGTCGATATTGCTCTGGATCAGGAGCTTCGCGGGTATGGCTTCTCCGTCTCCGCACGGAGAGGTACTCAGAGCGACTGTCTTTCATTCATGAAGCCGTCGGATTTTGGCTACTGGCAAACGCAGGCTGCCGGATGGTAGACGAACGCACAAAGAGGCTCGTGCAGGATGAGGTAGCAGAATTAATCCGGGAGATGGGTCTGAGCCACCGAGCAGGGCATGGACCTTATGCGTGTTGCTGTTCCCGAGGAAATCGTTTGAGATCTTGAACTTGGACACGTCGTACGTTGCTTGGGCTTTTGTTCCCATCCAGAAAAGGTAATCCTGGACTTGTGTGGCAGTAGCTGTGACTCCCCGCCTTTTCAGCGACGAAGAAGTGATGCGAATGGATATCAGTGAAAGGACTAGAAAACAACCTGGAAGACTTGTGACACCTCTGCAGCTGGGTTGACCATGGCAATTGTACAAAGCATTCGAAACGACGAAAAGTTGGCGACGTATTCAAACGCCTGTCCAAGGTCTCGGGTGATGCTGCAACAGAGATTGGAGATGGAAAACGAACAGCTGTCCATGCGGAGAAGTGCCAGAACCGGCCACCATGACGGATATACAACGGTCAATTCGCCCGTGACCAATCGAATACGGTATGAGTATGCATTAATTGACCTTCGTAGAGGTGCATGTCCGCTGCGAGCAAGTCGTCGCGTCTTAGCCGAGCGAAGTACTGGTGTAGCACAAGCAAACACAAACGCGTCGCCGGAGGGTCACATCCGCCGAGGATGCGATTCGTCAGATGCACAAAGACGCTTGGTGCCGTCCGAGGACGATATGCCTCAGCAGGTCTACGAGACGTCTTCGTTGGGTTGGGTCGCGGGTTGTGGCAGCCGCTCAGGCCGACGGCGGAAGGAAGCGTGCTTCGACATATTGATGACAGCTATCAAGTATCGCTCACCGCTACTTCGTGATGAGGGTACTGTTTCGCTCACTTTATGTAGACGGAGAATACCCTGGTATACTGCAGCGGAGGTCTGGGAGGATGAAGCAGTGAAGGTTCCCGTACACGTGGACCGGCTTGGTTCCGCGATCAGACTAGGCCGCATTGGGAGACGCTAGTTTCCTCATCTCGAGACGTCGAAAAGGTGTCCAAGCGACACAAGATTTGGGGCGCACAGGATACCAAACAACTCAGGACGACCAAACAACTCAGGACGACCAAACAACTCAGGACGACCAAACAACTCAGGACGACCAAACAGTATGTTTCAGAGCTCTCTACGTATATGCGACAACTCAATTGACCGTCTGGTAGGCCCCTTACCTTGTGCCTCTCGCCATAGTTAGTCACCGAAGTACGAGACCCCGTCGCAAACGCACCCCACGACTTTCACCACCACCGCGCCTCGGACCCCGATCACAAACCACACACCATGTCATACTTTCGCATAACGCTCATGCGCTCCGGCATCGGTCTACCAGAAAAGACACAAGGCGTCCTCAAAGCGCTCGGCCTCCGCAAACGCATGACGACCGTCTACCACCCAGTCTCACAGTCAGTCGCCGGTCAGATCATGAGGATAAAGGAATTGGTGGATGTCAAGGAAGTGAGTGCGCCCATGTCCAAGGACCAGATGCGCGCTGCGAGGCGGCCGGACCCGGGGTACTACATCGAGCAGAAGGCTGGCGTGGCGATGAAGGCATATGATGTGACGCAAAAACGATGAGGGGCACATCTCTGGGCAGGTCGCTTTGTGTAGCTTGTCTGGTGGGCCTATGACGCATTTCTGGCGTTGGCGGAGTTCATCTAATGGGCTTGTACTATCAATTGATATTCACGAGACATCGGACCGCTTTGCAAGCAGTGATTTACTTACTGCTTTCCTACAATTACGGGCGAGAACTACAAGGGTATGAGCGTCATATTGGCGACAGGGTAGATGTGCGAACAGGCGTCCTTAGCTTCGCGGTGATTTCGTGTGGCAAGTCTTGACTTTGCAATCCTTGCCATAACGCTTGTTGCTGGCAACCGGCAGCACAATACAAAACTCTGTACACAACGACTCACATGGAAACCTCTTCTCTCATGGCAGACACATGCGTATGATACGAGCGAAAATCAATATGTTGTCGAAGAGTATGTAGTCATATCATAACTTCTAAAATTGCTTTAGCCAACTACAATTATAGCCTTCACATGGTCTCCCGTCTGCTTGAAGGAATGATTTAGTTATCAATGCGGCCTTCAGACCTCCAGCCAGCGTGTTAGATTTTCAAACAGGGGCCGATATCACGTCGTATGCGAACTCGAGGAAGAACAGTAAATTGGGGTATACGCAACTACGTCTCGCTCACTCCATTACTCTACGCCACCCAAAGCAACTCAAAATATTTACAAAGAACATGTCTCGACCACGCATCCCACTACACCCTAAACAAGACAGCTCTACAAGAAGAGAGCGGCAACGGCACCAGCAGCAAGCGCTCCTCCGACCTTCAGGTTGGACGCGGCACCGGTGAATTGGGAGGGAGGCGCGGAGTATGCGCCAGTTCCAGATGGCTTAGCACTGCCAGATGGGTGGGGGTATCCGCCGGTGGGCACGATGGGCGAGGGCATGGAGACAGGGCCAGTGCCGGAGGGATATCCAGTGCCCGCAGGCTTGGAGGGCTCGGGGTGAGCGTACGTGGTGGGGTAAGGCGCAGGCCCATTTGCTGGGTGGGAGACGGGAGCAGATGGGACGTGCTTCATGGTCCTGGAGAGATACGTTAATAATCTGAATATAGACTGGTTGGTTTGATGAACTTACTCAGTGACGGTGACCGTGACGAGAGCAGAGCAAGTCTCCGACTCCACGGGGTACATCGCAGAAGCGACGGCGGCGAAGACAGCGGCGATGATGGTGAACTTCATTTTGATAATTTGGTTGTTTGTTGGGTATCGAAAAGATAAAAGTTGGGTATAGGGCGTTGAGTAAAGAAGGTAGTGACTGTGTTGATCAAATCGTCGTGTTTAAAAGAGTGACTACAGACAAGCTGTTGGATATTATGATAATGATCGATGGATGATGAAGGAATAGTTGGAGACGAGGCTACAGCTGTTATATAGCAAAGTACAGATTATCAGAGATGAACACGCGGGACATGATAGGGGACAGGGGCAGCCTCACCGTCGGTGAAATCTCATTGATTGTCAGTGCTCGCGCTGAAGATTCCCCAATGGAGTCGTCAACAGGAGAGCGAGCATCCTTGGAGCCGGTCTGGATGCTAGATAACGGAGATTCACTAATGATCAGCGCAGGGCACAGAGTTGGGGATTATTGCGCCTCGCTCTCCTGCACTGTTGGCCCCGCAAATCGCAGTCAATATTCTGTACAGTGTCCACACGTTTTGCAGCACATTTCATGCGTTGGTCGTGTGTCGTTTCGTTTCGCTCAACGCTGTCTGCTCATTGTGTTTCAAGCCACATGAGACGTTGAGCCGCTCTCGATGATGGACCCTAGATCGCCAGGACACACCCGAGATGAGGCTCATTTTGGCAAATTGCGTGGGCGCGTGCCAAGTCATTCATGCATCTGCAACACTAGCGTTTTGGCCTTGGCTGCCCGGCTAAACTGTGCGAAGTTAGCTCAGAGATACACATGCTCCTTCGCCGCGGGCGGAGAAATTCAAGCGCTGATCAAGGGGTGGAGCGGGTGGATGCGAGCTTGCGTGTCGAGATCAAGAGTGGTCGGTGAGCAGAAGTGATGTCATTGCTCACAGCTTCATTTGAAACAAGAGATGGTAGATCCACGGCATCGAGATCCTGCCGAGATGTACGCGATGATGAACCTTGGAAGTGCCTACTGCATGTTGTCACCTGAGAACGAAGAGCGAAACATCTCCAAGAATTTTGCTACCTATGATACCGAATTATGATACGAGAACCTGCGCTGAGTCGCTGACGAAATGTAATTGTAGCTACCAGCGGACACTTTTGTTGAAAGAAATCTCGGCGTTCTCGTTTGTATTTTCCAGGGCGAGGCAACACTGCCTGTTGATAGCGACAATCGAAAATGTCCAGAGATACTCCAGGAAGGGTCAAAATGTTGTTCCACCACACGCAAAGTACTTTGAGGACTTCCAGGACCATTATTTGCGGAACTCCAGGCTCCGTCATTCTCGCTCGTAGCTGACAACAGGCAGTATATGATCGTAGTAGCATATGGTTGCGACTCCAATGGAAGATCCTCCAGCCAATACAAGAAACGTTGAGACACGAGTCTCTGGCCGTCCAAAAAGCATTCTTGATGTAGAAGTGCATGCAGCTTGCTCGTGGAAAGGAAAAGGTTGTCTCCTAACCGCTGATTGTGTTAGTCAGCTGCTTCCACGGACAGGAGCGCTCGAGAAAAGTTCGAACCCTAAGCAACACCTGAACATCACAAACCACTGCAACTGTTCACGATCGCCAAAGTCACCAGCGCACATTCTAGTAGCATCTGACCCCATATCTTGATAACGGCTGAACCTACGACTGGCTATCACATTTAAAAACACGTCAGAATTGGCCGAGTCTTCCTACTAGAACACCTGGGCAGCGCCCAAGGATCGTTCACCGAGCGTTTCCAATCAGACGGAACGACTGTGAGATCCATCATCTCCGTCTGCCCGCTTTGGAAGCGCCTCTAGAGGGACCTATGTGCATCGATGTGCACTAGAACTGCGGGGTATCACGCCCATCAACAAGCTTGACCACCACAAGCTCATCTGCAATGCTTATCTCCAGACTTGCCTGCGAATCACGGCCACGATTACGAGCTACAAGCTTTTAGACCGTAAAATCAAGCTCATAGCCGCTGCAGCTTTCTATTTGTGGCTGACCCCTAGGCCACTCCAAGCATAAGACCACCAAATGATCAGCACAACCACGCTCTGGTTGTAGGATGACTCTATCCACCTCTTTACTACTGCTCGTTTGCCTCGGCCTCTACCAACATTCCTCGTTTCTGTCACCTACCAAATGATGGCATACTGCATGCAACTACTCGACTTGGGCCTGGACCTCGGTCTGGGACGGAGCACGAAGATGATAAGATGCAGCCCGCAACCTTGTAAATGGGTGCAATCGTAAAGGCGACTGCTACAATCCATTTGCCTAACCCACCATGCATTTCCAGACTCTCACAGCGCTGGTTGCGCTGGTCGCTTCAGCACAGGCTTTATCAACACCGAGAAACTACGTCAGCCACGAGAAGCGTGCAAATCCTCTGAAGAAATGGATCAACCGTGGTGGTGTCTCATCCGAGGCCATTTTGCCCATGCGTATTGGTCTCCGCCAGCCGAACATCGACAATGGCAAGGGTGATGAACTTATGGGAGAGGTGTAAGCATGCGCTTGGTATGCTCCCGCTTTCTGGGTTGATGTCTGACGTTGTCCAGATCACATCCCAACTCACCTCGCTACGGTCAGTGGTACAGCCCAGAAGAGATCATAGAGATCTTCGCTCCCCCACAACACGCCGTCGACAGTGTCCGTGGATGGCTGGAAGATGCGGGCATCGCCGCTGAGCGCATTTCACACTCCGCCAACAAGCAGTGGATTCAATTCGATGCCAAGGCCCACGAAGCCGAGAGGCTATTGAGGACCAAGTATTTCCAGTATGAGCACGAGGCGACCGGCAGCCTTCACGTTGCATGTGACGAGTATCATCTACCAACCCATCTATCCGAACATGTCGACTACATCACTCCAGGTATCAAATTACTTGGCGGCGGCAAGGCATCTGGAGGGCGCCCACTCGGCGGTCGCAAGAGTACCATCGAAAAGCGTGGCTTCCGCACCAGCGGGAATCAGAATTTCTCTTCTCCACTATTTGGCGATGCACTGTCATCGACAGTCTTGGGTCTGCTTAAGATCAACCCCTTAGCGTCTTGCGACAAATACGTCACCCCTGACTGCATCATGGCAATGTACAACATCACCAGGGGTAGCAAGGCTGCTCCTGGCAATGAGCTGGGTATCTTCGAAGAGGGCGACTTCTACGCCGCAGAGGATCTTGTCGAGTTCTTTGCCGTTTTCGCACCCTACATCCCTGTTACCACTATGCCAAAGCTCGAAGGCATTGATGGAGGGTTCGCTCCAAGCCTGGTGGCGGGCGGAGAGTCCGATCTCGACTTCCAGATCTCGTGTAAGTGCGAAATCACTTTGCTCCTATCAACCACTCACACGCCGTAGATCCCTTGATCTACCCACAAAACAGCGTGCTCTATCAGACAGATGACATCTTCTACGCGTCAGGCCTCGAGGGCGGCGGTGGCTTCCTCAACACCTTCTTCGACGCCATTGACGGCTCCTACTGCACCTACTCCGCCTTTGGCGAGACTGGCAACGCGGACATTGACCCCGTTTATCCAAACCCAAACCCGCTCGGTTACCAAGGGAAGCTCCAGTGTGGCGTCTACAAGCCCACCAACGTCATCTCCATCTCATACGGCGAGCAAGAAGATGACTTGCCCACCAACTACCAGCAACGTCAATGCAGCGAGATCATGAAGCTCGGCATGCAAGGAGTCTCAATCATTGTTGCTTCAGGTGACTCAGGTGTCGCTGCTCGTGGTGAGGATGCTGGCAACGCAGATGGTAAGTCACTTTCCAACATGCCTACCATACCAATTCATACTAATACCACCCCACAGGCTGTCTAGGCAAAGGCGAAGTCTTCAACCCCGATTTCCCCACCAGCTGCCCGTATGTTACCTCTGCGGGTGCCACATACCTTCCCCCAGGTGGTTCCGCCGCAAAAGACCAAGAAGTAGCCGTCACACGCTTCCCCTCCGGTGGCGGCTTCTCCAACATTTACAAGCAACCGTCCTACCAGTCTGCTCAAGTGAACACGTACCTTACCCAACACACACCGTCGTACAAGACATACAGCACATCGGGCATGAACAATCCACCCGAGTCCGTCACAAACGGTGGCATCTACAACGTCGCCGGCCGCGGATACCCAGATATCTCTGCTGTAGGTGACAACGTGGTGGTAGTCGTTAACGGGCTTCCGAGCCTCATTGGCGGTACTAGTGCGTCGGCACCGGTGTTTGCGGCTATTATCAATCGCATCAATGAGGAGCGTATTGCGGCGGGTAAGAAACCGGTGGGCTTCTTGAACCCGACTCTTTACTCGCATCCTGAGATCTTCCACGATATCACAGTTGGAAACAACAGTGGTTGTGGCACGCCTGGGTTTTATGCGGCGAAGGGATGGGATCCGGTTACGGGACTGGGGACGCCTAACTATCCGGCAATGTTGAAGGTGTTCATGGCGCTGCCTTAGGTCACGCGTTGAATGTGGCGGGTACCGTGGTGAAGGAATCAAGGGCGAATACTCCGATTTTTTGGCGTTGGACTTCGTCACCTGCTGAACGATCCGTAGCTACTTAGTGTCACAATCTCAGAAATATCGTTTATCTTCGAGACGCATGTGGTCAATATTGCTATTCGAACGGCATTCGGCGTTAGCATAATAGTTTATTTCTCATATTGTCTTCTACTTCACACGCCCCATAATCGGATCATCCGGCGCGTCATCCCCCACCGTCTCCGCCGCCTTCGCCTTGACTGCATTCAGCATACTCCTCTCAAAATCATCCCTACTTCTCAACACCGCCTCCACCCAACTAATATGCACCTCCTTATAACTGCCCTTGAACGCCTCATATGCAAACTGCACTTGCGTTTTATCGCTCTCAATTAATTTCAAAAAGTACTCGATTGCGCGCCAGCGCTGCATGATTTCCTGACCCTGCTGCCCATATTCGCGGAAGAACTCAAAGGCAGCAAGGAGGTCGTCTTTGAGTTTGGCGGCGAATTGGTCGGAGCGCCGAAACTTGACGCCCTTGTTGCGTACGGCGGAGAGGTATTGTATCAAGAGTTCGTCCGCGAGGCTGTCGATGAGGAGGTCGCGCAGCGAGGCGTGGACCTGTGCTTCGTAGTCGTTCAAGTAGTCTCTGAACGTCGCTATGATGGACGCCATGTCGGTTCTGCTATACCACTCAGGTGTGAAGAACTTGGACAAGATAGGCTTGAAGTCGGTCAGGAAGATGAGCTGGCAGAATATTTGTATGCACTTTGTCGAGATGTCAATGTAGCCGTTTTTCAGCTCGTCGACTTGGGCGGGGAGGCGGTCGGATGCGAATTGCTGGGATACGAGGGGTATGACTTCGCGCTCGAAGTTTGTGACAAAGGAGGCGCGGCTGGTGAGGCCTGAGCCCTCTTCGTCGTCGATGCAGATGATTTGGTCGTTGGCGAGGGCGATGAGCCATTCTTGGAAGACGGCGACGGTGTCGCCGTCGAGTGTGGGATTGAGTCCTGAGTATTTGTCGCGCTCTTGGTCGATAAGGGAGGACCAGAGGCGCTGGCGGCTGATGAGTGCGCGGAACATGGAGTCCACGACGCCTTCGGCTACGTCGTTGCGGTCGCTGCTAGCGGCTACGGACAGGTTCTGGCTGAAGAGTGTCCACACGTCGCCCAGTGACCGGGTTTGGAAGATGCCGTCTGCGTTGATCTCATATGCCTCCCTGTCTTGACTTGTAAATTTCTTGGTGTCTTGGTCGTTGATGCGCTCCATGTATTGATCCACAGCCTTGACAATGACTGATCGGTATGTGCGAATGAGCTCCTGGCTTCGGTTGTCGATGACATGTGGTTGTAGATCGTCTTCAGCGACGCCGAGCTTTGCCATCTTTGCGTAGTACTTGTCGACCCAGTTGATGACGGCGAGCATGTACTGCGGTGGCAGGCTTTCGTCATCGGCGATGGCGATCAGGAAGTCGTGCATGGCTTTGTGGTAGATATTTACGTATGTTTGCAGGATGTTCCACTTCTTGGGCATCAGGTCGACCATGCCCAGCTTGACCACGTTCAAGTTGTTGAGGTACCACCTGAGGTGAGATGCGATCTTGTCCGGATCCTCGCTGAACTTCTCCTTGGCCTCGTCAAACTGCGCCTGGCAGAAGTATTCGATGGACTGGATGAACTTGTCCTTGTAGCCGCGCAGCTCCTTTGGGCCGGAGTTGATGGACCTGAATCTTGAGGCGAGGTCCTTGTACTCGCGCTGGGCATCCTGCAGGGCCTTGACCTTCTTGTCTGTTTTCTCTTCCTCCTCGATGATGATGGCCAGCCTGACCACGATGCCTTCGTTCCCCGACTGGACGAGCTCGATCATGTTGATGCAGGCCTCGCCTATGTGCTTGTCGAACCAGTCGATGACGTCGTCCAGGCGGGTGAACAGGTCCTGCACGGTGCCGCCGTTGTCCAGGGTGAGGTTGTCGATGAGCTCAGTGGAGGCGTCCTCGGTGCCCCTGATCTGGGCCATGGCATCGTCGCGGATGTCCCTTAGCTGCGTGAGGCCGTAGTGTATCTGCAGCAGGCGCTCCTGGTTCGCCGGGTCCTCGTCGTCCTCTGCGAGCAGCACCTCCAGCTGCTCCAAGCGCGCCTCGAAGGTCTGGATGTCGCTGCGCATCTTCTCGACGGCCTCGAAGTTGCGGTGGGTCTGGGCAACGAGGTTGATGTGCGGGAAGTCCTGGATCATGTTCTGTGCCTCGGCGCACAGCTTGTCTATCTTCATCATCTCCTCCTTGATCAGGTTGACGGTGCGCTGCCCCTCGGTGATGCTGTTCATGCCCGCCTGCGTCAGCTCAAGCTGCTCTTTCAGGCCATGGCGCAGCTGCCCGTCCACGGCGGCCTTTTTGCGCGTGAACTCTGCCTTGAGCGCCGCGATTTTGTCGAGGTCCTCTGGGTGTCGCAGCAGTTCGGCCAGCTTCTGCCCGGACTCGACGTCGGCCATGGTGGTGGGAGACTAAATTGCTATTGCATGGTCATTGTATGGTGAGACAGCGCTCTCGTACCGCTGTCTGGTGTGAATGAATCTGGGGTCCGGGAGTGGTGGTGGGTGATACAATAGCGCGACTGCGACCGCGGAAGTGCTGCGGGGACCGACGCCACTTTCCTAGAGTCCAACATTGAATGCGAACTTTCTTTGACACCACAGACGCGCACACACCACCAACATGGCCGACGAAGAGCTGAATCTCTACGACGAGATCGAGATCGAAGACTGTTTCTACGATGCGACACTCGAAATATACCACCACCCGTGTCCCTGCGGCGACCGCTTCGAGATCTCCATTGCGGACATGCGTGACGGCGAGGACATTGCGCGCTGTCCGAGCTGCAGCCTCATGATCAAGATCATCTTTGACCAGGTGCGTCGCAGGCAGAGTCACACGCTGCAGGGTACATGCAAACTAACTTGATGTGATTCAGTCTGACCTTCCACCCGAGAAAGACGGTGCGCCACAGGCTGCTGCCATCACTGCGTAGAACCATTGTTTCATTGGTACGCCATACGGTAGTTATGTTGATCAACGCGGGACGTCTGGGTCAATGTTCACATCGACACCCAGCTCCTTCCGAACAATATCCGTCAGCGAGCTGCCGTCCCGCAAGTATACCCAGTCGCCCTGGCCACTGCCCTCCTTGAAGTTCATGCTCTCGTGGGCGACGACCCAATCGAAGCGCTTTGGCCCGGAGATGGGCGAGCTGAGCCAGATCTGCTTGTTTGGCGGCTGCTTGTTGAGGACGTAGCTGTGTTCTTTGGCCTTGACTTCGAGGACGCCGGCCTGGTGGTGTTTGTCAGCAGTGGCACATGTAGTCTAGAGACAATACCATAGCCATACAGAATATTCGACCTCGATCTGAGGATCATTCTCCTGTGCCTCCTCCAGCCTCTCCACCAACTCGTTGAGGTACGCGTCTGCTCGCTCGTGGAACTCTTCTTCGGAAATCTGCGAGGGGGTCGTGGGCTGCTCTGTCTCCTCGTTCTTGGGCGGCGCAGGGTTCTCAGCATCTGGCATAATGCTCCTCAGCCTCGTCGAGGAGCTGAATGCTCGCACGGCCGTCACATGGCGGCCAACGGGTTGCGATGCAGCTGTAGCTCGGCCAGCCCAATTGGCGGGCGGTTGAGCACGCAGGGGAGTGCGCACGGCACGGCGGAGAGCAGTACTGCTGATTCGGGTAGCTGGTCTCATTGTGTCTGAACGTGTAGTTGTTGTATCTATGTCGGGTAAAGGTGCAGATGCGGAGAGCTTGTTCACGTTGCTGCAGCTGGCTAGCGCAACACCTCCCGCGGCGACGACATCATCCCCGCAACACTCCATCTACATTGGCCTGTCAAGACCAACACCAACACGCACCACCATGATCAACGCTGTGCTCGTCTTCAACAACGCCGGCCAGCCGCGTCTGACCAAGTTCTACACGCAGCTGGAGACGGCAGTCCAGCAGCGGCTAATCAGCGAGATCTTCACCCTCGTCGCGAACCGCCCAAACTCAGCATGCAACTTCCTGCCGTACGTACATGCACGTGCTCCAACCAACCCCAGAGTACCTCCTAACAGTACCCAGCCTCCCTCCTCTCCTCGCCAGCTCCTCCAAGTCCTCCACCCCAAGTACCCCCCACAACGACACCCCCTCCCTCGTAACCTACCGCCACTACGCGACCCTCTACTTCATCGTCATCAGCACGTCCACCGAGTCGCCGCTCGCCCTCCTCGACCTCATACAAGTCTTCGTCCAAGCGTTGGATGGTCTCTTCGAGAACGTGTGCGAGCTCGACCTGATCTTCAACTTCGAAACACTTCATGCCACATTGGGTGAAATGATCGTAGGCGGCGTGGTCGTGGAGACGCAGCTCGATCATGTTATCAAGGGCGTGAAGGCCCAAGGACGAGTTGCGAAGAGGCCGGTGAATGAGGGGAGAGGTGGAGGTGGGACTGGGGGGCTGGGAGGCTTGACCTTTGGTGGGCTTGGGAGAGGGGGTGGTGAAGGAATATGGGCTGGGCGCTGAAGAGATAGTGTGTGGAAGGAACTCACAAGAACGAAGCCTCGGATGAGGGAGAGCTGAAGCAAGAAGTACCTCGAGCCTGCCGTCGCACCGAGCCGTGCGCCACGTCTCCCACGATGCCACACTTTACTCCAGACCTCACTGAATCACTGGCGATCCGCGAACACGCTCTGCGAGGCGCAAATAGGCGTGGCCACATACTTCTGCGCCAGGATAAATGCTCTTCATCACGTTCGGAGGATGCAACCGACACAATCAGCTGTTTAATTGTAGGTCGTGGTTCAGGTTTGAAGCTGAATTCTAATCAGCAAAGCGAGAACGGACGCTGCTCCTTCACGCGTGCAGGCATAGGAAACAGAATACCGCGAGATTTGTGCTGATCAATTCGGTGCTCGTCATGTCAGTCGTGCATGTTTCACGTGTGGGGTCGCAATTTGGCCGCCGGGTATTATCTGGTTGTTTCGACTTAGTCTACGCAGAACCATGGCGAACCATGCGAGACTACAATCTATCCGGCATCAAGCTCAACCATGAAGGTCTTGTTCCACCAATCAAGTTATACAATGATGCCATCGCCGAGATTGTGGGGAAACAAGCACTGTACATCACGCGGCGAATTTGTCGTGGACGAGGCACAATTACCTCTTCGGTCCATTTGTGTTGTGGATCTGCCCGTAACAATGCGGCCTTTCCCTTCAACCGTGCCAGCGCTCTGGGAGACGAATCATTACTTAAGGCCAGCTCTTGGCCCTCCTGAGTTGCCCAGGTCCAAAGCTACTCAGATCTAACACCATGCGTCTTCTCGCTCTCCTTTCCAGCTACCTATCCGTTGCTGCCGCTGCTTCCCTGGCCAAGCGCGCAGTAACACCAGGCACACTTTCCCAGGTCACAAACTTCGGCAAGCAACCTACCGCTGCAGGCTTCTACATCTACGTTCCGAAGAAGCTCGCTGCCTCCCCCGGTGTCCTTACAGCTATCCACTACTGCACTGGAACTGCTCAGGCCTACTACAACGGCAGCCCATACAAGACGCTGGCAGAGCAGTATGGATTCATCGTCATCTACCCGAGCTCTCCCCATTCTGGAACATGCTGGGACGTCAGCAGTAAGCAGACGCTGAGCCACGAGGGCGGTGGAGACAGTAATACCATCGCCAATATGGTCAAGTGGACTATCAGCGAGTACAAAGCGGATCCTAGCAAGGTCTTTGTGGTGGGAGAAAGCTCCGGAGGCATGATGACGGTATGCTCAAATCCCAAGACATAATGCAACCTCGATGCTGACATTGCTCTAGAACGTCATGTCCGCCACCTACCCCGAGCTCTTCAAAGCGGCCATCGTCTACTCCGGTGTCAGCGCCGGCTGCTTCGTCTCCTCCTCCGGCGCCATCGACGCCTGGAACAGCACCTGCTCAGGCGGTCAATCCATTGCAACACCGCAAGCCTGGGCCAAAGTCGCCCTCAACATGTACCCGGGCTACACGGGCACGCGCCCCAAGATGCAGATTTACCACGGCAGCGCGGATGCTACCCTGAAACCACAAAATTATCAGGAGACTACTAAACAGTGGGCTGGCGTTTTCGGGTACAATTATGATAAACCGCAGAGCACGAAGCAGAATGATCCGCAGAGTGGGTATACAAGGACCGTTTGGGGTCCGAGTGTGCAGGGAGTTTTGGCGGCGGGTGTGGGGCATAGTGTGCCGCTGAGAGGCGCGGATGATATGAAGTTCTTTGGATTTGCTTAGCAGACATTGGAACAGCATGACCACTGAAAACACGGAAACGTCAATACCAAGCATTGTGTTTCTTTAGCCTACAACATCCTCATCCCGTCTTTCCCATGCCCCAGAATTATTGATGCAATATCTTGACGCTGTGCGCACACAAAGTCGTTGTGCAACCGGTCCACACAATACGCCCACACAATGACCAGAGACATCCTCCTCCTATATAGCCCATCCACAATCTTTGTGCATCCACAGCTCAGCAGCCATGGACTCCATGGCGCGCCTATCAGAGCTGACTGTGTCACCTTCAGCCTCAAGCACGTGCAACGCCAGCATGCAAGGTCCATCTGACAGGCAGTTAGTGGTATATCAAGGTGTCCCAGAGGTAGATTGCGGTGAGATGCTGGACATCAATCGCACTAATCTCTCCATCGCGAACCCAAGTGAGCACCGCAACATTGCAGCTCATGTTTCGCATTCCACTAGTAATCTCCTTTTCGACGGCGACAGCCCACACACCCATGACCACCGGCGCTCAACCAGTACTCTCCACCCATCACGTCCGCGCTACTCACAGCGCTCAGTCTCCCTACCTCCAGCCAGCTCGCGTCCGCAGCTGCCTAGGTATGTTCCCGTGCCTCTAACAGCTCGCAGTACAGGTTTCGAGTCGCTTCGCGATGACCATGATATTCAGTTCAGGCGTCGCATTCCTTTTACGGCGTTAATACTGCATTGGGGCTTGTGGGCGGATGAAGATGCTGCGCCGCAACGTCTTCGTCGTAGAGTAGTCAATGGTGTGGCTAATGGTAAAGGTAAGGTTAAGGCGTGGCTTAAGGGGAAGGCTGCTATATTGAGGAAAGGGTTGTAGTGCGCTAATTTGTGTTTCATTTCGTGATCTGCTCAATTTTCTACAGTTTACTTTTTCTCCCTTTACTTACTACTCTCACCTTCTAGTCTCGGAGTTTGTTTCTGAAATGTTTCGCTACAGCATAGCAAAAACATAACCCTTACTCCTACTCTCCCGTCCTACATATCCTGGTTCGTCACTGCACTGTTTAGCTACAATATAAAACAGCGGACCTCGAATTTCACTCCTT
>Ga0265797_10001610_pt1 | contig 39602 bp, 60 predicted proteins | sample P2T30metagenome_FD_192433 | JGI IMG/M metagenome (GOLD analysis project Ga0265797, IMG submission 192433) | Plant litter microbial communities from East Loma Ridge, Irvine, California - P2 T30 | ecosystem: Environmental > Terrestrial > Plant litter > Unclassified | place: USA: California...
GGGCGGTTGGGGCGGCTTCAAGCTACAGTTTGCGGAACGAATATTGAAGTCAAGTCATTGATTTTCAACGACTTCGGTTTAGATTTTAAGTCTGATGCGTCTACCAGTTCCGCCATGCCCGCGCCGGGCTGGATTATAGCACCGGCGCGGGGTTCGGCAACTTTGCTCGGCCATACGCTTTTTCCGCAATCTGAACGGCTTTCCGCAAAACGCTATTTGGTGGGCTTTACCAGCTTGCCTTTCCGGTGCCGGACGTAATGGCGCGTCATGGTGGGCGTCGTGTGTCCGAGCTGCTCCTGGGCCGCCGCCATTCCGTCCGATTCGTCTTTGTCGGTCGCCGCTTTCGCGCGCAGATCCCGGAACTGGAACTCCTTGATTCGCGCCGCCAGGTCGGGTCGCGCCGCAGCCGCAGCGGCGCGTGCACGGTCCATTGCGCCCCGCATCATTGACTTTGTCATCGGTGTCCCGTCCGGCATGTTGACCAGTCTCAGCCCCATTATCTTGCGCTGACTCATGCGCTCAATCAGCGCCGCGAGTTCCCCCACGATGGCGATCCGGAGCTTATGCCCGGTCTTGCCCTGCTCAACCCATAACGCCCCCTCCTTGATATCGGCGCGCGTTATTTTCAGCACGTCCGCCGGCCGCTGGCCGATCAGGTAGGCCAGGTCAATCGCATCCTTCAATGGCTGCTCGGCGGCATCATGCACGACCCGATAAACGTCATCCTCGATGTAGATGTCGCGCCCTTCCTCCTTATGTCCTTTGATGCCCGCGCACGGGTTGGCCTTCGTGGTTAGCCCCTCGCCCCGGGCAAAATTCCAGATATGCGACAGCAATGCCTTTTCACGGTTCGCGCTCACGTGTCCGAGGTCTGGTGGGACCGGCTGCAGCGGCTTCTTCTCGCGCGCACGCTGCCTATTCGCCTCGACAGCCTTTTCGACGGTCATGCGCACACGCCAGGCTAAATACTGTTTGACGTGCGTCGGCTCGATTTGATCCAACGGGATCGGGGGGTCATCGAAGAATTTGTAGAGCACCTCAAGCTCGTGCAAGTTGTTCCGTTGCGTCCCGGGCGCCTTAGCGGGCAGCACTTCCCGCATGTAGCGCTCAGCCGCGTGCCGGAAGGTGATTGCGGCGGCGGCCGGCACCGCGCTCACCGTCAGCTCTGCCCACTTACGCACCGCAGCCACATAATCGTCAACCGCAAGCGGCACTTCCCGGCGCGGCTTCCCGCCCAGGTCGAGCAGATAATACGTCCGCCCTCCCCGCACGCGCGCTCGCATTCCTTTCGGCAGGTTCAGGTTTTTTGTCGGCCTTCGCCCCATACATCATCCATTTCTTAATACGTTGGGCACCCACGCTTTCTCCGGTGGTTTTGCCGTCTTTGCGCGTCCCTCGATCGCCGCACGCGGGACAATCGGGCGCCCGACCGCGTTGGTGAAAAACGGGATGCCCTGCATGCGAAGCTGGTCGGCTTGCAGCGCGTGCTTGGTTCGTCCCGTCAGCTCGCGGACTTCCTCCGGCGCCAAAAATGTCTGGGACATCATTCTCTCCTGTCTGCGCCTACCGGCGAATTGTTAGGGGATGGGACGGCCCGCTGACGCTCGTATTGCGCGCGATAATCCCAGCCGTATTTGTAGAACGCCCACGACTGCACCGACTCCCCCGAGGTCCAGCGTTCGCCGTTGAGATCTTTTTTCAGTTGCGCCCACGACCAGTCAAATGCCTGCTTGTCCGTCATGAAGGTGCGTAGCCACGCATCCCCGGCCTGCTCGGTGCTCACTGGTGCAACCTGATTGGCTTGTTGTGCTGCCGTGATCACTTTCGCCGCGGCCAGGAACTCGAAAGCTTTGCGCGCCACGCCCAGCTCTTTCGTGATTTCAATCGGTCGTTTGCCTTGGCTGCGGTTCCAGTCCAGCAGATCCTGTGCTGCGATGGCTTCTGCATTCACTTGTGGCCATGGCTTCGCCGGTGCTGGTGCAGTGCCTTGGGCTGCGCTGCGGGCGGCAGCAACTTCGCGCTTTGCGTACTCGTAAATGTGGTCGAGGATGTCGGACCAGAGTGCATCGCCGCCGTCGCGCCACGAGCACGCCAGCGCATAAAATCTCTCGGTGTCGATACTTTCGTACAGTAGTTCGGGCTCGGCCTCTACGTCCAGCTCGCGTGCGGCGACAGGGGCTCGACGGTCGAATTCCTCGCAAAGCGCGGTAAACTGCGAAATCACCGTCATGTTCGCCTTTTCCTCCAACTCGTCGGCGATCACGTCGATTACTTCGCTCCAATTCTCCCGCCCGGTGCTGGCAGGTGCTGGCTGCGACAAGCGGTCGATTTCGTCGGCGGCAGCGTCGTACTCAAATACCGGAATCTCGCCACCAATTCGTCCTGCCGCAAGTTCACGCAGTCGCTTGCTTACTTTGTTGTCTCTCATTTCATTCCTTTCATATTCTTCAATTTGCACCACGGCTTATTGCTCGGCCCCCAGGAGTGGCCGCAGTCGGCGCACTCGGGTGGGCACTGGCGAGGCTGCTGGGCCTGGCGGTGGGCGGCGACGTTGGCGTAGACGATCATCAGCGTAGTAGCCAGCCAGATCATGAATCCGACCGTGCGGGTCATGCTCCGCCTTGCCACCAGCCTTCTGGCTGTTCCGGTGCCGCTGTGCGCTCGGTATGGGCGGCGTAGCTCATTAAGTGCTTGGCGGCGCACGGCAAATCCCACTCTGGCTTACCAATCATGTCGAACAAAAGTGCGTTTGCCGCTTGCAGCGCTTCCTTTGCTTGCCCTGCACCCTCGGCAGGCTGGGCGGCGAACTTCTCGACGGCAGCAGCGAAGCGGTCATAGTCGGTCTGGTAGATGCCGTGTTTCTCGGCGGCGTGCGCAAGCGAGACCAGAGCCACGCGTGCAGCCGTCAAGAATTCCTCGTCGCGGTAGTTGCGCGCAGCAGCCGGGGCGGCTTTCCCTGCGCCTGGCAGCGCAGGGGTGGCGTACAGTGGCGTCCATCCTTCAGTTTCTGGCTCGCTGTCGGTCAGTTCCCTGATGTCCGTTTTGCGAATCCAGGCCACAGGGTCATCGCCCCCAGCAGCACGGCGGGATGCGGCGACCAGCGGGCGCAGTTCGTTGAGTTCGGCCTGCATGGCGGAGCACACGTCTTGCAGCGGCGAGCTGGACGGAACGCGGAACGACCAGGGTTGGACGCCCGTTTTGTAGCGGTCTTCCCATTCTTGCTGCGACTGCGGCAGTTCCACCTTCTCCGCTACCTGCGGGGATGGGGCGCGACGGGCAAGGTTGATTAATTCAAGCACCGTCGCTGGGTTGGCGGCGGCGACAAAATCAGCGTTGGCCTGGAACATGGCGGCATATTTTGGCGCGTCGCGTTTGCTTGCTGCGTGTACCGATCCAATCGCCTGGCGTCCTTGCTTGCAGCGCTCTCCGCCGATGGTGTACTCGCTGCTAATGTGCCAGAACGGCCCAGATGGACGCTCCGAGCGCCGCCATGGGCCGCGTGTTGCCGCGCATGCCAGTGCTTCCAGCATGTCGAGGTCCAGTACGGCTGCGCCTGCGGTGATCTGGTCGTTCGTGAGGGTGGTGTTCATGGTTCAGTCCTTAAAATAATGAATGCTGTGCTGGTCGATAGCTGATGCGCGCATGGATGTTCTCGGCGAAGCGCTTTGCCTCGCGCCAGTCGTTTGCGTTACGGCCTTGCTTCCGAGCTGCAAATGACCACGCCATCGAGTCAGCGGTGTGCAGCAGCCCGGTGATATGCGGCGAGGACAGCGCCGTGGACTTCAGGCCGAAGCCATGCAGCCGCAGATCGGGTCGCTTATCTTTGATCGCCTGGAGCACGCGCACGATGGCAGCGGGGTTGCCGTTGCGCTTGCAGACCGATCCGACGCCTACCCACATACCTGGCTTCAGGCGCTCGCCATACATTTCAATGTGGCGCACGTAATCCTCGGGCGCGAACCCCTGTAAAACTGGCATGATATAGACGCCGCCTGTGTCGCAGGCCAGCAGCGCGTCGTAACGCTCGACGGTCAGCCGCTGGTGCTCTGGAATCGTCATGCCGGTGATCTTCAGCATATGGGCCTCACACATGTAATCTTGCGCTACAGCCGCCATCAAGTTGCCGTTCGTGGCCCAGCGTTTAATTTGCGCCGCGTATTCCTCGACGCCATCGGTGTAGCCGCCATGCTTCAAAATCTGCGTGAAGGCGCCGGAATCCATGATCCAGTCGCCGACCTCGAAACCCGACTTGCGACCGCGCAGGCGGTTGCGGCTGATGAATGGCCGCTCCAGGTGCTTGGCATCGGATGGCTGGTGGCAGCCGGTGTAAAAGTCCATTACTTCCGCGCCCCTTGCCAGGCCGCGCGCAGGTTCAAACGCCACCAGTAGGCACCAGCCTTCGTTGGGTGCTTCTCGCCAAACTCAACACCTTCAAGCGGCGCTTCACCCATCAGGAATTTCACAACCGTTTCCAAGTCGGAAGTACGCACCTGGTCGGCAGTCTGTGCCGCTCCAATAGTGGAGGCGGCAGGGGCAGCGGCGAGCATGGCGCGCCATACCTGGAACAGCTTGCCCCGGTCGAGCATGATGACGTTGCCCGCGTCGCGCATTTCGTCCGTAGGAACCTTTGGAACGATCACGAAGCCTTCCGGCACTGCCTGCGCTGCTGCTGGCTTGGTGGCGAGAAGGGATTGAACGTCGGACAGCATGACGAATCTGCCGCAGGCGTTATCCAGCTCCATCTCGCCGTCATAAATCGGGCGCCACAAGTTCAACTCGCTCAGGTCGGCGGTCGGCTTGGTGGCGGCATCGCGGGCAGCAACACCGGCTTTGTACCGCTCCATGCCGCGCGCGATCAGCTTGCCGTCCTCGACTCCGTGCTCGTAGATGACCTTCTGCTCGGGGGTATAGTCATCCGCGTACACTTCAGTCGGCACGGCGGCGCACGGTCCTTCATGGCCCGGCGCGCGGGTGCAGTGCCAGCCCGGAGGCGGCAGCGTGCAGGCGGTCGGCTTGGTGGCGGCAGATACTGCTGCGCGGTAGTCTTCGATTCGCACATATTCGCCGACAGATGCGTAACCTCCACCCTTGCGCGTGAACTCGGCGCTGGCGCCCAACGTGAAGATGTCAGGCTCCCCGCCCGATACCGGCGGTGCGGCTTCGGTAGGCGCTGCGCGTCCATGGGGCGCCGCGTCGAGCTTCGCCAGGATGCTTGCCGCGTTGTCGATTTCGACGCGCAGCGGTTGCGGCAGGTCGTTGAAGCCGGAGAACGCCTGCGCACGCGCCAGCGACTCGCGGGCATCGGTCAGGTTCCACTGTGCAGCATGGGGAGCGGTGCCGCGCTCGATGCGGGCGATCAGGTCGAGAACAACGGCAGGGTTGGCAGCGGCAATGAATTGCGCGTCCTTGTCGCCGGGTCCGGTGTCTTCATTCGAGAGTGTCTTGCCGTTCTCGGCCACGATGGCGAGCCCACGCGGGTACATGTCGTCATCCGTGATCGGGTGCGTGTACCAGTGCCCCGGCGTTGCCGCCAGTGCCAGCGCCTTGAGCTGTTGCAGGTCAGCCGGGGCATCGCCCGAGGTAGCGGCAGGCTCGTCGAACACCAGCGCTTCGGTAGGGCGGTCGCCGTGTTTCTGGCGGCGCTGCGGGCAGATCGTGGCCGGCAGGATTGCGGCGATGTTCTCCGGCGTGCCGGCGGCAACGTACTGCTGCGGCTCGGTGTCGGGGATCGCGGCCAGCACGGCGGCGGTCGCGTTGAAGTCGAGTGCTGCGGCGCCGGCGGCGGCCATCTGGTTCGCCAGCTCGGTGCGCTTCGTGTTGATGTCGTCGATCATGGTCTCTCCCTTGTTTAGTTTTTGTGGCCGAATGGCTCGCTCCAGCGCACGTCGCGGGCGGCGCCAAATGCGTACAGGAACTCGATGAAGGCCGCGGCCTCCTTCACGTAGAACTCGCGCGACTGGACGCCCAGCTGCACGATCCGGCGTCCGTCGAAGCTCGGGACAATGCGCGCATCGTGGTGCAGCGGCGTGCCGGCGGCGCGCATCTCGTCGGCGAACTCGTCGATCAGCAGCCGCTTCATATCGTCGGCGTCCCACTTGCGGCCGATGTGCTCGACCTGGCGCGCGATGTCGCCGATCATGGCGTGGTACTTCTCTTCCTGGATGCGCTTCTTGACCGGCTCGGAGATCACCACCATGAAGCCCGGCGGCGCTTCGACGATGGCGCGCGCCGCGTTGTTGCGGGCCTGGTCGTGCACCAGGACGAAGGTGCGGCGGGCGCTCATGGCGACACCTGCTGGCGCACGCCCACGAAGTCCACGCAGATCAGGCGCTCGATCACCGAGCGCAGCGGCATGTCGAAGGCCTCGGAAACGGCGGTGACGATCTCCAGGTCGGATGGTTCGGGCTCGAAGGCGTCGAAGAGGTCGACCAGCTGGCCGTGTTCGATGTCGAGGATCATGCTGTTTTCCTTTTGTTTTGGGCCGGGGCATTGATCGCGCGCTGAACGTCCCAACCGAGCTTGCAGATGCGATCCCGTGTTCTCGAATAATCTGCGCCGGTCAAATCACAAAGCTGGCGGATGGTCATGCGCTTACCGCCGTAGGTGATCAAGCGGTTATTGCCACGGTTGTTCGCCTGAACCTTGGCACTGGCCCAGCGGCAGTTCTTCGGCTCGTAGTTGCCTTGCACATCAATGCGGTCAAGGGTTGTTCCGGACGGCCGAATGCCCATGTCCGAAAGGAACGCCGCGAACTCGCGCCATTCCCGGCATACCGTGACGCCTGCTCCGCCATAGCGGTGGTACGTGGGCTCGGCCGGGTTCGTGCATCGGCCGATCATCGAATTCCAGCTCTTGTAGGTTGGCGTCCGTGTCATGCCATGAACCACCGCGATGCCGGCCGCCAGGTTGTCACGCTTGAGGCAGCCGCAGGAGCTTGTCTTCCTTATCCGGAGATTCCGCCCCCGAATCTCGACGGTTGCGCCACAGTCGCACTTGCACATCCATGCCTTTTTCGGGCTTCCTGCAACGTACGAAATAGCCACCAGGCGGCCGAAGCGTTGCCCGCTGAGATCAACCGTGGGCTTGCTTAATGGGTGCATGACGCCTCCTGAAGCTCGCGCAATTCCGATTCCATGCTCTCAACGTTAGCCAAGAACTTGAGCAGTGCCTTCTCGTATTCGGAGATCGGCAGGTCGACGGCGCGCACTTCGCGCTGCACCCACTCCAGGCCAGCCGGCATGCGGTCATCGAAGCTGGCGATGATGGCGCGCTCGGCGCCGGTCACGAACAGGCCGTGGACGATCTGCGGCTGGTAGTCAGCCACCAGTGCGGCACCCTCCGTGCGCAGGTATTTCACATGCGTGGTCGACTTCGGGCACTTGAACTCCCAGATCGTCCGGAAGTCGCCCTCATCACCGTCGAGGGAAGCGCCGATCATCAGCGTGTCGTGGCGCAGGAAGCCTGTTTCGCGGATGAAGGCACCGGCGATCTCGCCACGCATCCGGGCAAGAGGCTCCTTGTCGATCCCGCGCTGCATTTCGGCGCTGACATAGCCCGGTTCCTCGGCCACGCCGGTCAGGCGCTCCAGCGCGAGCTGCATGACATAGTCGGCGCGGCCTGCGGTTTTCTCGCCCATCAGAACGCACGATGCCTTGCTGCCTGTAACCCGGCCCAGGCGCGCTGCAAACCACTCGGGGCTGCGCTGCGGGGCATCAACAATCGTGAACGGCTTCAGTTTCATGCCGCAGCTCCCGCGATTGCGGCGCGGCGCGCGGCCACCGCATCCTTGAATTCCTTGTAGGCGTGCCGGTCGTTCGCGGCCTGGATGGCAACGATGCCCAGCTCCCAAACCTTCAGCACGTCGGCATCGGTCGGCGCGGCGTCCACGCGCGCGATCCAGTTGTCGGCCAGCCGGGTGTCGAGTTCGGCGCCGGCGCCGTCGTCATCGACCTGATCGTGCGTGGCCAGGCCGGTGGCCGCCAGCAGCGTGTAGCGCTGCAGGTAGGTAATGGCCGACGCCACCTGCTGGATGTTGTTCTTCTTGCCCGAGTCGTCCTTGGCCGCCGACAGCGTGGTGCGCTCGCTGTGGCCCTTGCGGTGGGTGAGGATGCAGGTGACGACCACCTGCGCGCCCTGCTGCTCCGTGTCCCAGCGGTGGCTGAAGCCGTGCTTGGCCAGGCCTTCCACAATCGCGCTGGTCACGTTGCCGAGCGTGGCGTGGGTGTACGAGGTGCCGCTGAACTGCACGAGCTTGTCTTTGACGATCTGCGGCGGGTTCAGCTTGAACTCGGCCATGGCAGCGACGTAAGCCTTGCGCGCCTCGTTTTCCTCGTAGCGCTGCTGCAGCTCCATCAGCTTTTCCAGGCGGTCGAGGTCGGCGCCGTTCTCCAGGGCGTAGCGCAGCAGATCGGCGGGCGCCACTGCGCCACTCGGTGCGGCGGCAACGGCGCGGGGCTGCTGGGTTGCGACGGCGGTTTGTGCCGGCGCCATGTCGAGTACTTCGTTCATCTTGCTCTCCTAGAATCCAAAAACATAGGTGCGCACTGCGCGGGTCATTGCCTTGCGCGGGCCGAAGCCGGCGCGCAGGGACAGGCGGTACTGGGTGTAAAGGTGGCGGATCATCACCACCCCCTGATCGCGTCGCGCTGGCGCAGCAGCTTGACCTGGTGGCGGTGCTCCAGGCAGATCAGCTCGCGGTTCAGTTCGATGCCGGCCTGCAGGATGTCGATCTCGATTTCCGAGGCCGCCATCTGGCGCGCGTTGAACGCGAGAGCCAGCGGCTTGAGCAGCTTGCGCACGAAGCGGCGCGGGATGCGGTAGAGGGTCAGCGCGGTCATGGTCACTCCGTGCACGAGTAGCGCTGCGGGCAGCTGGTACGGCCGGCGCACTGGTTTGGCGCAAAGCAGAACGATGGGCACTCGCCGTATTTCGGGTCGATGTGCTTGTTGATGCGAGGATTCGCCGGGTATGGCAAGTCCTGCACGCTGCTCGCATCGAAGCCAGTAATCTCCTTTGCAATGGCAGCTGCGGCCTGCTCATCCTTCGCTTCGACGCAGCCCGGGCCACGCTCGTTGAACTTCAGCCAAAAACTCTTCATCCCTGCTCTCCTTGTCGTTGTGTTTGAACTACAGCAGAACACCCCGGTTTCCCCCGAAACACTGGTTGAATGAATGTCCAGTTGGGGCGCTCTGCTGTGGTGGCTGGTTACGCCAGCCAGGCGGTGTGGATCACGGCGGTGCTGCTGCCGCCTTGCCGAGTTGGTAGATCAGCCAGGCGTCGTCGCTGGGGACGTGATCCATTTCTCCAGCTCGACGCTGCTCACGAATCCATGTCTCAAGCTGCTCGCGCTCAGTGGCGACACGGCAGTGCGTGCAGTCCAAGTAACCGCGCAGGTCTTTCGACCGGCTGCCGGTGTCGTTGCAGTGCGGGCAGCTCATGCTGCTTGCCTCTGCCAGATGGCGCGCTCTGCCCTGCCCTGGCGCTCCGATGCGCGGCGCAGCTCGGCGGCGCTCGGCAGCTTCGCGTTGCACCAGGTGCTCAGCTGGTCGAGGAACTCCAGGCTGGTCAGCGGGAACAGGCCAACGTTCGTGCCGCTCAGCGCGACGTCCAGCACGGTGTAGCCGTCGGCGTCAAACTCGCCGTACAGGTCGAGCAGCAGGCCGTCGTGCAGGTAACTCGTCAGCAGGCGGTAGGCGCTGGAAACTTTCGGCTGTTGGTGGATGGGGATGCGCATTCTTCTCTCCAGTTCGGCTCAGGTGCTGAGCTCGTTTCGTTGGAGATAGTATCGGTGATCCGATATTCGGTGTCAATAGGTTTTCCGATATTTTCTCAGGAAAATTGCTACACTACCTCATCGCCTGGATGGGCCAGGCTGGAGGAAACATGGAACTTGAGCGGAAATTTAAGTGGAAAGTAGAGAAGTCGGAAGGGTGCTGGCTATGGAAGGGAGCAACGGACCAGCGAGGTTACGGCAAGATCTATCATGGGAAGCCCTTGCGGGCGCATAGGGTCTCATACGAGCTGCATCACGGCCCCATCCCCGATGGTGCTTTTGTTTGCCATCGGTGCGACGTACCGCGATGCGTGAATCCTGCGCACTTATTCTTGGGCACCCACGCGGAGAATATGGAAGATATGCGAAGGAAGGGGCGTGGCCATGGGGCTCATTCCGGGGAGCGGCACCACAATGCCAAGCTTACGAGGGAGAAAGTCGCTCAAATCCGTGCGGAGCCGCACCGCAGACGTGAATGGGCGGCCCTTTTCGGTGTCAGCTCTCGAACCGTGCTCGCTGTAATTAAGCATGAGGTTTGGAATGAATAAATCGAAACCCCATGCACGGTCCTGGGATTAATTTAACTTACATGGACTGCGATATAAGCAAGCAATATTATGATTGCCCACAAAAGCTTATGGTTTCGGTCCAACCGTTTCAAAACGAATAATTGCATTAGCAGCGTCGCGCCGGCATCTTCTCTAGCATGCCTGACTGCTTTTGCTGTTTGCCACGGGGTGAAGTGCGCGCCGTCTTCATCGAAAGTCGCATCCAGACCAGCCTCTCGGCACGCTTGACGCGCGTTAGTCACGGCAAACGCAAAATCAGAGGCGGCGCGGCCCTTTTTAGCCATATCCGCAAGCAGTGCAATATCTCTGTTCTCGGCGTCTATATCTTCCTGCGGTCGCATTATTTCCTTTCTTTGCGATTAGAGGCGTCCAGTTAATACCCGCGTTGGCTGAATTACCACGCGACCTACAATACTGCATTGCCCGCTTTTAACATTCACTGGCTTGTGATCCGAATTAAGCGAATGCAAATACCACTGCCCACCTTTGAAAAGCAGTTGCTTCACGCAAGCGTCGCCATCGAAGTTCACCGCATAGACTTCACGACTGATTGGCTTAGTGTCCGATTTGTCGATGATGACGACATCGTCCTCAAACAGCATCGGCTCCATGCTCGTGCCTCGCACGCGTACGGCAAGCAGATTGGCGGCCTTTAAGCCCAGCGCTGCCAGCAATTCGCGCGGGACCAGCTCGTGGCCGTCGCCATTCATGTCGGGCTCGGTGTCGTAATTCGCTACTCCGGCGCGCAGGCGCAGCTTTACACGTGGAATTTCCACGGTATCGCTGCGCTCGCCAGCCAGAACCGGCCGAGCATCTGCCAGTTGGCCGGGCTGCTCGACAAACGGCGAGTCAGGGGCTGAGACCACATGTAGCTCTGGAGCCGTCGCGCCCTTCCCTGTTTCGAGCCACAAGGCACTGACGCCCAGGGCTGCCGCGAACGACGCGATCATGGTTGTTCCTTGCGACTCGCCGGTCTCCAGCTCAGACAGCGATGCCTGAGCTAGCCCGACCTTCTTGGCGAGTTCCTTCTGCGTCATCTTTGCAGCACGACGCGCTTCTCTGATTCTTGATCCTATCGACATACCGATATTATCCTGCGGCACTAGATCGGAATACCGATTGACAGATAAAATCGGATTTCCTATACTGTCGTTCATGAACATTCCTTTCATTCTTTCCGAGCTCCAGCGAGCTGGACTCACACAGACCCAGATTGCAAACGCTATCGGCCTGAAGCAGCCGACCGTGAGCGAGATGGCCTCCGGCAAAGCCGGGACGAAGCGTCCCTCCTACCAGGTCATCAGCGGCTTGGAACGACTGGCGACCGAACACCACGTGGCCACCGAGCCTCCATCCTGATCCAGCAGCTTCTCGTTTGCCCGAAAAGTTGCCTGTAGTCCATTTACCAGCAGTACCCGAAGTATCGAAGCGCCCCTATACGAATCACCCACCCGGAGAAACACATGGCACCACGAAACATCGAAGTCAAAACCCTGTTCAACGCTGACGAGTTCGTCGAGCTGCAACAGGAATGCGCCGCAGCCGACGTCAAGCACAGCACCCTGCTGCGCAACCTGGCGAAGGGCTGGCTTGCTGACCGGAAGGATACGCGCCGGCACCAGCAGGTGGAACGGCCAACCTACGGCCAGAACATGGCCATGTTGCTGCCCGGCCGCGCAGCACGCCCGCAACTGCGCATGCGCCTTTAAGGCCGGACAGTGGGACATCCAACCGATCAACCCGAGAGCACCATGACAAGCCCACAACTAAAAAAGAAGCAGGAGAGCAGCAAAATCGAAGTTGCCGCACGCATCTGGCGAGCCATCGACCAGGATGCGATCGTTAATCGCGGCAACCCCCTCAAACAGGAAGCCGAGCGCCACGCGCGCCGGGAACTGCGTCGTGTCATCGACAACGCCAATGCGAAGGCGGGTCAGCCATGACGGCCACGATCAACAACCACTTCATTGGAGGCTGATCATGGGCGCGTTCTGTGTATTCGGCATCAGCAAAACCGTCTGCCGCAACAAGGCAGAGAAGAAGGTTCCTACCGTAATGGGGACCGGCGAAGATCGCCGGCACCTGTCTATTTCCGAATGGGCGCAGCAAGTGCAGCTCCAGGCGGAATCGCTATTCCTCACCGAGCAAAAGCTCGTCAAGATCAGCCCGGAATTCGACGCACCGCAATTCTGCCGCGACTGGCTTTCGGTCAGTCCGGCCGAAGTGCGTCTGCCTCGCATCATGGTGCGCACGCAAAAGCTCGACGACAGCGGCAAGCCCGTGATGCGCAAGGGCGCGCCTGTCATGGTGTGGGCCGACTTCGACCTGGGCACGCTCCTGCTGGACAAGGAGCACTGACGTGGCAAACGGTATCGACTGGTTCCGCTGGCACCACGGCAGCGTGAACGATCCCAAGTTCGGCCTCGTGGCCAAGAAGGCCGGCGCGCGCGTCGGCGACGTCATTGCTGTCTGGGCCCTGGTGCTGGAACTGGCAAGCGCAAATCAAGATCGTGGCCGCGTCGACGAGATCGACCACGAAACCACCGACTTCCTCCTGGGCGCCGACGACGGCACCACCGCACGCATCCTCGAAGCCATGGAAGGCCGCGGCCTTCTGGCCGAGGGTCGCATTGCGCGCTGGGATGCACGCCAGCCAAAGCGCGAACGCGAAGACAACACCGCAGCAGATCGCAAGCGTGCGCAACGTGCGCGTGACAGCGCACAAGGTGGCGACACGCCAGATGTCACGCCAAGTCACGCCACGTCACACCAAGACACGCCTAGAGAAGAGAAGAGTAGAGAAGAAGAGAAAAGAGAAGAACCAAAGGCAAAGTCAAAAGCAAAGACAACGCCGGCTGCGCCGACGTTCGATCCCCTGCCCGACCTGCTCGCCGAGGGTGTCTCCACTCAAACCGCTGCCGACTGGCTCACGCTCCGCAAGACCAAGCGCGCCGCCGTTACCCCGACCGTCCTGAAGGCCCTGATCGCCGAAGCCGGCAAGGCCGGCATGTCGCTCGACGGCGTGCTCTCGATCTGCTGCACCAGGGGCTGGGTTGGCTTCGAGGCCGAATGGGTGCTCAAGGACCAGCGCGCCGGGCCCACTGGACCTGCAAACGACGCACCGCAGCAGCTGACGAAGGCCGGACAGGCCACCGCCCGAAACATCGAGTCCTGGCTCGAGAAAAAACGACAGGAGCAGAACCATGGTTGAGCACGAACTCCCCGAATTCTCCCGCACCCTGCTGGCCGTCGCGGACTACTACGGCAAGGAGCTGTCGGAAAACGTGGTCGACCTGTACTGGAACGGCCTCCGCGAATACGACCTGGCCAGCGTGAAGCGCGCGCTGTGGGCGCATGCCCGCAACCCGGACAGCGGCCAGTTCATGCCGAAGATCGCCGACGTCGCCCGCGTCATGCAGGGCCGCACCGACGACCAGGCCGCAATCGCATGGTCGAAGGTCAACCAGGCCGTGCGCCGCGTCGGAACCTACCAGTGCGTCGTGTTCGATGACCCGGTGATCCACCGAGTGATCTCGGACATGGGCGGCTGGGTGCTGATCGGCTCGAAGGACGACAAGGAATGGCCGTTCGTGGCGCGCGAGTTCGAGACCCGCTACCGCGGCTACCGTATGCGCGACGAGACGCCCGAGTATCCGCCGGTGCTGATCGGCATGGCCAACGCACACAACGGCCAGCAGGGCTTCCGCCTGAACCCGCCGATCCTGGTGGGCGACGAGCGTAAGGCTGACGCGGTGCGCCTGGGCGGCACGACGGCGCCGATCCTGCCGATGAAATCGGCCGGCGACCTGATGCTGCCCGCGAAAACGGCAACGGTGAGGGCCATCAAGTGAGGAACGACGCCAAACAACCCTGCGCCATGTGCGCCCGCTTCACCCGCCAGGGCCACGAGCAGCAGGCCGCCGCCGGCCTCGGCTTCTGCACCGGCTACGAGGTCTACGTCCGCGCCGATGGGCCGCCGACCGTGCTGTTCAAGACGGCGCCGGCCGGGCAGATCGGCGAGAGGAAGGCGTACCTGGCGCAGCACCAGGGCAAGCAGATGGAGACAGCATGATCAAGAAAGCATTTGCAGCAGCAATCTTGCTGCTGCCCCTGGGTGGCTGCGACAAGCCTGTGTCCGAGACGGTGCCAACGGTGGCGAATCTCTACGTCTACAGGGACGCGGGCACCGGGTGCGAATACGTCGGAGCATCGCACCATGGAATAACGCCGCGTCTTGGCCGCGATGGAAAGCAGATTTGCAGCGAGGTCCGCCCATGATCCGCTCCCCCATCGCCCGCACCGGCACCCTGAAGCCCGCGCGCACCCGCAAGTGCGCGGTCAAGGGCTGCGCCAACCGCTTCCAGCCGCGCAGCATGATGCACAAAGCCTGCAGCCCGGAATGCGCGATCGTCCACACGACCAAAGAGCGCGCCCGCCTGGACGCCAAGCAGACCCGCGAGCGCAAGCAGAAGGTTAAGACGCGCAGCGAGCACATCGCCGACGTGCAGGTGGCATTCAACGCACTGGTGCGCTACCGGGACCGGGATCAGCAGTGCATCAGCTGCCCGACGCATCTGCCTACCCTAGCGGACCAGCCCGGCGGCGGCTTCGACTGCGGCCACTACCGCAGCCGTGGCAGCGCGCCGCACCTGCGCTTCGACCTGCGCAACGCCCACGGCCAGTGCAAGAAGTGCAACCGCTACCGCGCCGGCAACGCAGCCGATTACCGCATCGGCCTGATCGCGCGCATCGGCCTGGCCGCCGTCGACGCGCTCGAGTGCGACCAGGCCGGCGGCAACTGGACGATCCCCGAACTGCTGGCGATGAAGGCTGACTTCCGCGCGCAGCTCGCAAAAATGAAGAAGGAGACAGCATGAAAGACAACCTCGAATTCCTCGCCGGCCTTGTCGGCATCATCGCAGTGGCCGCGGCCGCGGTTGCAACCTGCTGCTTCATCGCCATCGCCATCGACCGTAGCGGCTGCACGCAGTACGGCGAGCTGACCGGCCAACCAGTCTTCTACAGCGCCGGCACCAGTTGCCTGGTCAAGCGCGGCGACGAGTGGGTGACCTACAGCGTGGCCGTGAGCCAGAAGCACGAAATCACCGTTCGCACTAGCGAGGCCCAGCCATGACGAAGCACACCGCCCCCGACGTGGCCGCTGCCCTGCGCGCCAACCTGCTCGACGCGCTGAAGGACAAGCCGCGCGCCACCCTCACCCTGGCCGTGCAGCTGCAGGTCGAACGCCAGGTTGCATACCGCGCGCTGGTGGGCATGGAGCAGGCGGGCAAGGTCAAGAGCTACCCTGACCGGCGCCGGACCGCCGATGGCCCTTCGCGGGTGTGGGCGCTCCCCGGCGTGAAGCCGGAACCCGAGGACGCACCGCGCCGCGATCCGCTCGTGGCTGCACTGTTCGGAGACGCGCCTTGACGGAGCACGAACGACGCGACATCGGCCTGCGCCTTGAGAACTGGAGCCGCTGGGCCACGGCCGGCAGCCGCACCATCGGCGTCAGCCCCACCGGCGCCTACTGCGACCGCCTGCGCCGGGAAGCCCTGGGCGACGAGCCGAAGCAAGGCGACCGCCGCACCGTCGACGAGGCCGACGCCCTGCTGATCGAGCGCGCCATGCGCCACGTCGACAACCGCACCCGCATGCTGCTGTACTGGTGCTACATCAAGCAGGCCCAGCCAGAGGTGGTCTGCCGCAAGATGAGCATCGCGCACCGGCCGGCGACCGTGTTCGTGGAGCAGTTCAGGCAGGCGCAGGCTGCGGTAGAATCTCTTGTCAAAAAACAAAATGGAGACTGACCGATGAACAAGAGTCCACACCCGATCTGCGCGAAATGCGGAATAAAAATCTACCCGCCAGGCATGCGCCCGACAGGTACAGACTGGTATTGCAGATGCCCACGCGAGAAGCCAAAAACGCACCAAGAGGAAAATCCTCTTGACCAGCGGCAAACTCAGCAGTAAATTCCAAGCTACAACTTAATTCCGTCCAGAAATTCGACGCGCACGGTTCCCTGATGGGAGCCTGCGGCGTCTCTGGAAGAAAGCCCGCGCCGAAAGGTAGCGGGCTTTTTGCATTGGTTCACCGGAAGCCGCCCCGGACTTGTGCGGCACATAAAGGAATGCCATGAACGACCAAGCAATCGAGCAGGAAATCCAGGCCAAGGGGAAGACCGCTGCGCGCGTTACCCCAGCCGACATCGAAGAGAACATCCTGGCCGAGTACTACATCAACCCGGCGCAAGCTTATGCGGCCGCGCACGGCGGTGCCAAGGCACTGGCCCACGAATCGCTTTCCCTGCTGAGCATTTGCGTGCTCGTCTTGCAGAACGGCTTCACCGTCACTGGCGAATCGGCCTGCGCTTCGCCCGAGAACTTCGACGCCGAGATCGGCCGCAAGATCGCGCGCCAGAATGCGGTGCAGAAAATCTGGCCGCTGATGGGCTACGAGCTGAAGCAGCGCCTGCACGCCGCAGCGTAATCGGCCAATGCGGAGCAGCGCGCGATCTGCTGCCGCCTCACCGGCGTAACCGGTGACCACACGCAAGCCAGGCCGCGCGCTGAGGCTTCCGTGTGGTGAACGCACGACCAACCAACCCCGCCCGAGTGGCGCCCATGCGTTGCGTCTCACCACTCCATGTCTCCTGGGTCTGCTTGGACCGCAGACCCTTTCGCCCGGCCACGTGCCGGGCTTTTTTATTTCCTAGCCACCATGAGCGACAACACCACAGACCAGACCCGCGACGCGGCGCCGGCTGCGGCCCGGCCGCGTGGTGGGCAGACCACGTTCTCGCAAGAGATCGCGGACGAGATCATTGAGCGCCTGTCGAAAGGCGAGCCGCTGGAGAGCATCTGCCGCGACGATCACATGCCGACGTCCCGCACGATCAGCAACTGGAAAAAGGCAAGCGATGCATTCGCTTCCGACATCGCGCACGCACGCGAGACAGGCTTCGACCAGATCGCGGCCGACTGCCTGGACATTGCCGACGAGACCAGCAACGACACCGTCTACGGCGAGAGCGGTGCGCGCGCCAACACCGAATGGATCAGCCGCTCCAAGCTGCGCATCGAGACGCGCCTGAAGCTGCTGGCCAAGTGGGACCCGAAGCGGTACGGCGAAAAGATCACCCAAGAGCACACCAACCCGGACGGCTCTGGCCTGTTCACCGGGATCAAGGTGGAGTTCGTGAAGCCCAATGGAAACAGCTAAGTTCCCCGAAAAATTGCAATGCCTGTTCGAGCCGGCGCCCTATAAGGTCGTGCACGGCGGGCGCGGTTCCGGCAAGAGCTGGGGTTTCGCCCGCGCGCTGCTGATCCTCGGCGCCCAGCGGCCCCTGCGCATCCTGTGCGCGCGTGAAGTGCAGAAGTCCATCGAGGATTCAGTGCACACGCTGCTGAAGGACCAGATCGCCGAGCTTGGCCTGTCCGAGTTCTACGAGGTGCTGGCCTACGAGATCAGGGGCAAGAACGGCACGACGTTCGCCTATTCGGGCCTCGCGCAGCACACCGTGACCACGATCAAGTCGTTCGAAGGCGTGGACATTTGCTGGGTCGAGGAAGCGCAGGCCGTCAGCAAGAAGTCCTGGGACGTGCTGCGGCCGACCATCCGCAAGCCTGGATCGGAAATCTGGATCACGTTCAACCCGGAGTTGGAAACCGACGTCACCTACCAGATGTTCGTCGTGAACCCGCCAACCGGCGCCGTGGTCGAGCAAATGAACTTCTGCGACAACCCCTGGTTCACCGACAAGCTGGAACAGGAGCGCCTGGATTGCATGCGCAGCCAGCCCAAGGACTACGACAACATCTGGGGCGGCATCTGCAAGCCTGCGGTGGCCGGCGCGATCTACTACGACGAAATGACCGCCGTGGAGACCCAAAAGCGGATCTGCAACGTGCCTTACGACCCGATGCTGAAGGTCCATGTCGTGTTCGACCTGGGATGGAACGACGCCATGGCCATCAGCCTGGTGCAGAAGCACGCGTCGGAGCTGCGGGTCATCGAGTACATCGAGGACAACCGCCGCACGCTGGACAGCTACAGCGCCGACCTGAAGATGAAGGGCTACAACTGGGGCAACGTCTACCTGCCCCACGATGGCGAGCACAAGAACATCCAGACCGGCAAGAGCGCCAAGGAAATCATGGAAGCGCTCGGCTGGACCGTGCGCATCACACCGAACATGAGCGTCGAGGACGGCATCCGCGTCACCCGCATGGCGTTCGGCCGCATGTACTTCGACAAGGAGCGCACCGCCCGCCTGGTGCAGTGCGCCAAGCGCTACCGCCGCGCCATCAACAAGCAGACAAACGAGCCTGGCGCGCCGCTGCACGACGAGTGGAGCCACGGCGCCGACAACCTGCGCTACGTGGCCATCAACGCCGACGACATGCGCAACGAAGAATGGGGCGGCAGCCTCAACTATCAATCACTGGGAATCGTATGACCAAAATGACCGACGACGAGCTGCGCAGTGCGGTCGACCACGAGGTGAGCGAAAGCGCCGCCTGGACCGCCTCGCACCTGGCCGCCGAGCGCGAACGCAACCTCGCCTACTACCACGGCTCGCCGATGGGCAACGAGGTGGACGGCCGCAGCAAGGTGGTGAGCTGGGACGTGTTCGAGGTGGTGGAATCCGCCGTGCCGGACTTGCTCGAGCCGTTCTTCGCCGGTGACGACATCGCCGAGTTCGAGCCGGTCGAGCCGGGCGACGAGGAATATGCCGAGCAGGTCACCGACGTGGTGAATCACCTCATCAAGAAGAAAAACCCGGGTTTCCTGATCTTCCAGACCTGGATCAAGGACGGCTTCCTGTCCAAGATCGGCATCGTGCGCTCCTGGTGGGACGCGACCAGCAAGACCAAGAAGGCCAGCTACACCGGCCTGACCGACCAGCAGCTGGTGAAGTTCGCCAACGACCCGCGCGCCACCATCGTGAGCCACGACGCCGTGCCAGACCCGGACGACGAGGCGAAGCGCGCGCAGGCCCAAGAGCAGATGGCCAGCCTGCCGCCCGAGCAGCAGCAACAGGTGGCCGCCATGCTGGCCCAGCCGCCCCAGATGCTGCACGACATCGAGGTGGTGTTCGACAGCGGCCCGCGCGGCGTGCGCATCGAAAACATCGAGCCGTCGTCGTTCATCCTGTCGCGCCACGCGAAGAAGATGGAGGACGTGACCTGCATCGGCGAGCTGCGCACCTATACGCGCTCGGACCTGGTGGCCATGGGTTTCGACCGTGCGCGCGTCGAGCGCCTGAGCGACTACCAGGCCGCACACGCCGACTTCGCCATCGATCCGGACCGCCTGATGCAGGCCGACCACGGCGAAGGCGCCAACCAGCAGCTGACCCTGTTCTTCGGCTTCGTCAAGGTCGACTTCGACGGCGACGGCATCGCGGAATGGCGCCGCGTCTTCATGGGCGGCAATGACACCCTGGAGAACGAGGAAGTCGAGGACCACGAATACAGCATCTGGTCGCCGATCCTGCTGCCGCACCGCATTATCGGCATGGCCCTGGCTGACCCTGTGATCTCGATCCAGGAAACCAAGACCTCGCTGACGCGCCAGTACCTGGATTCGCTGTACCTGGCGAATAACCCGCGCACCTGGGCGGTTCCTACGGAGGTCAACCTTGACGACCTGCTGTCGAACCGCATTGGTGGCGTGGTGCGCATGAAATCGCCGAACATGGCCGGGCCGCTTCAAACCACGCTGGTGGCCAACGAATCGCTCCAAGGCATCGAGTTGGCCAACAACATGCGCGAAGAGCGCATCGGCATCAACCGCCTGAACCAAGGCCTCGACGCCGACAGCCTGAACAAGACCGCCACCGGCGCGCAGATCGCCAACACGCGCGACCAGAAGCGCGCGCTGATGATGCTGCGCGTGTTCGCCGAGACCGGCTGCAAGGACCTGTGCCGCCGCCTGCTGCGCCTCACCTGCGAATACCAGGACAAGCCGGCCACGATCCGCCTGCGCAATAAGTGGGTGGACTACGACCCGCGCGGCTGGAATGCCGAGATGGACGTGAACATCAATGTGGGCCTGGGCACTGGCGACAAGAGCCAGACGATCCAGTTCCTCGGGATGATGGGCGCGTACTTCCAGCAGGCCGCAACCGTTGGCGTCACCACGCCGGAGAACGTCTACAACCTGGGCAAGATGCTGCTGAAGGCCGGGAACATTCAGGGCGGTGAGGCCAAGCTGCTGACCGATCCGGCCACGACGCCGCCAGCGCCGCCGCAGGAAACGCCCGAGCAGGTGCTGGCCAAGATGGAACTGGAGCTGGAGGACAAACGCCAGCAGGGCAAGGCACGCGACGCCGAGTACAAGCGCGAGACCGACCTGGCCGAGCTCGAGGCGAGCACGAAGCTGAAGCTGATCGACCTGCAGCTTAAGGAAAAGGAAGTCCGGATCAAGGAAATCGAACTGGGCCTCAAGAACACCGAGCTGAAAATGCGCATGGCCGAGGCTGGTACCGCCCAGGTGGACGGCAGCATGCCGAACGCGATGCAGCTGATCGTCGACCTGCACCGCAAGCTGGAAGAACTGGCTTCGGCCGAAACGCACATCGTGCGCGGCCCGGACGGCAAGGCATCGCATACCGTCAAGGTGCTGCCGCAACAACAATTTGAAGGATAAACCATGGCCGCTGGCCCAATCATCATCCCCGACAAGGCAGTGCTGAACATCGCGCTCGGCCTGCTGAACTCGGCCAACACGTTCAAGCTGTCGTACCACACCAGTTCCTGGGTACCGAACCCGGCCACGCTGGAAGTGTTCGCCGACGTGAGCAACGAGATCGCGGCCAGCGGCGGCTACACCGCGGGCGGCATCACGCTGGCCAACGACGCGCTGTCGATCTCGGGCAGCTCGGTGAAGTTCTCGTCGGATGCGGCCGAACTGACCGCCGCCGGCGGCTCGATCCCGGCCTGGCGCTGGGGCGTCATCCGCGCAGCGGGCACGATCAGCGGCAAGGTCGACCCGATTGTCGGCTACTTCCTGGGCGATGCCACGCCGGCCGACGTGCCGGCCACCACCGTGGGCAACAAGCTGAGCTTCACCCCGAACGCGGCCGGCATCTGCACCACCGCCAAGGCGGCGTAAATGAAGAGCAAGTACCGCTGCCCTGTCGTCGGCACCGGTGTGGCTGGCGACGAATACCGCCCCAGCCTGGCGAAGCATGCGGGCATCTCCTGGGAGGTCCGCGAGAACTTCAAGCCTGGTGCTCAATCGGTGATCGTGGAGGTGGAAGCAACGCTGGTGCAGCACACGGTGATCCTGCTCGATACGGCCATTGAGGTGCTGCTTTGACGATCTTCCTGAACGAGACCTTCACCGGCACCGCCGGCACGCGCCTGGAGGTGTACAACGAGAACTGGGTGAAGATGACGAGTCTAGTTGACTCGGCAACTATCGCCAGTGGCGGTGAGCGCGCCCGCTCCAACGGCACCGCAGGTTACTACCGGGCCGACGCACCGGCGCCGAGCGCGGACTACTCTGTCTCGGCCGATATTTTCGTTTCGTCGGTCGCAGGCTACGGCGGACCGTGCGGCCGGGTGTCACCGACAGCACAGACGTTCTACCAAGTCCGTTATCTGGCGAACACCGGCCTGCAGTTGGTGCGCTACCTCAACGGTGGCGTGACAACGCTGGCGACGTTCAACTACGCGGCCGTCGCTGGCGAGACGCTGAAGGTCCGGCTCGAAATGATCGGGTCGGCGCTCAAGGTCTACTTCAACGGCGGGGCGACGCCGGTGATCTCGGTCACCGACACGAACATCACGCAGCCCGGCTATATCGGGGTGCGGTGGCAGAACGCGGCCTCCGGCCAAATCCAGATCGACAACCTGATCGGCAGCACGCCGGACGAGGCAGGCGCGACGACGACCGTTTCGCCGACTGCTGCCGCGCTGGTGGTGGCCGGGTACGCCCCGAGCATCGCGCAGACGGCGAATCAGGGCGTCTCGCCTGCGCCGGCCGCACTGGTCGTCACCGGCTACGCGCCGACCGTAACGCAGACCAGCAGCAGCGCGATCAGCCCGGCGCCGGCGGCGCTTGTGGTGCAGGGCTATGCCCCGATCATCAGCCAGACGCAGCGCCTCACGGTCTCTCCGGCGCCTGCTGGCCTGGTGGTGCAAGGCTGGGCGCCCACGATCACGCAGACCGGCACGCAGCCGCTGCCCGACGTCACCCCGGCTCCTGCTGGTGGTGGCGGAGGCGGTGGTAGCGTGCGCGAGGTGCGCGCGTTCGCCGAAGAACTGGCCCGGGCTCACAAGCCGACCAAAGCGCAGAAGAAGCAGCGGCGCCAGGCCATCGAGGCCGCGGTGCTGGAGCTGCTGCCAGACGAACCCGCCGCCGAGCGCGCCGCGCCGATCATCGCGCAGGCCGTGGCCCGACAACTGCCGCCGGCAACTTGGGCGCCAGTGCACGGTCCGCGCCCGATCGTGCTGCCGCCGGCTGTCGTCGACGACGTGCACGCCCGTGTGGCTGCCTGGATCGCCGAGCAGGCTCACCAGGCGTTGCTCGACGAGCTGGAAGACGAATTCGAAACCGAACTTTTACTGCTGGGATGATATGGACTTTCTTGTAATTCACAGCGCTGCCAACGACGCCCAGTTCCAGAGTCGCTGCAAGGTGGCCATGTGGCTGGCGGCGCAGGACATCGCCGCCGAGGCCGAGGGCACGGCGGACCACGCCACCCGCAAGGAGTGGGCAAAGCGCGTGCTCCAGGACGTGGTGACGATCAAGCCGCACGTGCTGGCCATGCAGGTGCTGCGCAATCCGCAGATCGCCGCATCCCCGGTCGCCGCGCCTGACGCCGACATTCAGTACCAGGTGAACGCCGTCATCGACTCCATCATCGCAATAGGCTGAACATGGACCTGACCCCAGAACAACAGATCGCGCGCGGCGACCACGCCAAGCGCCTGCTGGACGACCCGCTGCTCAAGGAGGTGCTGGCCGAGATCAAACAGGCCATCGTCGAGAGCTGGGCCGCGCTGCCGATCGAGAACACGGCACAGGCCGAGAAGCTGAAGCAGCTGCTGTGGGCAGCAAAGCAGTTCGAATCGGCGTTCATCGCGCACGTCGGCGGCGCAACCATCGCCCGCAGCGAACTGCTGATGGACACCAACATGCAAATTAAGGCGGAAGCCGTACAACGGAGGATCAATGGCACGTAAAGGACAAGCCCCGGCACAGCCGGACGAACAGAAACCAGTCGACGCGGAGCCGAGCGCGCCTGTGGCCGAAGAAGCCGCCCAGCCGCTCCCGGTGGTGGAAGAGCCGCCGGCAGCGCCGGTCGATCCGGAGCCAGCACCGGCATCCGAGCCCGAGCCGCTGCCCGAGCCGACCCCGGCGCCTGTCGAAGTCGAGCCGCTGGCCGTCTACGCCGCACGCATCGAGGAAGCCGCCCAGCCGCTGCCGGTCTGCCAGATCACGCACCCGGAAGCCAAGGACGGCGCGATCCACGTCGGCAAGTACGCCGGCATCCGCCTGGTGCGCGGCGACGCCCCGGCCGCCCTGCTGTCGGACGGCACCACCATCTAATCCCCGGGCTGGCAGCTTGCCCCTGAAAGCTGTCCGTCGAGTTAGGAACAATCAGAAGGCCACCCGCGAGGTGGCCTTTTCCATTTCTGAACTCACACCTCACGGAGCACACATTGAGCACTGAAGACACCACCCTGAGCACCGACTCTTTCGCGGAAATGCTGGGCGGCGACCGCGGCAACGGACAACCGGAAACGGACCCGCAAAACGTCGATCCCGACCAGGACCCAATCGCGGACCCGGACCCGGATGCAGACCCTGACGCCGATCCCGACGCTGTCGCGGACCCCGACGCAGACCCCGCCCCCGATCCCGACGGACAACCGGACCCTGCGCCGGACCCGAACGAAGCGGTCTTCGAACTGGAAATCAATGGCGAAAAGGTCTCGGTCTCGAAGGATGAGGCGAAAAACGGCTACCTGCGTCAGCAAGACTACACGCAGAAAGCCCAGCGCCTGGCCCAAGACCGTCAGGAATGGAACGCCCACGTCGCGCAGCAGGCGGCCGAGGTGCAGCAGTACGCCCAGGAGATCGGGCAGCTGCAAGGCATCGACGCCGCCCTTGCCGAATACGGTCAGGTTGACTGGGACGCCCTGCGCGAGAGCGACCCTGTTTCCTACGGCATCCACATGGCCGACTACAACCGCATGCAGGCGCGTCGCGGTGAAGTCGAACGCGGGATCGGCCAGAAGCTTCAGTCACTGACCGCCCAACAGCAGCAGGCCCAGGCGCAGGCGCGCGCTCAGCAGGCGCAGGAAGCCCAAACGCACATGGCGGCCTTGGTCCCCGGCTTCGGCAAGGAGCACATCGCCGAAATGAAGACCATCGGCAAGGCGGCCGGCTTCACCGACGCCGAGCTGGCCCAGGTGACCGACAAGCGGATGCTGGAAGTGCTCTACAAGGCGTCGCAGTTCGACAAGCAGCAAAAAACCACGCAGCAGGCGGTCAAGAAGGTCGCGGCTTTGCCTACCAAGGCAGCCAAGGCCGCGCCGGCATCGAAGCCTGCTGCGCAACTCAAGCTTGACCAACAAACCCGCCGTCTTCAGCAAACCGGCAGTCTGAAAGACTTTGCCGCTGCGCTGACGATGGCTTCGTAAAAGGAAGGCACCATGCCACAAGTCGCAAATACCCACGCAACCTTCAACAGCAACCGCAACCGCGAGCAGCTGTTCAACCAAATCTGGAACGTGTCGGTCAACGAGACCCCGTTCGTGAAGCTGATCGGCAAGGAAAAGGTCGAAGGCATCAACCCCACCTGGCTGACCGACGAATACGCCCCTGGCGCGTCGAACAAGGTCGAGCAGGGTAACCAGTCGACCATCAACGCCGTCTCGCCGGCCGTCCGCCTGAACAACTTCACGCAGATCAGCGAGAAGACCTTCGGCGTGACCGGCACCCAGGAAACCGTCGAGAAAGCCGGCGGCAAGTCGGAATACAGCTACCAGCTGGCGAAAAAGATGGTCGAGCTGAAGAAGGACGTCGAATTCGGCCTCCTGCAGAACACCACCGCCATCGCACCATCGCCTAATGTCGCCCCGCAAGCGCGCGGCCTGTTCGGCTTCATGAACGCAAACACCTCGCGCGGCGTCAACGGTATCGATGCCAACCCGACCACCAACACCGCGGCTGTCGACGGCACCCTGCGCGCGTTCACTGAGCCGATGCTCAAGTCCGTGCTGCAGGCAATGTTCGACAACGGCGCCGACCTGGACAACAGCTACATCCTGCTGCCGTCCACCCAGCGCACCGTGTTCGACACGTTCCTGGCCGGCCAGACCCGTTTCGACAAGGCCGAAGACAAGACCCTGACCGCCACGCTGGAGGTCTACATCGGCCCGTTCGGCCGCGTGAAGGCCGTCAACGCCCGCCACATGCGTCAGCGCGAAGTCGCCATCATCAACCCGGAGTTCCTGGCCCTGGGCACCCTGCGCGGCATGAAGGACACCCCGCTGGCGAAGATCGGCGACACGCAGAACGTGATGGTCAACACCGAGTGGACCCTGATCAACAAGAACCCCAAGGCCCACGGGGCAATTTGCGATCTTTCGTGATCCCTACCCTGTAGCAACCCCGAAAGGGCCAGCCTAACCGCTGGCCCTTTTTCTTTTCTGGATACCTCATGAGCCTCATCCTCGACGCCACCGCCAACAGTCGCCTGACGATGCACCAGCACGGCGACGGCACCGGCATGATCGTTCAATCCACCGACGTGTCAGCGGCCCTGGCGCGCAACGAAGCGCTGCGCCGCGCCGGCATGACGAAGACGCACGACGGCGACCACTACATGGCGTCGATTTCGCTGGACCTGCTGAACAGCTGGGCCTTGCGCAAGTACGGCGTCGGCTGGGAAATCATCGCCGCCGACGACGCTAAGCTGGACGAGTTCCTAGCCGAGCACAGCAAATGCCGCATCTACGAGGGCCGCATCTGATGAACTACGGCGAACTGAAACAAGCCATCGCCAATCGGCTAGGCCGTACCAACCTGACCGCCGTCATCCCCGATTTCGTGGCGCTCGCCGAGGCGCGGCTGTACAACGGCTTCCGCGACATCGAAGTGAGCGTGGCGCCGCTGCGCCTGCGCGCGATGCTGGCGCGCGAAACGGCGTCGCTGGCCGCCCTGCCCGACCGATTCCTGGCTGTCGATCGCCTGACGGTGAACGACGGCGCTGGCCCTCGCACGCTGGACTACGTGACGCCCGAGCGCTTCGCCGACCTGGCACCGACCGGCTTTGCCCGGTACTTCACGCTGCAGGACGGCGGCATCGCCGTCGAAGGCGGCACGCCCGCGACATTCGCCCTGTCCTACTACCGCCGTTTCCCGGCCCTGATGGCCGACGACGACACGAACTGGCTACTGGAGACCACGCCGGCCGTGTACCTGTATTCGGCGCTGATCGAGGCCTATGCGCACCTGAAGGACGACGCGCGCATCCCGACCGCCGCGCGCATGTTCGCCGCGGCTGCCAACGCGCTGATCGACGCCGACCAGGCCGAGCGCCACAGCGGCTCGACCCTCACCATTGGAAGTGCACGATGATCCCACTGATCGGCTTCACCCCCGACGCCGACAGCACCACGCCCGGTGCACTGGCGGACTGCACGAACCTGCTGCCGACGCTGAAAGGCATGGCCGGCGCGCCGACGCCGATGGATGCCGGCCTGGCCGCCCTGCCTACCGAATGCCGGGGCGGCGCCGTGCTCCAGCGCCTGGACAAGCTGAGCCGCGTGTTCGTCGGCACCCGCACCAAGATGTACGAGCTGTCCGGCACGCAGTTCGTGGACCAGTCGCGCAGCGGCAGCTACACGGGCAGCGTGGAAAATCGCTGGCGGTTCGCGCAGTTCGGCAACGCCTCGCTGGCGTGCAACGAGACCGAGCTGATCCAGGTGTCGACCGGCAGCGGGACGGCGTTCGCCGACATTCCGCAGTCGCCGCGCGCGCGGATCATCGAAACCGCTTCCGGCTTCGTGCTGGCCTTCGGCCTGAACGCCACCTATTCCGGCGGTGACCGTCCGGACGCCTGGGCCTGCTCGCATATCTACGACCACCTGACCTGGACACCGGCCGACAGCAACCAAGCCGCGTTTGGCTACTTGCTCGACACCCCGGGCGATATCCGCGCCGCGAAGCGCCTGGGCAAGAACGTGGTCGCGTACAAGGAGAAATCCATGTACCTGGGCACCTACGTGGGCAAGCCGGTGATCTGGCAATGGGATCTGGTGGCATCGAACGTGGGCGCGATCAGCGCCGAAGCCGTGATCGACACCGGCACCGCGCACGTGTTCATCGGGAAGGACGACTTCTGGCTGTTCGATGGCGCCCGGCCCACGCCAATCAAGGGCGCGCCGAAAGAATGGTTCTTCGCCAACTCCGACGCCACCTACCGTTACCGCATCCGTTCGCACTTCGACCAGGGCAAAAACCTGTGCTGGTGGTTCTACCCGACGCCTGGCTCCAGTGGCGCGCTGACCGATGCGCTGGTGCTGAACCTGAACAACAACCGCTGGGGCCGCGTGTCGCTGCCAATCGAGACCGTGTTCCAGTACCAGGGCGCCGAGACCAACTACGACAACTGGCCAGCTGACGCGACGCTGACCTACGAGACGCTGCCCGACCTGCCCTTCGACTCGCCGGCATTCGACACCAGCGGCAGCGCGATGGGCGTGGTCAGCACGGACCACAAGATCAAGACGATCACCGGCCCGTGCGGCGCCGCCTCGCTGACCACTGGCGACTTTGGCGACGACGAGCAGTACACGACGCTTACCCGCGTGACGCCCCGTTTCACGGCCAGGCCAGCAGCGTCGAGCATGACCCACTACACCCGCAACTTCGACGGCGGCGCGCTGGAAAACCGGGGCAGCAATGCTTTGGCCGGCAGCCATTACGACCCGCTGGCCTCCGGACGCTACCACCGCATGCGCGTCGACCTGCAGGGCGACTTCGAAATCGTCGGCTTTACGCCGGCACTGATCCCGGACGGTATGGAATGAACAAACTGACCACGGACGCGCGGCTGGGCCAGGCCGACAGCGTGTCGGCGCTGAAGCTGCGCATCCAGGAGCTGCAGCGCGAAAACGCCATCCTGGTGAACGCGATGTCGGAGGGCCGGATTGCCGCGTGCACGAACGCCATGGCGGCGGCGCCGGCCACCGGCAGCTATACGCCGGGCGACTTCGTGCGCAACAGCGCGCCGGCCGAGCTGGGCGCCGCCGGCGCCAAGTACGTCGTCGAGGGATGGCTGTGCACTGCAGCACCGCTCACCTTCGTCCCGAAACGATTTTTGACAGGGAACTGAGATGCTCCGCGCAATCGAACCGCAGCACCTGGCCGCCGAATGGGAGCGCGTGCGCGCCGGCCTGGTCGAGGTCAAGAAGGCCACGACGGACGACTGGCTGCCCGAGGACGTCTATATGTCGCTGCGCCAGGGCCACTCCACGCTGTACATGGGCACCGATGCGGCCGGCGAGTACGTCGGCTTCCTGGTGCTGCGGCTGGTCCCAACCTTCCACAGCAAGGCCGTCGAGATCTGGTGCGCGTACTCGGCCAGCAAGCGACCGCTGATGCGCCGCTTCTTCCCGCACGTGCAGGCGGTGGCGCGCAACGTCGGCGCCACGCTGATTTCGTTCGCCTCGGCGCGCGATGAATGGGAGGCCGGCGCGCGGAGGCTCGGGTTCTCCCGGGCAAAAGTCACCTACCACTACCCACTATAGGAGCTTCCATGGGCAGCAGCACTCCATCGAACACCACCAGCAAGACGACCACCGAATTGCCCACCTGGGCGCAGCCGGCGGCGAAATCGCTCCTGCAGCGCGGCCAGCAGCTGTCGCAGCAGGAAATGCCGGTCTACGCCGGCCAGCGCTCGGCCGACCTGAACGGCTACCAGACGCAGGGCCTGAACATGGTCCAGAACCGGGCCTTGAACGGCTCGGCCGAGATCAACGCCGGCAGCCAGACGCTGCAAGGCACGCTGAACGGCCAGTACCTGGGCCGCGACACCGGGACGAACGCCTACATGGGCGACAACCCCTACCTGCAGGGCTCCATCGATAAGGCGGCCGGCGACATCACGCGCAACTACAACGCCGCGGTTGCCGGCACCGACGCCACGATGGCGCGCGCCGGCGCGTTCGGCGGCTCGGCCTGGCAGCAGTCGCAGGACGCGAACTCGCGCAACCTGGCGCAGGGTCTGCAGGACTCGGCCACGAGCATGCGCATGCAGAACTACAACCAGAGCGCCGGCTTGGCCGAAAACCAGCTGAACCGCAACCAGACGGCATTCCAGGCCGAGCGCGCGAACCAGCTGGGCGCCGCGTCGCAGGCGCTCCAGTACGGCAACCAGGCCTACACCGACGCGGCGCAGCTGCAGGGTGCTGGCGAAATCCAGTACGGCGCCGACCAGCAGAAGCTGACCGACCAGATGGACTACTTCAACGAGAAGGCGCAGTCGCCGTACAAGCAGCTCGACGTGCTGGGCAACTCGATCCGCGCGGCCGTGGGCGGCGGGTCGACCGTCAGCCAGTCCGCACCTGGTGCAAACCCATACGCGCAGATGGCCGGGGGCGCTGCCGCCCTGTACGGCATGCTCGGCTAATTCAAGGAGAAATTAAATGTCAGGTGTTGAAACGGCAGCGGCCCTCGGGTCCGCAGCAGCAGGTAGCGGCGCGGCCGCAGGTGGTGCAGCAGCTGGTGGCGCGGCCGCAGGCGCCGGAGCCGCTGGCGCGGCTGGTGCTGGTGCAGCAGGTGCAGCTGGCGCCGGCGCAGGTGCGGGCGCGCTGGGTGCTGGCGCCGCAGCTGGTGCAGGTGCTGGTGCGGCCGGCGCAGGCCTTCTCGGCGCGGGCGCCGGTGCTGGTGGTGGCGCGCTGGCTGGAACTGGCGCAGCAGCGGCCGACGCGGCCATGGCGGCATACGGTGGCGGCATGCTGGCCGCTGAAGGCGCGGCCGTGCCAGGCGCAATGACCTTCGTCACGCCGGCCGTTACCGAGGGCGGCATGCTCGCGGGTGGTGCTGGCGCAGGCGCCGGTGCTGGTGGTGCTGGCGGCGGCATGCTGGCCGGCGGCGGTGGCGCAACCGGCGCGGCGGCTGGAACAGGCGGCCAGGCCACGGCGGGTATGTCGTCGCTCGATGCGATCGCAGCCAGCCAGCCAGGCTACACAGCAGCGCAAGGCGAAGCCGCCATGAATGCAGTTGCCGCAAGCCAGCCGGGCTATAACGCCGCTGGCGGTTCCGCGCTGCAGAACCTGAAGGCCGGATCGACCATGCAGAGCCTCGGCAAAGGCGCCGCCACCTACGGCCGCATGAGCCAGGCCATGGGCGGCGGCCAGCAGCAGCGCGCGCCGGCGCCGGGCCAGCCGCTGTTCCAGGGCGAGCAGCCGTCGATTGCCGGCGGCATGGGTAGCCGAGCATCAAACAACAACGAGGTCCTTACAAGGCTCGCACGTCTCCGCCAGCGCGGCGGCATCTAACAGGAGAACGGAATGTTCGACAAATTCCAGGGGATGCTGGCCCTGCCAGAAGACCCAAATGAGCGGTCCGCAGCAAAGCAAGGCCTGCTGAACTTCGGCGCGGCGCTGCTGGCCGGCCAAGGCAACCTGGGCGGCATCCTGGGGAATGGCCTGCTGGCCGGCAGCCAGGGCTACCAGGGCGCGCTGGCGCAGCAGCAGCAAACCGCCCTGCGCAAAGCCCAGCTCGAGCAAACCGGCCTGGAAAACCAGAAGCTGAAGGCGGCGGCGGACAAGCCGATGCAGTTGCAGCGCATCCTGACCGGTGGCTCACCCATGCAGCCCAACCGCCTGGCCGGCCTGCCGAAGATCGGCGACCCGCCGCGCGCGGCCAGCGCGGCACCTGCGGCCGAGGCAGCACCGGCACCAGCACCGGCGGCCAGCGCGCCATCCGGCAGTCTGTTCGACACCTACCTGGCTTATGGCGACCGCCTGACGCAGGCCGGCTACCCAGCCGACGCGAAGGCCTACTACGACCTGGCCGAGAAGCTGCGCCCGAAACTGAAGGAACAGTCGGTGCGCACCATCAACGGCCAGCGCGTCATGGCCAACGTGTACGAAGACGGCCGCACCGAGCAAGTCGACGGCTTCGCACCCGACCTGGAGAAGCTGAACTTCCAGAACACCGGCGGCAGCACCGTGGGCCTGGACCCGTTCACTGGCAAACCGGTGAACACGATCAAGAACACGGTCAGTCCGGATGCTCAGCTCAGCTCCGACACCGCACGGCGCGGCCAGAACATGACCGACGCCCGCGCGAAAGCCGACGAGCAGGTACCGATCGGCTCGGACGCCATCTTGAACGCTGCGGCGCGCTACAACTTCGACGGCACCCTTCCACCGATGGGTATGGGCAAGGTCGGCGTGCAGGTGCGGGCGCAAATCCTGAACACGGCGGCCGAGTTGAAGTACGGCGTCGACCCCGAGCAACAGCGCCGCGATCAGCTAACGAACAAGGGCGCTGTCGCCGCGCAAAACGCTGCCGTGAAGTCGTTCTCGGACGGTAAGCTGGGCAGCACCGTGCGCTCCTTCAACGTCTCGATCTCGCACCTCAACACGCTGGACGAGCTGGCCGACGCGCTGCACAACGGCGATGCCCAGGCGATGAACCGGGCGTCGAACTACTTCAAGTCGCAGACCGGCAATCCAGCGCCGACGAACTTCGAAGCGGCCAAGAAAGTGGTCGCTGATGAGGTGGTGAAAGCCATCGTCGGCACCGGCGGCGGTGTGCACGACCGCGAAGAGGCGGCGCGGGTGATCGCGGCCGCAAACAGCCCGGCGCAGCTGAAGGGCGTGATCGGCACCTACAAAGAGCTGATGCGCGGCCAGCTGCACGGCCTGCAGCAGCAATACGAGGTCAGCACCGGACGCAAGGATTTCGACAAGTTCCTTTCGCCGGCGGCGCAGGCGGTCGACAGGCAGCACGGCCCGGTCAAGAACGTGAAGGACCTGCCGAAGAAGGCGGCGCCGGCGGGGCACCCGTCCGACATCAGCAACCTGCTCAACAAATACGGAGCGAAATAATGGCAGATCGCCAGGAACTCTACACCGCGCTGCGCAACGCGGACGCCGCCGGCGACGCTGCGGCTGCGCAGCGCCTGGCGACGTACATCCAGTCGCTGCCGGCCGAACCACCGCCGGCTAAGCCCTTCGGCCAGCAGCTGAATGACGCCATCAGCGACGTGCCGCGCCAGTTCGGCCTGACCGCGCGCTATGGCATCGAAGGCGTCGGCGATACGCTCGACTTCCTATCGTCGCCGATCCGCGCCGGCCTGAACGCCATCCTGCCGACGAAGAAGCCGACCATTACCGACCTGGTGAGCATGCAGGACGCGCGCGAGCGCCCGGCTATCGAAGGACGTTCGGGCGAGCGGCTGGCCAACTCCCTGGGCCTGCCCAAGCCTGCCAATGCGCGCGAGCGCGTTGTGGGCGACGTTACCCGGATGATGGCCGGCAGCGCCGTGCCGATTGCGGCCGCAAGCCGTGTCGCCCAGGGATCATCGGGTGTGACCAAGGCCGTGGCGCAGCAGCTGGCGGCCAACCCGGCGCAGCAGCTCGGCTCTGCTGCCGCTGCCGGCGGCGCTGGCGGCTACACCCGCGAGACCGGCGGCAACGAGGGTTCGCAGTTCGTCGCGTCGCTCGCGGCCGGCGTAGCAACCCCGTTCGCCATGGGCGGCGCGCAGCGTGCAACCGGCGCCCTGCAGCGGCTCCTGCGCCCGGCCACGCCGACGCAGCAGCAGGCCCAGCAGATCAACGTCACCATCGAGAATGCCCTGAAGGCTTCCGGCCTGACGCTCGACCAGCTGCCCGCCCAGGTGGCGCAGAGCATCCGCAACGATGTGTCGGCCGCGTTCCGCACCAGCGACCAGGTGTCGCCCGATGCCATCCGGCGCCTGGCCGACTACCGCATGACCGGCCTGACGCCGACCGCCGGCGGCCTGACGCTCGATCCGGCTGTGGTGACGCGCCAAAAGAACCTGTCGAAGGTGGGCATCAACAGCAAGGACTCGACGGCGCAGTTCCTCGGCCAGACCGAGAACCGCAATAACAAGCTGCTCACCCAGGGCTTGAACAAGTTGGGCGCGGATGCGGCTGACGATGCCTACGGCGGCGGTCAGCGCGTGATCGGCGCCCTGGAACGCCGCAACGAGAAGGCCAACGATGTTATTGGTCGCCTCTACGACCGGGCACGCGACAGCCAGGGTCGCAGCGCGCCGCTCGACCACTACTCGTTCACACAGCGCGCCGGCGACCTGCTGAACGAAGCAAACGTCGAAAGCTTCCTGACGCCGGATATCCGCAACAAGCTGAACGGCTTTGCCGACGGCTCGATCCCGCTCACGGTCGAGATCGCCGAGCAGTTCAAGACCAACATCGGGCGGCTGCAACGCAACAGCATGGACGGCAACGTTCGGCACGCGCTGGGCCTTGTGCGTCAGGCGCTCGACGAGGCGCCGCTGATTGGACAACGTGCGGCGCCGGTCGGCGGCAACCAGGTGGCCGTGCCAGGAGCTACTGCGAACGTTGGCCAGGATGCGATCGATGCCTTCAACAAGGCGCGCCGCGTCAACCGCGCCTGGATGCAGACCGTCGAGCGCACGCCGGCGCTGCAGGCGGTGCGCGATGGCGTCGAGCCGGACAAGTTTGTGCAGCAGTTCATCGTCGGTGGCGGGAAGGACGCCAGTTTTTCGGCGGTGGCCCAGCTGAAGCACTCGATCAAGGCCAACCCGGTGGCGATGCAATCGGTGCGCGAGCAGATTGCCGGGCACCTGAAATCGCGCGCGCTGAACAGCGCAGAAGATGAGGTGGGCCGGTTCAGCCAGGCCGGCTACAACAAAGCGCTGAGTTCAATCGGCGACCGCAAGCTGCGGCTGTTCTTCTCGCAGCAGGAAATCGATCAGATGAAGGCGCTGGGCCGGGTGGCCAGCTACGAGCAGTTCCAGCCAGTGGGCAGCGCGGTGAACAATTCGAACACGGCAGCTGCCGGCGCCGCCATCGTCGACCGCTTCCTGAGCCAGTCGGTGCTGTCGAAGATTCCGTTCGGCCAGGCCGCAATCGGCGATCCGCTGCAGAACATCACGGTGGGCATGCAGTCTGGCCGCGCGCTGGACGTGCCGCGCTCACTGGTCGTGCCGCAGCCGGCGGGCGCACGTCAACCGGCGGGAATGCTGGTGTCGCCAGCTATGGCCATGGGCATGCTGGCGACGACACCAGAGGAAGAGGAGGCGCGGCAGCGCGGCCTACTTTCGCCGTGACGCAAGCCAGGCGTTGATTACGAAGGCGACTGCAGCACCGAGACCGATCGGATCGATAGACATTTGAACCCCTGAAAGCCCGCCCCGTGCGGGCTTTTTTATTACCTGGAGCATAACATAATGCCAGTTCCATCCAAGATTTCCGACTTGAGCAAGGTCGCGTCGGAGAACAGTCCGGCGGGCACCGAGACGGTCAAAGGCACCATCGACGACTACCTGCGCGCGGGCTTCGGTTTCCTGCGGCAGCTGGCCGATCTGGTGGGCGGCCCGACCGTGCCGCTGGCGTCGGCCGCAACCGTGGCCATCGGCTTCGCGGCCTCGGCCAACATCAACATCACCGGCACCACCACGATCACCGCGTTCGACAACGCCGACGAGGGCGTGCTGCGCTGGGTGACGTTCGCTGGCGCGCTGACCCTGACCCACAACGCGGGCACCCTGCAACTGCCGGGCGCGGCGAACATCATCACGCGCGCCGGCGACGTGGCCGTGTTCAAGAGCCTGGGCGCCGGCAACTGGAAGTGCATGGGCTACCAGCGCACCAGCGGCACCGGGCCGGTGGCGGCCAGCATGCTGACGGACGGCTACCTGAGCACTGGCGACTGGAACTCGTTCAACAGCAGGATGACGCCGGCGGCGGTGGCAGCGGCGTATCTGGCACGCAACGGCAGCAACACCATGGACGGCCGCCTGCAGATCAATGCGCCAGGCGAGGGGCTGACCCTCAACAGTTCGACGCCAGTAGCAATCATCTGTTTGCGCGGAACAGGCGGCGAGAAGTTCATTCAGGTAAGCGGCAATGGCCTGGAAGTCATCAGCAGCGGTTACGGCGCATCGATCCTCTCGTTGGACAACGCCGGCAACCTTGTCGCCAAAACCGGCAACTTCAACTCCGACGAGCGCCTGAAGAAGAAATGGCGCCGCCGCCCCGCCGACTTCCTGGAGCGTATCGCCAACATTCGCAGGCTCGGCGATTTCCTGTGGAAGAAGGACGGCACGCCCGGCATTGGCGGATCGGCGCAGGAGCTGGAAGCAATCTGGCCCGAGGCCGTGCACACGGACGCGCGCGGCTTCAAGTCGGTGAACTACGGCGCCGCTGCCTTCGTGATCGCCGTCGAGCTGACGCGCGCGTTCTTCGCCTACGTGGCCAAGACCGACAAGCGCCTGGCGCGGCTGGAGGGCAAATGACCCTTCCCGCCTCCGGACCGATCAGCACCGACCAGATCCTCAACGAGCTGCGCATCGCCACTCCTGGCCGAAACTACCCGATCAGCACCACGGATGCCGACGTGCTGGCCCTGGCTGGCAAGTCAGCAGGCCAGCCGGTGAAGATTCCCGACGACTTCTGGGGCAAGAGCGTGACGCCGCCGACCAGTCCTGTCCCGATTGCCGAGGCGTATGGCGACAGCGGGTACGCGAAAAGCACTGCGGGGGATGGCGTTGTTTCCTGCTCCCCGACAGCGGTTCGTCGTGGCGGCGTGCCGCCCTACACGAACTTCTGGGAGTTCACCAGCAACCCGGGCAGCTTCACGCTGTCGAACCCGACGTCTTCGACGCCGACCGTCTCGAAGGCTTTCACGAAGAACTCCAACGGCTCGTTCCGCGCGCTGCTGAAGTACACGCTCACCGACAGCATCGGGCAGAAAGCGAGCGTCTCAGGGGTCATCGCCGACCTGGCTTGGGACGGCAACCAGTAACACCCAGCAGCACAAGCAGCCGCCTTCGGGCGGTTTTTTTATGGCCACTCGGCCAAACCACCGCAAACTTACACATGAAAGCTCACAAAATGAGTGAACCAATCTCCAGCACCGCCGCCGGCGTCGCAGGCTGGAAAATCATCGGCGGCCTCGCCGGCATGGGCGCCCTCGGCGCCGGCCTGGCCGCATTCGTCGTCATGAGCATGACGCGCCCCACCGACGAGCGCGAATGGCGCGTGGCCCTGGCTTGCACCCTGGTTGGCTCGATCGGCGGCGGCGCCATGCTGGTGCGCTACCTGGGCATTCAGCACTGGGTGAACGACCCCTTCGGTATGATCGCCATGCTGGCCGTGGTGTTCGCCTGCGGGTTGCCTGCCTGGGCGCTGGTGCGCGCGCTGTTCAAGTTCATCGAGAAGCGCCGCGACGCCGACTTGGCCGAGATCGTGCGCGACGTGAAGGAGGTGCTGTGATGCCTCCTAGCGCCTTCATCGCCATGCTGCTGCCGGCCGCCCAGGCCTGCCAGCGCGCCCACGGCATCCCTGCTTCGTTCACCCTGGCCCAGGCCGCCCTGGAATCAGGCTGGGGCGAGCGCGCGCCCGGCAACAACCTGTTCGGCGTGAAGGCAGATCGCGCCTGGAAGGGGCCAACCGTCGACGTCGACACGCACGAAGTCATCAAGGGGAAGCGCATCCCGATGGTCTGCAAGTTCCGCGCGTACCCGACGCTATCGGCCAGCATCACCGACCGTGCCGACTTCTTCCTGAAGAACCCGCGCTACAACGACTGCTTCAAGCAGAAAGGCGGCGAGGCCTGGGCGCGCGCCGTTTCTGCTGCCGGCTACGCGACGGACCCCAGCTACGAGAAAAGCCTGATCGCCGTCATGCGCGGCCGGAACATGGCGCAGTACGACATCCTGCCGGCGGTGAAGCCATGACGGCGCTCGAACGGCTGGCGGCCACCGTCATGCTGATGCTGATCCTGCTGGTGGCCGGCGTGCTGGGCGTGCGCTGGTATGGCGCCCACCAGTACCAGGCCGGCCACGCCGCTGCGGTCGCCGAGCGCAAAGCGCGCGATGACGCAGCCATCCTGACCCGCACCGAAGAAAACGCCGCCCTGGCCCAGCACCAGGGCGAAACCAACCTGAAGATCACTGAGGTGAAAAATGAAGAGCTTGCTCCTGTTGTTCAGCGCATCTATGTTGACCGCGTGCGTGTCGGTACCGGAACCTGTGGCCCTGCCCCCGCCACCGAAGCCGAAGATGCCAGCAGCGGCGACGGCGCCGATCCCGCCGGCAGGCTGGTACGTGAAGACGTCGAAAGAGATACGCGAGCGCTAGACGAAGCTGTCGAGCGGCATCTTGCCACCGGCCGGGCCTGCCAAGCGTGGGCTGCGGAGAACGGGTTCGTGCCCTGATGGACTTCCACCTTGCCACGCCGACCGGCGACGTCTACCTGTTCAGCAGCGATGAGTATGGAGTGCGCATTCCGGCGCTCGCCGCGCCTCCGGCTGGGTCAGCACCCGCGCCGCCACCTCCGGCGGAACCTGGTTCTCCGTGAGCATGCACGCTGCCTCCTGCCAGGTGATCGCCGGCAGGAGGATCAGGGCCAGGTCGATCCGGCAGGCGGTGAGGTGGTCGGTTCGAGGTGTCATGCCAAAATGATGGCGTAAGACCACAAATCAGCCGACGAGATAGCGCAAAAAGGGTTTCCGCAAAACGCCCCGAAGTCATCATTTTTCATAGGGCGGTTGGGGCGGCTTCAAGCTACAGTTTGCGGAACGAATATTGAAGTCAAGTCATTGATTTTCAACGACTTCGGTTTAGATTTTAAGTCTGATGCGTCTACCAGTTCCGCCATGCCCGCGCCGGCGGGGATTGTACACCGTGCAGCAACTTCGGTGTTAGTTGTTGAGCCAGTGACAAGGATCGGCAGCAATGCCCCCGCTCTGTCCCGACGATTTATGCGCAAACAAATTTGCCTTTAGGCATGCATGCGATGCTGGGCCATTCATCAGCAGCGGGAGGTGGCAGGCACGTGGGGCTGAGCCTGGACCAGAACGTAGCCCTGGGCGACGTCGTCGCGGTCGGCTTCAAGTATGTTCCCAGCAAGCAATTGGCGGCCAAGTAAGGCCGGCTGCAGACGCGAAAAAAATGCCGCCGGCGCATCAAGTGCGGCGGCGGCAAACGCTCAGTTGGTCTGAGTTGGAGACATTGCTTATGATAAGGGTGCCCCGTCGGCATACAAGACCCGCACCGGGAAAACTTGCCCTATCTTGACGTAGGCGGATTCGGACAAACTTCGGGCAATGTCCGAGGAATCAGCCGGACCAGGTCAGAAGGTCTTGCTGAGGGATACCACCAGGGTGTTCTTGCCGGGGTCGGTATAGCCGATGCGCTCGCTTCGGTTCAGGATGCCGGCCGTGTTGCCTCCGTAGGCATGCGTGGCGCCAAAGGCGCGGGTATAGGCGCCCGCCACCTTCCAGCCGCCGTTCAGGCGATGCGTGAGGCCCACTTTCACGTCGCGCCAGTTCCAGTAATCGTTGCCGGCGCCGGCGACCCGGCCTTCGCCGGCGTGCAGGTTCAGCATGGTGGCGTGGCCCAGGTCGAGGTTGGCGCCGCCGTCGAGGTAGCCAGTGCCGCGCGCGTTGCCGATGCCGAAGAAACTGCGGCTGACGGTGTAGTTGTATTTGGCGTACAGCGCTTTATAGCTGACGCCGGCCGAGAGCTCGGCATAGTCGAAGCGGCCGCCGTTCGGTCCGCGCCCGGCGCCCGGATACCTGGCGTAGTGCCCCATCAGGCTATAGCCGAGTGCGCCCACTTTGCCGCTGTAGCCGCCATACAGGTCCCACTCGACCGTGCCCCTGGCGATGGTGCGGTCGCCCACGTTCACCACGCGGGTGCCGGCCGACCAGCCGCTCGGGTGCACGTAGTCGATACCGGCCTGGGCGGCGGGCTTGCCATCGGTCTGGCGCAGGCCGCGCCAGACGTACTGGCTGGCGAGGCCGGCATGTGCCGTCAGTTCGGCCTCGCCGCCAGCGGCAAAGACCGGATCGGCCGGGTCTTGCACAGTGGCGTGGGCGGAAACGTGCATCGAGAACAGCGCAAGACAGACGAGCGGCATCAGCCGCGAAGCGGAATAGGTCATTCTGTTGAGGGCTCAGGTTGGACGCGAAAGGTGCTGCAGGAGCGGCGCGGCGACAGGCTCTGGTAATGCCGTGCGGCAATTGAGTGAATGAATTCTAGT
>Ga0265797_10001611_pt1 | contig 39591 bp, 35 predicted proteins | sample P2T30metagenome_FD_192433 | JGI IMG/M metagenome (GOLD analysis project Ga0265797, IMG submission 192433) | Plant litter microbial communities from East Loma Ridge, Irvine, California - P2 T30 | ecosystem: Environmental > Terrestrial > Plant litter > Unclassified | place: USA: California...
CGACGAACAGGCTGGTGAGGTCGTATCCGGCCACGCCCTTGAAGGTGGCCTGGCCGGTGTGGATGAGGGTGCCATCGGCGAGCACCACGTCCAGGGCCAGCACCGAATCCCGGGTCACCCCATATTTGGCGCAGCGCAGACCTCCCGCATTGGTGGCGACATTGCCGCCGATAGTGGAGGTGCGATAGCTGGCCGGGTCGGGGGCGTACATCAACCCGTGCTCTGCGGCCGCGGCATTCAGATCGGCGTTGATCACGCCGGGTTCGACCACCGCGACCTCGTCCTCGGGTCGCATCGCGAGGATCGTATCCATCCGCGTCAGACTCAGCACCACCGAGCCAGCAGTGGTGTTGGCCCCGCCGGAGACAGAGGTTCCTGCCCCGCGGGTGATCAGCGGGAACCCGTGCTGGGCCGAGAGCTGCGCCAGCCGCTGCACATCTGCGACCGATTCGGCAAAGACGACGGCGAGCGGGGTGTGCACCTGCCAGTGCTCCAGCGGCCCCTTATCCACCGCATGGGAGTCAAGGTCTGCGGGCTCGGTGGTCAGCTTGCTGGGCTCGAAGGAACTACGCAGGGCTGTCAGGACGTCATTGTCAGAAGCGCTCATGAGAAGTGAGTCTAGGTCAGCGGCGTCCCTGGGGCTCGCCCTGGGGCTGGCGATGGGCCGAAGAATTGGCGTGGGATCGGACAAGAAGGATCGTCAAGATCGAGCCGATAAACGGCGCCAGAATGATCAAGAAAGCGAAAGCGAGCTTCGGCGCGATGTCGAGGCTCTTGTTCCTGACCAATTCCACAATGGCCCAAATGACGAGCGCCAGATAGGCGATGGGTATGACCCACCATAGAACATCGATCCATGATGGGAGGATTGGATTTGCGCTCTGGATTGCGTAATTGGCTAGGCTGAACATGGGATAGCTTTCCAGTTCTGACGGGGTTTGATAACAGGATTCACCCTACATTTATCGACCCAATGATTGTCGAACTACGATCTGTCCGCTGCCCAGCGCACCGATGTCTCACAGATTCTCGTCGCAGCCGCACGCTCGTGTTCGCATGCGCCGTCGATGAGTTCCCGGTCGCCTAGGGGTTCACCCAGATCGACGGTGGTCGGGACCGCGTTATTGCCCAGACAGTTGTAGGCGGAACCGTAGAGCGGTTCCACGCTGGCGCGAATGGCAATCTGACCTTCTCCGGCTACCACATCCACCTCGGTGATATCCCCGGTTTCACCGTTCGAGCAGCCCAATCGAGAGACCTCAATCTCCACGCGCTCGACATCTGCGTCGAGCGTTTCAGGACTGCTGATCTCCCAGATGGCGAGGCTCTCGCGGACCACTTCGTCCTCGGATAGCGATCGAGAGGGTCCATTGGGTCCGGGCGCACCCTCGCCCCCACAACCGAGCAGCGTGAGCGGCATGAGCAGAAGGATGCTGACTGCTGCGACGCGGGCTCGCCTCCGGTGTCCCATGCCTCCACGGTGGCAGAAATTGCAGTGGAGCGGAAGATGACGCCGTGAGAACACCATCTGCGCCAAGCACTTGCACGGAGGCATCCCGCAATGCAGACTTATCCCTAGGTCAAGAGTGCCAGCGCAAAACCCCGGTTTGCTGGCCGGCAACCCTCCAGTTCGCGGTGGGGTGCCCCGGGTGACGACCTGGCTGCGGCAGCCGGTGAAGAGATTCACGACTGACGTGGCAAGCGCGGGCCACACACCAGTGCGGGCCCTACATCCCAGTCCTCGTGACGGGGCCGTACACGATTCTCAATGCCGGAAGACTCTGACCGGTGGCGACGTTCATGCGCGGCCCAGCCTCAGGACCGCATTGAACGGAGAATTCCCTTGAGCAATGACAACAGCAGCTGGAAGTTTGAAACCCAGCAGATCCACTCCGGAGTCTCACCGGACCCAGTGACGGGGGCGCGGGCGCTGCCGATCTATCAGACCACCTCCTTCGTCTTCCCCGACACTGCAGCTGCCGCCCGGCGCTTCGGGCTGGAAGAGATCGCTCCGATCTACTCCCGGATCGGCAACCCCACAGTCCAGGCTGTGGAAGACAAGATCGCGGCGCTCGAAGGCGGAGTCGGAGCGCTTGCCGTCGGCTCCGGGCAGGCAGCCACCTCGCTGGCGATCCTGAACATCGCCCACGCAGGCAGTCACATCGTGGCCTCGCCCACGCTCTATGGCGGCACTCAGAACCTGTTCAAGCACACCCTGCCCAAGTTCGGCATCGAGGTGACGTTCGTCGAGGACCCGGATGACCTGGAATCCTGGCGGGCAGCTACACGAGAGAACACCGTCGCGTTCTTCGGAGAAGCGGTGGCGAACCCCCGTGGGGACGTGCTCGACATCGAAGGTGTGGCATCCGTGGCCCATGAACACGGGGCTCCATTGGTCATCGACTCCACGCTGACCACGCCGTATCTGATCAAGCCGTTCGAGTTCGGGGCCGACGTCGTCGTGCATTCGGCGACCAAGTTCCTCGGTGGTCACGGCACGGCGATCGCCGGGGTGATCGTGGATTCCGGGCGTTTCGACTACTCTGCCCAGCCCGAACGATTCCCAGGATTCAGCACCCCGGATGAGAGCTACCACGGACTCGTCTTCGGGCGTGACCTGGGAGCCGAGGGAATCTTCGGCGTGAACCTCTCCTTCATCCTCAAGGCGCGGGTCCAACTGCTCCGTGACTTCGGTCCGGCGCTGTCTCCGCATAATGCCTTCGAGATCAACCTTGGCCTGGAGACCCTGTCCCTGCGGATTGAGCGCCATGTCCAGAACGCCCAGCAGGTGGCCGAATATCTCGAGGGCCATGAGGCGGTCAAACGCGTCTACTACTCCGGTCTCGCCTCGAGCCCCTGCCGGGAACGGGCGAAGAAGTACCTGCCGCGCGGTGCCGGAGCGGTGCTCGCCTTCGAGCTTGCAGGCGGAGCCACCGACGACGACGAGACCCAGGCCCGTGCGGGACAGACGCTGGTGGATGCGCTTGAGCTGCACTCGCTGGTGGCCAATGTCGGTGACGTCCGCTCCTTGGCGATCCACCCGGCCTCCACCACTCACCGGCAGCTCAGTCCGGCCGAACAGCGCGCCGCCGGGGTCAAGCCCGGTCTGGTGCGACTCTCGGTGGGCCTGGAGCACATCGACGACATCATCGCTGACCTCGCTCAGGGCTTGGACAAGGCCGCAGTCATCCAGGCCGACGCGGGAGATGACCAGAGTGCGGACAATGTGACGCGGCGCGAAGCCGCACCTGCGGTCTGAGGTTAGGGTGATTGGGTGCTAAACGACTTTGGGGATAGGCCTGCTGGTGCGCTGAACACAGCCGATGTTGGAGCGTACACATTTGAGACTGGCGGGCACCTCGCTGAAGTCACGATCGCCTATGAGACCTGGGGCACGCTGAACGAGGATGGCAGCAATGCCGTCCTCGTAGCCCACGCCCTGACCGGAGATTCGCATGTCGCGGCGACCCCAGCAGATCCCTCCCTCGGTTGGTGGGAGGGGCTGCTGGGTCCCGGACGTCCGATCGACACCCAGCGGTGGTTCGTCATCGCCCCGGCGATGGTGGGCGGCTGCTACGGCTCGACCGGACCTGCCTCCCTGGATCCCGAGGGGAAGCCCTACGGCTCCCGATTCCCCTTCGTGACCATTCGCGATTCTGTGCACCTCGAGGCCCGGCTGGCTGAAGCCCTGGGAATCAAGAAGTTCCACACAGTGATCGGCGGATCCATGGGAGGCGCCCGCGCGCTCGAATGGGCCGCGACCTACCCCGAGATGGTCGAGGGCGTGGCGGTTTTCGCCTGTGGCGCGGCCTCGACGGCAGAGCAGATCGCTTTCGGCCAGGCCCAGGTGCTGGCGGTAGAGAACGATCAGCACTTCTCCGGCGGAGACTATTACGGAGGCACCGCTCCCCAGTCGGGGCTTGCGCTGGCCCGGCGCATCGCGCACATCACCTACCGCGCTGAATCAGAGCTCGCAGCCCGATTCGGCCGCTCGGCGCAGGGCACCGAGGACCCATTCGGCTTCACTCAACGGCGACGTGGTCGCTACCAGGTGGAGTCCTACCTTGATCACCAGGCCAAGAAGCTGCTGCAGCGTTTCGATCCGAATGCCTATGTGGTGCTGACCGAGGCGCTGATGAGCCACGACGTCGGACGGGGACGCGGGGGAGTCGAACAGGCTCTCGCGGGAGTCACCGCCGTGCCCTTCCTGGCTGCCGTGGAGACTGACCGGCTGTACTTCCCTGAGCAGTCCCAGCGAATCGCCGATGCCATCCCCGGGGAGCACCGGGTGCACATCATCAACTCTCCGATCGGCCATGACGGGTTCCTCACCAGCGCCGAACAGCTGGGAGAGCCGATGCGCGAGACGCTGCGGCTCTAGCGCTGCCAGTTCGAACCTCTGAGCGGCCCGAGTTGCCACGCCCGGCGACTGCTGAAACGGACATTGCAGGGGCGTCATTCTGCTGTAACACCTGATCGGGCACACTGATCGGGACGAGGAGAGTGATTCATGAGCCCGCAGCCCATCCTGCAGCCCGGAGAGCACCTGCCCGAGGGTGTCCGTTACTTATCCGCCAGCGCAGAGAACATCTTCTGGGGCCGCCTGCCCTGCGCCACCGATGCACCCGTGATGTGGATCAAACCGGGCGAGCAGGTGGTCATCGACACGCTCTCCCATGAGGGAATCCTCGAGGACCAGGGACGCGATCCGGCAGCGTACTTCGCAGGCCACGGCGTGCCCGCAGACCAGGTGCTGACTGACGCCATCGAGCTGGCAGCCAGCACTCACTCCCGTGATCCCGCCACAGATGGCCCTCATGTCAACACCGGGCCGATCCACATCGAGGGTGCGATGCCCGGAGATCTGATCAAGGTCACCATAGATAAGCTTCAGCGCCGAGTGCCCTACGGCATCATCTCCAACCGACACGGCAAGGGCGCGCTCAACGGCGAGTATCCGCGTGGAGAGCGCAATGTCTCCATCTTCGCCGGTGTGGAAGAGGTGGACGACGGGATCGATAAGGGACGCATGGCGCCCCGCGCCGGTGCCGAGAAGCTGCTGAGCTTCGATCTCGCCCCCTTCTTCGGCACCATCGGTGTGGCTGTCGCCGGAGACACCCGCCCACATTCTGTACCTCCCGGGACTCACGGCGGCAATATCGACATCAAGGTGCTCACCGAAGGAACCTCCCTCTACCTGCCGGTGCAGGTGCCGGGAGCGCTGGTCTTCGTGGGGGATCCGCACTTCGCTCAGGGCGACGGCGAGGTCGCACTGACCGCGATGGAAGCCTCGCTTCGCGGACACCTCAGCTTCGACCTGATTCCTCGCGAACAGGCGCTCAAGGAGTTCGGTGACCAGATCGGACCGCTGGCCGAGACCCGGGAACATCTGATTCCCACCGGGATGGATGAGGACCTCGACATCGCCGTGCAGAACTGTGTGCGCAACGCGATCGTCCTGCTCCAGGCCCGCTGGGGTCTCGACGCCGAGCATGCCTACGCCTATCTCTCAGCCGCCACCGACTTCAACATCTCTCAGGTGGTCGACATCGTCAAGGGTGTCCACGCAAAGGTGGCAGTCAAAGACTTCACGGAGCTGTGATGGGCCACGCAGATCCCACATCAGCTGCTGATCCGACCGTCTGGCGAGTCGGCGGTGACCCGAACGCCGCAATGGTTCCGGCAACTGGGGCGGGTGTCCTGGACGGGCAGAGCCTTGCGGTGAAGGACCTCTACGCAATCGCCGGTCAGCGCATCGGAGCAGGAAATCCCACCTGGCTGGCTGAGGCGAGTGAGCAATCCACCACTGCCGAGGCCGTGGATCAGCTGCTTGCTGCCGGCGCGCACATCACCGGGATCGCGCAGACCGATGAGTTCGCCCTCTCCCTGGCCGGGACCAATCAGCACTACGGAACACCTCCCAACCCCGCGGCACCCGAGCGGATCAGTGGCGGGTCCAGTTCGGGTTCCGCCTCCGCCGTCGCGCTGGGTCAGGTAAGCATCGGGCTGGGATCCGATACCGGAGGGTCCATCCGTGTGCCCGCCTCCTACCAGGGGCTCTGGGGGATCCGCAGCACCCACGGCGCGATCTCCCGGCAGGGGCTGCTTCCGCTCGCGCAGAGCTTTGACACGGTGGGATGGATGACCCGCGATGTCTACACTCTCGCTCAGGTGGCTCAGGTGCTGCTCCCCGCGGAGCAGGCGGATGAACCCGTGCTGGAGGGACCGCTGAAGGTCATTCCGGCCCTGCTTGATCAGGTGGAGGGCTCAGTGGCCCAGGCAGTTCGGGTCGCCGTCGCAGACTATTCACGTGGCTCGGAGACGCAAGTTCAGGAGCTCGCGGGGGTCTCGGCGGAGATGCATGCGGCCTGGTTGGAGGCGTTCCGGATCATCCAGATGCGTGAGGCCTGGGCGAATAACGGGGCTTGGATCTCCGACCATTGGGAGGCGATGGCAGAAGACGTCGGTGCTCGGTTCCGCATGGCGAGCAAGTTCACCTCAGACCAGGAGATGCAGGCCCGCGCGCTCGCGGCAGGCGCGCGCCGGGTGATCCGAGAGTGGGTGGGCAACTCTGTGCTGGCGATTCCCTCTGCCGCAGGGCCCGCACCGCTGCGAGCTGAGGCAGCGCTGGGTGGACAGATCATCGAGGAACACCGCCGCGGAACGATGATGCTGACATCTCTGGCGGGAATCGCTGGATTGCCTGCCGTCAATGTCCCGCTGAGCACCGCGGAAGGCTTGCCCACCGGTATCTGCCTAGTGGGTCCCGCGGGCAGTGATCTGAAGCTGATCCGCTGGGCAGCGGAATTTCACGCGAGCATCCAGCCGACAAAGGAGACCCTGTGACACCCCGCGACGAAGGAGATCCCATGAAGCTTGACGCATTCAACGAGGCCAACGCCGATGACCTGACCGAGCTGCTGGCTGCCTGTGCGCCGATCCCTTCCTGGCGCGCGGCCGTCCTGGCCCGTCGCCCCTATGCGACCACCGAGGAGCTCGCCGCCACCGCGGCGCTGCTGGCCAAGGAATGGACCGACTTGGAAGTCGATGCCGCCCTGGAACACCACCCGCGGATCGGGGAGAAGGTGCAGGGTCAGACGCGTGAAGCCGAGGCCTCCCGTCGGGAACAGGGCACGCTGAGTGCTGATGAGGCGGCGCAGGCCGAATGGGTGAGCGCCAACGAGGCCTACGAAGAGCGATTCGATCGGATCTTCCTCATCCGTGCGGCGGGGCGTTCGAGTCAGGAGATGCTGAGCGAGCTGAAACGACGATTGCAGAACTCTCCTGAGGAAGAAGCTGTCATCCGACGCGAACAGCTTGCCGAGATCGCCGTGCTGCGCCTGGAACAAGCGGTGGCGTGACGATACGCCACTGTTTCACGAATGAAACAATAGTTTCAGTACCATAGTGGCTATGAGTTCCCACCAGATCAATCCGCCCCCACGGCTGCTGATGGGGCCAGGCCCGATCAATGCCGACCCTCGCGTCCTGCGCGCCATGTCCGCGCAACTTGTAGGCCAATATGACCCAGCGATGACCGGGTATATGAACGAGGTCATGGAGCTCTACCGCGGAGTCTTCAAGACGCAGAACCATGCGACCTTCCTGGTGGATGGCACTTCTCGTGCTGGTATCGAAGCGGCGTTGATCTCGCTGATCGAACCCGGAGCAAAAGTTCTGGTCCCGGTCTTCGGCCGCTTCGGCCATCTGCTCAAGGAGATCGCCGTGCGCGCCGGGGCAGAGGTCGCCGTGCGGGAGAAGCCCTGGGGCGAGGTATTCACGCCGGAGGAGATCGAGCAGGCGATCATCGAGGAGCGCCCAGCACTGCTGGCGATCGTCCAGGGTGATACCTCCACCACGATGAACCAGCCGCTCGAGGGCATCGGTGAGATCTGCCAGCGCCACGAGGTGCTCTTCTACACCGATGTCACCGCATCCCTGGCCGGCAACGAGTTCCGCGCCGATGAGTGGAAGCTCGACGCCGTCACAGCAGGTCTGCAGAAATGCCTCGGCGGACCCTCCGATTCAGCCCCGATCACACTCTCTGACCGTGCGGTGGAGGTGATCCGCTCGCGCAGACATGTCGAGGAGGGGATCGCCGATGGCACCGAGGGACGCGGCACCCGGATCGCCTCGAACTACTTCGATCTCGCGATGATCATGGACTACTGGGGTCCGCAGCGGCTCAATCACCACACCGAGGCCACCTCCATGCTCTATGGCGCCCGGGAATGTGCCCGGCTGCTGCTCGAGGAAGGGATCGACGACGCCGTCGCTCGTCACGAACTTCACGGACGCGCCATGCTTGCAGGAGTCCAGGGACTGGGCCTGCAGGTCTTCGGGGACATCCGGCACAAGATGAACAACGTGGTCGCCGTGGAGATCCCCGCCGGAATCGATGGCGACGCTGCACGGACCTCGATGCTTCTGGACTACGGCATCGAGATCGGGACGAGCTTCGGGCCGCTGCACGGCAAGGTCTGGCGCATCGGCACCATGGGCTATAACGCGCGGAAGGACACCGTCATGGTGACCCTCGCCGCCTTGGAACAGGTCCTGCGGGCCGGCGGAGTCCAGGTCACTCCTGGTGGGGGCACCGGCGCTGCGGCCGAGATCTATCAGGGGCAGACACCTCAGGGAGTCACCGCGGCAGAGGCCCCGGCATGAGCGTCGAGGTCGAAGCCGAACGCATCATGGCTCGCTGTGACGAGCTTGCTGCGATCACCGCCATCCCGGAGGGGATCTTTCGGGCATATCTCACCGAAGAACACCACCGGCACAACGCGCTTGCCGCGCAGTGGATGGTGGAGGCGGGTCTGGAGACCTGGCAGGACGCCGCAGGAAACCAATGCGGTCGGCTTGAAGGTCGAGAGCCCGGACTCCCGGCGCTCGTCATCGCCTCGCATCTGGACACAGTTCCCGACGCCGGCCGCTATGACGGGATCATGGGGGTGCTGCTGGGCATCGAGACCGCCCGGAGATTGGTGCCCCATGCCCGAGAGCTGCCCTTCGCGGTGGAGATCATCGCCTATGCCGATGAGGAGGGTGCCCGCTTTGGCGCCACGCTCTTAGGATCCCGCGCCATGGCCGGCACCTGGGATCCGACATGGTGGGAGACGATCGACGCCGACGGGATCAGCATGGCCCAGGCCTTCTGGGACTTCGGATTGGATCCGGAGCGGATCCACGAGGCCGCCCGTTCGCCTCAGGACCTGGTCGGGTACCTCGAAGCCCATATCGAACAGGGCCCCTACCTCGAGGCCGCAGGCCGCCCGCTGGGATTGGTCAGCTCGATCGCGGGCGCGCGGCGCTTTCGGCTCTCCATTCTCGGTGAGGCCCGTCATGCCGGGGGCACGCCCTATGAGCGCCGCAAAGACGCCCTGATCGGCGCGGCCCAGGCGGTGCTGGATGTGGAGCGGATCGGACGCGAACGCGGGGTGATCGCCACCGTGGGACAGCTTGATACCCGCCCCGGCGCGGTCAATGTGGTTCCGGGGGAAGCAGATTTCTCACTGGATCTTCGCGCGGAGTCTGATGATGCTCGAGATGCCGCCTGGGATGAGATCTATACCGCGATGCAGTCCTTCTGCAGTCAGCGGCAGCTCGAACTGATCGTCGAGGAGATCCACAGCGCCCCCACCGTCACCTGCTCGCCCGAGTTGCGCCAGGCCCTTGCTGCGGGTGTCGCGGCCACGGGTGATAAGGAGCCCATGACCCTGTACTCCCGTGCCGGTCACGATGCCATGGCCATGGCGGCGGTGACCGATATCGCGATGCTCTTCACCCGGTGTGAGGATGGGATCAGTCACCATCCAGACGAAAATGTCCTCGTCTCAGACGTTGCCCACGCCCTTGTGGCGCTGGAGCGCACCGTCTGGGAAGTGGCGAAAGCGAGAAGCTCATGACTTCATCCCAGGACGCGGATCCGGACTCCCGATTGGAACCCGAGATTCGCATCGACGCACGTATTGACGCGAGGTACGGCAGCCTGCCCCCGCAGGAGCGCCGAGTGGCGGATTTCCTGCTCGAACACCTCGGTGACCTCGCGATCTTCTCCGCAGCAGATATCAGCCGTGAGACCGGGGTGTCCAAGGCCACTGTCTCGAGACTATTCCGGAAGCTTGATTTCGAAGATTTCCGCGAGGTCAAGGACCACGCCAGGGCTCTGCGCAGCCGCGGAGTGCCGACGGCGGCGCCTGTCACCTCTGCTGATACCGAGGCCTCTACCGGGGTCCAGCGCCACGAGGCCCGAGACCATGAGAACTTGGCTCGACTCAGCGCGGGACTCGCCGAGGGCAGGCTCCACCAGGCGGTGGAGATGCTTGCGACTGCAGAGCGGGTGATTCTGCTGGGTCTGCGCAACAGCTATCCGGTCGCGCTTCACCTGCACCAGCAGCTCATCCAAAGCCGCTCGCGGGTGCGGATCGCTCCTCAGCCGGGACAGACCCTGGGTGAAGAGCTTGCCGGCATCGGTGCCGGAGACCTCGTCGTGGCGGTAGGTTTCCGGCGTCGTCCGGTGGTCTTTGGAAAGGCAGTCCGAGCAGTTGCCGCCTCGGAGGCGGAATTGCTGTGCCTGGGCGACAGCACCTCACGGCACTATGCGATGGATGCTGACTGCTGGATCGAATGCCCGATTGATTCCGAGGGTGCCTTCGACAGCTACGCGGCGGCAATGTCCCTGGTCAGCCTGCTCGCCAATGGGGTGCTCAACCGGCAGCTCGGCGCTGGACGTAAACGTATCTCGGCCATTGCCAGGGCCTATGACGAGCTGGACGAACTCGAACACTGACGCACGCCGCGGTTCGGGCAAGCACAGACTCTCCACAAGTACAGATCAGGAGCCAGGATGAGCCTCATCACCACCCATGTGCTGAACACCACCACCGGAACGCCGTCGGCCGGGATCAGCGTCGCGCTGCGCAGCCAGGACGGGACCGAGATCGCCGCCGGCAGCACGGACACCGATGGACGGGTGGGGGAACTGGGCCCGGCAACCCTGAGCCCGGGTGTCTATCATCTGGTCTTTGCCACGGCTGAGTATTTCGGGTCCCTCGCGGTGGAGCACTTCTTCCCCGAGGTCACGCTGACTTTCAGTGTAGAAGCCTCCGCTGCCCACTATCACGTGCCGCTGCTGCTGAGTCCCTTCGGCTACAGCACCTACCGCGGCAGCTGAATCAGCAACAGACCAATCCCACTATGCCGGAGACGTGTCCGTCCATCAGAGAAACTGGAGAACACCCATGAGCAGTTCAGATGTCATTCTCGGCCAGAACCAGTACGGCAAGGCAGAGGTCCGGGTGGTCCGGGTCAACCGGGAGACGCCGGTCCATGAGCTGATCGATCTCAATGTCAGCTCCATGCTGCGCGGGGACTTCAACGAGTGCTACACCTCTGGCGATAACACCAAGGTCATCGCGACGGACACGCAGAAGAACACGGTCTATGCCTTCGCGAAAGAGCATGGCATCTCCACCCCGGAGCATTTCCTTCTGCTCCTGGGCCGCCATTTCACGCAGTCCGCCGAGGTCAGCGGCGGACGCTGGACCGCTGAGTCCTACCCCTGGGAGCGCATCCAGGTTCCCGGGGCAGCGGGTGAGCTGCGTGCCCATGAGCATTCCTTCGTGAAGTCCAAGCAGGAGATCCGCACCGCGGCGCTGACCATCGAGGACGGGGTAGAACATCTGCTCGGTGGATTCAGCGATCTCACAGTGCTCAAGACCACGGGCAGTGAATTCTCCGGGTACCCCAAAGATCGGTACACCACACTCCCGGAGACCCAGGACCGGATCATGGCCACCGATATCACCACGCGCTGGCTCTTCGCCGCCGGGACCGACGCCCAGGCCACCGACTTTGACGCGATCTACGCCCAGGTCAAGCAGATCGTGCTTGAGCAGTTCGCGCTGGTGCATTCGCTCTCGCTCCAGCAGACGCTCTACGCGGCCGGGGAAGCCGTGCTGGGCGCAGTGGAAGCGATCGAGGACATCCGCTTTGTGATGCCGAATAACCACCACTATGTAGTGGATCTGAGCCCATTCGGATTGGAGAACCCCAATGAGGTATTCATGGCAGGTGACAGGCCCTACGGGCTGATGAATGCCTCGGTGATGAGGAAGGACGCGCCCTCACGGCCCAAGGCCTGGGAATGGCTCGGCGGCTTCTGCTGAGTTCCCCGAGCCGCTTGCGGGCTCACCTGGACACACTTTGGGGAAAGCATTCTTGGGGCGGCAATGGCTCGGAAACACTTCCCTAACACCGTTCTCTTAGCGTAGAGGAACTACCCGCAGCGCGGTCTGACGAAGAAGGTGAGCCCATGAGTGTCCCCTACACCCAGGCAAGGTCTGCCGCCGAACTGCGGACGGAGTTCCGGCGATGATGCTGCGTCACCTCATCGCCGAGCAGGTCCTCCTCGATGGTGAGCTCGTGCCCGCACATCTGGAGATCTTCGACGGTGAGATCACCCGCATACATCGACTGGATCCCGGAGAGGGACGACGCCGAGCCGAGATCGTCACCGCAAGCGATATAGGCGCCGGATCAGGGATGACGCTTGTCAGACCCACCCACCAGGTGCTGCCCGGGAATGTAGACACCCACGTGCACATCAATGAACCGGGACGCACCAGCTGGGAGGGCTTTGCCACCGGGACTATGGCGGCCGCCCTCGGCGGCGTCACAGCAGTGGTGGATATGCCTCTCAACAGCATTCCCCCCACGGTCGATGTCGCGTCCCTGCGGATCAAGCAGCAGGCGGCGCTGGGCCAGACCTTCGTGGACGTCGGCTTCTGGGGCGGCATCATCCCTGGCAACACGGCGGAGCTGAGACCGCTCTGGCAGGCAGGTGCCTTCGGATTCAAATGCTTCCTGCTGCCTTCTGGGGTAGACGAGTTCCCGCCCGTGAATGCAACCCAGCTGCGCGAAGCCATGCGCGAGGTCGCCAGCTTCGACGGTCTGGTCATCGTGCACGCCGAAGACGCCGAAACCATTGACCGCGCCACTGATATCACCGGACGACGACGCCGGCTCAGCCACTACGCGGACTGGGCGCTCACCCGCCCGCAGGACGCCGAGGTGGCCGCCATCAGCGACCTGATCGAGGCAGTTCGTGAGACCGGATGCAGGACCCATATCCTGCATCTCGCCTCCGCCCGGGCGTTGGACATCATCGCGGAGGCCCGCTCCGAGGGGCTGCCACTGACCGTGGAGACCTGCCCGCACTACCTCTGCTTCGAGGCAGACGCCATTCCCGATGGGGCCGCGGAGTTCAAATGCTGCCCTCCGATCCGTGATGCCGGAAACCGTGAGGCGCTGTGGGACGGTCTCCGCGAGGGCATCATCGACGCGGTGGTGAGTGACCATTCACCCTCCACGCTGGAGGAGAAGCAGCGCGGCGCCCCTGACCTGCAGCAGGCGTGGGGCGGCATATCCGGTCTTCAGGTGGGATTCTCCGCGGTGGCCCATGAGGCTCGCCTGCGCGGCATGTCGATCGCGCGGGTCAGTGAGTGGATGTCCTCCAATACCGCCAGGCTGGCCGGTTTGGACCGCAAGGGGAGCATCGCGTTGGGCAAAGATGCAGACCTGGTGATCTATGACCCGCTGGAGACCAATGTGGTCTCGGCCTCGGGTCTGGCGCATAAGAATCCCATCTCCGCCTATGACCATTACGAGATCACCGGGACCGTGGTGGGAGCCGTCTTGCGCGGCATGGAGCTCTTCACACCCCGCGACACCACAACGGCGCTGGCTCCCGTGGGGCAGTTCCTTCAAGGAGTGGGCTGCCCAGAACTCAGCGCAGCGAAGCGCTGATTGCGATGACCAAAGATAAGGAGCAGGTCGTGACCGAAGGACGCCGTGTATCAGGGGTGCAGTCAGTGGATCGCGCACTGGACCTGCTCGAAGCCATCGGGGCCAATGGTGGTCAACTGAGCCTCAGCCAGTTGGCAGAGATCACCGGACTGCCGGCGCCGACTGCGCACCGACTGCTCCGCACCATGATCGTCAAAGGTTACGTCCGCCAGCTGGCGAATCGCAGCTATGGCCTGGGGGACAAGCTGATCTCCCTCGGTCAGGCCGCAAGCCTGCGGGCCTGATCTGCGCCGACTCGGGACCTGTATGAGTTCTCTCGATGTCACGGTGATCCTCGCGGCCGGAGCGGGCACTCGGCTGGGAGGAACTGGAAAAGCCCTGCTCCAGGTGAATTCTCAGACGCTTGCTCAGCGTGCCATCGATGCCGCAGAAGAGGCCGGGACGGTTCCGCTGCTGGTCCTGGGTCATCGTGCAGAGGAAGTCCAGGCGGAACTCACCGCAGGCACCGTCTCATTCGGACTGCAGATCCTGGTCTGCAAGGACTGGGAACAGGGGCTCTCAGCCTCCTTGCAGGCCGGAGTCAAAGGCGCTGCTGCGCTGGGAGCCGGCAGGGTCGCCGTCGTGCTGGTGGATCAGCCAGGGATCAGTGCTGCCGCCCTGAGTCGGGTATTGGAGGCGCAGTCACCAGGGAGGGTCGCCCGTGGATCCGTCCACGGCCGGGGCACCCACCCGGTGGTGTTCGATGTCGAGGCGGCGCTCGCCGCGGCAGGCAAGGCCACGGGGGATCAGGGAGCGCGGGAGTACCTGCGGGCGCATTCAGGGTTAGTTGATGACATCGACATCACCGCAGATGCCGATGATGCCGATATCGACACCACCGAGGACCTGCTGCGGTGGAGTCAGACCTAGCTCTCACCGAGACAGCGAGTCCGCATCAAGCTCTTCTAAGGCCCGCAGGGCCTGCGCGATCCGGTCCTTGCGGAAGGGCGTGCGGGTCATCCGAATGCCGATCGCATCCCGGATCGCATTGCCCAAGGCCGGCGCCACCGGGTTGAAGGGTGCCTCTGACATGGACTTGGCCCCCATCGGGCCGATCGGATCCTGAGTCTTGGCGAAGAACACCTCGGTGCGCGGAACATCGGCCATCTGCGGTATGTGGTAGTTGCGCAGGATATCGGTGGTGACCTGGCCGTCCTGATCGATCTCGAGCTCCTCGAACATGGCAGCTCCCAGGGCCTGAGCGACGCCGCCCTCGATCTGACCCCTGCACTGGGCCTCATTGAGCACCACCCCGGCGTCGGCAGCCTGCACCGATTGCAGAATGCACAGCGTGCCGCTGACGCGGTCCACGGCGATCCGAAAGCCCTGGACATTGAAGGACACCGAACGTGGGGTCCCCGCCCAGGTGCCCTCTGCAGAGAGTCCCGTAGGATCAGCCTCCGGGTCCTGCGCGATCTTCTCGAGGAGGTTCTCGGCTGCGGCGTGGGCTGCCTTGACTCCCACGGTGATCCCGGTGGAACCGAAGGCGCCGGTATCGAAACGCGCGGCGTCCGTATCGCCCTGGATCAGGGTGATCTTCTCGGCGGTGGTGCCCAGCACCTGCGCCACCACCTGCCGGTGCACGGTGGATGTGCCATTGCCGAACTCCGCGGTCCCCACCTTCAGCTCATAGCGGCCGGCACCCAAAGCGCTGACAGTGGCATGAGAGTGGTGCCCATTGGGAGGGACGGTGTCAATCATGGCGACGGCGGTTCCGGTGCCCAGCGCCCAGTCACTGCGGGCAGTGCCAGGGCCGGAAGTACCGTTGCTTGTCGACGCAAGAGGCTCACCGCCGTGGCGTTCTTCCGAGAGCAGCCGTTCGCATTGCGCGAGCTCACTCGGTGTCAGCTCACCCGTGCGGAGCTCCGCGGCGATGATGTCCAGGCACTGCTGCAATCCATCCACATCGATGAGCACATCATCATGTTCGGCGCCGAAGAGCGTCTCGCCCTGTTCCACGATATTCGCCGCCTTGAAACTCAAGGGATCCTGTCCGAGTTCCCGGGCCAGCTCATCCATGGCGGAATCCATCGCAAAGAGGGTTTGGCTGAGCCCATAGCCGCGGAACGCGCCGGCGGGAGGATTATTCGTGTAGACCACCTCTGCGCGCACCTGCTTATGCGCCGCGGAGTAGAGCTGCATGGACTCGGTGACGCTGTGGAACATCACGCCCGGGCCATGGTTTCCATAGGCGCCGGTATCGGAGAGCACCTGCATCGAGATGGCCTCCAGTCGAGCATCTTCTCCCGCGGCGACCGCGACCTCGATTTGGAACGGGTGCCTCGTGGTAGTGGCGGCGAAGGCCTCTGAGCGGGTGAGCTCGAGCTGCACTGGGCGGTTGATGCCGCGGGCATGCAGGGCCCGCAGGCTGAGCAGCACGAGGTCCTCGGTGAGGACTTCCTGTTTAGAGCCGAACCCGCCACCGACGCGCGGGGCAAAGACTCGCACCGCTTCGGGCGCGAGCCCGAAGACGCGGCAGAGCGTGCGCCTGACCAGGAAGGGGACCTGCGTGGAGGAACGAAGAGTGAACCGGCCGAGCTCGTCGATCCAGCCGAGGCAACCGTGGGTCTCCAGAGCGACGTGCGAGGTGCGGTGAGTCTGGAAGCTGCCGCGATAGGACGCACCCTCCGATGTCGCCTGCACCGCGGTGAACGCCTCATCAGGTGTGCCCTGAGAGCTGGAGGCCAGGGCGATCAGGTTCTTCTCGGGGGCCAGAATGCGATGTGTGGCGGAGTCCTTATCGCCGTGGATCGCGGCAGCACCCGCAGCTTGGGCGCCTCGCGGATCCAGTACCGCGGTCAGCGGTTCGTACTCCACGGTGACCAGCTTCGCGGCCCGTTCCGCCTGACGGCGGGTTTCTGCGATGACGACGGCGACGCGCTGCCCCACGTGCCTGACCACATCATCGAGAACTCGAGTGTCAGCAGGATCATCTTCTACGAGTTCATGCTGGGCGGAGGAGTACAGCTCTGCGGGGGCATCTTCATGGGTGAGCACAGCGACGACTCCGGGGGAGGCCAGCGCGGCGGCGCTGTCGATGTCCAGGATGCGGGCATGGGCGTGCGGGGAACGGACCACCACGATGTGCAGGGGGGAGTCTTCCGGGCGTTCGCCGGCCTGATCGAAGGTATAGGGGACCGTTCCGGTGACCACTGCGGGACCGGCAGGAGGCATTGGGCTCATACCCGGAGAAGATTCTTTGCTGACCCGCGGCGTCTGTGTGAGGGCGTCCTTGATGGAGCAGTATCCGGTGCACCGACACAGGTTCCCCTTGAACCGGCGCAGCGTGGCGGGGTCTTCGGTATCCACCGCGGTACCAGGGGTGGGGGAGTAGGGGCCCTCTGCGGTGGCGGTCATCAGATACCCGGCAGTGCAGTATCCACACTGGAAACCATGGGAGTCCAGGAAGTCGCGCTGGGTAGGATGCAGCAGCTCCGCCAAGGCTGCATGGTCCTCGGCACCGTGACCAGACGCATTGGACTTGACCCGTGCGGTGGCTTCGGCACTGAGGCCCTGCACCGTGGTGACCTCTGCTCCCGCGGCGCGCTCGGCGGGAACGATGCAGCTATGGACCGCCGCAGGGGTCTCTCCTGGCTTTCCCAGGTGCACGGTGCACGCGCCGCAGTCTCCCGCGTCGCAGCCTCGCTTGACCCCCGCAGCTCCGGCATCACGCAGCCAGGTGCGTAGGCACTGGCCCGGCTCGGAGTCCAAGGGATGCGAGATGCCGTCCACGCTCACCTGTGCGGAGGCGGGGATTTCTGTCGCTTCGGATGATGGCATGCCCGCCGGGGAAGTCGGGGTCTGTGTGGGCAGCGGCAGGTCGGTCTGGTCCTGCAGTGAGACCTGCGCCAAGGGATCGACATGGTCGTCCGTTGCGAACAACGTGTTGGTCAGTTCTTGAGCCAGTCGAATAGTGGCCTCGATGCGCCAGTCGCGGTCGCCATGAACATCGTCATTCCACAGGGATGCGGGGACTCCAGCGCGGATCGCGACTGCGACATCATCCCCGCGGCGCAGCTGCAGGATGATCGGTCGGAGGGTGCTCGCTGTCACGGTGAGTCGGACCCGTTCCAGCCCGTTCACTGCGGCTCGGGATTCACCTCCGCTAGCCTCCGGTGAGGCCAGCAGCAGTGCTGCAGAGCGGCCATAGCGTGTCAGTGATTCGCGCGCCATCAGTGTGGAACGGGAAAGGGCATGCGCCGGGACGAAGAAGGCGCGGACCAACTCTCCAGGTTCCAAGGAAGTCGATCCGATGCTGAGAACAAGATCGGACACCAGGATTCTGCGCCGCGTCCCACCTGGACAGTGAATCAGTGCGACTGATTCCATGGCGGACAGCCAGGAGGTCATCGGTCCAGCCGGGAGGGCGGTCACCACATTCCCTCCCACTGTGGAGGTGTTCCATACCTTCCAGGAGGCCACGAAGCATTCCGCCGCCGGCTCCATGAGCTTGATCCCAGGGAGACTTGAGACCTGCTCGGGCAGTGTGGAGGCGGCAGCGTGGAACTGTGCGATGGTGCAGGTGGCCGCGACCTCAAGTCCTGACCACCCTGTCGTGGTGTCCGGATCGTGCCAGGTCAGAGGCGCCCATCCAGCGCCGGTGATGTCGAGGAGTCGCTGTGGTGCTGCGTTCGTGAAGTCATAGCCATAGGAGTACAGGACGGTTCCCCCGGCGAGCCAGGTGTCACCGGGACCGAAGACGTCGGGATCGGTGGTCTTCAGGGTCTGTTCAACGCTGCTGATATCCAAGGCTCACACTGCCATTTCTCTGATGATGCTCAGGCTGCGGGGTCGTCCGCTGTTGATCGGCCCGCTGCGCTGGGCCAGTGGGGCTGCTGTGGCTGCGTTCTTGGCCGCGATGAGTTGAGCCATCATCGAGACCGCAGCCTCGGCGGGGGATTCCGAGCCGAGGTCCAATCCCAGAGGGGAGACCACTCGAGCGCGGTCTTCCGCGCTATGACCGAGATCCGCCAGTGCCGCGTCTCTGCGGGCGGCCGAGCTGCGGGAACCCATCGCGCCGATGAAGCGGCGGGCGTCGTCGTCGGACTCTGATTTCTCAGCTGCCCAGCTCAGCGCCGCATCTAGCACCGGGACGTCGAGATCCGGGTGGTGAGTCATCACGAGAACTCCGGTCCAGGAATCCTGAGGCTGGGAGAGAAGGTCGGCGACCACAGATGAGGGGTTCCCCATATCCAGGTCGACGCCTGAGGGGATGCGCTTCTCGGTGCCGAAGGCGGGCCGGAGCTCGACCATGTCGACCCGCCACCCCGCCTGCACCGCGAGTTGGGCCAGGTGAACCGAGAAGTCATGGACTCCGCTCAGGATCAGTCGAGGGGCAGCGTCGCGGTGTTCCTCCACCGTGAATCGGGTGCCCATGTGATCGGTCATGCTGCGGGTCAATGTGGCTGCGCTGCGCGGATCGGTCACCGAGAGCTCCTGCAGGGGCGCGAGGTCTGCGGTGATCAAAGGCTGAATCAGCACTTCGATCTCCCCACCGCAGGTCAGTGTCACACCGAGTCCTGCCTGCCCGAACGGGGTTCCATCAGGTCCGAAGGACACCCGTTGGACGGTGCCATCGCTGATCGCATCCTGCGCCGCCACGGCCACCGAAGACTCCACGCATCCGCCGGAGAGTGAGCCGATGATCTCAAGCTCAGCCGAGATCGCCATAGAGGTGCCAACGGGGCTGGGAGAGGAGCCGTGGGCCGAAACGATTGTTGCCACGGCCCATTGCGCAGGGTTCTCAAGGCAGTGCAGGTAGGAGCTGATGCGGTCTAACACGAGACCTCCTCGGAAGGGCCTGAAGCTGAGCGAATCGTTGTGGATTGTGCTCCAGCTTAGGCATGTGCGGGTTACAGCACCGTTACGCGTTGCGGCATTTACATGTCCGTAACCGAGTGGAGTAAAGGAAGAAACATCTGTTTCATAGGTTGGGGAGCAACCTACTTCAGGAGGACGGATGCCCCTCGCCCCGACACATGTCGACACGCTCATCACCAACGCCTATATCGTGCTGGAAGCCTCCGGTGAGGGTGCCTCCGCGCAGGAAAAGGCGTTGGAAGCCGGGCGCGAGATCGACGGTGGATGGATCGCACTGGATGCCGGACGAGTCCATAGTGCGGGGCCGAGTGCGCAGCCCGCTCCCTCTGCGGATCGCGTGATCGACGCCGGCGGTCGGCTCGTGACCCCGGGACTGGTGAACACCCACCACCACATGTACCAGAACCTCACCCGGGCCTTTGCGCCTGCGATCAATGGGAGCCTCTTTCAGTGGCTGACCACGCTCTATCCCCGCTGGGCCGCACTTGATGAGGAATCTACCTACCTCTCCACCTATGTGGCCTGCGCCGAGCTGCTGCTGGGTGGCTGCACCACCTCCTCAGACCATATGTACGTCCACCCCAAGCCCAATCTGATCGATGCTCAGGTCAAGGCCACCTCCGAGATCGGCTTCCGGTTCATGGCCAATCGAGGCTCCATGACTCGATCTGTGGAGGACGGCGGACTGCCTCCTAAAGAGGTCGTGCAGGATGAGGACACGATCCTTGCCGACTCGGAGCGGCTCATCGCGGCCTTCCACGACCCCACGCCCGGGGCGATGACCCGGGTGGCGCTGGCACCGTGTTCGATGTTCTCGGTGAGTGAGTCGATCATGCGGGCCACCGCAGAGCTTGCCGAGAAGCACGACGTCCGCCTGCACACCCACCTCGCCGAGGACAAGGACGAGGACACCTACGCGCTCGAGGTCTACGGGCGACGCCCGGTGGAGTACTTCGAAGACGTCGGCTGGGCCACGCCGCGTTCCTGGGTGGCCCACTATGTCTACGGCAATGAGGAAGAGAACCGCCGCCTTGCTGCAGCCGGCGTCAGCGCGACCCAGTGCCCGAGTTCGAACATGATCATCTGCGGAGACGCGGCCGACGCGAAAGCGCTGCGGTCGATGGGCATGTCGGTGGGAATCGGCTGCGACGGCTCCGCCTCAGCCGATTCTGCCAACCTGTGGATGGAGACTCGCGGAGCCCTCCTGCTGGCTCGACACCGCGGAGGACCTGCCGCTTTCTCCGCGCGGGAAGCGCTGAATATGGCAACCCTGGGCAGCGCGGCGAATCTCGGCTGGGCTGACGAGATCGGGCATCTGCGTCCCGGTGCATGTGCGGACCTGGTGATGTGGGAATCAGCCCCGCTGTCTCAGACCGGGGCCTTCACGGACCCCGTCGAGGCGTGGCTGCGCTCCGGACCTGCCCGTGCCTGGCACAGCTTTGTGGCTGGAAGGGCACTCATTGAATCCGGTGAGTTGAAGCTCGCCGGTCTCGAAGACATCCTTCCGCGCCATCGCGCCGCCGCGCGCACAATGCAGGGCCTCGATTGATCTTGCACTTCACGTCCACCGCAGCACTCCGCAGCCGCTGAAAGGCTCCCATGACACTGACCCTCTACATCCCAGATCTCCTCGTTCCCATGACCTCTCCTCTTGGGGTCCTCGCCGGACATGCTGTTCTTGTCGAGGACAGCGTCATCGCGGCCGTAGGACCGGTGGAGCAGCTCCGCGCCGAGAATCCCGGTGTCACCGAGGTTCATCTCAATGATCAGGTCCTCATGCCAGGGTTGGTCAACACCCATCACCATTCTGGGATCCTTCGCGGTACGGCAGAGCATCTGCCTGTCTGGGAGTGGCTCCGTGTCCATATCGACCCCATGCACCGAGTCCTGCGCGCCGATGAAGCTCAGACGGCCGCGTATCTCTGTTACGCAGAGGGACTTCTCGCCGGGACGACCACCACTGTCGATATGTGGCGCTATATGGACGGCTGCGCTGAGGCCGCCGAGCAGCTCGGCAATCGCCTCGTGACGGTGAACTATGTCGGGGAGCACCCTGAGCACAACTACTTCGACACCCTCGATGACAACGAACGCATGCTCAAGACCTGGGGCCCCGGTGCAGGCCGTGGAGACGGACGAATCATCCCCTGGGTCGGGTTGGAACACCCCTTCTACGCCGACGATGCCGGGCTGGCGCGCGCAGTGGAACTGGCACAGAAATACGAGACCGGTCTATACACGCACTGCAGTGAATCCCAGCTGGACGTCACCGAGTTCCACGCTCGGTATGGCAAGCGGCCGGTGCATGCCTTGAAAGATCTCGGTTTCTTTGATGTTCCGCGTACTGTCCTGGCGCACGCCGTGTGGTTGGACGAATCGGAGATCGCCTATATGGCCACCCAGAATGCCGGGGTGGCGCACAACCCAGTGAGCAACATGAAGCTCGCCAGTGGGATGGCGCCCGTGGCGGACATGCTGGCCGCAGGAATCCCTGTGGGCATCGGCACGGATGGGGAAAAGGAGAACAACAACCTGGACATGTTCGAGGAGATGAAGGTCTCCTCACTGCTGGGAAAGCTGCGAAGCATGGACGCAGCAGCGATGGATTCCTGGGAGGTGCTGACCATGGCAACTATCGGTGGAGCTCGAGCGCTGGGCCTGGACCACCGCATCGGTTCGGTAGAAGTCGGCAAACAGGCGGATCTCATCGCGGTGCGTACCGACACTCCCCGCATGACACCGCTGCTCTCCGAGGGGCGCTACGCGAATATCCACCACAACCTCGTCCACGCCGTCCGTGGCAGCGACGTCAGCCTCACCATGGTCGACGGCCACGTCATCACCAGAGATGGTGAGCTTCTGAGCGCTGAACTGCCGGAACTCATCCAAGCAGCACGCCGGGCCGTTCCCGGTCTCTTCGAACGCCGCAGCCAGTACCTCGCTGCAGTGGAAGCCGGAGAAGCTGCAGCAATCACCGCACGAGGGTCTGAAGACTCTGCCGCCCGGGTTTAAACCCGGATCTTGCACCCAACACGCCACTGACATCTAGGAGAAACCAATGAGCACACTTCGCAAAAACACCCCGTGGGCCCGCAGCCTCACAGCAGGAACGCTCAGCCTTGGGCTGCTGGCCCTGTCGGCCTGCAGCGGAGGAGCCGCCGCCGAGGACGAAGCGTCCGAAGATGCCAACTACGGTTCAATCGACGTTCCGCTGTCCTGGTTGCACACCGCAGAATTCGTCGGCCTCTATGAAGCCATCGACAACGGGTACTACGAGGAGAACGGGTTCGAATCGGTCAACCTGATCCCCGGCGGACCATCAGCAACACCCTCCACCGTGCAGGTAGCTTCCGGCGCGGGCCTGGTCGGATGGTCGAACCCGCTGCTGGTTGCTTCGACCATCGAAGCAGAGGGTGAGGACGCACCGCTGAAGATCATCGGTTCCGTCTTCCAGGACATTCCCTACACCGTCGTCACCATGAGTGACAATCCGGCCACAGAGCCGGATGACCTCATCGGTATGAGCGTCGGTGTTCCACCGGCGAATGAGCCGGTCTTCAACGCCTTCCTCGCGGCCAACGACCTCGAAGGCGAAGTGGAGGTGGCTTCCATCCAGGCCGATACGCAGCCCTTCCTCAACGGTGAGATCGACGCCTACTTCGGCTTCGCCACCAATGAGCTGATCAGCATCGAGATGGCTGGCTACGACGTCGAATCCATGATGTTCGTGGATCACGGACTGCCCTTCTCGGGTGGTTCGCTGGTGGCCACTGAGGAGAACATAGAAGAGAACCGGGAGGAGCTCAAGGCGTTCCTGGAGGCTTCCATCCGAGGGTGGCAGGATGCGCTCGCAGATCCTGAAGAAGCGGCACGGACCACCGTCGAAGACCACGCGGCAGACCAGAACCTCGACTACGACCACCAGCTGCGGACCGCTGAGACCCAGGCCGAACTCATCACCTCCGAGTGGACCCAGGAAAACGGCCTGTTCACGATGTCAGACGATGCCATCTCCGACACTCTCGACGCCGTGGAAGCAGTGGGCTACGACGTGCCCGAGGATCTATTCGATCTCAGTCTTCTCGAGGAGATCTACGAAGAGAACCCCGATCTCATCGAACATCCGCTTCCGTGAAGACACTGAGCGAGAACTAGCAAGGAGTACGACGTGATAGCAGAGACCAGCACCCACAACCCCGCTGTGGACACCGACAGCATGCACTTCACCGGGGACGGCATCAGCCTCAGCGGTCTGAGCAAGATCTTCGGTTCAGGGTCGAAGCAGGTCACCGCCTTAGAGGACGTGAACCTTGCCACCGGGCGGGGGACCTTCCTCTCACTGCTGGGACCATCCGGCTGCGGCAAATCCACGATTCTGCGGATGCTCGCGGGTCTGGAGGAGCCCAGCTCAGGCGAACTTCGGATGGATGGCCAGTCGCCCGCCGAGCTCCGAGCGGGCAACCACCTGGGAATCGCCTTCCAGGACTCGGCTCTGCTGCCCTGGCGAAGTGTGGTCTCCAATATCCGGCTGCCCTTGGAAGTGGCAGGGATCAAGCCCGAGCCCGGGTTGATCCAGGGCCTGGTGGATCTGGTGGGGCTCAAAGGTTTCGAGAAGGCGCGTCCTGCTCAGCTCTCCGGAGGTATGCGTCAACGGGTGTCGATTGCTCGGGCCCTGGTCGTGAAACCCTCGGTGCTGCTTCTCGATGAACCCTTCGGGGCACTGGATGACATGACCAGGCAGCGATTGAACATGGAGCTCCTGAGGATCTGGACCGAGAAGCCTGCGACGACGCTGATGGTCACCCACGGCATCGCCGAAGCGATCTTCCTCTCTGATGTCGTTGCGGTTATGAGCGCTCGTCCCGGTCGCATCCGAGAGGTATTTGAAGTGGACCTCCCGCGTCCACGCACGCCCGAGATGCAGCGCACCCCAGAGTTCCACGCTCTGGTGGACCACGCCTCGGATCTGCTCTTCGGGCAACCGGGCCAAAGTGGTGCCGCATGAGTCACGGCTCAGCGGTGGGGACCGAGCCAACAGCCCCTTCGAGAATCGGTTCGGCGCCGACTCGGCCGTCCCCCTTCACACTCCCGCGCTGGGCTCCCGGCGCCATGGGCCTGCTCGTGGTTCTGGTGGTCTGGTGGGTCGTCGGCGCTGCGAACCTTGTAGGTCGTGGCGCAGGCGGGAACGTCTCGGCAGTCCCCACTCCACCTGAGGTCCTGCAGCAGCTCGTGACCGATGGATTCTCCTTCTATTGGCGCAATGCCTCGGTCACACTGGCCGAGGCAGGTATCGGTTTCGCCGTCGGCAACGCGCTGGCTGTCGCCACAGCCGGACTGGTCCTGCTCGCTCCCTGGCTCGAGCGACTTGCGACGCAGCTTGCAGTCATCACCTACTGCCTCCCGCTGATCGCGATCGGTCCCGTGATCTTCGCCGTGGCTGGTCCACCCATCAGCGGAGAACCGTCCATGACGGCGGCCGTGCTGGCGGGTCTCTCCGTGTACTTCGTCACCGTAGTGACCACTATCCAGGGCCTAAAGGCAGCTGATCCCTCGGGTCTCGACGTCATCGCCGTTGCGGGTGGCAATCGATTTCATCAACTGGTCAAGGTTCAGCTGATCACGGCAGTGCCGTATATCTTCACCGCCCTGAAGATCGCGGCCCCCGCCTCGGTCCTCGGAGCCATCCTCGGTGAGTTCGTGGGTGGCGTTGATCGTGGTCTGGGGCCTGCAATGGTCAGCGCTCAGGAAACCCTGAATGTCGACCGGCTCTGGGCGCTTGCGCTGGTGGCGGTTCTCGTCGCCGGGGCGGCCTATGCGGTGATTGCGCTCGCGGGGCGCCTGGCGACTCCGTGGGCAGGAAAGGAATCCTGATGCAAAAGACCCTCACGCTTCTCAAACCGCTGGGGAATCTGGTCATCTCGCTTGCGCTGATCCTCATCGCCTGGGTCGGACTGCTGGCATTCTTCGATGTCTCCGGGATCATCGGTAAAGGTCCGCTGGATGTCTACGAGTACCTCTTTGTCGAAGAGGCCGCCGCTGAGAACCTTGCGCTTGTCTGGTCGGACTTTCAGATCACCATGGTCGATACGCTCATCGGATTCACCGCGGGTCTGCTCGTCGCGCTGGTAGTGGCGATGATGTTTCAGCTCTTCAAGGGATTCGAAGCGGCCATGATGCCGCTGGCGATGATCTGCCGTTCGGTGCCGCTGGTTGCGATGGCTCCCATCATCGTCCTCATCTTTGGCCGGGACTGGCTGTCCGTGGCGGCAATGGGCACGATCGTCGTCATCTTCCCAGCGCTGGTGACGATCGTAGAAGGTTTGCGTTCCACCTCACCTGCAATGTCCGAGGTGGTCCAGGTCTACGGCGGAGGCCCAGCCACGGTGCTGCGCAAAGTGGCGATGCCAGCTTCTGTTCCGTCTTTCTTCACCGCGACCAGGGTCTCCATACCTGGGGCTCTCACCGGAGCGCTGCTGGCGGAGTGGTTGGCCACCGGGGACGGCATCGGCTATGGCATCTTCCAGGCCATCGCCAATACGCAGTACGACCGGCTCTGGGCCTCGGTGCTGGTGGTCACTCTTGCCTCGTTGCTGCTGTATTCGGTCATTGGTGTTGTGGAACGCGTGGTGGCTCGTCGGACCGGGATGGGGCTGGACGCATAGATGAGTGAGAAGGAGTCCCTCTATCCGAGCTCGGAGGAGCTGGCAATCCTGCGTGAGGTGGCCGTCGGGAGGCGGATCCCGGATCTGATCATCCGCGGAGGCCTGGTGCTCTCGCCGGGGACTAAGGAATGGCTGCAGTGCGACGTGGTCATCGCGGGTCGCCATATCGCGGCGCTCACACCCTGGGAGCATTTCTCGACGGCTGGCCAGGAGCTCTCGGCGCACGGTCAGCATGTGGTGCCGACCTATATAGACGCTCACCTGCACATCGAATACACGAACCTGACTCCTGGTGAACTGGCTCGGCTGAGCCTTGCCAGGGGAACGGGGACGGTGTTGACCGACCCCAATGGAGCGGCGAACGTCTGGGGAACCGCGGGGATGGATTTTCTGCTGCATACCGACACTCCGCTTCGGATCTTTCAACAGGTGTCACCAACCACGCCAGCCTCCCACGTGCTCGAACGCGGAGGAGCGGTGATCTCTGAAGAAGAGGTGCACGGCCGTCTTCACCAGGGTTCGACACTCACCCTCGGCGAGGGCAATCCCTTCGACTACGGCGCTGTATCCACTGCCCGTTTTCGTGCTGCTCTCGCCGCTGGAAGGCGTATCACCGGACATACCGCCGCGCAGACGCACGAGTCACTCTGGGGTTACCTGGCTGCCGGGGTCAGTGATGACCATAATTCCTCCACGCTGGCGGAAGTGCTCGAGAGAACGCGGCTCGGTGCCATGATCACCGTGATGGCGTCATCGCTGGCCGATAACACCACCAAGATCTTCGCTGACCTCGAAGGTTTGGAGCCGGCGCTGGAGAACCTGTGCTTCTGCGCCGACGATAAGCACGTGCTGGACCTCTCCCGAGAGGGCCATATCGATCATCATCTGCGTCAGGCCATGGACGCCGGAATTGATCCCCTCATGGCGTATCGCATGGCGACGATGCACCCGGCGCACTACTACCGTCTGGACCAGATACTTGGGGTCGTGGCACCCTCACGTGTCGCGGATCTCCAGATCATTCCTGATCTGCGCGAGGCGCTGCCGTCCGTGGTGCTCGCCGGGGGAGAGGTAGTGGCGCGCGACGGCTCGGCCCTCTTCGAGAATTCAGACGAGCTGCCAGCCTGGACTGCAGACACCATTCGACTTCCCGAGAGCCTCGATCCAGAGATGTTCGTGCTCAGCGCACCCACCCCGGGAGGGCAGGTACGAGTGCGGGCAATGGAGATGTACAACGGCTACTTCAAGCAGGCCTTCACTGCAGAGCTGCCGGTTCAGGACGGACACGTCCAGGCTGATCCCGCTCAGGATGTGCTCAAGATTGCGGTGGTGGATCGGCACCACGGCACAGCGGACACCGGCATCGGCTTCGTCCGTGGATTCGGGCTGACCCACGGGGCGCTCGCGATCAGCATGAACTGTCCGAATATGAACATCGCTGTGGTGGGCGTCGACGACGAATCCATGCTGCTCGCCGTCGACACTCTGCGCACTATGGGCGGCGGATACGTGGCCGTGGCTCACGGGGAAGTCATCGCCACCGTGCCGCTCCCTGTAGGCGGCATGATGAGCGCGGTCAGCTTCGAAGAGACCGCCGAGAGGCTCGAGCGGGCTCACCAGGCAGCGGCAGGACTTGGCTGTCCTATGGCTTCTCCCTTCATCATCCTGTCCTTTGTCGGTCTCTATGTGGTGCCCGACTACGGCATCACGGAGTGGGGGTTGATCGACACCCCAGCACAAGAGTTCATCGACGTCCTGCTTCCCGGACCCAGCGAGTCCTGCGGCCACGACTGACGACCGCGACTCACAGTCACCCCACGCGAGGTGTGACGCTCAGAGCAGCGCCGTCCGCAGGGCCAAGACCGCGCCGTCGAAATCTGCCAGCAGTCGTTGTTTTTGCTGGTCCGGACACCACGAGGCGATGAATCCCTGCCTCGCGATCGCGGTAGCTTCATCCGCAGTGATATCCATGGCGGGCAACGCCTCCACGTACTCGCGGGCGAGATCTGTCTTGAAGAACACCGCGTCGTCAGTGGCCAGCGCGACCGGCAGACCGGCGCGAATCATGCGTGCGATCCTGTGCTCAGGAGTGAGCTCCCAGCCCGAGAGCATCACGGTGGAATGGGGTGTGCAGGTGAAGCTGAGCCCAGTGGCCTTGATCGCATCCAGCGACTCGGGATCATCCATCACTCGATAACCATGATCGATCCGATCGAGACGAAGCTCGATGGCGGCGGTGACCACATCACTCGGTGAGGTTTCCATGGTCTCTCCCACATGAGCGGTGCAACGAAGTCCTGACTCACGGGCAAGTCGGTACGCCTCGGCGAAACGCAGCGGATCCTCAGACTTCTCCGGCGTCAGATCATCCTGTCCGATTCCCAGCACCTCCTTCCTGGGATGTGCAACGACGGTGCGCACCAGGTCCACGGCGGCATGAGCAGGGAGTGAACGGTTGATCCCGACGATGATTCCGAACCCGACACCGAAATCACGTTCGGCGGCGCTCAGGCCGCTGATCATGGCATCAATGACAGTGGGATAGTCCATCCCCGGTCCTGGGCGACCAAATGCACCCCGTACAAAGTTGTCGGGATTCACGAAGTACTCGCGGTAGCGCAGATTTGCCTTGGCCACCGCGTCTTGCGCTCCTTCATAGGCAATCCGCGCAATCTCATCAGGAGTGGTGAGAGCCAGGTGAGCAGCGTTGAAGACATCAAGGAAATCGGCAAGTCCGGAGTAGTCGAAGAGCTGATCGAGATCGAAAGTCCTCAGCCGCACCCCATGGGCCTGGCAGAGCTCGAGGAGCGTTTCGGGGCGCATCGTCGAGACGAAGTGGCAGTGCAGCTCTGCCTTGGGAAGAAGCTGCAAATAGGTGCGCAGATCGGTCACGACAGGACCCCTTTCCAGTGCCAGCGAGGTAGAAACGAGTGTTTCTTAGTGCCTCGACTCTACGCAGCACAGTGTTACTCATGTATTACGCCTTCACGGCTTCGCGCCTTTTACCCGCGCGTAACAGGAGGGCGAAGTGGGTGAAATATTCGTTTCATAGAGTGTGGGTGTTCCCACCGGGGGATCACTGATGAGGAGTAGCTCAATGCATACACGCACCCGTTCCCACCGACATAGCCTCACCGGTCTGGCCGCCCTGGGCGTGCTCCTGCTGACATCTTGTTCGGGCGACGATGCTGCAGCGGACAGCGAAGACGGGGCCTCCGGCGAAGCAAGTTACGGAGCGCTGGAGATCCCCCTTTCCTGGGTCAAGACCTGGGAATTCGCAGGCATGTACTTCGCCGAGGACAGCGGCTACTACGAGGAAGCCGGCTTCGAGTCCGTCAATCTGATCTCTGGCGGTCCTTCGGCCACCCCGGCTGCAACTCAGCTTGTCACCGGTGACAACCTCGCCGCGATGTCCAACCCCATCGACACCGCCTCCTTGATCGAGGCCGAGGGTGAAGATGCTCCGGTCAAGATCATCGGTTCGGTCTTCCAGCAGAACGCCTTCTCCATCTTCTCGCTCGCAGACAACCCCGCCGAAGAGCCGGCCGATCTGGAAGGCATGACGGTCGGCGTCGCCCCCGGCAACGAGCCAGCCTTCTATGCCTTCCTGGAGGTCAATGACATCGATGAAGAAGATGTCGAAGTCGTCTCGATCCAGGGGGACGCCGGAGGACTGCTGACCGGTGAATTCGATGCCTCCATTGGATTCGCAACAAACCAGGCGACTGCGATCGAGCTCGAAGGCGCAGAGGTCGTGAATATGATGCTTGCCGATCACGGTCTGCCGTTTGCCGCAGGCTCCATCGTCACCACTGAGGAGAACATCGAGGAGAACCGCGATGAGTTGAAGGCCTTCCTGGAAGCGACCATTCGCGGTTGGCAGGACGCGTTGAATGATCCGGAAGCCGGAGTGGAGATGACTGTGGAGGATCACGGCGCCGATCAAGGTCTGGATCCGGAGCATCAGCAGCTTACGGCCGAGCGTCAGATGGAACTCATGACCAACGAATGGACCGATGAAAACGGCCTGCTCACGATGAGTGATGAGGCCGTAGACGACACCCTTGAGGCTGTGGAAGCGGTGGGCTATGAGCTCCCGGACGACATCTTCGACATGACGCTCATCAACGAGGTCTACGAGGAGAACCCGGACCTCATCGAGTACTGATCGACTGATACAGGAAAAGGCTTCTCCCGGTCACCCGACCGGGAGAAGCCATCACCCGCCCGTCTGACGGTGACGATTCAGGTTCTGCGCAGTTCCTGAGACAGGGTAGCGGCCTCCGAGTGGAGCTCCCGCGGCGCTGATCTCCCAGGAAGTGACTATGACTCCGATCCCAGACACGCTGGCCGGACTTTCCTTCAATCCGGTGGAACCGAGCACGACGGCGGCCGCAAACTTCCTCGCCCTGGGGCCCAAGGGGCTCTTGATCGACGGTAGGTGGACCCAGGCCGCCGATGGTGCCGAGTTTCCCAGCGCAGATCCGGCAACCGGCCGAACACTTGCCATGGTGCCAAGGGCCAGCGCGCGGGACGCGGACGCTGCCGTGGCTGCGGCACGGACCGCACTTGAGTCTGGTCCGTGGGCGGCAAGCACGCCGGAGGACCGATCACGAATGCTCTGGCGGATCGCGGATCTGCTCGAAGCCAATCTCGAAGAGCTTGCGGCGCTGGAATCTCTGGATCAGGGCAAAGTGCTCGCCACTGCGAAGTTCGGTGAGATTCCAGGAGCAATCGCGCAATTCAGGTACTACGCAGGGGCCGCCAGAGCTCTCGAGGGAACCACTGTTCCGACATCCCTGCGGAGGCAGGGTCCGGATAAGCAGATCTTTGCCTATACCGTGCGAGAGCCGGTCGGTGTAGTGGCGGCTATCGTCCCGTGGAACAGCCCGCTGCTGATGGCTGCCATGAAGCTGGCCCCTGCGCTCGCAGCAGGTTGCACCGTGGTGCTCAAGCCTGCTGAGAACACACCCTTGACCGCTCTGCGTCTGGGTGAACTGCTTCTCGAGGCAGGGGTTCCAGCTGGCGTCGTCAATATCCTCACTGGATTCGGTCAGGAGGTCGGAGCGGCACTGGCCACCCATCCGGGCGTGGACAAGATCACCTTCACCGGATCCACTGCTGTCGGGAAACAGCTCGTGGGTGATGCGCGCAGCAATCTGAAGCGACTCACTCTGGAGCTGGGCGGGAAGTCACCGGCCATCATCATGGATGACGCCGACGTCGCGCTCGCAGCGGCTGGGGTCTCCCGGGGAATCTTCGACAACGGCGGTCAGGTCTGCGTGGCCAGCTCGAGGATCTACGCGCATCGCTTGGTCTACGAACAGGTGCTCGAATCGATGGTCACACAGGCGGAGTCGCTGAGCCTGGGACACGGGATGGACCCTGGCGCGGGCCTGGGCCCATTGGTGAGCAGAGCTCAGGCGGATCGAGTGGATTCCTATGTGGCCGCTGGCCGTGCCGCCGGGGTTTCGGTGCTCACGGGAGGAAAGCAGGGCGGAGCTGAGGGCACCTTCTTCCAACCCACGGTGCTCAGCGGTGTAGCCGAGGACTCTCCGCTCATGCGCGAAGAGATCTTCGGGCCCGTGGCAGTGGTCACGCCATTCGATGACCCCGCCGAAGTCATCGGCTGGGCGAATGATTCCCGCTATGGGCTGGCCGCCAGTGTATGGACCGAAGGGCTCTCGAATGCTCACCGGATGGCTGCGCAGATCAAAGCGGGAACCGTTTGGATCAACTGTCACTCCTACTTCTCCCCGGAACTTCCGAAGGGTGGCCACAAGGAATCCGGATGGGGCTATGAGAACGGAACCCTGGGGCTGTCGAACTATCTCGAGTCCAAGACCGTGTGCGCGGTGATCTGAGGAGACCATGAAACACATCAGCCTGGGCGTCTTCGAGATGCTCAATCCGAATAACGGACTACCGACCTGGACACACCCCGACGCGAAAGCGAAGAGTTGGGATCAGATGGGGTACTGGGTGCAAACCGCGAAGCTGCTCGACGACGCAGGGTTCGATTTCTTATTCTTCGCAGACACCTACGGCTTCCCCTCCATCGCCGGCAGCGTCCCTGATGAGGTCATGCGTCATGGGATCCAGTTCCCGGGACTTGACCCCAAGCTGCTCATCGGCGCGCTGGCCCAAGCAACGTCCCGACTCGGTTTCGTGGTGACCTCACCGACCACGGTGGAGCACCCCTATGCGACAGCACGACGGTTCGCCTCCCTGGACCACTACACCGCTGGGCGGATCGGGTGGAACGTCGTCACGGGCAGTTCACAGACGACTACTGACCGGCTCTTCGGGATCGAAGATCAACAGGCCACCCATGACGAGCGCTACGCCCGTGCCGAGGAGTTCCTCCAGATCTGCTCCGCGCTCTGGGAGACCAGCTGGGAGGAAGATGCGGAGCAGCGGGATCAGGTGACGGGGACCTACGCGGATCCGGAGAAGGTCCACGAGGTGTCCCACGACGGCCGCTTCTACCGCTGCCACGGCCCCTTCGCCGTCGCCCCGGGTCCCCAGCGCACGCCGGTGCTCTTTCAGGCGGGCACATCATCGCGGGGCCGAGCATTTGCCGCGGCGCACGCTGAAGCAGTCTTTATCCAGGGTCAGAACGCACCCCAGGCTGCAGACCAGGTCGCCTCGATCCGCAAGTCAGCAGGCCAAGTGGGGCGCGCTCCGGAGTCGATCAAAGTCATCTCTGGAATGACGGTGGTGTTGGGAGCCTCTCACGCACATGCCCAGGCGCGCCGAGAAGAGCTGGAGGCACTCTACGACCCTGCCGACGCCGCGGTGCTCTTTGCCGGAATGACGGGCATCGATCTGCGTCGGCTGGAAAGCTCCGCCCCGGTGACCGAGGCCGTGGCGGCAGGTCTGGACTCTCAACAGGGGCAGACGCTGATCGATCGCTATGTGAGGCCTGGAGCGCCGGTGCCGACCATCGGAGAGGTGCTCGATCGCTTTCGGCTGCAGGCGCTGCGCGGATTCCAACTCACCGGCACCGCCGAAGAGGTGGCACAGCAGATCGAGGAGCTGGTCGAGGCCACCGACATCGACGGGTTCATGTTGGAGCCCACCTTCGGTGGCTCGGCAGCCTTCGCAGAGTTCGCCGAGACGGTTGCCCCGCTGCTTCGGCAGCGAGGCCTTCTTCCGGGCCTGCCCACGCAGGACAGCCCGTCGCTCACCCTGCGTGAACGGGTCATCGGCGCAGGTCCGCATCGTTCACTTGCCCCCGAATCGAAAGAATCAGGTCAATCATGAGAAAAGAAGCGGTCGATGCCGTGATCAGCGGCCTCAAACACGCGGGAGTCGAGGTCGTGTGCTACCTCCCAGATTCGCTGCTCAAAGAGCTCTACCCCGCCCTTGACGCAGATCCGGATATCCGGACCGTGCAGGTCACCAACGAGGGTGAGGGAGCTGCGATCTGCGGTGGAGTATTCCTCTCCGGCAAGCGGGCGGCGCTGATCATGGAGAACTCGGGATTGCGCGCCTCCGTGGAGCATCTGGCTCGACTCGGCCTGGGGGCAGGCATCCCAGTCATCATGATCATGAGCCACCGCGGAGATCTGGGTGAGAACAACTGGTGGGCCATTCCGCATGGGATCACGATGGAGCCGATCTTGGATGCCCTGAGAACGCCCTATCGGATTGTGAAACAGACCGATGAGATCTCGCAGGCGATCCAGGACAGCTATACCTGGTCCTATAACGCGTACCACCACTCAGCCGTCGTACTCTCAGGAGGAATCGTCCGATGATGAAGCGTTATGAATGCATGCAGCGGCTGGGTGCACAGCTCGACGACGAGCTGGTGATCCTCTCTCTGGGCGGGGCAGTAGACGAGTGGTACAACGCGGCACCCCATATGCGTGAAGGATCCCTGTTTCAACAGCAGCTGGGCTGCGTCACGGGTGAGGCATTGGGACTTGCCATCGGACTGCCGAACCGGCGGATCGTGTCCCTGGACACTGATGGCGGATTGCTCTTCAACCTTGGAATTCTCGCTACCCTGGGCAACGAGAAGCCAGAGAACCTCTTCGTGGTGGTCTGGGACAACGAGAGCTACCAATCCATCGGGGGGCCGAAGACGCACACCGCCTCCGGAACCGTGAACCTGGCAGAGATAGCACGAGGCTGTGGAATCGAGAAGGCTATCGTCGTGGATGATATCGATGATTTCGATCGGCACTGCCGTGAAGGACTGGCTGCCAAGGAGCCTTACGTGCTCGTCGCGAAGACCGATGGGATTCTGCAGCCCGGAATCAGCCGTAAGCACTCCGACGGCAGAGAAGACAAGTACATCTTTGTCCGCCATGTGGAGAAGACAGAGGGCATCAGCATCATGGGCCCTAGCGAGCACAACTGATGAGTACCCTTCACAGTTTCGCCCCCGAGGACGAGGTCCTCGAGTATGACGTCATCATCGCAGGAGCAGGTTCAGCTGGCTGTGTGCTGGCGCGCCGCCTGGCTGAGGACCCAGAACTCTCTGTACTGCTCATAGAAGCCGGTGGCCCGGATGAGTCTCTGGCCGAAATCAGCGAGGCGCGGCAGTGGGCAGCGCAATTAGGGGGTCCTCTCGACTGGAAGGAGGTGTACTCGCCGAGCGAGGCCGTGCAGGGTAGGAGAATCCCCATTCCGCGCGGTCGAGTGGTCGGTGGTTCGTCCTCTATCAATGCCATGCTCTGGTATCGCGGTCATCCCGACGACTATGAGGCATGGGAGGCTGCGGGTGCCACCGGTTGGAACTACACGTCGCTGCTGCCTTATTTCAAGCGATCAGAAGATTGGATGGGTGGTGAGTCCGAGACGCGAGGTGCTGGTGGCCCGATGCGCATCGAAGTCTCACCAGATCCCCATCCGGTGGCAGAATCGCTGCTCAACGGAGCACAGGAACTCGGCCTGCCGGTCATAGAAGACGCCAATGCTGGGAGCAATGAGGGAGCCTGCCTCGCGAATTTCAATGCCGTGACACAGGACGGTTCACTGCAACGCTGGAGCGCGGCAAGAGGGTACCTGCGTCCCGCGGCGTCCTGGTCCAACCTGACGATCCTCACCGATACAGAGATCACCGAGCTGATCCTGGAATCCGGGCGATGCGCGGGTGTGGAAACTCTCCGAAGTGGACGCAGAAGCGTGGTTCGAGCCTCCCGAGGGGTGGTGCTGACTCTGGGAGCACTGGGGACACCTCGTCTGCTGATGCGCTCCGGAATTGGAGCTGCCGATCAACTCACGCGGGCCGGAGTGCGACCGGCTGTGGACCTCCCCGGTGTCGGCGCTAACTTTCAGGATCACCCGTTGCTCATGGGAATGAACTTCCGTTTGAAGAAACCTCGCGGGCCGATCCGGGATAACGGAGGTGGAGCCATGCTGAATTGGCGTTCTTCTCAGGCCGACCACCGTCCAGATCTCCACGCCTTCGTGGTTCAGGGCGCACATGCGGGGCCTGGAGTCGCGGCCCGCTTCGGAATTGATCACGCAGACGAGCGAACTTTCGCGCTCTCACCAGGTCTGATGCGAAGCCAAAGCGTAGGGCAAATACAGCTTCGTTCCGCAGCGGGTGAGCTTGACATCCAGCCGAACTATCTGGCGGAGCCTTCGGACATGTCTGCGCTCATCGAGGCCCTGGATACAGTGCTAGATCTGGCGCAGACCCGAGACTATGCCGAGCTGATCGAGTCCCCGCTATCTCCGACCGGGAGACTCAGTCGGCGGGAGGCGGAGGATTTCGTAAGGTACTCCTGCGACACATTCTTTCACTGCTGTGGAAGCGCTTCTATGGGAACGAGTGCGATGGCGGTGGTTGATCCGGAGCTCAAGGTCTACGGCGTGGACAATCTCTGGATCGCAGATGCCTCCGTCATTCCCGTCATCCCGACATGCAATATCCAAGCACCGGTCATCGCAGTGGCGGAGCGAGCCGCTGAACTGATCCATGAGCGAGTGGGCCGGTGATGGACAGCTTCGGGACCCTCAGCGCGCCTGCGGCGGGAATGCCGTCCGGAGCATCGGCTGGATTCGCCGAAGGGGAGGCTCAGGACATCTTCGCCTCGTATCCCTCGGCCGTGGCAGCACTCTGCGCGCAGACTGCGGCGGGCCCTGTGGGGTTCGTGTTGACATCCTTCACCGCAGGGATCTCCTTCGACCCACCGATGGCCATCTTCTCCGCGCAGAATTCATCCCAGACCTGGCAGATCCTCCGCGAGGCCTCGAGCATCGGTGTCTCGATCCTGGGCAGTGACCAGCAGCATGCCTGCTATCAATTGGCATCCCGGAGCAACAACAGGTTCGAACACCTGCAGTATCGCGTCACCTCCAGTGGGGCGGTCCTGCTGGCAGACTCACCGCTGCATCTGGAATGTGAGGTGCTCAGCGAAACTCCTGCCGGCGATCATCAGGTGGTTCTGCTGGAGGTCAAGGGTGCCGAGGTCCGCGCCGATGTGTCACCCCTGGTATACCGGTCCAGAGGTTTCCATCATCTTGTCGCAGCAGGCTGACGCAGCTCGGACCGCACTGGCAGATCCTGACCCTCAAGGATGACTTGGGCACCGCGTGCTTCAGCCACGTCCAGGAGGACCGGAGCCAAAAGATTGACATGAGGTGCGCCGTCGGAGGTGTTGACGATGACCAAAACCCGGACGTTCCCGGGTTCAGGGTTCCCGAGGGCAGCGAGCTGCGCTGTGGTGTTCGGGGTGTAGTCGGGGAGATGCACCGCCGGGTCGAGTAGAAAGAGCCTGACCTCCGGCAGCTCGGTGGAATCCAAGGAGTACAGCCCTGTAGAACCCTCGACATCGGAGAGGATGAACTCCTTCAGCGGCTCCAGCCCCGGCAAAGAGGCAGGAAAGTGCAGAACGGTCATCGGAGGTAATCCATCAGGGAGGGCTGGATGACCTTCGCGGACGCGGCGAGGGCGGCGCGGTAGGCAAGCTCCTGGGTCTGCAGGTCAAGGGCGACTGTTGCCAGGTCGGCATCCTCGAGGCCCGAGCGGCGGGCTTCAAGGGTCACTTTCTGATCTGCAAGCGAATTTTCCGCCCGCAGTACCGAAGCGTGGGTCGCACCGATCGTGGCCTGAGTGGCGAGCACGCTGCGCAGATGTGCATCGACTTCCGCGAGTCGTGCTCCTATCGGATTGCCGGCGCGCAGATCAGCAGCCAGGCTCTGGACCGTTGCGAACACGCTGTCGGGTCCCTCGCCGAACGCGGCCGCGCCGTCTGCATCCACGCGGACTGTGGTGTTCTCGCCCACTCGCCGGGTCACCTCGGAGTTCGCGATGCCGTTGAAACTTCCGTCTGCGCCGAAGGCAGCCGCCGCGTCGGAAGTGCCGGCGAAGACGCTGCGTCCCATATACCGCGAGTTCGCGGCGCCGAGGAGCTCGCCGTGCAGGTTCTCCAACTGCACTGCCAAGGCGTCCCTTGCCGACTGCGGCAGGACGCCCTGGTTCGCGCCGGACATGGCGAGGTCGCGGACCTGGTGCAATAGGTTCGTGGCCGTGCTCAAGGCCGAATCAGCGGTGGTCAGCCACCCATTGGCATTGTCCACATTGCGGCTGTGTTGATCAGCTGCCCGCTGTGCGCCGCGCACCGACATGGCTTCGGCAGCAGCACCGGGATTGTCGCTGGGTCGGGAAATCTCTTTGAGCGTGGCTGCTTTGTCCTGGACGGAAGCCAGGCGATGCATTGCTGTCTGCAAGTTCCGTTGGGCGGCAGCGACAGTGGAACCGTGGGTGACTCGGGTGATGGACATCGGTTCAGCCTCTCTAACGGCCGACCAGGCCGGTGCGGTTGATCAGGGTGTCGAGCATTTCGTCGACGGCAGTCAGCACCCGTGCGGCACCCTGGTAAGCGTGTTGATGGGTGACGAGCGCGAGATTCTCCTCGTCCAAGGAAACTCCCGCCTGAGACTGTTGCTGCTGCAGCGCTGACACGAGCGCCATTGAGGCGTTGACCGCCTCCTGGGCCCCGTTCTGGACCATGGTCCCGGTGCGAATGACCAGCTGTGACCATTGCGCATCAGGTCCATCGCTGAGCTCACCGAACGCTGCGAGTCGGGCCGCATTCGAACCGTCGAGCGGCCCTCCACCCGGGGCGCCGGATGCAAGGTCAGCTGCGCCGGCTGCGAGGACTCGCAGACTTGCGGCTGGCCTCGTGGGGTCGATCGCAAAGAACGCGGCACCGGTTGCGCCGGTGCTCGTCAGTCCCTCGGCCTGAACGGCATTGACGCGATCCGCTAGATCGGTCGCGAGGGTGTTGAGTGTCTGCAGCGTCTGCGCCAGCGGACCGCCGGTGCCGGCGGCATCGGCAGGTGCGAGCATCGCGAGCCTCCCGGCCAGCACTCCCGATTGAACATCCACGCTGCTTGAGGGGTCGCCAGGCGGACGATGCGCCCAGGTCAACTGCGGCGCCTCGCCGTCGCTGATCTGGGCCCCGCCGCTGAGTTCCATGGCGCGGGCCGAAGTGCCCGTGACCAGTGGGGTGCCACCCACAAGGACCTCAACTGTGCCATCAGCCTGCTGCCGCACAGTTGCCCCGGTCAGTTCAGCAAGTCTGGTAGTCAACTGTGCGCGCTGGTCCATCAACTCATTGGCGGTCCCACCGGCCGCAGTGGTGGAACGAATCTGTCCGTTCAACGCTGCCACGCGCGCAGCGGTGGCGTTGACCTCAGCCACCTCAGAATTCAGTCCGCGATGCTGGGCGCTCCATTGATCGCTGAGCTCTCCACTGATCTGACCCAGATGAGCTGCCACTGCCTGTCCGCGGGCAATCACCACGGCGGCCGGGGCCTGTTCTCCCGGTTGATTCGCGACGTCGTCCCAGCCTGACCAGAAGTCACTGAGCAATGCTGAGAGCCCGTTGGCTCCTGGCTCTCGGAAGCTCGCCTCCAAGGAGTCAAGCCCCGCAGCCACGGTTTCGGCCTGCCCGCTGATCCCTGCTGTGCCGCGCACACGTGAATCCAGCTGCGCATCAGCCAAGCGAGCAATCCCGGTCACCGTGACACCCTGTCCAGGAGTCGTCGGACCGGCGAGCCGCCCGATGAAAGAGACCGGTCCGACGGAGGACGTCTCGACACGCTGGCGGGTGTATCCGTCGACTCCGACATTGGCGATGTTCTGTCCGGCCGTTTCCATGGCTCGTCGGGCGGCGGTCATGCCCGTCCACGCGGTGTTCAATCCGCTGAAGGTGCTCACGCGATGTCCTTAGCTTTGTAGTGTTCCTGCTGCTCGGGCGAAGGATTCAATTGTCTAGAGGTTCGTGTCGAGCAGGCG
>Ga0265797_10001612_pt1 | contig 39563 bp, 47 predicted proteins | sample P2T30metagenome_FD_192433 | JGI IMG/M metagenome (GOLD analysis project Ga0265797, IMG submission 192433) | Plant litter microbial communities from East Loma Ridge, Irvine, California - P2 T30 | ecosystem: Environmental > Terrestrial > Plant litter > Unclassified | place: USA: California...
GGGCAGTTTGCCGGCGATCTGTCCCAATTTATCGCCCTGTTTAGATGTATTCTCGTCTGCCAGTCATTAGGGTGAGGGTTGGGGTACCACCCCATCGATTTACTCTCTTCGTATTTCCAATGGCGACGTAATTTTCCATCTTTCCGGCCTGATACCACAGTAGCGATTCTCATTCTCTCACTCATGGGCAAGATTGATAGTACAGCCAAGTTCTGGCGGTTTACAATCCTCGAGTCAAGCTGTGGCCGAAACTGGGCAAGGAACCAAGTAAGCAAGTGGCGACAAGATGGAAGCAAAATCTGTGTGACTGGCAAACAAGTCCGGACGATTCCAAGTCTCATGGCAATTACACAGTAGCTTCATTTTGTAGCCCATCGATCGGCCATTGCCCATGGCAATTGTGGATTTCTCTAATAAAACATGGAAAAGAACAACCTAACAAACACCATGTTGCGCCTTCGCTTTCCCTCCTTTACGTCCCGCCCCCCTTCTTCCAGCCTGACACAGTTCCCAGTACGTGGCAATGGGTGATCTGAAGCGTTGGAATTTTCTTACATACGCGCTCCCGCAGGGAGATCTCCTACACTGAGATCTCCGCTCAGCAAATGAACTCGCCCTCCCTCTCCTTGAGCTGCGCAGCACTCCTACCGGCATCCCAGAAGAGAGCGACCGCTTCCTGCACGTCGGTGCCGCTGATAACACCGTTTTCGCTGCCTCTCGCGCGAGCGAGTATTCCAGCGGGAGCGAGCAGCTGCAGAGCATAGCGCAGACTGACCTGCACACCCTGAGTGGTGAGCTCCTCGAGGGCCTCGGGACTGAGACTGGAGCGGACGGCGAGCGCTTTCGACGCGGCCGATGCGTTGGACTCTTCTGTGAGCTGGGGAGTGGTCGGGGCGGCGAATTCCAGGCGCGAGCGCGTTTGGATGATTGTGCGGATCTCCGGCGCCGTGTAAGGGTGTGTGGGGATGATGAGCAGGCGCGGGAGGAGGTCGGGCGGGATGCCATGTGCGCTGATGAGGCCTGGGTCCATGGGTGCTAGGGGAGAGGTTGTGCCTCGGATGGTGGTGAGGCCGCGGTTGGAGGCGAGGATTACGATTGGCGAGATGGTGGATTCTAGCGCGCGGTTGAGGTAGGTGAAGCACTCGATGTCGAGCATGTGGACCTGAAGTGGGTGTTAGTGAGGGGACTGATATGCAGGACGTTGATTTCTTACCTCGTCGATGAAGAGCACGCCGGGTACAAGCTCGGCAACACCTTGATCAATGTACTTGTTGACGACCTTGTTGATCTCGCCGCGCAGCTTCTCTGTGATCTCGGTCTTGCGCGGCTTCATCAACTGGCCCATCATGCTCACGACATCCTGGCCGCCTTGTGGCCTCGCGTTCGCGACGTCCAGATCGTGCAGCGTGACATCCTGAACTATATCCTTCTTCTTGTGCACATCACCCTTGGGTACGGGCACGTACTCCTCAGCCTCCAGATCGAATTCTGTCGAGAACGCATCGCTGCGACCAACCCTCTTGACTGCGCCAGTGTTGGCCTCAATGTATACGACGTCTCCAATGCGCACTCTCTCCTTCTGAATTGCCTCGTAGATGCTGGGGTCCAGTCGGAGCTTCTTCGTGCCTCGCGAGCTCCTCAATGTGATAAGCAGGTGGCTGATGGTCCTGCCGTAGCTTCCCAATGGGTTTTCAGCCTCCTCTGGTGTCAACTCGGCGACCTCTCCCTCGTAGACCTCCTTCTTCTCCTGCACCCTCAGGCCAATGGCACGACGGAAGTTCTCCATCAGCGCCTCAGTCTTCTTGACTTCAGCGCTGTACACCTCACTGCCGGTCATGGCGCAAAAGGGCACCTTGGTACCCAATTCCTGACTGACGGCCAGCGCAAGCGCAGTCTTTCCTGTTCCGGGTCCTCCAGCAAGAAGAACGGCTTTTCCAGCCATCTTCTTCGCTTTGATCAAGTCCACCACAAGACCGCAGGCTTCTCGTCCAGCGGTCTGGCCGACGAAGCCCTGGGCATTGTTGTCGGCGAAACCATCTGGGCGCAGGCCCAAGCCTTTGATGTGAGAGTGTGCAGCGGTTCTGTTCTCTCGCGATGCCGACTGGCGAACTTCGCTGATTTGCACGGGTTTGGCGCCTGCTTGCGCGGCGGGCGCGCTGCCATTCGTGGCCATTGTGAGTGAAGTTGATGTGATGTGCTCAAAGTTGTAATCGTGTCGGTCGTACGTTTCGATGATGGTTCTGCTTGTGCGCGAAGCTGTGGATGATCAGATCGTTTAATACTGTGTCGAGTGTGGTGGTGTATCTTGAGAGAGTTGCAGCAAATACAGTATGGCTGGATACAGTATGCTCAATCTCGTGCTTTCGCGTTTCGGCGCGACCTCTTGGAACATAAATATATGGAGACACTCAACCCGAGAGCTGATGGCGAGATGCTCCTATTAATTTGTCCATCGGGGAACGGCGATCGAAGCCATAAGGGTTAGGGTTTGACCGGCCAATCAAATCGATGATTTACTGCTGACGACCATTTGGATCAAAGTTTGTTGAGTCAAAACTCTTTGCACAGTGGACATTTCTCAACAGACTTTAGCACGAGATGAGGCGAGGGAGCCGCATGACGCGAGCCGCCGCTTATGAATGTGCACCCTTCGACCCGAACTTACTTCGTGCTGCCCTCACACCACTTACACCTTTACCTATCACCACCACGCCACATCCCTCAAAACACCTTCCCTGCCGCCTACAACACTCACACATACTCAGTAATGGCAGCACTACGAACAAGCGGCCCGACCGCCCAGTCCATTTTCCGATTCGCCTCACAGCCTTCATCAACCAGCAGATGCGCCCAGTGCCTCAAAGCTCAAAGATGTCCCTTCTCCTCCTTCCGCCCACGCCTGCAATCTCACAAGCGACCTTTGATGACGGACTCCGCCCCTGCCTACCAACCACACTCGCTCCCTTCAGATATCCCGCCTCCGCCCCGTAACACCGGCATTCCCGAAACGAGCATTGCCGGAACCGAGGCACAGCAGAAGTGGCCCCCAGCTACGCCCTGGCAGCGCCAGCAGGAACAGGGTGTGAGTGAGAGGGAGGGAGAGGCACAGAAGAGCAAGCCTACACTTGCAGAGCCAGAGGCGGAGAAGCAGTCCAAGTCGAAGTCTTCATCAGCATCCACCGCAACATCACAACCCGCCGGATCAAAGGCGAAGAAGTCGAAGCTGCGGCCCAGAAAGGCGCCCATAACCATCACGCCAACGGCCGTGTCACATTTGAGGGAACTCTTGGAACAACCCGAATCGAAGCTTGTACGAGTGGGAGTTAAGAACAGAGGCTGCTCGGGCTTGGCATACCATTTGGAATACGTTGACAAACCTGGCACTTTCGACGAGAGCGTGCAGCAGGATGGCGTACAGGTCTTGATTGACAGCAAGGCGCTTTTCAGCATTATTGGCAGTGAGATGGACTGGTTGGAGGATAAGTTGAGTGCGAGGTTTATTTTCAAGAACCCCAACATCAGTGAGTTTTCCGCCCCTCTGCCCACTAATTGTGTGCATCTTGCTAACAACAAAACAGCCGAACAATGCGGCTGCGGCGAATCATTCAGCATTTCCTAACGACCAGGCTCTCTTCGAAGCCCATTTTTCTTCATTATTGTGTCAATACATATACCTAGATCAGCGGCATTGCATGTGGCGTTCCGCATCTCTATCATCATCAACACGAAAGCATGAATGTCCACCCCGAGTCAAAATCCGAACACACTCAATACAAATACTCCTCTGTCAACACAACTTGTCTCTCCAATCAAACTCAAAAGACACCAGGCTCGAAATCCACAACCCTCACATTCTGAATAACCCCCTCCAAACTCGCCACAAACTCCAAATGCGCCGGGTCCTTTTCGAGGCTTTGTGTTATCCGTCAGCTAGCAAATTCTCCACAAGAAGACGGACAATGGCACGAGGCAAAGAACGTACTAGTACTTCCTATCCTCGGCATTCTCAAACTCGCAGATGAATCCGTGAGTGAAAGCTCCCTGGTGAAGCGAGAAAATTCAATGGTTAGTTTGTCCCTTCGATGATACTGCGGAGAGCTTCTCATCCATCGATTTTCATCGCAAGTGGAGGAAGGGGGGTACGAGCTACCTGCTGGCCTTCGGGGCTGTTGTCGCGGCCGCCTCCGTGCGATTTCATGTATGGTCTGTTGTGGATTGGGTGGATGCATTTCTCTGCTAGGCCGACCATGCGTTTGCAGACCTGTGAATCGAGATTCAGTCAATCGCTTTGCCCAATGCCTGTCAATGTGGAATGCTGTGCTGTAGATGTTATGTTGAACGTACGTCTTCGACTTGGGCATGAGTCGTGGTGGGTTTGAATTCGAAGAGTACGATGTGTAGGATCGGCATGATGTTGGTGGATGGTTCTGTCGGTTACGTGGGATAGTAGTTGTCGGTTTCAAATATGTACTGAGTTGAGGCTGAAGTTGTTGCTGTTGCTTACGCAGACTTATCAATCGTGATTGCGCGTGTTCATGACGTCGAGCTGCCGAAAGGTCCCGTGCCGATGTTGCTGGCTAATGCAGGTGCAGCCGATCTTCCAGATTAACACAAAATGCTACAGTACTTACAGTACTGAACATGATTTTAAATCGAAACCTGCTGGCCCCGAGCTGTAGGTACTACATATATTCCCTCTCTCAAACTCCGGTCCTCAGACATGCCGACATCACTACTCCCGCATCACCACCTCCAAGCTTCGTGCCGAGCAACATAACTAGGCGACTTTCCAGCACGTACATGTGCCAACACACCACCAACACCAACGAGATCAATCAACCATGCCACCCACCACCGCGCCAATCGACGTCGTCGTACGCTTCTCAACCTCCAACCCAGACCTCATCCTCCGCATCTCCCGCCCAGCAACAACAAGTGCCCTCACCCTGAAACAAAAAGTCCGCGCCCAACTCTCCACACCACAATCCGAGAGCAGGTTACGACTGATCCACGCCGGCAAAGTCGTAGCGGACGAGCAAGCGCTTGGGAAGAGTCTACATGCTCGCATCCCTCCGCCGCCGAAAGCGGATGCTGGGAAGAGCGAGAAGGCGAAGGGGAAGCGGCCGGTGAGGGAATTCGATGGTCTTGAAGACGGAGATGGAGATGCCGACGAAGATGTCGAGGTTCTCCGCGTCTATGTGCACTGCTCGATAGGCGATGCTCTACTTCCTGCTGAGCTGGCCGCCGAGGCGAAAGCTGCCGAGGACGCGGACGCAACTTTGACTTCGAATCTACAGAGCGATGTGGTGGGACATTCTACACATGGCGGCACTGGTGATGGACAGCATGTACCGACTTCTTCCACGACTACGCCAGCACCAAGGGGTTTCGATCGTCTGCTCACGGCAGGTTTCACAGCTGTGGAAGTGGCCACGCTCCGCACGCAGTTCCTCGCCATACAAGCGCACACACACACGCCGGATACCATGCCCACGGGCCAGGATCTGCTCGCGCTGGAAGAACTCTGGCTTGACAACGGCTCGAATACAGCTACTGCTGGAGGCGACACTGCGGGCGGATTTGGAGGGGAAGACTCAAGAGGGCTTGACGATTTGATCTGGGGCAACCTGATGGGTTTCTTCTGGCCTGTAGGAGCGATGTTCTGGTTGATGAGGGAGGAGGGCGTGTGGAGTGGCAGGAGGCAGACGGCTGTGTTGGCCGGGTTTGTCATGAATTTGACCTTTGGTTTGTTCAGGATGTTGGGCTGAGTGAAGTAATTGCTTGCCTGCTTCATTGGGTGAGGGCGAAAGTCGTTTTGGGTCCGCAGGCTACTCGCGAAACGTTTTCGAGAGATGGGACTCGGGTCCATTCGCGCAGGAAGGAATGTTCCTTGCCCATCCCGAGCTGGCCGTTGCTGTTATCTCCCACAACGAACAAATGCCCGGCGTCAGTGACGACCGCAACATGGTTTCTCCCGACACTGGCGCCGACGATATCAGCCGGCTCTGCTGCATTGAGATCCGACATGATCTCCACCAATGCCACTTCCCCTGCCCCTGCTTCTCGCAGACACTCTATCACGCCCTCCTCTCCCGGCATCGCAGCGCCCCAAAGATACAAAGCGCCATCCTCACTCAGCGCCGCCGCCAACCATCCAACACCCGGTCCGCACTGCACACTCGCAATCCTCAAACCACCCAGCGCTTCCACCAAACCAGGCTCCTCTGCCGGCGTGCCATCCGACCCAGCAGTGCGTCTAGCAAGCGTGCGGAACCTCGGATCGCCCCAAGTGTACACGTCGCCACTCTCCATGAGCAAGATGAAATTCCCGCCGTTTGCGAGCAGCTGCTTCGGTCTACCCGGCAGCATGTGGTGAGCGGCGGGGTAGTTGCCGGTTTCGCTTGGGGTTTTGTGCCACTTGGTGAAGGCCTTGAAGGACGCGAACTCCGCTATGTGGGTGAGTTGGCCGTTTGGGGCTTGGGTGAAGGTTAGGGCGACTTTGCCGTTGCCGGCGATGGCGAGGGCGCTTATTCGTGGGGCTTCTGGATCGTCGCTGGATGGAGTGAATGTTGGATTATTGTTTTTGTTGGTGGTGTTGTCTTGCTCGGGAGAGTTGGACAGCAAGTGGACTTGTCCTTGGGAGTCCAGGCATCCGAATAGTCCGTTCGCATCGTCTCCGAAAGGGGATCGAAGCTCGACAAAGGTGGTACTTGTCCCGTCGTCTGCAACTGCGGCCGGTAAATCTGCTGTGAAGGTTTGGAAGCCTAGGCTACGGATCTGTTGATCTGTTTTGAATGCCGTGCTGCTCCAGCTTGGATAGAGAACATGGATATCATCATTCCGGCCTCCGGGTTGGAAGCGTTCAAACTCCCAAATGTCGCCTTCGCGGTCGGACAGCTGGTGGAAGGCGTTGAAACCTGCCGTCCACCAGATGTTCTCTGAGGGAGGCATCGTCGTTTGTGATCGGTCTTGACCCTTCAATGTGATGTTCCTTGTCTATTTCCTATGCGCTTCGGGCCAGGACCAACCTCCAAGGGACCAAGGTAAATCAATTGCCCCACGTTTCGGCGCTTTTACCTTGACCTAACTATAGCAATATTCTACCAGCCCAGTCTGCCCAGTCCCCTTTTGATGCACATCAATCAATTTGCATAGCAGCATAGCAGGGATCAAGTACATGGATAAACCTGAATTGAAGCAACGGCGGCGAGTGGGGGTCAGCTGTCGTCGGATCTTCGGGATGACGATGATCCGATAGTGGTTTGCAACTTGGAGATTGACAGCTATGTCAGATGCCGATGACATCTGATTTCCATTCTTGTTATGTTCACATAATCCGGAACAGTGAGACCTCGTCCAGCCGTGCGTGGGTAAGGCTAGAAAAACTGAATCAGCATAGCAGACGTCACCTTTCAAAAGTAGTCGCATTACAGTTAGTATATCAATGAAACTCCGCGGAAAGGTCCATGCATTCCATTTCCGATGACCCTGCAATTCGTCATTTGTCGGCATTTCATGGATGGCGGCAGGCATTGTTTGTGTAAAGACCGATAAGGCTGCATATGTGCTACTGCGACTACCACCGCCTATTACCTGCTTTGGCACACTCTCCCTGCATACAGCTACCTTCCAAGTCTTGTCACTACCGTATCCGGTAGTAGCATTGTCGCCAGGCTGTCACAAGCCGTTGCTCGTTTGCCCACTCTAGGAGCACCACATACATGTAACAAAGGATCACCCCAACCTTGCTCTACAACGTAACACAGCACAAAAACATACAACGACCACGACAACACACTCGCCCAACATGGCGGAACTCCATGAAGCCCTCAAAGCTCTATCACCAACCGACTGGGACAATGTGCCGCTCGACAACCTCGAAAGCTACATGACCACCCTGCTCACATCCGGCGAACTGATATGCAACTCAGTCCCCCAACCAACCGACGGAATACCCTTCCACGAAGCAGTGCCGTACTTCGAAGAGCCCAACAGCGCGGTGTCGCACAAAGATGTCCACCCCTCATCAGCCCGCCAGCACCCGTCTGCCAAAGAACACGAGGACCTACAAAAGAACTGGGGCAAAGCCATGAAGTTTTCCGCCAAAGAGAACCCGCTGAACATTTCAGTCTACAAGATGGCGGGCAAGGACCGATACGGCGCTTGGTTCGCGCGGAGGAGCGTACACGAGGGGATGGGATTTTCAAAGTTCAAGAACGCCATGACAAAGGAGTTTGCCGCGAGTCTGGCTGTCGAGGGCGGGCCTGGCAGTGGCAGTATCAGAGGCATTGGCGTGGATACGCGACTGGAGAAGAAGGAAGTCGAGGGCGTGGGTTCGCTGGAGGTCTACCAGCTCAGCGCACAATTCCCTGGGCCTACGACACCACGCGAGTTTATCCCCTTGCTGATCACGAGCGATAATGCCATGTCGGACTCAAGCGCTGCGCAGTCGAGCGATGGCCAGAAACATATCCCGAGAAGCCACATGATTCTTTCGAAACCCATCACACACCCTGACGCTCCGGAAAGGTCGGGCTACATTAGAGGAAAGTACGAATCTGTCGAGTTGATTAGGGAAATCCCGCTTTCAAAGGTGAAGCCGGACGGCGATAGCACGAATGATACTTCGGAGTTGAACCCGGTCGAATGGATTATGATCACTCGCTCGGATCCTGGTGGTGGTATTCCTCGCTTCATGGTCGATCGCGGAACGCCTTCGTCTATGTTGGGAGATGTTCACAAATGGCTGGATTGGGCAACAACTCTCAATGAGGTCGAGGAAGCAGTAAAGACCGAGGCAGCGGAGAAGTCAACATCAGAAGTGCAAGACAAAACTACTGCAACTGCACCCGCAGTGGTAGCATCGGATGGACCAAGCGATGTCAAAGCGACAACTCCTGCACCTGCCCATGCCACGAAACAGAAGGCTGCCGCAGAACCAGCGTCTCAGCAACAACAAGATGGCGTCGTATCCCACCTAACCCAAGCTTTAGAAATCGGCATAGACAACTACGCCCCAGCCATGGTATCCTCATACATGCACAACCGAACAGACAGCACACCAACAACCCTCGCGGACATAGAAGACGATTCCTCCTCCACCAGCTCCTCCTCGGCCGCCTCCTTCATGAGCGCCGAAGAAATCCGCCGGCAATCCATCGTAGAAGTAGACGAGGCCATCCCCAAATCCACCGACAGCCCAGCAGCAGCCTCAACCTCCCAAATCTCCCTCGACGACACAGCCTCCCTCGAAGCCCTCAAAGCGCAACGCACCCCGACGCACCACGAGAAAGAGGTCCTCAAACTCGCCAAGCAGCGCGAGAAACTCGACCGCAAACTCGCTAAGAAGCGCGAAGACGAAACCGCCCGCCTGCGCCGTGCCGAATCCGGCGAGCAGCAAGAAAAGGCCAAGGAGCGCCACGACCGCGAGGTGAAGAAATCCGAGGAAAAACACGCCCGCGAACTCGCCAAGATCGAATCCCGCAAGGAGAGGGAGCTGCGCAAAGCCGAGGAGAAGCGGGCCAAGCGCGACGAGCGGGATGTCGTCTCGAGGGTTTCGCGCGAGAGGGACCAGTTCAGGGAGGAGGCCGAGCTGTTGAGACGCCAGGTGGGCATTCTGCATGAGCAATTGGGGGATTTGCAGAGGGAGAATACGGCTATGGCTTCCAAGTTGGGGAAGTTGGGGGCGCTGGACGATGTTTCTGCCGGGAGTGGGAGGTTGAGGAGTGGCAGTGGCAGTTCTGAGGCGGCTGCTGCCGTGGGCAGGAGTCGGGCGGGTACTAGCAGTGGGAAGTGAGGTTGGTTGGGTTTGAATGGATGGACGGATGGATGGATGATTGAAAATGCACATACACGAAATGAGTAGGATTAGCTAATGTCTTCGACCCGCGGTTTCTCTGTGTGTTTGTCTGCTTGCTTTCACGTCAAATGAATTATCGATGAGTTCCAATGAACATACATTTCCCTTTTATGACGACAACGAAACCCCCACGATCCAACCGACGTGGGACCAACCCAGACCCTCTCACCAAATACATCTAAACGCAAAGTAATACGAGTACACAAACGGCGCCACCAGACACGTCGCCAACCATCCGATCTCATCTATAGCCGCCCTGAGAAGATACCTCTCGATATTCTTCCTGGGACCGCCGCCTGGCGTGAACATGGCGTCTTTCATATCGCAGGTCATCTGGGCCGTCTTCGCCGCTCGGACGAACATGGTTGATTCGAAAGAGCGGATTGAAGCATCCAAGTGTTCGGGCGAGGGAGACGGGGATGAGGCGAGGATTTGCAGGATTGCAGCCGCGAGTTCCACGCTGTCTTCGAAAGCGAGGTTCACGCCTTCGCCTGCGAAAGGGGTCTGGGAAGAAAATAAATAAATAAGTGTCGGGTTGACGAGACTGTGATGCTAGGTTGGGATCGACCTTACCATCAGATGAGCCGCGTCCCCGATGAGAGTAACACCCCGCCTGTGCTCCCACCCAAACCCTATAGGAAGCATGTACAGATCCCTCGGAACGACATCGTCGTCGGCGGCGCGTTGCGTATAAGCGACCAACCTGCGGTCCCAATCCGCATACTCCCTCAGACACGCTTCTTTTGTTGCCGTTGCGTCGTGAAAATCATAGCCGCATTCTTCGCGCCAGGTGGCGGGTCTTCGAGACCAGGTGGAGATGCTGAGGCTGCCGTCGCCCATGCACTGCGCCATGATGGACTTGTTGTCGGACCAGGCGAAGAGGGAGCCGCGGTTCGTTTCGGCGTATAAATCTGGCGCTGAGGTTGCTGCGTTTGGGATGCGGAAGGCGTGGCCTGAGATTCCTGAGTAGTGGGGTTTTGTTGTCGAGAGGTAGTTGCGTGTTTTGCTCCAGCCGCCGTCGGCGCCGACTATGAGATCAAATCCCTGTCGAGGGGGTTGGTTGACGAAGTGGAGAGTGCCGGGCTCTTCGATGTGGTCTAGTTTGTGGTTCCAGCATACCGTTCCCTCGGGCAAGCTCTCGTATAAGATCTGGCGGAGAATGGGGCGGTCGATTTCTGGTCGGCCTGAGGTTGAGTTGTTCGCGTTTCCTTTTAGCGTCAGGTATCGGACGAAGTTCTTGTCGGCCAGGGAGATCGCTTCGCCGTCGAATCTAGCGTGCTTGAGGAATTCTTCGTAGAGACCTGCTTCTTTCAGGGCTCGCTGGCCTGTTTTGACGTGGAGGTCGAGGGTTCCGCCTTGGCTGCGGTAGTTGATGCTTTCTTCGCTTTCGAAGATTGTTATGTCGATGCCATTGGAGACTCGGTGTTTGAGAAGACGAGCGAGTATTGTGCCAGACGGACCCGCTCCTATGATGGCGATCTTAAAGACCATGGTTGGTTTGATTTGAGGGAAGTCTGGTTTTCTATGTCGGAAGTCGATTTTGTAAATTGTCTGGATTTTGGATTCCCGAATTTCTTGTGTTGAACAATGAACGGCTAGAGACTCATCCGGATCGAGACCTCGTTATATCTGTAGGAAAACGTCAAACGCGTCACGGCACATGAAGTCAATGAATCCTTCGAGGCGTTGGTACGGCTGGAATGTTGCATTGCGGCCGGGCTTAATCGGCTCCGAAGCCGAAGTTCTCCGGATCTAAAAAGGTCTTATTGACAGATGCGAGGATGCGAAAGCTCAATGTATTTCCTTCGGAGCTGGATAGTAGTCCTGTAGCCGATCGGACGTCGCATAGTAAAGTGGACTGTTCAACAAGAAGCATAGATATCTGGTAATTCAGTGAATGTTTGATCAGTAGCGTCGTTTAGATATATGTGCTTGCGTATGAAGGAAAAATGTTGTTGTAAAAATCTCACCTCCCACCTTGTTTCAGCCAATACTCAAGCTAGAAACAGAAATCATGATCACCTCGCATGGTATTCGATCTTAGCCATACGATCCCCACTATAGGTAGAGTTGTCGCGAATGTGCCCACGTCACCCTCTAAGTTGGGACAACGATCCTGGGAGCTCAGCACGTGTTTCGATGGCTTCTTCTAGTGTGCAGAGGTGAAAATCCCACCGGGAACCACGCATACTTCATTCCCAACACGTATCGTGACATCGTCGCCTCGTCATATTGCGTTCCTCACCACGTCTGGCACTCAGAAAGGCTCCCCTCCAGGCAGTTTCGCCTTTGAAGGGAACGCCAAGTTGTCTTTGACTCCTTTTTCGACATCCTCCTTCAACTGCTGCTGCCTCCGATCCGCCTCCTCGTGTTGCCGTGCAGATTTCCGCTCGGCCTCATTGATCCCAAAGTCGTAGTTTCCAGCTCCTCCCCTTCCAGTCTTCGGTGTAGGCCCTCCTGTGGCTGCCGGCGCAGCCGCAGGTCTCGTGTTTTCCGAAGGTGCTGGCGTGCCATCGCCGAGAATATGACTTGTTTGCGCGCCGCTGAAGCTACCTGTCTGGCTTAAGTCTTGCGGACTGTAGTAATTGCCAGCACCACCGCGGCCAGTGTGGGCATATTGTGCCTCGCTCTTCTCGGCGATGTCGGGTGGGACGTAGCTGTTGGTCGCGTTGTCTGCTGCGGATTGGTTGGCTTCGAGGTCGTTGCTGATCTTCTCATTCTCGCGTTGGATTGCTTCGTAGTTTCCTGCGCCGCCGCGGCCGTATGGTGCCATTTTTTGAATGTATCGTCTGCTGTATGTCTAGATTTTGAATTTTTGTGTGATGAGAAGAGCTGGGGCGTTCGTATGTATGATGAGATGTCCTTGACAAGGTTGTCATCACGTAGCTCTGTAGTCCTTATCTTATCTTGCATGATGCAAGTCTCTAGGCTTCCCATGGAAGCACCGATCTCGGAACGCCCGGTCATCATCATCGGGATTGAATTCTGCGAATCAACATCACCTTCGAAAATCGTACCAGCGCTTCGTACTTTGACATACATTGCAGTCTTCCATTCACAATCTCGGAAAGTCGGGATAATCATCCTCAAGCATATGCCACCACAAGCCTGTAACGGTATGCCGGGCAGCGATCATTCCGACTTGCGACACGCCTTGAAAGATTGGCCTTGTACGGACGGGGCGGACTTCCATCGTTGAAGACTGCTGTTACCTGAGCACTCTGCATGAACTTTCAGTAACAATGCTATCACGCACTAACGCTGCTGTCCGTTCGCGACCTTTCATTTCATCACTGATCTTTCTCATCGTTTGATTCTGGCGCGAGATGCCAAATCGTCACGCTCTATGTCAACAATGATAAACCTACAATTCAAGTATTGTTCTGTTGGAACCTATACTACTTCTTGCTTCGATTTTGCCTGTAGAAAAACAACAACTACTCCTCCATTCTCGTCGACGCCGCCCCCAACTTTTACCGACAACATGACATCAGTCACCCCGATCACCAACTCAGCAACAACATTCAATTGCCAAGGTGTGGAAGGCATAACCTCTCCTAAGAATCCTTCTGGTGGCTGGTGTTCAAAAAGTGGAAGGTGAGTCGACAGATTCGAATCGATGTGAAGTGTTGGCGGCGCTTAGGAGAGCTTTGGCTAGTCCATGTACGGTTAGCTTGGTCATCCAGGCACTCACTGCTGTCCTTATTTAAGAACAGCTCGTCTCTTTGACGGAAGTGCACAATATCCATCGATATACTGGAGAATGTCATCCTCAGCGCGACTGGATCTGCAGCTCGAAGAGCCAGGTGACGATCCTCTTAGCGACTGAGTCTTTGACATTGTTCGCGACACCCTGCAACCAGACTCCGAACTTGGTCTCGAAACTGCGGCACAGGAAATCGGAGCTCTTCTACCAGAGGGAAAGCCATATTCGAGGGAAGTGGGCACGTTCCTCGAGACTTGCTATGAAGTGGCCGATCAGATACCCTATTCTCACCCGTCAATGACAAAATTGATCAGCCTGGTCTACTCGACTCTCAATTCTGTCTGGCAGTCCCAGGTCGACAAGACTGCCGAGAAGGCGCAAGACACCCCTTATCAGAAGCTCGTGGAGACACTGCGAGACTGGTGGAACAGTGAGTTTGTTTCCGACAAAAGAAATCTTGAGCAGCCACAATGTTGACTTCCATGCAGGCAGCAGCCCAACCGAAGACCCAGAAAAGTATGTGAACTTCCAGACTTTCACGGCTCACCTCTGCGAGCGTGAGATGATTAAAAGAACCCATCTTGCGGTATGGAGCATATAGGATGCTCTAGACGACGCAAATACGGTCACCGAGCAGGAACGCAATGCGTATGTGAAGGCTGCATGCAACTGGATCCTTCTGAACGGCGAGGTAATCTATGCTGAGATCGCAAGCGGCGAACCAGTGTCGACAGAATGGAGGCGCTGGCATAATCGTATTAATGAGGTCACCTACGGGCAATGGAACAAAAGGCCTTGTGCATATGATGAGGACACTGTGATTGTGGCCGGCCGGGCTTCCGTCGCGATGGATGCAATTGAGCGCCGGAAGACTGGTTGAGAAGTCCAGGTCGCCCTCATCGCTTTCCCGTGGCATCGCAAAAAAGGCCATATCGTCGAAAAGGGTTATATTATCGAAAAGATCTGCTCAGACACATACGACCATAGGTCAGTGAGAACTGGGAATCCCGTCCGAAATCACGAAGGATCAAAATGTTTCCATGATTCTAGGAGTAAGAATGTTGTAAATCTGGGAATCGTGTACCATTCTCGCACGTGATTTTGCTTACGTAATTGTGAACGATCCTTGATTCTGGAACTCGATTCTAAGGTCCGGGAACTAACTTTCAGGTGAGGAACAAATACTTCGTTCGAGATCCCCTATTCTCACCGTCGTCCATAGTTACAGGATCCCAGCGTGTTGCCGTCTGTATGCTGTGGGAGCCCGACCTCCGGCCGACGCCCCTTGGATCGGGACTCGTCAGACTCAGGATCTCGCGAACGTCGAAAGTTGGAACCACACTCGTCAAGCTCCGTTTTAATCAAGACGGACGTAATACTACCAATAACGGACAGGATCCGAAAGCCGGGTTTTGAGCTCCAGTCCTGTGGCTTGCGGTCCGCATCAAGCTAGAGCAATACCTTTTCTATCAAACGAACAATGGATTCGTAGTTCCAGGTTAGAGACCCTGGAATGTGTATGTAGTGCGAAAACATCTTTTTACAAGGTACGTAAAGGTGTAATGTCACGAATTAGGACATGTGTCAGCTTGACCCACTCGCCGAATGTCTTGACTTTCCGCAGCTTACCGAAGCGCTGGGGAGCCTTCTAGCGACACTTGACGGAAGATACGCGCGTATTCTACATCGGATTGCTGCGACATACTGATGGAGATCGATAAGGATCCTCCGGGCCTTGACTTGGTCAGAGAGGCCGCTCCGGATCGAGGAGGCTGTTGACTTCCTCGCAGTCGAACCTGGATGTGAGACTGGGTTTGACGGGAGGGACAGGATGCCAGTGCCAAAAGAGATTTTGCGACTATGTTCGAGCCTGATGACTGTTGCCAGAGAGCCGATCCTCTGTATCCCGACGCGATCAGCTCAAGGGTTGATCAGGCCGAAAGGTTTGAACACCTTGCAAGACAGTCTGAATTATCGCCAAAAGCGTTCCCACGCTTCCAAAGACGATGACAGCCCAGAAAGTGTACCACTGTGCACTATCTCTCCTGTCCCGCCAGATTGCGCGCCACCCTCTTGGCTTGACATGCGTCAGTTGATGTTGCAAGATTGCGATCCGTTGACGGAGAACAGGGAAATCGCGAGTGAGTCGGTAACATTCCTTGTCACGACCGGTAGCCAAATTGCTTCCTCCAGCCTTTGTACAAAGCTGAAGCAGGAAACCGTCCATGTTGTGTGGACATGTTTCCTCTTTGATGAACAGCCGCTTGAAAAGCTTCCTTGATCTTTGGTCCTGACCGAACAACAAACGATAAGACAGTATGACTTCTTCAAGAAGGTTTGTTACTTCTTCTGTGCAAGCCCAGAGCCCCTGAGAAGGTGTGTGGCATGCGAGACTGCAACATTTTGTTAGAAAAAGATCTGTTCATCCCAAAGTCGATTCAAATTCACCTATGCAGGATGCTGTCGGGATCATGTCCCTGGGGAGTACACATGTTGGCCAGGCAGAATGAAGGCCATCGATACAGGAAAATGGTATTGGTGGCTTTGTCTAGCTCCAGGTGTGGTGCGATGGTATCCACCAACCTGAATTTGAAGCGTCCGAGAGATGATAGCGCAGCCGCATTTAGGCAGCCGGGTGTCACCACTTTGACGTTTTCGAACGCTTCAAGGTCTTCAGTCTCCTCACTGGTGCAGATTTGGGCTTTTGGTAACATCAAACCAAATCCAAGAAGAAGGTCCGCGAGTGGACGTCCGGTCTGGGGGCAGCTGGGACAGAGCCTGAAGAAGGCACTGCTCCTGTAGCCATCGAGGGTGTCTGCGATGGCAATGGATCCAGTCATAGTTTTGAAGTCTGCCTCGTACAGCATACTCTGCCAACCCAGAAGAGTGAAAGCCGTTATACGAGCCATGCCCTCTTCGTCTATGTTGCCGCTCGAAAGGACTAACTGGCGATCCAGGAGTGTCTGTGCTATGGCATCCAGGGTTTGCCTGTTCTTTGCGCCGAGTGCGACTTCTTCAAAGACGAGTGGAACGTTCTGCATACAATGCATGATCTCCTTAGGAAGACGAGCAAGCTTGGAAAAGATCCACTTCGAATACCAGTCGCAGTAAGAGGCATCGATCTTTGTCGGGCCCACAAGTGCATGGCTAGGGAGTACCATGGAGAGAATTGAGTGCTCGAAGTGCGGCGTCAATGCGTCTTGGTGACAAGTTAGCCGCGTAGATCCATACCAGCTTGCACTGCGTACTCACCCTTCAATTCGTGAGATTCCATCTTTCTAAACGTGTCTGCTGCTCATGGCATCAATGATTTACGAAGGTGCCTCGGATATTTCGGCGGGCTGGAGCATGAGCTTCCCACATATCTCGAAAACCATTTTACTAGCAGCTGCAGGATATAGGGGCGCTTACGCGCTGAAGGTGAAGTCGACAACATTAATCCTTCGCTTGTTGTATGCTGCAAATAAACGCTTCGTTTAGAGAATGACGACCGAGCTCAACGTAGCATTTGCGCCCGATAGTGAAGGGATCGCCGCCAAACCAAACCAATGAATCCTTAGCGTAGAAGAGCAGGCGCTAAGTTCACGACCTAACCCCGCACGAAGATGATACACGACAAGCCTCTTATCAACGCCCAATCAGCATGCTCTGCGAAGCGCTGGGTAAGAGGGGTGTCTCTATACAAGAGCTTGACGCAAACTTTCGCAGTAGACTTTACTTTTACGATCAACCGTTCTCGAAGATGCCGGCAACACAAAGCACTTTGACATCTAAAGCTCTCGCGCGCTTCCACGAGGAATTGGGGGCTGAAGACAGCATCTTTACGGACATCAGCAGTCCGGAAGAAGTACTGTCAGCAGCAAAAGCCCTCGAGCCGCTTCAACGAAGCGCTTCAGGGTCTCCTGGCTCTTTGTTCCGCTTGGAATCCATTCTCGGTAACATCAATGACTTCGCCGCGATTTTCGCTCTGGGTAGCGGCGCAGAACCTCGTGTCACAGGTGCAGTATGGGGGAGTTTGAAGATTTTATTGATGGTAATCATTCCTTTGGACAAATGAGCGGGTGTAAAGGAGGATGCTGACAATCGTCCAGCTCGCGAGCAGCACTAACGATACACTTGGAGAGGTATTGAACATGTTAGACGAGATGAGTCTCGCATTGCCTCGATTCCGCAGTTACGAAGAATCATTACCAATGACTCCCGCCCTGGAGAGAGCTTTGACTGACGTTTACGCGGAAATAACCTGTTTCTGTGCTCGAGCTGTGCGCTTTCTGAGATCCGCTCCTCATCGTAAGTGCTCCCTGGCCATCGTATGCAAGATCCAATCGACATTCATACCACGCAGGCTTCCTCGTGAGGGCGGGATGGTCTCAATTTGATAGTGATTTCAAAAGGACCATCAAACGCCTCCGCACCCTGTCTCAGATGGTGGATCAAGAAGCCAACACCATTCGGCTGAAAGCAGAAACGGGTCGACACGTTGAATTGGTCGAAGCCATGGAGTCTCTTGGCAAGTCATCAGACTCCACTGAAGTCGAGAATTTCTACTACATTCCTCACAACCACCCCAAGCAATTCTTTGATCGCGAGGCCGAGCTCGCGGAGATGCATGAGGAGCTTTCGGCGGCTTCGAAGCAAAAACTTCGCTGCGTGCTACTTCATGGGCTTGGAGGCATGGGAAAGTCCAGGCTCGCGATGGAATATATCGAACGCCATCGTAACGGATTCGGAGCCGTGATTTGGATTCCCGCAGGCAGCGAAGTAAAGGTCCAGCAGACTTTGGCTGAAGTTGCAAGACAGCTCGAACTTGTCGCAGCTAATGATAGCGATGCTCTCCAAGCCCAGCGCAAAGTGGTTAGGTGGCTGTCGAGCCTTGGTACGATGCTTTCAACATCGCTCAACATCCCAAAAGTGGTACTGACTGCTACAGAAAAACCTTGGCTCCTGGTGTTCGATAATGTCGACGATTCCCGGGTTTTGGAGATTGCACCACCACTCGGTTCCCTAGGATCACTGGTAGTGACTTCCCGAGACCCTACAATTGCTTTTGGTGCCACATCATCAACGATTCAACTTCGACCTTTTGATCAAAGTCATGGAATGGAAGCCATTCTCAATCTTCTGGGAAAAACTTCCGCTTCTGATGTTGAGAGATCACTTGCCAGGGACATCACCGAAGTGTTAGGTGGATTGCCACTGGCGATCACACAGATCAGCGGATTCATCGCACAGCAGAAGCTCTCCATGTCGGGTTTCGTACCTCTCTACGAGCGCAATGCCGCTAAGATCAACCGACGAAGCGTTGCTGGACATCAAGACGAACATATTCTGAGTACTGTCTGGGAAATTGCCATTCAGACAATGGCATCAGAACCTTGTCATATTCAGAGCTTACTCGCCTTCTTCGATCCGGACAAAATCCATGAGTCTGTCCTTATGGAAGGCATACCCCATCTTCAAACAGATCGTCTCAATTTTGTGTTGGACGAGATCGAGTGAGTGCAACCACAAAAGCTTTCACTAAATACCTCCTGATCACTTTCCAGTTTTATGGATGCAAAGGAACCATTGTTGAAGCAGTCACTATTGCAACGAGACGAGGCAGATTCTTCACTGTCTATACATCGGCTTGTCCAATTCGCAATCTTGGAAAGCCTGTCACCACAAGAGCGCATTACGATACTGGATAACGCTGTTACCATCCTCAGCCACGGATTCGAAAATTCTTGGAACGTGGTTACAACTCATCAATATGAGAACTGGAGACACTTCGAGCTTCGCGTAGCTCATGTGCAGGCTCTCATCAACAAGTCCCAGCGATTCAAGATCGTCCCAGAAGACTCGGCAGTTTTCTCTGAGCTGATATTCCGCTGCGCTTGGTGCGTATTTTCGCTTATGATCCCACTGCACTCTTTTTGATGAGCAATCGTTTGACCCGAATCAGGTATTTATACGAAAAAGAGCTCTACACTCTTGCAAGCAATTTCATCACGCATGGGCTGGAAGTACTCGGACCCAATCATGAACTCTCCTATGCAAGCGCATGTACCCTACGAGGTCTTGTCGAGCTCGACACTTTGAATGCGGAGAAGGCATTGGGTTCATTCCAAGAGGGCTTCGCAGTGAGAGAAAGGCTATTGCCTGCCAACGATGCTTTCATCGCTTCCAGTCTCAACGCCATCTCCCTGGCACATACCGAGCTTGGGCAATTGGCAAAAGCTCAAGAGACCGGCGATCGAGCAATTCAGATCCGTCGAGAAACCCAGAGTGATCGGATAGGAAACTCATACAGCAATATGGCCAGCACTTTACTCCGCATGGGGAAACACGAAGAAGCAGAGGTGATGCTCGCTCAGTGTCCGTCTTTGAAAGACTTCACCGACGAAACGTTCCTCTCATCGGGCAATCCCCGATTTGCTGGGTATGTTCATCTGCAACTATGAAGAATTATCTTTGCTAATGAAATGAAAGGGACATGATCCTTCTCGGCCGTATACGGGTACAGCAAGGCCGAAGCGATGAGGCCATCCGGTTGATTTCAAAGGCCTTAGCGTTTCGCCAGCAAACACATGGTAATCATCTGAAGACGTGTGACACGATGCAGCTATTGGCTCAGGTGTTGCAGCGTGGTGCAGATTACCGATCGGCGAAGTAAGTTTTGACGGTGGGATCAAAACCTTGCATTATGACCTTCTGTACTGACACAAGCGATCAGCACATTGTGGGATCAGTCTGAATCTATAGCAGCCAACCTACCCGTGGCCGTGGCTTATATGATACGAGCGAGATACAGATTGGCGCATTGTTACGGGCTTGTGGGAGAAGAGGATGTAAGTCGCGCGTGGAAACAAAAAGCAGAAACTGCACATGTCGAGTACATGAGCACGAGGGGTCGGTCTACCACACCACCTGTCGCCTTGGAGAAAGCATATGATGATGAGGTCGCCTGGATGCTTTGGTAGAGTAGTGTTTCGAACGGCGTTGCTCGGAGATCCGAGGATAATGGAACGCGCTGGCTGGGTGTGGTATGAGTGGTGCGAGTGATATTCCAGCGGTTGATGCTGATATATTTGCCGGTTATTCTAGTCAGGAATGACAAGTCTTTCTTCGAAGTGGAACTCTAACGAGAGTGACAGACACGTCCAAACGTGCACAAGGGGTGTATTTTGCTCTTGATTTGCGCGACGACTCTTCATGGCCTACACATCCGCAAAGACCTATGTGCTCAAGTAAATGAATATTCATCTCATATATACATATCGGCTGCCAATAAAACTTGCAGCCTGGAGACCGTGTCCATACTCTCCGCCCTCAGCATTGACATCGGCCGCACTGTCTATCAGCATGGCTGTTGCTTGGAATAAACCTGCAAAAGAAGCATGGTACAGAGGATCTGGTGGAATCATTGACCTCTCATCCAATCCCTCCACTCCAAGGTCGATCAGGATCATAGAGGCTCAGCCATCTGGCATAATTTTCACGGTGTGAGAGTAGTCGCAATGACAACTCTACCACCGCTTCATCCTCAGCTTCAATATGTCGAGTAAATCGTGTCCAGTACGTGGCAGAGTAGCTTGCGAGCGGAAATCGTGACTTTACCTTACTGGGATCCGTGTCAAGTCCGAGTTGCAAGAAGTATGTTAGCGCCACAGTCGCGATGCATTTTGCATCAGATGCTGCTAACAATTGTTTCTGAAATCGTTCTTCCAGTCGGTTGGACGACAAATACTCTTTCGCTGAGGAATGAGCCAGGGGGATCTCTACCGTGCTATGATTGCTTAGATCCTTGCGCAAGCTGCTCCCGGACAGCCCTAGCTCATTGTGAGGCACTGAGACTATTTTTGACAGATAAGTAATTGAGATAATTGGAATGTCATATTGGATGAAGGGTCCGATAATCAAACTTCCCGTTCGGCCCAACTTCGAATCATTCCTTGCGGAGATTCCTCGTAATCTCTCAAAACCACGTCGTCACCGACCAGAAAAGTGTTCGGCTGTACAAAAACCCGCTTGACCGCTTCTTGCTGCAACAGGATCTGCCTCCATTCCAAGCATTCGATTGGCGGCTCTGTGAGTTCTTGCATGAGAGCACGACACCGTGATGCATCTGCTGTGGATCGATAGATGTGTAACTTCATCAATAGTTCGCGGAGTGCCGGCCTCCCAACTGATGTGATCTGACTTCGGTCTACGTGCACACTCAAAGTCTTTCTGGAAGCGTCAACTCGGACCTCAAAGAAATCGATCGAAGCCAAACGGATTGCTTGGAACATCGCAAAATGTGCCTGGAGTTCGTTGGAGTCAGTTTGAATATGCATACCATGTGCATTAGCTCTTACCTGACTGTGTGCCTGGCCCCATGACTGTTGGAAGACAATGTCAGTACAGCGATGTAAAGTCCGGCAAGAAGTGCATACCTTTTCCCCCACGGCGTAATTCTCTAGACTGCGTATACCAGCGATAGCCAGCTGCTGATAAATGTTGTACTCGACTAAGAAGAGTCAGTAAGTCGCGAGAGGCAGTAAGGTTGAACATACGATCTTCAGGTCTGGTACAACCATCATCGGTATACCCACACAGCGACAAGAGGTCGGCTTCGCTCATCAAGTAAGCTCCAATGCACTCCGCACGGCACTCATCCACGCTGGTAGCAATATCTTGGAAGACACCTGTCCACGTCTCTCCAGCCTTATACCATGAATCAATTGGCTCTCCGGTCAGTGGACTCGTTGGCGGCCTCGCAAGGTTGAAATTGTGAGTACCGTCCGCTGCTTCTTGTAAGAGCTTGCCGGTGCCGTGGCCGAACAACTCATGGAACACCACCCAGAGGTAATAGGCGTGACGTCTGTGTTTGGCAAAAGTCCCAGGCTCTTCTTCGTAAAGGGTAAGAGCCAAAGAGTCTCCCGCCATTGGAGTACCGTCAAGACGGTTAGATATCATGATGCTCTTCGATCCTTCATTCTGCCTGATGTCATTATACTGGGTCTTCGTCAGTTTCTGCATTGACGATTGAGCGGAATAGGACATCTAACATTGGGCAAATTGACACCGGGAAACACGAGGGAGCTGCAATAAGCAAGCGCTGTAAATGGTCAGCCATCTTACAAGCATCGAACGTGGGTAAAGCGTACATTCGATGCTTACGAAATCCGGTCTCTGCACCGTCGATTCCTCGAAATCACCCAAGCTCTTGGCCCCGAGGCGGGAGTGTACCCACGGGAGTCTTTTAACGAACACGTCCGCGTTCTCACATAGTCGGTGCAGCATAGCTGTTTCTCCGGGATTCTCGATGCCGACAATTCCTTCGTACTCTGCTTTCGTTCCACAGGGATCTCTGTACGGCTCGACAAATCCGAACACGATCTCGACAGTCGTCAGATGGTCATGAACCCACGTCTTCTGAGAATCTTTGTACACTTCCATGTCTCCGGTTCGGAAACTCCTGCACAATTTTGCAATGTACGTCTTCTTGACTGCATCCTCAGTATGTTCGCTTGCTTTCCGAAGATACTCGCAGATTCTCCGCAACTCGCTTGAGTGGTCGCCTCGGACGAGGCGCACCTCCCGGTCTTGAGTGTGAATGATGAGCTTTCCTGCAACATCCTTTTCGACAGATGCTTGCATGACGTCTAATCTGCTGTGATTTCCTGTGACCGTCTTCACAAGTCTGGTATTCTCTGGGTGTATGCCTGATTTTCCCGCGATTTCCGTAACCTCAGCGATCTCCTGTTTTGTGATGGGCGACGAAGCCTGGTAATAAGTGCTTTGCGCAGTCGAACTGGGTAAACCAAGCATGTTTGGAAAGGGAGCCAATATGGCCGACTTAAACTTTTCCAAGAGCTCTCGAGTAGCTGCAGAGGCCGAAGAGAGCTTCTGCAAGGTATCCCCCGTGACACCAGGTATGAACTTTTGGTCACCATGGCCCTAGGCGTGAGGTGTCGTTAGATATGGTCGAGTCTCGTAATTCTCAGATATCTTACGTAAAAGTTTCCTATGTTCCCCAAAAACATGGCCGCGAAGTCCAGAAACCTCATTAACTCGTCGTCGGCAACGCCCAATTGGTCTCTGAGTTCTCCCCAATTTCCATCGCAGGAATGATACAACTGGATGATAAAGTCAAAGATTGGCTCAGACTCAGGAGAAACTTGGCGCAAAATGATTCTAGTACCGAGCCACGCTGCCCTGCCGAATTTGTTAGAGATGTTGACATGTCAACGAATGGTGGTGATTGACGAACTTCGCAGAGTAATGTGCGTACAGCTTTGCACTCGACGAGAGGGATTCGAACTGCGAGGTGCTTGAGAGAACTCGAACTTCTGATTTACTGCACACCCGAGCAGATAAATTTGGAGTCATCTTTCAAACAGGAACTGTGGGTATGCTGAAGTCTGGTGGTCGGACGTCAGCGCTGATACAAAGTAATTTGGGTTCATGAGCAGCATCGATCAGCACGCACGTCACTTGCAAGCTGGAGGCAAACAACTCTCAGCTCCCGATAAGGGAGGGAACGTTTGTTGGTGGAGTCCATGAAGAGCACGCTCCACTATCCCGCAAGCGCCTGCGCTAATTCGGGGATTTCAGCCGACCACACATCACTTTCCGCGATCTTGTAGAACAATTGAAAACGATCCTATGTTGAAAGCTTCCTTTTCGCAGGAGTAGTATCGGTATGAATTATTACCAGATCGCGGAAACCGGAAGATACACGACTCACTCGTTCTTAGCTGTTCGATGCTGCTTTGTTGTAGCTTGGCAACGCCCAGACGCTCTCGTGCTTCAAGATCCAGGAACCGTGTGCTTGCAGGGGAGTGGGCCTATGGCAGGTTCTTGTCTGACACTCCAAAACGCTCGACTGAGGTTCCACACAAGCTGCCCGATCCAGGAATGAGCACCACACCCACCCTCGGTAACCGCTGCACATTCTTGGAAGTATCATCTGACACGCGAAAGACACTAGCGGTTGTAAGAATTGCCTAGGCGCTATGATTGCGCCATTGGACGAGAATCCCTACATCAATTGTTCATAGCATCATATATCAATATGGTTCAGTCTGTGCATGCTCGCTTGACCTTTCTCTTGCTGCGTTCCTGCCCAGCGAAACGCAGGCGGCTGTACGGGTTTGATCAAACAAGCGAGACTTTAGTCGTCACATGTTGACTCATGGACAAGTGCTATCCTTACCCGCGAGCATGTGTTACTCAACTGCTGGGACGAACGCGTTACGAGACCCAGCGGATAAATCAGGAACCGAAAGGCACGAAGTTTAGTTCGCAATTGGCCAGTGTATTCCTGAAACCAAGAATCAGGTGCAGCGACACGGGAATCAGGATCGCGAGCTAATGTTGTCGCCGCTCGTGTGGGGCTACGCACCTCATAGGCACGCGCGCGGGTGACAACCGGGTACTCAAAATCTGTACTTGTAGGATCTTAGTGTGTTCCAAGCTTGCTACGTTCGCGTCCGGGAAGCCGAGTCCTGGCATCAGTTCTCCTTGATGTGCGACTTGAGATTTCTAATCCCTGATATCAGATTTCATGTTGCTGAGGCTTGATTGCGGATCCGGACTGGGAAATCCATGATCTCGAACCTGAAGGCCCAGAATACAGAATCTCAGATTCCGCAGACAACGTGCCTGCTCCGAGAGTATGAGGAACTATCTCGAAGCCGCTTATCGAGCGCAATCGTCTAGACGCCGATGCAAAACCAAGCTCATACGCATCAACGCTTGGCAGAACTACTTCGAAGTAGAGGGATTAAAGTTCTTGATCTAAACTAGAGTGTACATGTTGTTACTACGATGCGAAATAGGACCTGGTGGCTTGTGCTTTGACAACCTATGCGATCGGTTGTTTAAGCCAGGAACGTTTCGCATTAGCAAGTCAGCGACTGTAGGTATCAAAATCTAACACCCTGGAACACTACCTAGATATCGGAAGCTTCTTCATTCCTGTAATGCGCTTAATTTTGTATTCAGCCCGATCTTACAAATCGGAAAACATCTTGAACTCAAACATGATTGCCAGGAAATCCTACGATGCGGTATTATCTAGCGAAATGAAGTGCTTGAGAAAATGTGGCATCAGAGAACGCGGAGATTCCTGAACTTCGGGCGCTATTGCTCCCACCACAACGACATCTTGTGACCCGCGAACGTGTTCCTGGAACCAGGAATTAGTGGCGGCCATCCGGATCCAGAATCACGCGCCGTGAATGCCGCCGCCCCAGTGGGGTCGTGGGCTTCCTAGGCACAGGTGGGTGACAACAGCTGTGTTCATGTTCCTATGGTGTGGCTGGGAAGCGCCGAGCTTGTTCCAGGGCAGGTGACAAACATGTACTCCGTCCGAAATCATAGAGTTTCAATCGTCTTCATTATTCAGGAACAAAGATGTTGTGAATTCCTGGAAAGATGCCATTTACGCACGTGACTTTTCACGTGACCGAGTAAATAGATTCCTAGATTCTGGAACTCCATTCCAGAAACCTGGAATTTAGCAAACCTGAGAGCAGCAAATGCCGTCCGAAATCCCATAATCTCACCGTGGTTGATGGTTACAGGACTCCAGTGTGTTGTTGTGTATACGTTCCCAGCGATCCAAGTTCTGCCTAACCTCTGCAAGTGTTGTGTATTAACAAAAGAACACTCTGATGTGATCGGACACCACTTGCTTGATTGTCTACTTGATGCTATGTACGACCCTTTTATGTTGCTACGTAGGTGGATTTTGGAAAATAATATGCATGAATAGGACAAGAATTCGAGAGGTCTCAGGAGTCTCAGATTCGAGGCCGGAGAAGTGCGGCGAGCGTCCCGATCGGGTTAAAAGTATAGGAAAGCGCGGGCCGGGCGCGGGTAGGCAGATCATTATGGAGCATTGGGCTGAGATCAGTGCTGTTGATACTATCGCTACTAAGGGGGATAGTAGCGATAGTATCATTTTGTATGGATACTATCGTATACTATCAATTGATACTACCACCCCTAAAATAGGTCTTTACTGTCTGTGCACCTAGGTTAGTACGACACTAGTTCCTACGAGTCAACTAGTTAGACCCGGATAGGCATAACCTAGCCCTGCCGGATCGATACTATCGCCACTATGGGGGGTTAGTAGCGATAGTATCAATCGGGATAGTATCAAGCTGACAACACTGGCTGAGATGGGTCTATACAGCTGTTAAGCTTTTCGAAAGCTGGGGGAATTTATCCAAATCAGGCCAAGATTTGGTCACGTGACCTTTCAATTGCAAGGTTTGCAAGCCTTGAGACAATATGCCTTGTTTGTTTAACTACACCACCAGCCTTGTTTGATTGGCTAGTCCGAGGGTCTCCCTTGGCAACTTACTTGGCTACTTGTTTGTTTGTTGTCACGTCTCGATCAACATGCTGGTCATGACCAGGAGCCAGAAAGGTACTGTCTTCCGCTCGTCGGTGCCGACAGCTAAATTCCTGAATCCTGAGTCCTGGACCCTGAAACATGGAGTGCTGCCTGAAAGCTGCGATCCTGGAACTGGGACAGTGGAGGTAACTTAGTTAATTTAACGTGACAGTGCGGCGTTCCGTAACTTCACAGCTAACAACATTATCAAAAAGAGCTATACTGGTTCAGGCTTGCGATTACCCTCTCGACACTCATCTCAGACATCTGATAAGCACAGATTCATGCTTGAGAGCGGCTCAACCACGTCGTACAGGAATCGCGAGAGATCATACGAAGCGGAGCTCTCGACCCTCAAACAACTCAAAACAACAGTCTGGTACCTTCGCCCAAAAGTTACTTCCAATTTTGTTTCCGCCAACCTAGTCAACGCTCGTCTAACTGCAAGGTGTGTCTCCCTAGAAGTTTCGAGTGGCTGCCTCCGAAGAGCCCTCAGAGAAGGCTCCTTTTCCAGCGGTATCCATAGACCAATCTCAAGAAGTATCACTCCAAGACTGTATTGGTCATGGCACATCTGATAGCGTAGACGATCTCCAGCTGACTCGCCTTGTCGGTCTGGATGGCGGTACAGATTCTCAACAAATCTTTTCTCATCCATTCCAATTGGCTCAACCCCGCCAATAGAGATCGAGCCCTCGTTCGATCGAGCGCCATCGAAGCCTAGAAGGAAGGGACGTCCGAGATGCTGTGGATTTGACGAATCATAGCCGCCTTCTCCATGATCATCATTGGCAAGCATCAAGACATTGCTACTTCTCAATCCCTCGTGGACCCAGTTGTAACTGTGCAGATAGTACAGTGCTGTGGCTATCGTGCTTGCTGCTGAGACACGCTCATTCAGAGCATGTTTTGGTGCGTATTGCCTCCTCGTTGGGTCCGATATTGCTGGTGAGCCATCACTGATGATTGAATGGAGGGTTGCTAGTCCCCCTTGGTTATTTGCTTCGTTGGCATTGTTTGGAAAGGTTCCACACCCAAGTGGCATCTTGAAGAGGAGTCCAAATCGGCTCATCTCAGGCACTTCAATCCATCCAACACATTCCAAGACACCGGTCGTGATCGGATCCGCCATCTCTAAAAAGTTGGCGAGGCGTCCGATCTGATCAGCGATGTAGGCGACCCGTTCTGCATCTTCTCCTTTGCGGTATAGCTTGTATTCAAGTAAGACTTTGGTTCCTTCGAAATTCGCAGAGCGGAGTGCTCCTAAGGTGCCGACAATTTCCACATCACTAGCTTCCTTTCTCAATCGCGTCCAACTTCTTGTGGTGGCGGACATAGCCAGTGATCCGAAGACTGACGACAAATTTCTCATATAATCGGTATTGGATTTTGGAGTCCCTTCCGGATCCGATGACTTGAGGCGCGCCTTTATGTTCTCTGGCAACGTGTCGTAAAAGTCGTTGAAAGTTTCTGACCATTGCCACATTCGGTCCCTCAGAGCTTCGATTTGTCGTCTGCGATATGTGACCCACGCAGCTTTCAGGATCAATCTGCCCCCACGCGAGTCCCTCTGATGGATTTTGGCACACGTGTCTTTCATGCTTTGGATCTCAGGTACTAGCAACTCGGAGGCCTCTGCGATGATGATTTGATCGTCTTTGCTCAAGTCTGATTCTTCAACAAGCCTGAACATCGTGACGAAACGATGTAGCGTACTTGCATTCAAGTGCAGTTGAATGACGAGAGCTCTCTCAATGTGCTCTGCCTCCACGAAAGTTGTAATCGTGGTCTTTAGCAGCTGTGCTAATTGAATGGCACCGATAATTGCTCCAAGCGGATCAACCATCATGCTGAGATCACAGATTAGCAAATATTTTGGGCGATAGGGGAAGGCGGATTGCATGACGAATTCATTGACGTCTCTGGAAGCCGTCTTTATGGCAACAGCATATTGGCAATTAGAATACTATGGCTAGTGAGCTCATAAGCTGGAGCTGTACCGTGGTGTGATATTTACTAAGCAGACTCCAGCTGAAGTTATACGATCATGTTACTATCATGTCACTATCATGTCACTGTCATGCGATACCTACTAAGTAGCCTTACCTGCAGTGCGAACGCTAGACTGTAACATAGCTCTAGTTAGCTTATAGACACGCAAGCTGGAGCTGTACCGTGGTGTGATATTTACTAAGCAGACTCCAGCTGAAGTTATACGATCATGTCACTATCATGTCACTGTCATGCGATATCTACTAAGTAGCTTTACCTACAGTGCGAGCGACAGGATCATAGTCAGCTTAGAAGTATCTGCTCTCCAGCTGAACAGACGTTCAAAACAAGCTCCTCCGAACAGCTTTGAAGACCTTGACACTAAGCGATCCTTCCAAGATGGCGAGCGCAGATCGATTCTCAACGTCGTCCATAATGGACTCCGACGTAATGTTTGATGAACAACTGATGACTGAAGGACAAGAAATCAGTGCACTAAATTCATCCGGGAAATGGACCTTGACGTGGACGTCATTTCTTAACTTTATTAAGGGTTCTTGCATCGCTATCATCAGTAGCTCGGATCTGGCCCCCACAGCAAAGAGCCTCGGTAGCGGTCAAACCATGGCGGTCGACGAATACCTCTGGAAGAAGCCTCACTCAGGCCTCAGAAAACCAAGACTTGTTGCAGTGAAGCAATCAAAGACGGAGGATCCGTTGCCTGAATCGAATACTTGGAACGGGCATCCGCCCAACGAGGAAAGAGTTCTACGCAGTTTCATGCTGGAACTTAGAGCATTGGCTCATGGATCAATCCGCAATCATCCTAATATTGTAGGTTTTTTACCTTATCTCAACCTTTCCCGCTTCGCGAAAAATAACTCAAAGCCGTATACAGGTCCGTTTACTTGGGGTGACTTGGATTGCGGAAAGAATGCCAGCACTAGTTGTCGAGAGGGCCTCCGAATCACATCCAACCTTGACTGAGCTACTCAAAGGACCAGAGCTGCCTGGTGTACAGAAAGCTGAGATACTCGCTGGCATAACTGACGGTCTGGCCGCTATACATGTAATCGAGCATTGTTACTTTAGCATTCACATCAATCGCTAACAGACGAAGTAGTCATTGTCTTTGATTCACGGCGACCTCAAACCTGACAACGTCTTGATGTTCGACGATACTCAAACGTCTTATTTGCGTCCAAAACTTTCCGACTTCGCTTCCTCCTTTACCTGGGACGAGGGAAAAATTAGTGGTGGAACACCGTACTGGAATGCTCCTGAATGCTGCGATGGCAGTATTGTGACCACTCGTCACAGAAAAAGTCCACTGCGTGATCGCTACTCTCTAGGGTTGGTGTTCTGGAACGTATTTTCCAATGAGCTCCCGTTCCGGGGCCTTCCACGTGAAAATATCACACGAGCGAAAGAAGAAGGATATCTACTGAAACGACTACAGGATCTGAGAGATACCCGAGATTATGTGTGTATAAGCTTATCTATTTGTGAGAGCTTTTTGATTAACCGTACATACCAACAGGCAGCTTTCATGTTCCACGGCATCGATATAGCCGAACAAGCCGACAATGACGACGCGATCTTGTCTATCATCGAGGTCATGGAATACCTTCTGCAGCCAAATCCCGAAGATCGCGCTCCCCGCAATGAAGAACACATCTCAAGGAAGCTAAGGCACATGTTTCTACCTTGCGATTTGACACCTACAGACCACTGACACGGTCTAGGACACGAAGACGAACGTTACGAATGGACACGGTGAACGTGGTTGACGCGCCTGCCATCGCCAATGTATGGCCAGGGCTTGAGGATGAAGTCGAGATTCGACGTCGTCAAATTCACGCTTCTTCCACGACGGAAACGGCCATACGGCCCAAATTTCCTCCGGAAGCGCATTTGGCAGCTCAACCAAACGGCGATGGTAGGCTGTTGGATAAGTTCGGAGAGCTTACCCTCGAACAACATGAGATGCCTACAGAAATTGTCAACGAGCTAGGTATTCAAATGGAAGAGGTGCTAACAAACGACAACGCAACAAGTGAGGAGAAAGGCGATGCTCATTGGTATCTGGCTCAACGAAATATTGATACCGACCAGCAAAAAGCACGGCACCATTGCTTAGCGGCTGGCAAGCTTGGGCATGAGAATGGCCGTGTCAATTATCTCTACCGCTGTCTCCGGGACTCGGTAGTGGTGACCCTAAAACGGCGAGATCATCTACAGTGGCTTCTAGAATCACTCACTGGGCCTCAAGTTTTCAAGGCGCTGGGGGCTGATACATCCACCACCGTGCGTCAGAGACTGAGAAATGGGCTGTCGAAATTTCTACCCATGACTCCCTCAAAACGAAGATTGGCCGTTTTTCACGAGGCGTTCGTCCATGACGTGCTTGGCTCCAGTTTTGCACCACATGACCGGATATTCAGTGAGGATAGGTGGAAATCCATCATCACTGGCAAAGAAGCGACATTTGAAAAAATTCCTCAGGGACTATCTTCTATGTGCAGCGACCTACTTTCAAATGTGCTACACGACACTGCACTATACGGAACAGGAGACGATGTTCAAGACTTGGTAAAAAGGAACGACATCGATCTTGAGAGAAAGGCGGAAACGGAGTCCATATATGGGACAGCTCTGCAAGCAGCGTTCTTGCGCCACAACATGCAGACTGTTCAAACTCTTATGAACCTCGGTGCGGACATATTGACACTGTTCAGTGAAGAGGTCTTGGAAGTATTTCTGGTAGAAGGCGACAGGGGGACACTCCATTGGCTTCATCATCTCATCCCACTAATGAGCAACCATCTGAATCGGGAGCAAGCCCAAGGCAGATTTGAATCTGTTTTGATCTCGAGCAGTGCGTTACGAGAACTGGTTATACACAGAAATTGGAGTCTGTAAGTAGTGATTAAAACATCAAAAGGCGAAATAGGCTGAATGATGCTCCTCGCTAATCACTCAAATCCACAGCTTCGTCGGCGTTCTGGAAGTAGCCGAGCTGATTACTTCCGCCAGCATTGAAGAAGGTATAGGGAGCATCATGGTCCTCGCAGCCAGTCTCAGGCGAGTGGAATTCGTTTTGGCTCTGCTCCTGTATCAGAGGAATCCTGATCCAGCCCGGGTCCAAAAATACCACTCAGCACTTGTAATGGCATGCCGCCCGATGCCGATGGTGTCAGCCAGGAGGCCTCAAAAGCAACGCTTCTATTTGGGATTGGGACAAGACATACTAAACAGAATTGAAACACCGTCCGACCCCCACTGTCAGATCCTGGTTGTTGAGGCTCTTCTCCAGCATGGAGTATCTGTCGACGCCGAGGACCCAACGCAACCAGGCCTGACACCGTTGTTCTGGGCCATCAACCACAATCGCTTCTTCTTAATCCGTCTGCTGGTAGTAAAGTACGAAGCGAATCCTCTTGTTCAGGACCACTCGGAAGGCGGCAACTTGCTGTCACTTGCAACCTACCGTAACAACTACCACGCATGCAAGCTCCTGCTCAGTCTTCCCAAAGCCACAAGGAGGCAACTGCTAGAAATTCCGAACAGACTGGGCGAGACTGCACTCCACCTGGCTGCTTGGAAAGGCAACGCGGCAATCATCAAGCTTCTCCTACAACACGGAGCACCAACAACACCGTCACAATTTTTTGGTCGGAATGTGCTCCATCTTTCCGCCAAATGCGCGAACAAGCGTGGCTTCGAGATCCTTTTTGATCACATCCAGGGATGCTCCTCTGAAACACTGAAGGGAATGTTAAATGCACAAGACATGATTGGCAGTAATGTTCACTTCTCGGCTCTTTTCAACCAATACAGCATACTAATTAGCACACGCAGATACGCCTCTCCACATCTTCTTTGGCTCAAACCCTACGGACGGTAGCACAAACAAGCCTCTATCGTCTCAAGACCGAAACATGTGTCGCATCTTCTATAAGCTCCAACGTTGCTGCACTCCCGTCGCCCTTGCCAGTCGCCTCAATTTCCATTCCACATCCCAATCTCCTACACAAAACAACAGAAGCTTCCCCGGCCTCAACCATTCCGATGCTCACGACCTTACACCCCTCCATCATCTCGTTTTCTTCAATGGCGACTTTCCCGAGACTTTGAGAGCGATGTTGAGTCACGGCGCAGATCCTTGGAAGCAGAGCAGAATTGGCGCCATGCCACTGCAGATACCGGCGCATAAGCACAAGCCGGAAATGGTAGAGGTGATGCTGGAGTATCTTCTGAACGGAGGAAGGAACTTGACTGGAGGGACAAGAATGGATTTCGAACCCGTGACGGGAATGGAAGCGACGAGAATAATTGACGCAATATCGGGACACGAGCCATGGTTCGATGCGGGGATAGTAATGATAAGCATGGAGGAAAGGAACGAGGATGTTGAGGAGAGGGAGAGGGCAGAACAGGCGAGACGCGTTCGATAGTCAAGAGTTTACTTTGATGAGCTGTTGTTATTCCTTCTCACTACAGCCATATGGTACAGTATCAGGACGACGCCGTGCTCGGCATAGGGTTAAGGGACATCCCTCAGGCTTGACCCTAATGCTGGCTCAACGGCGTCACAGAAGCTCCCGCATCATGCCCTGCATCGCATCATCTTTACAGCAATGGCCGATATTGACTTATCTATAGATAATCTGGAAGTGGAAAACTTAGAATTGATTCCAGCCGGAGATGATCGAGAAAGTGCTTGCGGACGAGACGCGTGATGTTGGATCCGATGTCACGATGCTGGTCCGCCTGGACAGATGCGATGATCATCTTGTAGTGCCGTGTCTTCGACCAAAAACCCGAAACTGATTCCAGCATTCAGGTTCGACAACCGAGCATCTCGTCTGCTCTGCCATACATAAGCACTGAACCGGGCGACTAGTACTAGAGTGGGTGACCATCTGGGAATCCTGCCTGTTGTATGTTTTTTTTTGGTTCTGTTTGTCTGGTCGTCGACCAAGCGCGGCGCATCCCATACCTTAGTGTCGAATGGATGTCGTTTGAGAACGAACCAACTTTTCCAGCGAGCTGACCCGAGTGGCCTATTCGAAGCCTATGTAAGTTGCCAATTTTTGCGGTGCGAGCGCGCTCTAGACGCCGCTCAGTCGTTTTCGCCACCTTGCGTGTAGGATGACCAAGTGCATCTGATACGAGTGTTTTTAATTACTTCGTATCTATACCTTGACCATCAAACCCCAACCGCCCTTCGCAACTCTCGATGCAGCGATGATGAGAGAACCCACAATGACCAGCACGCCGCCGAAAGTCCACGTCTGCGGGAATCCAGTGGCGTTGAGGATCTGGCCTGAAATGGGCGTGCCAATCAGCAGACCGATGGAGACGACTGTGATGTACTGTCAGCGTTTCGATGTATCTCATGAATCCCGGAATGACACCATTCGTACCTGTGAAGCACATTCCCATCCGGGTGCCAATCATGGCGCGGTTGGCAGTCAGGTGCACGAGGATTGTGGGCGGCAACGACACGAAGCTGCCCGAGAAGAAGCCGTAGAGGGCGCAAATAACGACCACGGGAGCGAGGCTATGCGCCGCAATCAAACAGAGAGCCAGGATGCCAGAGATGAGAGCACAAGGAACGATCATGTTCATCGGGCCAGTACGATCCGCGATGAAGTTGGGGATGATGCGGCCGAAGACTGAGCCGGCGTTCAAAACGGACAGGAGATAAAATCCCATGTCTTCGCTGGCAATCTTGGTTTGGATTGCGTAAGTTTGCACGTAGAAGAAGACGACATAGAGACCCATGAAGCCGAGGAAGTTGCCCAGAACGAAGAGGGCGTATGCGGGCTCTTTGAATGCCGGAAGGTCGAGGAACTTGCGACGAGAGTCGGGGATTGTGCGCACGCGAAGGACGGAGTTGGAGATGGCAAGTCCGAAGAGTGCGATGAATCCAATGACGCGGGTTGCCCATGGGAAGCCGATGGTCGGTTGGAGGCGGTGGAAGATGATTGGGTAGATGACTCCGCCGAGAGATGATCCAGATGCTGCGAGGCCCATGGCTGTTGCGATCTTTGTGCTGAAGTATGTCGATAGGATAGCAACGCCAGGGACGAAAAGACATCCACAACCTATGCCGATGCAAATTGCTTGGGCTAGCAGAACCTGGTAGTAACTGGTGGCCAACGAGAGCATCATTTGGCCAAAGACGACAAGGAAAGATCCCACCAGCATGAGCGAGTGGACATACCCAGCGTCGTAGATGGATCCGGTAACCGCTCCAATGAACATGAGCAGGAAAGCTTGTATGCTGCCAATCCATGAGATATCCGAGGGTGAGGCATCGGCGAGAATGCCGGTTTCATAGTAGGCTTGGTAAGTTCCTGACGGATTGTTAGCAAGGAAGTGGATAGTCAATTTCGCCAGCAAGGCTTGAGATCAAGCGCGTACAAGACACATACCGAAAGTGTTCACAATTCCCCACGAATTGAAGAAGAGGAAAAAACTCGCCACCACCTGCAACCAAGCTACTGTCCCGCCGTTTGGCACGCTGCGGATGTTGTTCACGGATGGTTTGCTGGATGGGACTTGGCGTAGAGAAGTTCCGGTCCGGACTTGGTGTAAACCACCAGCATTCTCCTCGACATCCTCACGATCGTGGACTGTGAATGGGGGCTCGGCAGCTTCCAGTAGATCTTCTTGCTGTTGCGTCAGATGAGGCTGGTCACCGTGAGTTTCCTTGCTGTGGAAGACACCCTTCTCCGTGTCTTCGAAAGACGACATGGAGTCCGACATTTTGCCTCGTGGGAAAGCCCTTCCAAACCAGTATCGTCCAGTTGCTGCCGGGTTGGCTGTCGGGTTACCTAGGACCTTTAGACCGCTAGGTTGTTTTCCGGTCTTTTCGAATCAAGTAGATCCGGGGTGCAGCCAGTAGTAGATCGGGGGATTCCTTCCACTTTTCCGTGGCGAAGCTCGACAACCTTGAAGGGACTTGCTGGATCGAACGGAGAGATTGGCAAGCAGGAGAGGAAGCACGAAAAAGCGACACGAGAAAACACGAGCAAAGAGAGAGAGAGGAAGAGGGACTTGAAAGACAGCCGTTGGGATATCCTTTCTAGCCAAATGCAAAAAAGCCGTTTCAGCTTTCAACGGAGGCCAGTTTCGCGCAGAAAGGCAGAGTCAAAAGAAGGGAGCCAGCACATGGGAACGGATCGTAACCGAAGTCGGGCACCTAGCACACTTAGCCGTGGACTATTGAGGTGCCGACAACCGGTTCGCGTGCTAGCGGGTTCGGCAGATGCTTGTTTTGATATGCATAACCCTAAGATACATATCGAAGCGCTTGTCCTTTGCTTTGGAAGTGCAGCACAGCAGTACTGCAGGACACCGGTGAGCATGGGTGGCGAACGAGTGGCATCTTACTTTGCGGAGAGACGAGGGTTTGTGATGAGTTCGTAACTTCAGTTGATGAAACAGAAAAGTTGTATCATGTGGCGGCATGCCACCTGTGGTAAAGATTCGCAGCTGGGATGAATCCTTTACCGAAGAAAGGCCGACCCTTGGACGCTGTTGGGACCCTTCGGACTCGGTTAGTGTGGTATCGATTTTCGAGCTGTGAAGACCTCGCCTTGCTATCTCCGTCGGGTCACTCACAAGTGGAATCCGTGTTGATCAACATCAAAGATCACGTAAATGACCGCCGTGTACGTACAGGCATCATACTTGTATTAACTATGGAGGAGCGCGTGCAAAGATGACCAAGACGACCCCGCCTTATCTATTTACTCCTCCCGACCGCTTAAGATGGCACAAACAAACGGTCGAGACAGTAGTACTAAATAGAAACCACATGCAGTGCACACGGTGTCTAGATAGTCCTGCCACAAAGCCCCAAATCATACTCTATCCTACATTTTGTGCGTCTGAGCAGACGCGTTCCCTCCGCAGTTTCATTTTGTCAGTCAAATCGTGAAAGCACGATGTCCGATTGTATGCCAACCATCGAAAAACAATAAACCCCGCTTGGACGCCTTTTTAGCAACTACTGCAACACGCTTTTGCAGTTGAGAAGAAATCATCGTGCAGACCGCTTGCTATGCCTTGAACCGAAAGAAAAGAAAGAAAAATACGCTTGCAGTTGATGTCGCCATCGAGAGGTTAAATCGCCTCACGAATTAACAGTGCCTTCAGAAGAGGAAGGCGGCGTGTCGACGCCCTTTCTTCTCCTGAACAGTCTCAAGCCGAGGCGTCCTTGTCCAGTCGTCTCGACACTCTCTTCCCAGTAAAGATTTGTCTCATGCTCGTGCTCGCTTCCGCGTGCACCCACAGCGGACCGCTTCGCATTCAGGCATCGCAGTCTTCTGTTTTCTCTTTCAACAATGGTTTGTCGCATGATGCTTCCAACGGTCTCGGCTCCCATACGATCAGCCAGAATCGGATGCTCGAGAAGGAACTTGAGCAACGCAAATGGCAAAGAGAACAACAGACTGGATATCATTGTAGTGACAGCCGACGGTCTCGGCGCATTCGCTTCTTCGGATGGCAGCTCACCAAAGCGGATCTGACTGAGTCGCGGATCGGCAGAGCGCGAGAGTTTGTTCTTCTCGTGCTGTTGCGGTTGTTGTGTCTGCTGTGGCGGAAGTGGCGGAAGTCGAGGGCACACCTCCAGTTGGGCTGCTGCAGTATTGGGGTAGAAGTCGGGCGGGAAGCTGTGCAGCACGAATTGGAAGATACTCTGGAGAAGTGGGGTGGCGTAAGGGTCGTAAGTCGGAGTCGACGGGGCAGAATCTGATCGGGTGTGAGAATCGTCACTTGATGTAGTGCTGCTGCGCTCCTCACTGCCGTCATCCAACGTCCACATGGGCGATATGCCACCGTCAAGACCGAATTCCAGGGCACTCAATAAGGTGTCCCAGGTCATCGTGTTGGTTGCTACGTTCATACCTCTCCACGCAATGGCCGGCATTTCCAGCCATGCGCCCGTGGCAATGCGTTGGAGTGCTTGCTCCATACGATCGACCTGAGCGCGGACAGGTTCTGTGAAAGACATGGACGAACGGTGCGGAGGGTCGAGGGGAGGGAGCTGTCCACCGTAAATATACTTGAGACACTCGTTAAAAGTGTGCAGGCTCAAGTGTTTACCGGGAAGATGAACGTCAAGCTGTGGCTTTTGTGTCTCGGAAGCATCTTGTATCAGTCGCAACAGAGTGGGGCTCCGGGCCAAGATGAGTTTGTGCGCGTCAATTCTCTGGGTGCTGGCATCTGAATCATGTGAAAGTTGTAGGTGACAGTCAGTGAATGCAGGTTTGGAAAACTGGGATCGAACGTGATCGCGTAACATCTGAGCGTTGTCCATGTCAAGTCTGAAGTCTTGGGGCGGGATCGGCTGTTGCTGCATAGGCAACTGTCTGGCGAACGATGGCTGGCGGAACGAAGGCTGGTTCGAGAAATTGGGCTTGGGCTCCGGGAAAGCCTTTGCGCCACTTTCTTTGCCGGCCGATACAGGCAATCGCATATCGTGTCCCACTCTCAAAGCTTCAGCGTACGCAGACCCAGGCGAAGCCGAGCGTGAGAGTGCAGACGGCACGTTGGGCTGTCCCACTTCCACTGGTGCAAAGTGTTCTTGCGTAGGGTAACGATAGGGTGGTTGATTGGACGAGGGGAATTGAGGGTGTTGCTGTGCAGGATAAAAACCACGCTGGGGGTTCCACGCCTGCGGTGGCGCATATCCGCCAGAAAATGCGTGGTATGCTTGAGGTTCGGAGATGTGATGCGCGTGGTTAAAGGGAGTGAACGGAGGCGGCTGGAAGGGCCTCTGCATGTGTTGTTGAGGCGGTTGTCCATATGCGGACCCAGAAGACTGCGGAGGCACTGGAGATGACTCAGATGATTCAAGGTCGCCAAAGACAATGCCGTTTGTGCCAGACCGAGGAAGAGGGGCCTGCGGCTGGAAGGACTGAGGAATGGGGTTGAGCTGTCTGGACGAAGAGGCCGAGTGGGATGTGTATTGTCCCGCCAAAGGAACGAATGCTGGAGGTAGCTCGGTACGGATGTGGGAAGGTTTGCGCAACGGTGTCGCATCGGTAGCAGCTGGCGCAGAGTAAGCGTCCGCGGTGGTTGAAGGATGGACGGACTGTCTTTGGAACGCTTCTGAACTTGTGCCGTTCGAGGGAGATGCAGTAGCGTTACTCTGCGACATAGGAGCTTCCGCAATTGGTATGCTATCTTTCGCTTCCACCTCAACTGCCGCGTTTGTCGCACCGTTTGTCGCAGGCGGCACATTGCTGGACCCATTCCGCACGGTTACATTCTCGACATCATCGTCCTTTGCCAGCTTCTTTGCCAGCTCTTTCTTTGCAGGTGCTTGTACAGCTGGATCGACAGATATCTTGGTCTGCGGCTTGGGTACGCGAGGTTTGCTGAGAGGCAGAGGAATGGCTACGCGACTGGGAGCTGCTTGCGTGCGCTTAGGAGCGTGCGATTGCTGAGTCGAAGCGCTGGCGCTGGTTTGTGGTGTCATTTTCTCGTAGTCGTATGTGTTGCGATGCAGTGTATCAATGGTCGTCGAGCTCTGATTGAACTTTATGGTGGCCCTCGGAATTTGTCAAGATGAAAAATGGGCGACTCCAGGAGACGTGCGTAGGCGATGG
>Ga0265797_10001613_pt1 | contig 39552 bp, 42 predicted proteins | sample P2T30metagenome_FD_192433 | JGI IMG/M metagenome (GOLD analysis project Ga0265797, IMG submission 192433) | Plant litter microbial communities from East Loma Ridge, Irvine, California - P2 T30 | ecosystem: Environmental > Terrestrial > Plant litter > Unclassified | place: USA: California...
TACGACCATAGGTCAGTGAAAACTGGGCATCCCGTCCGCTCTGCCATACATAAGCACTGAACCGGGCGACTAGTACTAGAGTGGGTGACCATCTGGGAATCCCGCCTGTTGTATGTTTTTGTTTTTGTTCAAAATCATGGGGCTCTATCCATTTCCAGGCGTGCAGGCCTACTCCGGGTTGAGCCCTAAATAGTGAATGCACGTGCTTCGATCTTTTGTTTAGTGTGGTGGATAGGAGCAAAGTTCATGCCACGAACTCTGGGCCGGACTTGTTTGTTCTTTTCATGAAGCGATGGATCTGACCACGGTAATTTCACCCGTTGCATGATTAAGTTGTACTTATCGACATTAACAGGGAGATACATGCACTGTGTACATACATCACTGCAGCTCACATTGAGCATAAAGGTTATCATCTTAGGGTTTGGGGTATCGTACATTCGAACGAATTTTCCATGAGAGACGAGAAATGATTTCGAAATCGATATAACGTCGAACGACGACCGTCACCTGTAACAAATCTGTCTTGTTGATGGAGAAAAGTTCGTGGTTGGCAGCAACCGATCGTTCGAACGTATCTTGGCCATCGACTCTCTCGATGGCCTCGGCTAACGTTTATGCTGTCTCCATGTGCTACATCTACACATACCTTTTTGAATGTAGACCTACAAAGACTGCTTTCATCTCTTTCCCAATGTCAATACCATTTCCAAGCCCAAGTATCACCAATCTCATATCGCACCATCAACTTCTGTCAACGCGCCGATCGACCCGGAATGACCCATTCGCTGATAAGTCCAAATCCTGAGCACGCCATACCACCAGCCCCCACCCAAAACGCATGGCGATTGCGTGCCTGAAACCAAAAGGACCTGCAGCTCTTCACAACTTTCGCCTCTCACATCATCGGAGAAATATTGACAGCTCGCCAAAAAAAAATAAGAACTAAAAATGGTTACAAGCTCCAACCACGTGGCAGCCACCACCACCACCACCACCACCAATGGCCAGCCTCAGAAGAAGAAGCTAGTTCTCAATGCCTTTGTTGAAATGTGTATGTAACGCCTTACCACAACCAACCAATTTACTCATAGACGATCTTTCCGACTGACAATACCCAGGCTCCGGCCACCAATCACCCGGCCTCTGGAAGCACCCTTCCGACAGATCCGCGGACTTCAATTCCGTTAAACACTGGATAAGCCTCGCCCAACAGCTCGAAAGCGCCAAATTCCACGGTATCTTCATCGCAGACGTCCTGGGCGGTTACGACGTCTACGACCAAACTCTCGCGCACGCAGTGAAATCCGGCGCCCAATGGCCGGTCAACGAGCCTCTATCGCTAGTCCCCGCCATGGCCGCCGCAACAGAAAGCATAGGCTTCGGCTGCACGATCTCGACGTCCTATGAGCAACCTTATCATCTTGCTCGTAGGCTGAGTACGGTCGATCATCTCACCAACGGCCGCGTGGGCTGGAACGTCGTCACAGGCTATCTCAACTCCGCCGCCCGCAACCTCACCAACGGTCAAGACCAGCCCGAGCACGACGAGCGCTACGCCATCTGCGAAGAGTACATGTCCGTCGTGTACAAGCTCTGGAACAGCTCCTGGCGCTCCGACGCCGTGCAACTCAACCGCTCCACCGGAATCTACACCGACCCTGCTTTAGTCCGCGAAATCAACCACAAAGGGAAGTACTTCACCGTGCCTGGACCGCACATCTGCCAGCCTTCGCCCCAGCGAACACCGGTGATAATGCAAGCCGGCACCAGCACCGCCGGCCGCGCTTTCGCCGCCAAACACGCAGAAGCGATATTCGTATCGACGCACAGCCCCGCAGGCGTCAAAGGCTCGATCGCCGACGTCCGCGCCCAAATGGCAGCCCAAGGTCGCGACCCGACAAGTCTGAAAGTCCTCGCCAAGTTCTGCCCGATCCTAGGCCGCACGCAAGAAGAAGCAGACGCCAAGTACCGGGATCTGGCGCAATACGGGGATTACGAGGGCGCGCTGGCATTGTTTGGAGGTTGGACGGGGGTTGATATGGCGCCTTATGGCGAGGACGAGGAGTTGAAGTATGTGAAGAGTAATGCCATTCAGGGGTATATCCGGAATTTGATCAAGTCTGCGCCGGATTTGAATGGTGGGAAGTGGACGAAGAAGACGCTGGCGCAGCATATTATGGGTAGGTCCAATCCTTGTTGTTGTGGATTGTCGTTTTCGAGCATTGGCTAATCCGAGTCTGTAGTCGGTGGTCTCGGCGCAACAAGCGTAGGCACGCCCGAAAAAGTCGCAGACGAGATGGAGCGCTGGGTCAACGAAGGAGACGTCGACGGTTTTAACATTGTAAGTCAAACCAACCCCTTTTGCGCTCAAGCAAAAGAAGTGAAGCTGATTAACTTCCACCCCAGGCCTACGCCCTCATGCCCGGCACCTTCACCGACGTAGTCGAACTCCTCATCCCCGAGCTGCAACGCCGAGGCATCTTCTGGAGCGACTACGCAGTTCCCGGAGGCACCTACCGCGAGAACCTAACAGAGACCAAAGGGCAGAATGAGCCCAGGCCGGATCACCCAGCCGCAGCAATGATTTGGAGAGCGCCCGAAGTTGGAGCCGAGAGTAGCAAAGTGAATGGTTCGCACGAGGCTGTGTTGACCAATGGCTGGCATAGCAATGTTGACAGTACGGCTGAGGAGCAGCTGGATCCTGTGTCTATGCAGTTCTGCTGAGAGGCGATCGCTGTGAATAGTTAGCCGATGAAATTAGCGAGATATAACTTTCCCTGCAATCACAGTGCGCAAAAGTTGAGAACGCTTGTTGACCAGGCTGACGCTCTAGCATAATCAAGCCCATATAACACCATGTTGTGCCAGTGAACTCAAGAGCCACGTTTCAGAAGACCGAATTCATTGCGTTCCTACAAACAACCAAGTAGCAAAACAAAAGCGCTGGGGTATATACGTCAAACAAGCAAAAAAGCTTTCCTCTGAGTTCGCGTCATCGTGGTGTTCGTTTCTGTGTAGTAGTTGCAGCCAGCCCGAAGTTGCGAGATATGTCCCAAAAGCAAGGAAAACGTAAGAGAAGAAAGTGGCGCAGGTCACGGAGTGGCGCTATGCTCAGCCTGCACCGGTGGAGGATAGCGAAGAGGCGACTATTCTCTCCATCCACCGACCGTACCACCACCATTTACAGCTCTGAAGCCACCAAATGATGGCCGATAGTCTTCGATGGCCGCCGATGATGCAGCAACTGGGGACACATTTTTCGCAGCGCCAGGCGAAGCGTTTGCGGTATCCAGGCGGTGAGGATTAGTCGTCGGTGCCAACGCCTGTTGTTCGGCTCCCAAGCCAGTCGCATTGGCACTGTGTTGATGTGTGCGTGGCGACCCTGCCTGAGGCGATCCAGCTTGATGCTTCTCTGCAGTCTCGCCGTTTGCGGTTGCACGCGGGTGCTCTGCCTGGCCTTCGCCGCCGCTCGTCACGCTCGATTTGATGCCTTCCTCCCATCCCATGCGAGACAGCTCCCTTGCATTGCGCAACCCTTCTTCCTGCTCTTCAAGAGCCTCCAAATCTTCCAACGGGTTACTATCGTCGTCATCATCGCTTTCGTCGTGGCCATTCGTGTAGCCGTAGCCATCACCATCTTCACCTAGGCCATACGAGCCTTCCATACTCATGTCTAGGCTTCCAAGTTCCTCCCTGGTAACATCACGCCAGTGGCAACGAGCGTGCTTACGGGTGCACCCGGCACAACTTGTGAGGTTCTTTACGCAGTCCATTCGAAGCCTTCTGCATCTATCACATGGTGGCATCACACGTTGTCCGCGCGGTAACGAGTCCATGTGACCTTGACACAGTGGCCGGAAGGGTTGACTAGACTCCAAGGCTGGTGGCAAAGGTCGGGAGAAGTTATGCTTGACGGGGTTGTACGCTGGCGTGTTCGTGGAGTTTCCAGCGTTGCTTGATGATGGTCGATGGCCTGGAGGTGGCACTGTGGACGCAGGGCGATGAGCATCACTGTAGTAAGCCGCATCACTGGCGTAGGTGTTATTTGGCATGGGAGACAGAGACGATGCAGTAGACCCGGTCCGGTCAATGTGCTCCTGAGGCGGCATGGTTCCCGTCTCCGGTGGACGAGATGACCCGAAAGACGAATCTTGCGGCGCAGCTACGGACTGTCGTGATTGCGTTCGACCTTGAACCTGATTTTGCGGCAAACCTTCAAAGTGTCGCAGCAGGTCATTCTTGACTGCAGTCGAAGATCCCAGATTTGGCTCGGACGCATCTCCGTTCGGTCTGCCGTTCTGACCGTTGACAGCAGTGAACGCAGCGGCAGTATTACTTGGCGGAGCGGTAGTTGTCTGTAAAGCATTCGCTTTTGCAGGTGTTCCGCTTCCACCCTCAGCCCTCCTCTCCAAGATAGCTGACCTTCTGCCCTTCAAGCGATGGCCTAGCTGCCTCGTCCTCGCAGCGACCATGTCGGCAGCGTTCGTGAGCTCCTTGAGCTTTGCCTCGAGCACATCGCAGGTGCCAACTTCTTTCTCTTCATCTTCCCAGATCGGCAAAGGCGGAATGAGCTCCTGACATCTCCCACTGTTAATGAACAGAAAGTCCTCTTCGCTGATTTGCACGCGCAATTGCTTTTGCGGGTAGTAAAATTGGCAGACTCGTCGGCCTTCGGAGAAAGTGCTCAGAGTGAACTGAGCAGGATGTGAGCGCGCAAATTCAATGACCTCGAGCCAGGTGATGTTGTGAGTTGTGTCATCGGGGTTGCTGGCAGCTCCTTTGTGATGTGAGGCGACGATCTTGGGCGGCGCATCAAAGCAACGCTCAAAGCGCTTGATCAAAATTGGGCCCAGAGGTCTTGCGCCAAGGTTGGAGGCTAACGATTCATGGCGGTCCAGAATGCTGGTGTAGGACGAAAGCAGTGAGAGCAAGTTGGGCAGAGTGTCGTCCTTGTTGATCAGAGGCAGGTCCTCGTTGAGTTGGCGGGCCAGATAGTTGATGCTGAGCTGGTTAGAAGTCTTGGGTGCTTTCGCAACAGGCTGGACTGAAGCGGTGGGCGTCGCATTCGCAGAGGAAAGGCTCGGGCTTCTCTTGCGCTTCAGCGCACTCGCAGGGTCTATGGGCGACGTAGCAGCGGCAGCAACGGGTGGTTGTGATTGAAGTGCCGGGTTGGGGCTGGCCGAGTCCATGGTGTTGGACGGGTGAGTGTCACATGCGACGGCGGAGATGCGCAGTGGCAGCGGTGGAATGGGAAGGGTGGTGGGCGGAGGCGGTGGTGATGGCAGCAGAGGGGACAGAGGAGAGGAAAGGGAGGAGAAGGGAGGGAGGAGGAGGAGGGCGCGAGACAGACAGAGGAGAGGAGAGACGGGCGGGACCTAGCTGGGCGGCGCTGGCTGAGCGGAGCATTTGTGTGTGGTGGCGCGGCACCCACGCACACCCACGCGTATGCGCGAGAGGGGAAAGGAAGTGTCTGCGGGCGGCGGCGGCGGCGGCGGCGACGAGGCCAGCAGGCTCAGGCTACGGCTACAGCAGCCAGCAGGAGCGCGAGCAGCGAGCCGGCAGCCGGCGGTGGGCGGGCGGGCATGCGTGGGCGTGGGCGAGACGAGACGAGTGGGTGAGGGTCTTGGTGGTGTGGCACGCACAGGCGAGATGAGCACAGCACAGCACAGCCAGCACAGTACAGTAGCGGACGGGGGCTAGCCTTCTGCCTGCGCTGTGTGGTGAAGTGTGCGTGTGCGGTGCGTGTGTGCGCATGTAGGCGGGAACAAGGGAGGGCGAGAGAGGGGACGGGAGTGGTTCGTCGGAATTGGCTGTGTCCTCGCCGCCGCCGCCAACAAGAGCGAGCCCGAGCCCTGCATGCAGCGAGCGAAAAATGGCGCGCGCACAAGTGGGAAGGAGGCCAGCCGGGAGCCGGGTGGAGTGCCATGGCGGAGTCGTCGCAGGCAGAGGTGTGCGCTGCTGCTGAGAAGGGAAGGTCCGTGTCGCATGTCACGTGCGCCTGCTCAAATTCGCCTAGCTCTACCTGGCTAACATCAGAGCATCCCGGGCCACACCGCCCGCCAAACACATTAAACCCCCCAATCACTCGGAACAAATGTCAGAACGCGGCAACTTTCGAGGCGGTGGCCGCGGTGGCGGAGGACGCGGTCGTGGTGGTGGAGACAGAGGTGGTCGCGGTGGTGGCGGAGCGGGCAACAAGGACAGTGGCGAGCGCAAGAAGGAAAACATCCTTGATCTTAACAAGTACATGGACAAGGCTATGACCGTCAAATTCAACGGCGGCAGAGAGGGTGAGTTTGCAATCTGATTGGGTTTGAATTGGCAGTGTTGCAAATGCTAACAAATATCTTCAACAGTAACCGGCACGCTCAAAGGCTACGACCAGCTGATGAACCTCGTCCTTGATAACGTTGAAGAAGTCACTCGCGGTATGCCAATCCAAGCCTATAATTTTCCAAGTCAAGAAACCAACGACTGACACTCCCACCAGACGAAGAAGGCAACACCTCCACCCGCTCACTCGGCCTCCTGGTCGCCCGCGGCACCCTCCTCGTCCTCATCGCCCCCGTCGACGGCAGCGAAGAAATTGAGAACCCCTTCGTGCAAGCCGAAGACGACGAGTAAATCTGGCAACTCAAATCACGATCACGAAAAGAAAAGAAAAATCTGCCGGGAATGGCTGTTTAACCAATCTGTGTGGACTGTACGACCAGTCAGTCTGACTCACCTGATGACCACGACCGCTAAATGGCGAAACTGCCTATAGCACTCGGCTGTTCCGAGTAGCGCCTGTTTCAACTGGACCCGGTATGCAGGATTTCACCGGCGGCTGCTGGCTCACGTCTCATGGTAATGCTCCATGACTGCTACCGGAGGTTTCACGTTGAGGTAAATAACAAATTGCAGCAACTCATATAGCCAGGCATTGCCACCAAAAAACAAGAACGATTCGAAGTTCAAGGCTTACAGGGCGTAAACATGAAATTCCATTGCAGTATCATTTGTTCATTCGTTCATTATTGACTCGCGAAAAGGTGGTAAAACAGCAAACTCGCTTATAAGATAATCCCTACCAAAACTCCACGAAAGCCACAAAACCGTAACTATCATCACAGCCCTCCATAACTACTTCGCATAGTGCCCAGCAATAGCCTCATTGCCATCAGTTCCTCCAGTCCCATATCCGTACTTGCCGACGTTCATCGGCAGACCAGTGGTACTGTCCTTCACCATGCCATCACCCTCACCACCCATACCAGGCTGCTCGAAGCTCGACTTTCCAAGACCCTGCTCACCAGCTTCAGTCTGGCCAGCAGTAGTGCTGGACGACGGGACGCCTCGACGGTCGAGGCCTTCCTCGCCAGCAAGACCGCCACTGCTCCTACCTTCCTCGAAACTGCCGCTCGTCCTAGAATTCCCCTCCGCGCCCTCGCGCTCGTAGCGCTTGTGGTGGAAGATACGGTGGAAGACACCGCCCTTGTCCTCACGCTCCTCGGGGGCTTCCTTGTGCAGCTTGTTGTGCTTGTGTTTGTTCTCAGCTTCGTCCTGGCGGGCGGCGGCGAGTTTGGCGTCTTCCTTTTCTTTCTCATGCTGCAGCTTCTCGAACTCTTTCTGGCGCTTCTCTTCTTCCTTTTCTTGCTCTTTGAGACGCTTCTCTTCGGCTTTCTCTTGTTCCTTGAGGCGCTTCTCCTCGGCTTTCTCCTGCTCCTTGGCGTGCTGTTTGTCGAGCTTCTCCTGTTCTTTGGCGTGCTTCTCTTCTTCTTTCTTGTGCGCCTTTTCTTGCTCTTTGGCATCGTGCTTGGCCTGCTTCTCCTGTTCTTTGGCATCGTGCTTGGCTTGCTTCTCCTGTTCTTTCGCGTCATGCTTAGCCTGCTTCTCTTGCTCTTTGGCCTGCTCCTTCGCAAGTTTCTCCTGCTCGTGCTGGTCGTAGGCTTGAGTCGCGCCGTACGCAGCCGCACCAGTGCCACCCACGACAGCAGCGTCGCGGCCGTAGTGGTGGTCCTTGTCCTGGTCGGTAGGAAGTCGCTGCTGCTGCTGCTGCCCGACGGGCTGTGTCGCCACACCGGAAGCATAGCCATGAGCTTTGACGTCAGCCTTGTTAGGATCAGATTCGACCTTGGGATCCAGCTTGTTGAGAGTATCAGATTGCCACGGCCCGGCGGTGGTGTGGTCTTTCATCTTCTCTGGCTCAGGGCGGACACGAGGGTCGACAATGTTTGCGATGTTGCTGTCGTGTGGGCCAACGGTCTTTGACGCAGGGCCTGTGTCTGCACGATCATTTTGCAAAGCAGCGTAGCCAGCAGCACCGGCAGCACCAGCGCCTCCTGCGAGAGCTGCGTTGCGACCATAGTGATGCTCGTTGTCTTGGGCAAGCGGTTGTTGCTGTGTAGTCTGCGCTTGAGGGTAAGCGGTGGAGCTTGACGTAGCTTGACCAGGCTGCGAAACGGTATTCGCAGTGTTCGAGTAAGGCTGAGCAGTTCCGGTAGACGTGGGATCTTCACGATCTTTAGAGTACTGATAAGCTCCGTATCCAGCAGCTCCAGCACCGCCGGCAAGAGCAGCGTCGCGACCATAATGATGTTCCTTGTTTTCACCAAGTGGCTGCTGAGTGCGAGAGACAGGGGTATCGTTGTAGTGCGAAGCAATCGCGGGATTTGCATCAGTACCTCCAGTGCCCGCTCCGTGCTTGCCAACGTTCATTGGAAGCCCAGTGGTCGGCTCGGTGACGATACCCTCGTTTGCGGTAGATGAAGAACCGGGTGCATGACGGTCGTTCAGGTACTGGTTCGCGCCATATCCAGCAGCTCCGGCTCCGCCAACAAGAGCGGCATCGCGGCCATAGTGGTGTTCCTGCTGAGGTTCCCTGGCTCCGGTAAGTGGGTTACCTGCCACATGTTGGGGACTCTGACTTTTCGAGATGGGCTGGTACGTGGCGGGCTCCGACGTTCCTGGCTGTGTAGCAAACGAGGCCTGAGACTTTTGCAGATCAGCAGGCTCATTGTGGTCTCTTGTTGCAGCATACGCGCCGAGGCCAGCTGCACCTGCACCTCCTGCGAGAGCAGCGTTGCGACCGAGATGGTGGTCGTTGGATGGTCGCTCTGCTCGAGAAGTAGCTGGGAACTCAGAAGAGCCCACCGCGGGAGAGTTCTGGCTAGAGGGCGAATAAGTTGGTTGTTGAGTGGGCACGGTACGGTCGGCCAATGCCTCGTGGCTGCCGAGAGGCGATGGGTAACGAGCAGCAGCGCCTGTTGTAGCAGTTGAAGCTGGCTGCTGGACTGGTGAACTGTGGCTCTTCGAAGCTTCATGAACACCAAGTCCGGCTGCTCCAGCACCTCCAAGGAGCGCGGCGTCACGGCCGAGATGGTGCTCGCTAGAAGGCTCAGAGGGCTCTGAAGCATGACCAAATCCAGTAGCATCGTGGCTGGCGTGAGGATCAAGACCATCCTCTCTAGGGAACTCTCCAGGAACATGTGGGTCCAGCATGTTGGCTGCAACAGTAGCATGCGGGCCCGGAATGTGTGGTAGAGTCTTCTCAGCCGGCTCAGTCTCACAAGGATCACCACTGAACTCATGGCTGTGCCCATTGTGATCGACAGTGTGCCTCTCCAATCCCAAGTTGGCAAGAGCAGCCTCGCCTGACTCGGCGCCAACACCTCCAGCGGTTCCTGTGTTCAGTCCTGGAATGATGGCAGAGGTACCGGAGGTCGATTGTGGTACAGGAGCCTCTGAGCTGTAAGTGGAAGATGCTGGGCGGTTGTCACTGTGAGGCGCGATTGCGCCACCACTCAGAGGGAAGGAGCGGTCGGTGTGTGTCGATGTTTCAACGTTATCGTGTGGCCTCGTCGCAGCATAAGCGCCACCAGCACCAGCAGCTGCACCAGCACCAGCCAACGCAGCGTCACGGCTGAAGTTGCGCGGTTCATCGCTGTAAAATGTCAGTCAAACGTTCATACTTGAGTGGAATCGCACCATGAGGATATGCTGCAACTTACCGAGATGCTCCGCCCAACCCATCTTGTGTCGTGATACCATCCGAACGCAGTGCACGCTCTTCAGTGTGCTGGTCAGGCTTTCCAACGATTCCCGACTTCATGCTCAAGGCACTGCCAGCTGTAGAGTGATCAGGTCTCACAGACGATGCATGAGAGGCACCAGCAGGGTTGGTAGCAGCTTCATGGCCTCCGAACCCAGTAGCGCCGTATCCAGATTCATCTTTTGAGCTGCTGCTCGGGTCCCTTCAGCAAAAATGTTAGCCAAGGATCAACACCATTGTTAATCTCTCAACTTACAAAACTTGTCTCTTGACGCTACGGTCTTCTTTGGCATCTCCCATCCTTGACTCCAAAGCGTCCTCTTCGGCTGACGAAAGGTTTGGTTGTGTCCCTGCGCTTGCTGGGGCACCGAATCTCACTTCATCATACTTGTCGCCACCCGGGTTGAGGATCTGTCGTGAGATGCCGTGGTCTTTGCCATCGGAAGTTGTGGCTGTGGCTGTGGTTGGGCTGGTGGATGTGTGTCCAGCAGTAGAGCCCGACTCTGCATTTGCTTTGCGTGTTGCGGCGGAACCGTACACTGGAAATAGTGGTCAGTAAGCCATACTGCTGCTGAAGGATTGCGGTCTCCTCTTACTCGTCTCATCATCCTTGTCGTTACCAGGCGAGCTAGCACCAAACAGTCAGCCTCGTAAATTCGCCAATACACTAGTAACATCAATACTCACAACACCTTCTTCAGTTTCTGCATTTTGGCGAGTATACCTATTCCAAGTTTCACTTAGAGTAGTAGTTAGTAGTTACAGATTAATCAGAGAACAAAGTATCCCGGTAACACAAATATAAACGACACGAACAAGCAAGCAGTAGCGGGGCAGGACAACAAATGTATGACGTACCGAGCTACCACGTCTCTGCACTGATCGACCGCCACAAGGCCGCCAGAAAGGCTAGAAGAAGCTAGCCCTGGCGCAGATCACAGCGACCGTTCCAGAGGACGGGAAAGCAATCATTTGGAAATCTGCCATCACCTGCCATCACACCTCGGTGTCTCCGCCCTGCTATACCTTAGCGCAGTGCATAGAGCTGTCCCGCCACGCGTTCTCACAAGCAGGGAAATCGAGAGCAGAGAGCACGTTGTGGGTGGAGCTGGAGTCGGTGGCTTGTTCCGCCTACTGAAGTGGCTGTGGGCTGGACTTTGGCCTTTTCTTTGTCTGCCGGAAGGCTGGCTTGTAGATGAATATTTGCTTGTTTTATTGCGAGCTAGCGACCTTAAATCCCTCAGCCACAGATACAATGGCGATGGTGGCGGTCTGTAGGTCTAAGACTCGTGAGGAGGGACATGCAAGCAAGCAAGTATTCCACTCATAATCTTAACCGCAAGCTCGCGCATATTTCAACAGCTTGGTGATAGAAACACGACAAAAGGGAACATGAGATGAGATGAGGTGTCCGAAACGCCAAATCCCAATGACGGCAGATCGCCCCTTCTAGCGCTGATCACGCTGGCACTCACCTGCACAGTTCACACCAAACCGCGCAGCCCAGTCCAGTCCTCCCCACGGCACACATGCCTCCTCCGCCACAAGAACCGTTGATGACGTGCGAACTCAGCTACCCGACAACTGACAGGCCACGTGAGATGCCTAGAGTTCGGCGTCTGCCCTGGTACATAGCATAGTCCGAAGCACAGGAAGTGTCTGTGCCGAGAACCTCCAAGAAGCAGACGGCAGTGCTTGGTCGAAGCATACTGATAGCACAAGAAGGCTGTTTTAACTTCTTCGAAGAGCGTGGTGGTGGGCTGTGAGCTATATTGCGACAGCTGTCAGGGAGATATAGCAGGCTTGCATGATCTACAGTCGTGCAGACGGTTGTCGTCACGGGAAGTTTATTATCAAGGTATACAAACACCGTCATGTATTGTGCAGCTGGCTACGGAGCACGTTGCTCTGTAAGGTAATAAGCATGCGTATGTTCATAATATTCAAAAGCACTCAAAAGCGCATAATGCTACAAAACAATCCCGAGCCTAAATGCAAAATCCAGATCACCACCGATTCGCGAGGATAAACTCAACTCGACCCAGTCCGTAAAACGCCACGCCTTTTCGAGTGTTGGACCATAATGTCTTCATCTACAAGGGCAGTCCTTTCAACACCATAAGGAAACTAAAATTTGCGAAACCCCCAGAGAACCAAGCCCATATGCACAATCCGTGTTCCCGAGATAAGAAAAAAACAGAGCGCCAGTCCCAGATATATGTTGTTGTATGCACAGTGTGCGATCCGCTCAATTGTATGTGCAATGCTTTATGCTTGAACAGGAACGGTGAGATGCGAGCGCTTCAAAGCGAGAGCGAGTTCCTGCTCGGTGAAGGGCAAGTGGTCGTGCGCTTGGATAGAGTCGTGGGGTCCGCCCAAGTGTTGGTTGGGAGGCTGGCCGAGATAGCCTCCGTGAGGGTTCTCTGCCACCGAGCGAGGACGAGAGAGCGGGTTGCGGTCGTGAGAGTGCACGCGGGACATGCCGACTGTAACATGTTAGTGACGTGCGCATAGAAATAGGACAAAAAAGATGGAACTCACCATTGAACACATCGTCGTCTCCATCTTGTTCGATCTCTGTGCTCAGTCGTGTCGCTATCGCAGCATGCGTAGTGTTGTGGTTGGGAAGTCGCCTATCACTCCTCTGCGACGGTTCCCTGCTCATAATGTGACCGCTTCTCTGCGAAGGCTTCCGCTCAATTCCATGCTTGCTCTTCTGGGACAGTTCCCTCTTCATCGCACCAGCGCTCTTCTGCGAGTCCACGCTGGTGATACTGCCACTCCGTCCATAGCTCAAGCTCTTCGTCCGGCTATACCAGCTGCTCCGCCTGCTGGGCGCCGCACTGGGAAGTCTGCTAGGTGCACGCGTGCCCATGGGCGAGTACTGGCTCTGGAAACTCTTGCGGCGCCAAGCGTCGGCGAAGCTGAACGAGTCCAGATGCTCTTTGTGCTCCTTCTTTGGTGGTTGGCGGTATTTGGGCCGCGGCATGGGCTCGCCGGGCTTGTAGACGTTGCTGGGCCATCGCTCGTGGGAGTCTGTGGAGTCTGTTTTGGAGAGGGTGTCGTCGTTGTTGCGGGAGCGCCTGAAGAAGGCCTTGGCGCGGGCGCGGATGGCCATTGTGGAGTGAGTTTGCGAGTGTGGGTATGGCGAAGTTTATGCTGGTGGTCCGGTCTGGGTATGTACAGGTTGGAAAGGACGGATTGGTAAGAGAGAGATGGTTTGTGAGACAGGCGGAGGAGCGCGGTTCGAGACACGAGGATCCCCTCCTCTCGAAGGAAGAATGACGGAATGTGCAGCCGAGGAGTGGGAGTTCTAGTTTCCTCCACTCTCCGGGGTGTCTTGGTGCCGGCGTGCCGAGACGATAACTGGAGGAGCTGGAGGAAGCGGGCGGCGATTGCGAGGAGGCTTGGTGTTGGTTAGATAGTGTATGTATTGGTGGTAGTGGTAGTGAGTGAGTGGGTGAGTGCAAATATTGATTAGAAGAGTCCGGCGCACAGCACGGGCACTGTCTCTGCTTATGTAGCGTGTGTCAAAAATGGCGTCTGCTGCGAAGAAGAAACGGGCTCGACGGGCAGCAACGTGCGAGCATGCCCTACCAGGTGACGGATACCGGCGGCGATCGCGAGACGAGGCGAGAACGCGGGCGGACTTAGACTTGTCGACGTGTGGAGCGGCGATTCTCTCGGCGACACCAACGGCGTGGCGTGCATTGCTAGCTGAGGCACATCCCATCAATTCTCCAAACCTTCCCCAGAGAAAATATACTTGGGGAGTGGAGACGAGATTGCCGCAGAGTTGGTGATGAGATGCTTTTCTTTTTTTCCCCTCCTCAAGAGCGTTTGCTGTCTACCGAGATCTGCTGGCAGTTCAGAAGCGCTATTCGCCGGCCGTGCTCGCAGGCTTCTTCTAGAAGATTGTGGATGCGTGGGCAGAGTACTTTGTACCTGACATGGTGGAGAAAACGGTGAGATTGGCCTGCAGTAGCTTTTCTGCAGGCACCGCTTGCGCAATCCGCTTCGTCCGATCATCTTGGCTTGACGTTGGGTTATCTGGGTGGATGTATACCTTGTTCATTGCTCTCTCACTTACATGTACATGTGGTGACGAAAACCATGGCTTGAGTCAGGAGATAAGATGAAATGGAGTATGGTGACTAAGGTAGAGAGAAGACTGACGCTGCAGGAGACTTGAGAGTACTGACTGCCATGTAACATTGCGACTTGGCGTAAACATCTCTTCTCGCTCAAATGCGAATGCTCGGCGCAACCCTACAATCCAAGTCTACACTGTGGAATGCACGTGACGCTTCACTATACGTCAAGCACACAAGAGCTTAGTACGACAAGCGCCAGACAGAAGCTCAAGCGCTGAGACGATGCTTGTCATACCTGAGGTCTAAAGGACAACGCACTAGAGCTGTCAAAACAGCCGCCCAAGTAACATTGGTGTTCGTATGGAGGCACGAGATATGTCCAAGCGTCTGTCGTGCTCTTTGCCCAGGCGCTGCTTGAAGGACCTGGACTGTGGCCATCAAGACTTGTGGATACAGAAGGAGCATCGGACTTACACCAGGGGTGGGTCCTGGATATGCTCCTTCAATGTCGCTGAACATCTACAGTCTAGAGAAGTTGGGATGAGTATCACCTCTTCGAAGCATTAACAAAAGAACAACCCCTCAAGATCCTCACCAACCGTCGGAGGAGAGCCGAGCTCTCCGAAAAACCAAACGTCACCTACCTCAAACAAGACAACGCAGAACGCGTCCATCAACCCGGATCTCAGGACCGTCGAATCCAGCATTTCGTCCACCAGAGCAGAACAGACCGTGCACTCACTCACCTCACATTCACTCAACCCTTGCCGACCGTTGAAGAAAGTCTCACAAGCCCCACCACCACCATCAAGGTCCCGCATTCTCACCACCCCCCAGTATTGCAACCCTACAATGCGGGCAGGAATGGAATTGGCTGGGTTCCTGGACGGGCCGGCGTGGAGTGCATCATCTTTTGCGTCTGGGACTCTGGATATTGCCGCTTCGTACGAAGCGACAAGCGCGCTGGGTGGAGACAGTCTGAGTCTTGGTTTGTGCGACGTCTGGTGCACGAGATGATTATAGCCGTTTGGTGCTGGTCTTGTTCCGATTTGGCAAGACCCAAAGACAGCGGCACGGCTGCTCTGTGCAAGGGCCCGTCGTAGGCGATAACGAAAAGGCTGCAGCAAGCAGCATGCAAGTCATAGCCCGCAGAGCAGAGCCCGCAATGGGAGAAGCTGTGGTTGTGGTGGCGGTTGTATGTTTGCCTGGGGATCCGTGGCAGCTCGCAGAGACACGGCATCCTTCGAGCTAGCAGCCTGCATCGAGCGTACGCAGAAACGGAAAGCGCGCAAAGACGCAAGTATGATGTCTGCATCTGCCAAGCAGTGAGAGCGCTGCACTGCACTGCCGGGTGCCTGCATCGCTCCTTGGAGAAGATGGCGTGTTCTGGCATGCGGGTTGTTTGGGGACAAGGATGTGCGCTTGATGAAACGTCTGGCCGCGGCGCGTGGTGGCGTAGGCCTGCGCCGGCTACGGCATGGAGATCAGGAACGCGCAGAACGCTGTGCAGGTGCGGTACCATTGTTTTGCGGCGGGCTGCTTTACTGTGTGGTGTGCCTGATGCTGAACCTGCAACCTGAGGCGGGATCGGAGGAGTTCGTACGTAGTAGTAGATAGTGAATGGTGGCACTAGGTCAGCTGCTTGTGGCGGTTTCGTGCGAGTTGGTGTGGACGTCAGTGCTACAATAGCCGATACTGCGGTGCCATCAATACAATACCGTGAAAGCGAAAAGTCGGGAAGCGACACAATTTCGCAGGCTGTCGAGAAAGACTTTGATACCTGCAATCAAGACGAGGCACCAGTGCGACCAGCGCGGCGGCGGCGATCATACTGTCAAGCGGCATTCTGTGTTGGGTCGCGTCGAGTTGTTGCGTTGCGTCGCCAGCCCAAGAAGTCGCCGTGAACCGCCCTGTTCCCTGTCGACGCGGACGTCGTGTTACCCGTCCCTTAAGCTCCGACCACCCCAAACACCTGGTCTAGACAGAACAGCAGCCCTCGCGGGCGATCGCTTTCACCACCGTCATGGTCGCTCCAGGTCATTCTGACATTATCGATAAACCCATCTCGTGTGATGCGACCAAAAAGTCAATCGATCGCCGGATCGTTGCATCTGCGCCTATCCGCCAGCGAGTAGCCGACGGGCCGCATGGCAAATGCTTCCATGTCCGGATGCTTGCATCGAATGGCACAACTGTCAATCGTGGAGCGCCGCCGGATGGCTGCAGTCGCCCATGGGGCACCTTGATTCTTTCTATACCATCCATCTAAAGAGACTTTGCAAGGCAAGCCCAAACAGCGCAAGCCTGATCGAGCCTGAACAGGCCGGCAGGCGGCAAACCCTCGGACCCTTGGTAAAACGGCCTTGTGTAATCTTGCCACTGACTGACCTGCATACTGAGGCTTTAGCCTCTTCGTACTGACCCTTCGGGGAGTCGGCCGGGCAAGAAGACGCGACCCGTGACCAGCAGCAGCGAGACTCTGGGGATGTCCCTTCGAGGGAACATCCAATCGATTTGTGACCCCATCCCTCAACGATACACAGTCTGTGCGCCGCGCACAAGCAGATGCGCAGTATGGTTGAGGTAGCATTCCTAGACCGCTCCGAGGCGGGCGGGGGAAAGAGAGAATCAAAACAATCGAGCACCGTGGTCTGGACAGTGCGAGTTTCGAGCAGAATGGCATGGTGAGCTCGCATCGCAAACCATAAGTTGCCGTACTTTCCCATGCCGTCTTCACAGCCCGTGGCGAGGGTGTGCTTGCGAGTTGGTTTGGCGTGGGTGAGTTGATGGTTGCATTCCTCGCTGGAGGCGTTCCCTGGGGCTGACATCGCGATGGGTCGTAGACCTATTAGGCATACCTCCATCTTTCGTTGTTCCAGAGCAACGGGATCGTTGGAGCGAGCACTGGTGCTGTGGTTGCAAGGTGAGTGCGATGGCCTGCAGTTGCTGCACAAATACTTATTCCTCTGCAAGGTCCCTTTGCATCGTACACCACCATCTTGTTCTCTTTGCAGTTCGCCGTAGCTGCGCGCCATTTACCTCGACCTCACAACTACCCCTCCTCCGGCCCCTTGCTGGCCGATCACAATCCAGACTACCATTGGAAGATTAATCGTTTGCTAATACCACGACCTGTGGTGCCGGCCTGAGGTTGGTGTTGAGAAACTCGGGTACGTCTCGTGCCTGGCATATTCGCGTGGGCCTCGACTGACATGACATAGCCAGTGGCTGCCGAAAGCCCTGCACCCACCTATCCGGCCCTGACTTGCGGCCTACACATTGCGCTCTAGTTGAGCTAGGTTCGTCGATCGTCGAGATGTTCCACAACGGTTAGTTGAGCAATTCCTTCTATTCTGCAAGTGCTTGCTGGGCGATCGTAGCCTCAAGTTGATAAGCCACACGCCTTCCCCAGTGTTCCTCAACATGTCAAACTACGACTGTCTCGTACCTTGTTTCTCATATTAGCCATATACAGCTGCTGACTTACCCATCTACAGGAGGTAATTTGTCGTGTGAGTTGACTTCAAGCCATGTCACCTTCGATCAGTTGGACTGACTCTTGCTTAGTTTCTTGTAACGAAATGTCTGCATCATCAACACCGCACCGGCATCCGCGTGGCGTCACGGTGCCATATATTGACACGAGGGCACCAATGCCCAAATCGGCGGCTGCGTTACAGTGTGCTGGATGGTTAACGCCACCACAATCTGCACACGAAAGCCGTCGTCCGTCGCTGGTGTACCCGTCAGCAACTGATATGCCATATTCGGCAGCATCGACTGCGACGGTCTTCTCCATGCCATCGACACCATGTCGAGTTGTGTCTGATCAGACGCACACTCCGATGCAGACGTTCTCACAAGCACATCTCGGCCTTGATCTTCCCGCGGGCCACTCTCACCTCGCGCAGGACTGGATGAACTTGAACTTGGAAGGCCAGACGACGTGTGATCTTGGATCCGAAGCTGCTTGGTCAACTCAGCCAATCGTATCGACTGGACCCGAAGACTTCCACGGCCATCTGGTTTCTGAGCATGCAGAAGACATGTGGCAGACCCACAACAACCCAGACCACAGCTTCATGCAGCAGCCGACAGGACTGCAATCAACTTTGTTTCCTGTCACGCACGCCATGACCACGGGCCATCATGCCATACCGGAGATGTACGACAGCGAGAGCTCTGCCATGGACAATCATGTGGCAGACTTCTCATCCGAGTATCAGAACCAATACATGGCCGCAATGACGCCATACCAGTCTCCTGGGATTGTTGAACCAGCACTCGTCAACCCGCACAACGAGTATGCCGACCATCAATACTCAATGCTTGGAAGCCCAGGGTCAAGTCCTCAGGATTTATCAGCCAGCTTCAACTCCGAGTTCTCTTCTTCGTTTGAAGAAGTCCACACTCCCGGTGCAGACATTGACTGCTGCGAAGACATCGACGGCTTCCTCCATGTCAAGAGAGAAGCTGGAACCAGCCCAGTGTCGTCATTCGAGGCCAAGCCAAGCAGGACCAGATCCGGCGGGCGTAGGAGCTCGAAGCGATCTCGAAAGGTCCAGCCGTGCCAACAGGTGCAAAACATCAATGGCACTGGCATTGACTTGCACCTAGAAGGCGATGGTATCGGTTTCGAGGGAAACAGGTTCATCTACACCGACCACCCTCACAAGAAGAAGTCATACGTTTGCGTGCACATCGGCGAAGACGGTCGACAGTGCAACACAGCCTTTGCGCGAAGTGAGCATTTGAAGCGCCACCTGAGCAAACACAGCAAAGATCGCAAGTTCCCCTGCGTGCTTCCCAAGTGCGAGAAGAAGATCGGTCGTTCAGACAATGCGTGCGATCACTTCCGTACGCACCTCCAGTTGCCCGGCAGGAACAAGCGGAACCCGCACTTCCACTGGAGGTTCGTCGAGAGTCGAATTCGGGACGCGTACCAGGACAAGGTTGCGGCAAAGATCATCGTCAACCTCGAACGCTGGCTGGAGAAGGAGTGCTCCGTGAACAAGGCGCTCCGCGATGCTCACAGCGACGACCAGTGGCACTTGGAGGACAGCGATTTTGTGCTGAGGAAAGTGGCGAAACACGAAGTTTGAGGACGGCCATCTGTATGCATTTACGACTTTCGGATATACCATTGACGGCCGGATTTGTTTTGATTTTAGGGCGGTTGGATGATATGAACTGCGCTCATGACACGCACGATTTGTGCTGATCTTCTCACGATTTTTTTTCTCATGATTCTTCTGTTGGTATTAGCTAGGTCAAGTCCTTGTATAACTTGATTCAGGTATGCATGCATGGATGGGCAGAGGTGGCTTCGCGCTTAGGTAGCATGTAAATGTGAAAAGCTGGGTGGCACGCCATGATCAGCTGTGTTTGAGAAAGTGGGTGTGTTTGTCATCGCATAAGGAGTGATTTCTGCGTCAGAAGCATAGATACATATGCATATGAAAGTGTCGTGGTATATCGGAGGATGGAGGGTGTTTGAGAAGGTGAAGCCTTGGCGGACGGACCAAGTGCACGTGCAATATTGCCGCTTCCCGCTTGCCGCTGCCGCGCTAGTGCGATCTTGAAATGCGGTCCCTTCTTCCCTCGTTCCTTCAGAGCACTTGAGATTCTTGAAACGCCAACCCTGCACCGCCGCATCGCATCCTCACAAAAATCAACGCGCAGTGCACCGTGACATCTCCGCCTACCCGTACCGACAACCCGAAATCAGTGACCAGTGTTCGACATCACCCGTACCACCCCACTCCGCGCGCCTCGCAGCGTTCTCACGACCTCCCAGTTCACTCACTCAACCTTGCCCACGGGCGCAAATCACCAACACCCACCGCCTCACACGAGCGCAGTACCTTTAGACATCTGCACCCATCGCGCAGACACGCTCCAGTGAGCCCTCACGTTCTTGACATTAAAACACTCTCACCAACACCATGGCGGACCTCCAGAGCATCGAAGAGCTTCTCGACTCCGCAGAGCGTAAGCAGAAGAGCGAGAACCAGCAACCCACCCCGATTAAGAGCGAAGACGCCAAACTCGACCACAATGCCGACTTCGTCTCCCTCGACACCAAAGACCTTCCCATGCGCGACGCCAAGCGCAGTGGAGACAGGTATACGCCTGGCGGAAGCAGGCGCGACGATGCGCGCGATCGCATGTCCAAGGATTTGAGCGAAGACGGAAACAAGAGTGACCGAGCCAGTGCTAATGGAAGTGTCCGGAGCAGGCGTAGGAGTCGCAGCCCCACTCGCGACCGCCGCGACAGAAACTACCGCGCCCGCGATGAGCGCTCTGGCGGTGACTACTACCGTGGTGGACAGGACGACGACGACCGTTATTACCGCCCAGGAGGAGACCGTGGCGACAGGCGCGACGACAGGCGCGGCGACAGGCGTGACAGACGCGACGAGCGCCCCGACCGTCGCGATGATCGTCGCCGTGAGCCCCGCGAACGCCGTCGCACGCCTCCTGAGCCCACTGACGATGAGCGTGACAGACGTACAGTTTTCGTGCAGCAGCTCGCCGCGCGCTTGCGCACCTACCAGCTTGTCGACTTCTTCTCCCAGGTCGGCCCTGTTAAGGAGGCACAAATTGTCAAGGACCGTGTCAGTAACCGTTCCAAGGGCGTCGGCTACGTCGAATTTAAGAGCGAGGAGTCCGTCGAGAAGGCCCTGCAGCTTACCGGACAGAAGTTACTCGGCATCCCCATTATTGCTCAACTCACTGAAGCAGAGAAGAATCGCCAAGCCCGCAACACCGAGGGCGTTGCCACTTTGTCCAACGGCATTCCCTTCCACAGACTCTACGTAGGAAACATTCACTTCTCCATCACAGAGGACGATCTCCGCACCATCTTCGAGCCTTTCGGCAGCCTTGAGTTCTGCCAGTTGCAAAAGGAAGAGCAGGGTCGCAGCAAGGGATACGGCTTTGTCCAGTAAGTCACTTCTAACATTACATTTTTTTGACAAGGCTAACAATTTTGCTCTAGATTCACTGAGCCCTCCGAGGCCAAAGACGCTCTTGAGAAGATGAATGGCTTCGAGCTCGCAGGCCGTCCTATCCGTGTCGGTCTTGGCAACGATAAGTTCACGCCCGAGACTACTCAGTCTCTGCTTCAGAGATTCGGTTCACAGGGTCAGGGTCAAAACCAGCAGCAGCAGAGGCAGTCAGCTCAGGGCTCTCAGTTCTCTGGCATGGGAGGCCGCGGCGCCCATGCTGGCGGCACAGCAAACTTCGATCGCGCCGGTGGTAAGGACGCCGAGAGAACCGGCGGTGCTAGTGCTCTTGACGACACGGACGTTGCTGGTGTTAACTTCTCCAACTACTCACGCGAATCGCTCATGCGCAAGCTTGCCAGAACCGAAGACTCCGAGCCACAGGCCGCCCCGAAGGCCCAACAGAAGAAGGCACCTGTCGACGAGGCTGCTCCGAGCCGTTGCGTCCTGCTTAAGAACCTCTACACAGAGGCAGAGTAAGTCAAACTTACCATGTAATGCTGCAAGTACCAAAACTGACTTTACATTTTAGCACTCAAACACCCAATTGGGACAAGGAACTCGAAGAAGACGTCAAGGAGGAGTGCAACAGCAGCTATGGGCAAGTTGTGCACATCGGTGTTGCTCCCGGTTCCACTGATGGCGAGATCTACGTCAAATTTGACCGTGTCCAGGGCGGCGAAAACGCCATCAAGGGCCTCAACGGCCGCTTCTTCGGTGGCCAGCGCATCACTGCGCAATACCTCGTGGACGCTGTTTACAACATGAACTTCCCCCAGGCGGCGAATGTATAGGTATGTACTTTCAGTCTCGTCTCTGCACATGCGAGAGATGAACATTGAAAGCGGCATTGGGTACGGCAGTAGCAGCAATGGGCGTGGCGGCAGCAGCATCGGGCACTACGGCAGCCTACAGGGCTAGGTTAAGTCAGGCTCATCTCTGCACACGCTAGACGAACATTGAAAGCGACAATGGGCATCACGCCAGCTTACTGGGCTAGGTCAAGTCGTTCGAGAATTCGGTTGAGGCATCCCGGCATGGTGGCATGTCTCGGATGAGGAGTTGCAAGAAACAAAGCGACCAGCTTTGTCAAGCAGCTTGTTTGTGTTTCCAATGCTTGCTTTGTACTTTTTCCAGCGTTGCCATCGGACATACCACTATTGACTTGAACATTCTACCAGAAACCCAGCCAGCGTCTGAGGTACAGTATGGGCCAGTATGATTAGAACTCAGTTTAGCTTTGGGCATGAAAACAGTTTACAATCGCAGTGTCCTCTCCAATCTACCCGATACCTCTGATCTGTTGCGTAGCGCTTTGAGGATAATTCACACAATGGGATTCTCCTGTCGCTTTGTCTGTCTTGCAATTCCCTGCTCTTCACATTCACTATTAGGATTTGGGGACCCAATTATCGAGCTGCGAAGAACACGATGAATGCCTGTATCTAACAACCAGGTTTACCTTCACTGGCCCGATTTGTGAAAGAAAACGTTAACGCGCAGCCGACGCCTGCGTTCACCTTCACGGGTAACGACATTGTTGCCTGCAGCTCGATAAGATCAAAAGCACCGCCTCAACGCCCTCTTCTTCTGAATTTTGTCTCCCACCCATGACAGGCTTGACGAAACACACGTCGAGCGAGTCATCTTCGGCAACAATCGAGAATATCACAACCCTACACAACAGCAGAGCAATCATGCCTGCTCCCAACGCCTCGCAACACCCTGGCCCTCTGGTCTTGGTGCCCACCAACACCAGCACCAACACCAGAGAGACCTTCCCTGGTCTGATTCCCGGCCTCGCTGGTGGTCTTCCAGGCCAGGAGCCGAGCCACAGCAACACCAACGAGCGTCTCAACAGATTTGAGGCTCTTGTGGCTAACCAGGCTCAGGAGATCTATTCTCTCAGGTACAGCTACGGCACTGCCCTTGAGGAGTCAGCGGGCCTCCGCGCGTGTGTCGCTGCGTTGCAGGCCCGCCTTGCTGGAAACCTCCCTGCGATCAGACAGTCTCCCGTGAGTATCAAGTACAATTACTCGGCGACGGACTCGGCGGTAGGCCACCCCAAGTGGGAGACTCCCGTCCGTGAGCAGAAGCGCTCGAGGTTCGCGACGTTCTTTGAGCAGATGGCTGCGGCACCCATCAATGGCTCATCAACTCGCACGACCGACGAGGAAGTGAAGGCCACCCCCGTCCCTCAAGTCAAACAATCTCGTTACGCAGCTCTGTTTGAGAAGATGGCTGCGGAATCCGCCACCCTTCAGGACTCTCACAGCCAGGAGGTGGAGGCGCTTCCTGTCCTCACAAGAATGTCATTCGCAGAGTTGAAGGCTCGTTGCAATCAGATCACTGTCCTCCCGCCCGACACCCCGATTCGTCAGAATCGGATGGATGTCGACGACGACCCTTACCCGTGGATGGACAAACGCTTCGGACGACCGAAGAACTTCGGCTTCGCGGCCTCGATCCCGACTACTCGTGTCGCCCCACAGTCAAAGGAGCAGAAGGTCCACGACTGGCTCTTCGCGCCACATGTTCAGGAGACGGAGGAGGTCGCCGACCCTTTCCCGTGGGGACGTCGTTGTCTAGGAAAGCCGGATGTCGACTTCGCAGCGTTGAACTCGACGACCGACCCATACGGTAAGGAGATGCAGGCCTGCGGCAAGCTTCACGCTCCCAGACCTATCCATCCTAAGGCCCCTCTGCTCAACAGAACTGACTTCTGAAACAGCACGTGGAAGCTGAACTCTGTCAGATCTATGGTTAACTGGCACTGGACTGACACATCCGCTTAGCCGATACGTTGGCTTCGTTCAGCATGTGACGAGTTACTACGGCATACTCATCGTGTCTCTGGAGTTCCTTATTTTTTGGGGGGACCTCTTTGTTTCTTTTTTGATACAAGTCCGGAAAGTTTACCATGGGGTGAGCGACTGGGCTATTACTGGCCGTGTTGAATCGAGTGAGCACATTTGCCCTCACTGAAGTTTTTTCAGGTCATCAAATCTTCCATCAGGAAGTAGAATGCATGGATAGATACTTGAGAAGGGATCCCAACAACTGCGACAGAGTCCTGTGTGACAAGATGCACAACTTTAATATGATTGGAAAGCACATGAAGAACGAAAGATGAGTAGGAACAGAACTTTAGATTTGAGCAAATTGAAGAATCATAAAACACCAAACCACACCTCCAATTTTTCCTGATAAAAAGTGAAACAATATCATAACCATCTACCTCTTGAACTTGCCAGCAATGCACTGAGTAACAAGCGGAACATCAGTCCAGCTGTTGCCGTTCTGAGTAGGTACCTCAGTCAGCTCGTAGCTGCTGCTGAACATGCCCGCGCTCCAGCCAGTCCAGCCAAGGTAAACGTCCGAGTAGTTGTTAAGCACGTCCAGCTGCTCGCAGACGGCCTTCAGGCAGCTCGAGTCGGTAGCTCCGCCACCGGTCTCGGTCAAGATAGCCTGGCGGTTGTTCTGACGCAGCCAGTTGCCGAGGCTGGTGAACGCATCGGCGTTGTTGGTGGTGCAGGTGGTGTGGGTGCCGCTGTTGTCGGAGTCGAGGTATTTGTGCACGTCGAAGATCAGGTTTGTTGTGCTGCCGTCGAGGTTGGTGACTTTGATCAAAGCTCCGCCGGAGCCGTTCGAGATGAAGGCACCTGCCGAGGTAAAGTCGGTACCGGGAAGGAGAATCTTGTTGCCAGTGGCGCCGGCCTGACGGATGGCGGTGACAGCGGCTTGGACGGTGGTGGCCCATGTGTTGATGTTGAGGTCGTGCTGTGGTGTGTGTTAGCATGTTTAGTTCTGTTCCAAGCATCCGTGTCAACTTACCGGCTCGTTCATCAGACCAAAGGCGATCTTGTTGTTGCCCTTGTACTTCGCCGCAATCTGCGACCAAAGACTGGCGAACTGGGCGTTGGTAGGGCCTCCCTGGCCTACGATGGCACCGTTCCAACGAGCATAGTTGTGGATGTCAACAATGCAAAGCGCGGCACCGGCGTTCAAGCAACCTTGGATCTGTCTATCGTAGGTTTGCCAGTTGTTGGAATCGAGTGTACCACCAAGGTTGTTGTTGAGAAGGAACTGCCAGCCGACTGTTGAGCGACGGACCCTTGGTCAGCAAAGTTCCAGCAATTGAACAGATTCATTTGAGGCTTACCAGGGATTCTGAAGGTGTTGAGGCCATCGTCGCTGACGAAGTGCTTGATCTGGTTAATGCCAGTCTGGCCGGGGTCTACAACGCCCGTGGTTTTGCATGTGCCGTCGATGGTGCAGCCAAAGTCGAGGCCTGCGATCTATTCCGGAATAATGGTCAGCTTTGTTCGAGAAGATAACGACGAACATTGAACTCATAAACGCACGTTGACACCCGCGTTCGAAACGCGTCCAGAGCCAGAGCCGCCTCCAGAAGTCGGCGTAGAGCCTCCAGTACGAGATGTGGTGGTCGTGGCCCGAGTCGTTGTTGCGGTACCGGGCAAGCATTGAGAGTAATAGTCGCTCTGGCGTTGACAGGTGAATCCGGACACACAGCTCGTCGAGCCGGACCAACCGATTCCACCACATTGGCCGTAAGCTGAGCTCTGGGCGTAAGCAGTTCCAGCTGCTGTCGCCGCGGCGAGAGTGATGAGGGTAGACTTCATCTTGTGCGTACAGAGTGATATCGGGAACGATCTGTAGTAAGGGAAAGCTTGTTGAACTTGGGAATGGAACGTCGAATATTGCGTAATGGGCAGATACTTATATGTATTTCCCTCCGCGCATCTAGATTTGGATATACATATGATCAGATCATACAACAATGCGTGTAGATCGGTAGGCTTGTCACTTTGACTAAGCTAATACGCGAAGTTTGAAGTTGATGGATTAGTGCCACCGGGATGAGCTTGAAAGGGTAGCCGGGGTGTCATCGTCCGTACTTTCGTGGCACGGTATGACCGGAGACGGGTATAAATGTTTTTAATCAGGCGACGGATCCTCGGGGCCAACCATGATGCCGTCCTACTGCTAAGTCTAGTGAGAGTGCTGTCGACGCCTGGGGAGCACCCTGGTAGATAGCGTATTGAAATTGCAAGACCGCACTTGGTCATATGACACGTTGATGGACAAAGAATCTTGAGGCTGGAGAGGCGGGTTCAACGCACCAAGGGCACACAGCGATTGTCATCCAGTGTGTGGAGATTCGAGGATGTCGTATATGCCACAATGTTGCGCCCCACGTTTCTGGTGTAAAGACATGGAAGCAGTAGCACAGAAGGATGCAAGCCTGCCCACATCCACGTGTCTCGTTGGGTCTGCTAGCGCATGGCAGGGTGTGGTATGCAGCCTCAAATGAAAGAACCCGGCTACTTAGATGTGGAGGAAGCGGCTAAAAGTAAGCATCTTTGACGTGGAGATCTGCCCTATCTGTCTTGCTGTATCTGGATGGTATTTGCTATAGGGCAACGGCAAAGTGTTCCAATGCGTCTTGTTTCTTGTCCGGTATCGCAAAGATGGAGTTGCACGGGGAAGTGAGGTTATGGCGGGTAAAGCGGTGTTGGTGAAGGGCGTGGGCAGGAACATGCCGAGGGAGCACAGCCTCATCAGCCCATGGGTCATCAAGTGGGGTCTCGCTTGGAGGACAACGACGACCTCGCACAAGAGCCGCCATTCGCCCTCCTCCTATATCATCACCTCTAAATCATCATTATATTGCACTTCGACATCACGTGGGCTATCCTCCCGCCGCCACAATGCCCCAAACGCTCAAGCTTGCTGTATCTCAATCTCATACCTTGTCCACACTTGCGGCTACCCTCGAGTCACTCAAGGCAACGACGCAAGAAGCCGCCCGTGAAGGCGTGGATCTGGTTCTCTTTCCGGAGGCCTATTTGGGTGGCTACCCCCGTACCTGCAATTTTGGTGCCGCTGTAGGTGCTCGTTCAGATGATGGGAAAGAGCAATTCCTCCAGTATTTCAAATCGGCCGTCGATCTAGGCGATACGCCCCGTGGTGCCGGCGATGAGTGGATCGACCGAGAACTCGAGGTCGGAAAGGGCAAGGAGTATCGCGGCGATGGTACGAGAGAGTACCTCGAGCGGGTTGCCAGAGAGACTGGTGTATTCATCGTCACTGGTCTAACCGAAAGGAGTGGAGGCAGCCTCTACTGTTCGGTCGTCTACGTGTGTCCTCGACTGGGATGCATTGGAAAACGGAGGAAAGTCATGCCTACAGGATCAGAAAGGCTTGTCTGGGCTCAAGGCTCACCGTCCACCCTCCGTGCCGTCACGACGACAATCAAGGGTGTCAAGCTGACAATGGCGGCGGCGATCTGCTGGGAAAACTACATGCCCCTGCTTCGATACTCTCTCTACAGCCAAAACGTCAACTTGTATCTCGCGCCTACTGCAGATGCGCGAGATGCTTGGTTGTCACTCATGCGCACAGTGGGCTGCGAAGGCAGAGCATTTGTGTTGAGTGCCAATATGTGCGTGAAGAGGAAGCATTTACCAGACTGGATTACAGGAAAGAAGAGCTCAACGACTGACATCGACAATGCCCCGAAGCCTGGATCCACAGCACCTAGGTCACATGCTCGTAGGAGAAGCACACTCACAGTCACGGCGGAAAAGCATGAATTGGTCCTTCCTGCTGCTGATGAGCACGCTACCAACGGGAACGCCTCTCTTGCAGACTCTCTTTCTCAGATCGCAATCGCAGACGGGCCAAGCTCGTCTGCAGATGAGGAGTATGTGTGCCGCGGCGGCTCCTGCATCGTCGGACCCCAAGGCGATGTGCTCAAGGGACCGCTTTGGGAAGTCGAAGATGGCGGTTTGCTGATCGTCGACGCCGACTTCGAGGACTGCGAGCGAGGCAGACTTGACCTCGACGTTGCTGGCAGCTACTCTAGGAACGACGCCTTTCGCCTGGAAGTCGATGGTCTCGATTTGGATCCGCCACAGTAATTTCTCGGAAAAATTTGTACGAAAGACTGGTAATTCAAAATTCATCGCTATTGATCGTATGCATATTGCTACATGTTCTCGAATCATTCACACCGAAAGCCACACTATTTTTACAAGTTTTCAAGTCCGTACAAACCAAGAGTCGCTGTTCCTGTCAGTCCTGTGACACACAGCGCCAAGATCTGCTCCCATGGCAGCCACCGGTCATGCACACCTTGTTCAACAATTACACTTGAAGAATCGATGTGTCCTCATATCATCCACGCACCCTTTGCCGCAACTCGCGAAGTCTGGCTCACCTGAGCCTCATGTCACCAGCGTTGTGTTGATGTTGGGACGACACTGACGGGTCGAAAGCACAACCAGGGCAGAGATCGAAGTCCTCGCAGTACCTACACTCCAGCCTTCTGCCAGTAATTTCCTGACCGCAGCCATCACAAACGTGAGGCTTGGTCCCGCCTCTGTTGTGTTGCTTTGTAGAAAACAACTCGCTCCTACGCTTCCTCTCGGCCTTGAGCTCGTCGGGACTCCATTGCTGTTTAGCCGCAAGGGCCTTGTTGTCGCAGTCAGAGCAGGTGAAGCCCCCGTTCTTGCGGTAGAACTTGGCATCGTACGGCATAGCCTTTTCGCGACGGTCATCCATGTAGAGAGCCGAGCCCTGGCGTCCTTTGTCCACACAGACCGGGTGGTAGACCTTCTCACAGGTGTCACAGTGCACCAAAGTCCTGGTGTTTTCGGCAACCGATTGACAAACACACTCCCTGTCATGGTCCGGGACCCGTGCGTCGTAGCGATCCTTCTCACTCCTCTTCGCCGGCTTGTCACGGGCAACCTTTGGGAGACCGTTCAAGTTCTCCACCATGATCACTTGGGCCCCCCTCGTCCTGACGGCAATGCTGAGTCGTTGCTCCTCGACGCTGAGCAAGCTCGCCTGTCCAAAGACCGGCGTTTGGCGACGCCTGGGGCGGGCCACGGCTTTGACGATCCCACGTGGCTTCCTAGGGATGAAGGGGCTGACTGGGGCCCTCTGCCTGCGGATGACGCATGTTCTCAGCTTCAAGTCGTCAAAGCTCGAAGATAGGTCAATATTGCCAACAGCTGCGCTGTCGTCGACCGGTGTCTCGTCGCCAGGATCGTTGGGGCGTCTCCTCTTTGCGAAGTGGGGATCCTCGTCGGACTTTGGCTGTTGGGTGAAGTATTCGTCCTCATCTTCTTCGACGGTGGCGTGGTTTGAGGGTGTTGGGCGGTTGGTGTCGCGCGGCAGAGATCCATCCCGCTTCCTCTTGCCCTGCAGCGGACGGTAGGGTATGTTGGAGAAGAAATTAGGTAGAGCCATGATGGTATGGTGATGTTTGTTTGTTTGTTGATGTTTGGTTGTTATGGGTGTTGTTGTTGTTGTTATTGCTGGCGTTCAGGATCCGGTAACTCAAGTCGGATATGAGAGTGGGTTGGTGAGTTGAGGAACGAAAAGGATCTGAGTATGGGTACCGTCAGGTGGCTTATGAGAAGACGAGGAGTCTGATTAGTGAAGATGAAGTGTACAGTTGGAGGTATCGTGCTACTATAGTGGCATTCACTCCCGGTCCTTCCATTTTCGCGATTGGCTACATCCAAAAGTGAACTCGAGCAGTTACTATCACAAAGGCAAACAGATTCCTGAAAGTCACTTTCGTGTGCCTTGAGAGCTGGCATATACTACAGATACTGATCTGATTGGCCAAGGACCATACAGCATCGATTCACTCAATCGCATCTCATTGGCTGAGCCTCTAATGTTGCAACTCACCTCTCGGTATGGGTAAGCTGATTGGTTGAAGACAAAGAATGATCTAATGGAACGATAATAGCATTGTCAGTGAATGTTGGAGGCAACAACCATGCCCGGGAGCACCTCCTGTGGACTCGACGTAAAACTCCCAGACTTCCATTGCTGGGGGCGAAATGTTCTGTGTATCCGTATGGAATATAGTTGTCGTGTGGATTCACAGCAACAATCGCTCATGCAGATTCTTTGTTCTGGGTGGTAGTCGCTGAAACAATGCGTTCTTTTAGCCCCAAAATTGAAGCGAATCGATATCAAGGGCAATGATAGACTGACAAAGCGACAAAGAATCGCTGACCGAGAATCTAGGTTAGACAGTGTACGACAACACATTCAAACACTTACCTACACACATCCAACAGCCAGGAAACCATAAACATCACATTAATTCACATACATCAACAATGACCGCCGCAAGATCCAATCTTCCAGTTCCGGAGTCGCGTTTGCCGACTCGGGCAACATCGCCAGCGCCTCAACATCCGGTTCGTCCTGTGAACCAAGCACCAGGTAAGTCCTCGTTACCGTCTCAACAGCGAGAAATCCCTAGAATCAAGGGCTCGAGTCTACAAGACCCAAGGACTAGGATACGCCGACCAGTGCCAGTGTTGCCCAAATCGTCAAAGCCCGACGGAGTTCGTTCCGAGATGATGACTTCATCACCGGTTCCTTCTAGTTCAATCCAAGAAACCAGTGGCAAGAAAGACGATCTGTCGAACAAACCATCTGGTGAGTACTCACGATACAATGGGCCACAGCTGGTAGAACCTTGCGTTGGCAATGCACTGTTCCACGTGCTCCAGCCCTGCGGCCACCGAGTCATGACTAGAGACGTACAGCTCTGCGGACAGAACTGTCGAGGTAGTGATTCGCCTTTTGCGAACAAGAAGACAAAAGCCAAGTTTGCTTGCGCAGTCTGTATCTCCAAATATGTGCATGAGCACTACACAGCCAAGAAAGACTTGTACATTCCCAGTCTTGACGTTCTCGAGAGGGCGTTGGGAGGCTTCAGGTCTGGTTGGAAGGAGAAGCGCATAGCACGCATGGAGCGTGTCTGGAAGAACGATGCTCTTGAAGAGCAAAGAGCTTTGGAAAAGCTGGGCAGGCGCTGTGAGGCTGTATCCACGGATCCAGATGAAGAGAAGCTAGTCGAAGGCGACGAAGGAGCTCCACCAGAGGTTGAGTCGTCTGCAGAGAACACAGACTTGAGTGCCAGAACTGTAGAGACGCTATCTCGTGTCGAGACCAAAATGGAGCGACTACAGATTCCTGTGGCTAAGCGGCCAAAGAGCAAGAGTCAACTGCCCGTGCCGTTGTCTGCAACGATTGACAAGAAAGCTCCGGAAAGTCAAAGAGCAAGCAAGAGGAAGACTAGAATTCCTGTGGGCCCAAGACTTCCTTATAAATAGTACATATTATCGATTTTGTTCAGAAGTCTGCGCATGTGTCCTTATAGATCCCTGATGTCGCCGATCGGCATTGTCAGGAACTGTAACCGGGGGGTGATCGTAGTGCTTCAAACACGACTAGTATAATATAAGAAAGCTTGCACTACTATCGTTGAGTACATATTGATATGATCATGCCAATCTTTATCATGCCATGCGTAGACTTCTGAGCCTCTGATGTACTCTGATAAAACATCGATTTCAATATGCGCCGGAGTGATGACGCGCATATGAGACGCATCCCTCGAAAGATCGCGAATCTGACAGCTCAAAAGCACTTCAACAGGTACAACCTACGTCAGACAGTCTGTCTTAAGATTTACAATGGGTTCTTTCGAGAAGATTAGGTGGGGTTGTTGAGCGTGATCGATCCTCTTCTGTTGTCACCATGACGCTCTATGAGGTCGAACGTTCGCAGAGCTCGAAAGCTCGAATTCTTAAAGAGGGACACGCGACATCCCACCTTCTACAACACTAAATCATTATCATCACATTATTCTCGTCTCCCTTAAGACCTTGCACCAACAAAACTTTACGAAACTTCAAATTCAACCACAAACAACAATGTCTTCCACCAACAACAACATCGAGGCTGTCGCCAACCAGATGCCCACTGGCGGCTCTGGCGAGTTCAACCCCAAGCCTGCTGGCGCTTCCCGCGAGAACCACGATGGCGTAAGTAATTTTGAATGCCTTGAAACGGTAGCATTCGCTAACACATTTCACAGCACAAGCCCGGTGTCCTTGTTGGCAACGACGCCGCTCCCGAGTTCAGCGCACAGGTCCTCCCCGCTGGCTCCGCCCCGACCAACGCATCCTTCACAAGCAACACCCAGGAGACTCCCGCCCAGGCCTCTAACAACAAGACCGCCGCCTCTGAGACTCTCGGTGGCTCTACCTCCTCTGAGGTTCACGCCGGCCTCGGCAAGCCCATCGATGGCATGACTTCCAACGAGCTTCACCACGACGGCGGCAAGAAGTCCGCTGGTCAGGGCGGTCCTGAGGGTGTTGGCGGCAGCGCCAAGCAGTCCACCATCGACCCTCACGCACCTGAGTTCGCCAACCAGCGTGCCCTCGACAAGGACGAGGCCACTGTCGGCCGTGGTGGTGTCCCCAACGCCGAGGACAGGCTCAACGAGACTGCCGAGCGTGTTGCCCAGGAGAACAAGCTTCCCAGGAACTAGATTCCTTGACGATGGAGATGAAGAGTTAGACTCGCGATACGCGATATGAGTTACGCTTTTGCAGACATGTTTCCTTTTCCACGCATTGGGTTGGAGTAATAAATTACTTACCATTGTAATTATATATCAGTATGAACAGAGCCCGTAAAGGTGCTATTCACGACCCGAAGACTGAGATGAATTATTCGTCGTCGAATCCACCCCATTCTTCTTCACTGTCGTCGTTGCTTTCGTCTTCTGCACCGTTCATTTCCACGTCGGGTTTGGATTCCGAGGCAGGTTTCTGGTTCACACGGCGTTTAGTACGAATGGCTGACTCGTCGCGTACGAAGCCAGCAACGAAGAATCCCATTGTTCCGTCTTCGGTGCTCTTGTCACACCTGATACAAGCTTCGGCCACTTCTGCGTTGTCCAGCTCGTCGGAAGATTCGCCAGATGACTTGACCGCTGCCTCTACAGCACTAATATCTCCACGTCGGTGCCATCTCTTCAGGCCATCGACCTGCTCGTCGCGCTTCATCACGCGCCAGCCAGCAACTCGTGCGGCATCTGACAGAAGAGCACGCACAACGACGCCCTCGTTTTCTTCGCCGTGTATGGAACATGTCGAGTATGTGATACGCCTAGCGGATCCGAATGCCATGGCGTGCTCTATGATACGCAATTGGAAGTCGGATAGTGCAATGAGACGAGTGGCCAGTTCCAGAGCGTCTTTAGGAGCACTGTCGGGCTCTTCTTCTTGAATATCCTCCGCATCTTCAGGTTCTGGTGCTGGTGCTGGTTCTGATTTCTCTTTGGTGTCCTTGTCGTTGCGCTTTCGCTTTTTGCTGTTTTTGCTGGGTCTGCTTGGAGGTTCCACGTAATCGGCGTTGGGCAGGTGCACAACGATACCTCCCTCGTCACGTCCGACAATGCCACTTCCAGAACAACTTGGATCCAGTACCATGCCAGTGACATTGCTGTAGTCTTTGGAGTTGGGTCCAAGTTTCAGGAAGTTTTGTTCGGCTTTGACCTTGATGATTCCCTCCGGATCGGCGAGCTTGGTCATCTTCAGTAATGTTTTCGAGCGGAAGGCATCCTTCTCGCAGGCAATAACTCGGGCACCTTCGCTCTTCTGGGATCGCAGGATAGCAGCGAGGTGTGTCGTCTTGTTGCCAGGTGCTGCAGTGGCGTCGATGATGTCGCCATCTTCACCCCCAGGGTTCAACAGATAAGCCGGGAAACATGAAGCTTTATCTTGGAAGATGAGCTTGCCCTCGCGATATGGTTTGCTGGAGGTCAAGTTGATCGAAGGAGACACAGCCACCAAATTCGGGATATGCTCGTCCACGTAGATGGCTTTCGAAGATCTTGTCGATACACCCTTGACAGATTTGACGTGAAGGAGGTCAGCGAATGTAGATTCAAGCTGCTCTTCGAGAGTGGTCCTGAGAGTGTTGATTCTGATCCATCTGGGATGCGCATATTTCTCTTCGCCATCTTCGTCGTTCACAGGTGCTTCGTTAACATGCACTCGTAGAGCGTCAACGGTGGCAAAGCCTTTGCGAACCCTCAACTTTGTGAACTCGGCAGATAGCCTGTTCTTGTGTCTCAAGACCGCGGCGCTCAATCCGTGTTTCGCAGGAAGCGCAATGCCCTTCTTCGACAGCAAGAGATCATGCGTCAAGACCAGGGCAAGCATTGGCGACAGCTTTGACTATAGAATGTCAGTCGGAGTCTTGACAACATCAACACACGGCGTTGTACGCTCGAGAACACATACCTGCTTCTCGATCTTCAGCAATCCGCTCTTCTCCACCACCTCCGAAAGAATGCTACTCCATTTCGCCGCCTCACTGGTCAACGCGAACAGAACTTTGCCATCGGTCTTCCACGTCTTCTTGCCAAAGATCTCAGCCTTGAGTGATGTCTTGCCCTTGTTTACCGTGTCGAGCACGGCAGCAGCCTCGTGGTAGAGCGACATTGTGAGTTCAATGTAGTGGTTCTAGAACTGGCCTTACGGAAAGTTCGAGTTCGCAGTAGCAGTTTTCGGATCGGAGCACAGAGATTAATTATGTGAGGGTTAGGGTTGGGGCACATGATTCTATTAAAATTGATTCAATCACCGACATGGAGGTCGCAATCAAGCTCTCTACTTTTTTTTTTGAATACTGAGCCTCGTGAGATCACTCAGATGGCCTTATTTTGCAATTTAGTCGGCTTGGTGCTAGATGGAACGCACGAAGTAAGAATATCGAAAGATGCCCCAATAAATACACCTCACAGTATGCATGTCGAGATTGAATGTTCTGAGGCGCTTACAAACTTGGGAGAACATTCAAAAGGGAAGTCAAATGATGTCAGACACAGCTCTCATTGTTTCCTTTCGTGGAGAGGTCAAGTATGAATCAATGAGGGTTGGCGTAGTAATGCCATACAATGCGATACATACAGTGTACACTACTTTCCACCACCAAATACCGCATCCCGCATGCCAGCAAGAACCTCAGCAAATCTGTCCTTAAGTTGCTCGTCTCCAGCACCGAATCGGACCCTCTCCACAGGTCCTGCTCTGCGCACATTGCTAGCCCTCATGATCTCGTTGACGAACCATCGCGCCTCGCGATCAGAGTATAGCGTCCAGGCCTCACCGCTGGCACCGGCACGTGCCGTTCTACCAACGCGATGGACGTAAGCAGTCAGAGCGCGGGGTACATCGTACTGCAAAACGTGTGTGATGCGTCTGCCGGACAAGGTGTCGAGACCACGGCCAGCACGGTCGGTCGAGATCGTGATGACAGGATCGGTGGGCTTTGTTGGGCGGTGAGTTGTGTTATTGGTTGTTTTGGTGAGTGTTGTGATGTACGCTGCCCAGTCTGGTCGCAGGCCTTGTAGCAGGTGGGAAAGACGGTTAGCAGATTCTGTGCTCGACGCGAAGATGAGGACAGTGGGAGCTGAAGAATCGCTGCTGCTCGCTTCATCATCGCTGTCGGAAGACGAACTGTCATCGTCTGATTCCGAGTCACTGCTGTCGTCCGAGGATGAAGAGTCAGAATCGTCGGAAGAATCGCTGTCGGAGTCACTGTCTGAACTGCTGTCGGAACTGCTGTCGCTCGAGTCAGAAGCCGTGTCCTTCGATTTCGATTGTGTCTGCTTCTTTGTTGTTGGTTTTTGGGCCGCCAGCACTCTTGAACGCAGCAGTTCAAGGAGCTGCAGCGGCTTCTCGCTTGCGTCTCCGACAGGAACACAGTATTCCTTGAGCGTCGGAGGAATCTCGAACGCGCCAGTCTCTGCATCTTTCATCTCGACCTCGTCTGTCGCATCCGCACCTGCAGATGCACCCACGTTGTCCGGCTCTGATCCCTGGACAACGACCAGCTGTGGTCTGCGCAATTTGAGCGCTGTGAGTTTTGAGATGTCCCTGGTCATTGTTGCACTCAGTACGATCTTCCTCACTCGTCTCTCAAATCGATCATCCCATAAACCATTCGATCGCATGTATTTTTCCCTAGCGTCCTGCTCGCCCTCTGAACGGGGACTCGACAAGTCCTCATCCAGTCTTTGCAAAAAGCCATCGTACTGCTGATCCAAAAGCTTGTCCGCCTCGTCCAAGACTAGCCAGCTTACAGACGAAATAGTGAAGCCAAGAGTGGATCCCAAGTGTTCCAGAAGCCTACCAGGTGTGCAAACAAGCAAATCAACTGCCGAAGCGTAGGTGGGAACGTGGTCGACAAGGCCATGTAGGGTGTCCTGGAGTTCCTGTTCCTGGCGGTCTGTCCATTCCTCCAATTCCTCCGCGAACTCATCAAAGTCCTCGCTATCGATTGGTGGCGGGTTCTCCCTGCGGTGTGCCTTCTTAATCAACTCTGCGTACGCGACTGGATCGTATTTGCGGCCTGTGCTAACCAGCCTTTGTTGCTCATCCTTGAATCTGCCAACACCACTGGAGATACCAACTTTCAGGCTGCTTCCTTTGGCGAGACTTTCGGCCACTGCAGCAACTTGCATTACGAGCTCCCTTGTTGGGACGACGACTAAGCCGCGCAATCTCTCGTGTGAACCAGAGGTCTTCTTGAGGGCCTCGATCATAGGCAACAAGTATGCAATCGTCTTACCACTGCCAGTTGCAGCGCTTACTGCAACATCGGGAAGAACACTTTCAGTGCCGGGCAGGAACTGTGAGCCCTTTGTGCCAGGTTGGAGAAGCAGAGGAATAAGCGCTTGTTGTACTGGAAGTGCCTCACGGAAAGACAAATCCGAAAGGTGTTTGACAGTCGCCTCCGGTAGACCCAAATCCGCGAATGAAGCTTTCGCATCGCTGGAGATTGCTGTTGGTTCGGTCAACCATGAAGGAAGCGCCGAGAATGTGGGCTTGAACACCTTGGGTTCATTGACAGGCTGTGGGAGAGGTGCTAGGTCCATTACCTCGACCACGGGCTCAGTTTCCGGCTGCTTCTCGCTGGGCTTTTGCGCCTCTTGCTTCTCAGCCAATTGCCTCGCCTTCTGGAATTTGTCCATAACAGAAGAATAATTTTTGAGATGTCCGTCTTCGCCTTCTGCAGCAGCTCTCTTACTTCCGTCCTCTTTCGGCTTCAGAACCTCCTCCAACTTGTGCCTACGCTTTTTCGGCTCGCTAGCTTTTGGCACCCCGTTGGTCGCATCGATCATTATTTCATCCTGGTCCACATCTGCAATAGGTCCAGTAAATTCGGGTATAGGCGCTTCCGGGATGTCTGACAAGATGTCATTCTTTGTAGATTGCGTTTGCTTCGCGGCGCTTTTAACAGCATTGTCGTCAACCAGATCCTGCTTGCTGGCGGCTGCATTCGCATCGAAATGCGCCGGGGTTTGTGTAATTGGATCACCATTCACTACTGGCACGGCAGTATTCTCTCCAGATTCTCCAGCTCTTTTCGCTTCTGCACGCGCTTTCCGAGCTTCTTTTTCCAGCTTGTGTCGCTTCTGCTTGTTCTTGATGTGCGCAAACTCGCTCCGAGGCTTAGCGTCCCCATTCGAAGGACCACCCGATATCTCGACAGGCGCTTCCAGGATTTGCGCAGGCGCTTCCACCACCGGTTCAGGCACAGCTGGCTTAGCTTCGAACACTACATCTTTCTCGCGCAACTTTTTTGCTTTGCGCTCGGCTTTCTCCTCTCCGCTGCGTTTGCGCTTTTTCTCTCCGTCTGGCGAGGCCGGTGCCGTTGTTTCGACTGTGAAAGGTGCTGCCACCGGAGCAGAAGGCTTTGGTGGCACGTAGCGGTTGTAAAGTGGCGCCATGGCCGTGTGTTGTATGTTTCGCAATCGCGAAGTGAACGATTGGACGATTTTCTCAAATCTCAAAAGAGCAACTTCTGGCATGTGAAGCTCGCCGAAGACTCGGGGAAGCCACTGCCAAGAGGGACAGGCGTTCGACGGCGACTGGGGGACCAGGGAGACAACTAGCAGCATGAATTACAACTTCGATCAGACTATACACTCACGCTGAACACTACACCTTGATATTTGATTTATCACACGAGTTCATGGCGTAGCTGGTTGTACATGAAGCATGCGCTGAACTGTCACCGGATGAGCGCCTGCGAGGCGCGATCAACACCACCAAGATGCCTTACAACATCGCGTATGTTGCGAAGAATTATGTCCACTCAACGATAGACGCAGACGCTAACATATGCAGTATGATATCCGATTTCTTTTATCCACAACCAGGAGGCGTCGAAAGCCATATCTACCAGCTGTCATCCGTATGTGAATTATCGACCGTGCCACTTCGTCAATGCAGCTGGTGTATCATATACGCGGACAAGGCTGACAACATCAGAAACTGATTGACCGCGGCCACCGTGTGATCATTATCACCCATGCGTACGATTCACCAACGCGTACAGGTGTAAGGTACCTTACGAATCGCATAAAGGTCTACCATCTGCCGCACTGGGTCGTCTATCGAAGCACGACTTTTCCGACTGTATTCAGCTCATTCCCCATCCTGAGACAGATCTTTATCCGTGAGCAGATACAGATCGTACATGGCCATGCATCGCTCAGTAATCTTTGCCATGAGGGGATCTTGCATGCACGTACCATGGGCCTACGAACCGTTTTCACGGACCACTCGCTTTTCGGTTTCAGTGATGCTGCTAGTATCATGGCAAACAAGCTGCTCAAGTTTTCCTTGAGTGATGTTGATCATGTCGTCTGTGTTTCACATACTTGGTATGTCACGATATCAGCGATTGGCGATAAGCATGTAGCTAACGTCGCGCAGCAAAGAAAACACCACATTACGAGCAAGTTTAAATCCACTGAGCGTCTCAGTCATACCTAACGCCGTCGTGGCAAGCAATTTCCGCCCTCTGCAGCCTCACGAAGTCAAATCGCCACAATTGCAAGGCGACAAAGGCCTTCTATTACCGCCGCCTCCGGATCCGAGTCAGACTCTTGGCCCGGGCGATCCAATCACGATAATTGTGATCAATCGGCTTTTCTACAACAAAGGAACCGATCTTCTGATTAGTGCGTTACCACTTTTGCTGAGACGCCATGAGAATTTACGATTCATCATCGCCGGAAGTGGACCGAAGGCCATCGATCTGGAGCAGATGCTGGACTCGCTGCCACAACAACTGCTGTATTTGCCAAGTGGACGCTCCCGTGTGGTCTTGTTAGGCAGCATTCGGCACGAAGAAGTCAGAGATGTCATGGTCAGAGGCCACATGCTACTGTCCACGAGTTTGACAGAGGCCTTCGGTACAGTTCTCGTCGAAGCAGCAAGCTGCGGCCTAATGGTAGTAGCGACTCGCGTAGGCGGCGTGCCCGAAGTTCTGCCAGGCAACATGACCGTCTTCGTGCTGCCCGAAGTGCAGGATGTGATCCGCGGCGTGACGGAAGCCGTCGGGCTGCTGACAAGCAAAGCCGTGCGGCGCGATCGCTTCCACGACCAGGTCAAGATGATGTACTCGTGGGCGGACATCGCGCGGCGGACAGAGCGCGTCTACGACCTGATCACGGGCTCGGCATCGGCCGAGGACAATTCCG
>Ga0265797_10001614_pt1 | contig 39462 bp, 27 predicted proteins | sample P2T30metagenome_FD_192433 | JGI IMG/M metagenome (GOLD analysis project Ga0265797, IMG submission 192433) | Plant litter microbial communities from East Loma Ridge, Irvine, California - P2 T30 | ecosystem: Environmental > Terrestrial > Plant litter > Unclassified | place: USA: California...
CAAGTTCCGTGGTCTCCGTCTCGAATCCGGCAACTTCTCCTGGGGCAGCGAGGGTATCTCCCGCAAGGTCCGCATCGTCGGTGTCGCCTTCCACCCCTCCAACAACGAGCTTGTCCGCACCAACACCCTGACCCGCTCCGCCGTGGTCCAGGTCGACGCCACCCCCTTCCGCCAGTGGTACGAGGCTCACTACGGCCAGCCCCTTGGCCGCAGACGCCAGGCCAAGACCGAGGAGGAGAACGTCAAGTCCAGCAAGTCCGTCGAGAGCAAGCAGCACGAGCGTTTCGTCTCTTCCGGCAAGGCCGAGGCCGCCCTCGAGCGCCAGTTCGAGGCCGGTCGTCTCTACGCCCTCATTGCCTCGCGCCCCGGCCAGTCCGGTCGCTGCGACGGTTACATCCTCGAGGGTGAGGAGCTCGCCTTCTACCAGCGTGCCATCAGGAAGTAGAGCACTTCATAGGATTGGCGTTTTGGTACGGTATACGCTGTGCTACGCCGGCGTGCGGCTTGCGAATGAGGGAAAGTTCAGCACGGGTAGCTCCATGTAGCTTACGACAGTAATGCCGATGTGAGAGTTCAAGCCTTGAAAAAGTCTACCTGTGTAGCATAGCGTCACAAATTTATAAAAGTTGATGCCCTCCCCAACAATATGTTGCCCGCTTTGAATGCAATCTTGTGCGTAGAAGTCAGTTTTCTGATCAGGGCTGATTTCGTTGGACCATTCTCCTGTGTAGAGAGCATCCATTTGACAGGCAACAAGAGTCTCATTCAGACGGCATAGGCATGGACAGAAGCGGTGGCCAGAGCACATGCCCAATGGCCTTGTTACTAAGTAAGGTAAATCTTGAATTAGCCCCACATCCCCAACTTGTAGTCCAAGTCTTCCTAACAACACTTCATCAACTTGATGAGATCAAAAGATACATTGTACCTCGCACCCAGACTGTTGGTAACAAACCCACATCAGCCCGTCCCTCAAATCAATTATCCAAGCAAACCAAGCCGCCGTCTTCGCAACTCACAATCGAAATATACCACAACAATGTCAAGTCCGACCATCAAGACCAGAATCCTCATCATCAGCGACACTCACAACGCACCATTAAGCCCCAAAAAACATCGCAACCCAACCCCTCCCTTCAAATCTCCTCTCCCATCCGCAGATCTCCTCATCCACTGCGGTGATCTCACAATGACCGGCCAGCTCGAGCAATACCACAAAACCCTCGACATGCTGGCCGAGATCGACGCTCCCGTGTAAGTTGAATAATGTCGCCACCGTAGAAAAAAAAGAGACCACAATATAGTCCGAACTTCAAACATCCAAAAGGCCAAAGAAAAGCATAACGACGCCATCCCATATAACCACCATACAATCATCAACCAAATCAACTCAACTCAACCAACCCAACCCAAACTAACCCTCCCTCCTCTCAACCCAGCAAACTCCTCATCCCCGGCAACCACGACCTTTCCCTAGACCCGCACTTCGTCACCTCCCACGCCACCCACGGCGACCCCCAGCGCCGGCAACCCCCCAACCTCACTCCCGCCCAAGCCCACGCCCGCCACCAAACAGCCCTCGACCTCTGGACATCCCCAACCCAGCGCGCGGCCCTCGAAGGAATCTCCTACCTCTCCGAAGGAGCTCACCGCATCCCGCTCCCCAACGGCGCCGTAGCGAACGTCTACGCGTCGCCGTACACGCCGGAGTTCTGCGACTGGGCGTTTGCGTACGGGCCAAGGGAGGATCGGTTTAGTGGCGCGGGGGAGGGAGAGACGTTGGAGGGGGTGGTGAGTTGTGCTATTGAGCCTGTTCCTACGAGGAGGGGAAGAGGGGAGGGGGAGGGGGATGTGGATATCGTTATTACGCACGGCCCGCCTTACAAGAGGCTCGATCCGACTGCTTCTGTGCCTGCGGTGGGGTGTCCGCTTCTGTTGAGGGCGCTGATGAGGGCGCGGCCGGCGTTGTGTTGTTTTGGGCATATCCATGAGGGGTGGGGCGCGGAGAGGGTTCGGTGGGGGAAGGGAGTGCGGGCTGTGGCGGAGAAGAGGTGTTCGCTTGAGGAGTGGAGGGATGGGGGGGTTTGGGAGGAGGGGGTGGAGAGGGTGGAGAGGGTTGGAGTTGATTTGGAGAGTGCGAGGGAGAGGAGGGCTGTTTTCGTTGATGCTTCTGAGAGTGGGAGGAAGGTGGAGAGTGATGGGGAGGAGACGTTGTTTGTCAACGCCGCGATCATGGATGTTGCGTACCAGCCGGTCAATGCGCCTTGGGTTGTGGATTTGGAGCTGCCGAGGGCGCGTGTTGGTGGTGATGAGGTCTGATTGGATTGGTATGAGTGGGTTGACAGAGTACTTTGTTTTTTGGTCTTGTGGACCTTGATAAGTATTGAAGTGCAGTGGAATAATATATTCTTGGCGAAGATAAGACAAACTCGTTCTTAGCATACATATATATGTTGTGACAACCTCAATATCCTACAAAAGCGAACCAAAAGGTGTCGATGAAGAAAAGAAACAAGTTTTCGAAGAGAACAAGAAAAAAAAAAGGGTATCAAAAAAGGTGTTCCGTCTGTAGACAACTAGCAGAAGAGAGCCGGCGTCATGAACGTCACGCCTCTCACTGCTGCTGCCCATTGTTGTAAGTCGCGTGGCCCCAGCTCCCGCCATTCGACAAGAAACTCAGCCGCTTCTTAAGCACGCCGTTGCCAGTGCCGCCTGCACTGCCGGGTCTGCTGTCCATGCTAGGCCGCCTGTCGAAGAGGCTCAGACGGCCGCGACTCATGCTCCTGTTGCGGCTTTCCTGCCTCGAACGACGCCCGTCTTCATCGGCGGAGCCGTTCGCTTGCTGGCCTTGGCTTTGCTCGTTCAAACGCCCGCGAAGAGAGCTGATGGAGCCGCGCTTCAGGAACGAAAGCGAGCGTCTGCGGCCTCGTCTGAAAGCGGATTCGGGCTGGGGTCCTTCCTCGACGATGGCCGATTCGTCGGCTATCGCGCCCTCGCTGGCTTGTTGCTGGCCGTCTGAACCTAGATGATGGTCTTCTGCCGCGGGTGATGGGATGTCGGTGAAGTCCATGACGTTCAGTTGGCCTGGGAAGAGTAGCGCGAGTTCGTGCTCGAAGCTGGCTTCGAATCGAGGGACCAATTCGGAACGGGTGGCGACGTGGGCGGATCGGCCGTAGTAGAGAGATAGACACCTTCGGATTACGAGGGCGTGGTCGAGAAGGGCTGTGTGGAGGGCGGACTGGAGGGTGTCCATCGGTGGTTCTCCTGCCTCGCCGAAGTCGGTGGCACTGGGGTCGACTTCTTCGGACGAGGTGTCCTTGGACGCGGTCGCAGGCAACAGGCTGCGGTATCGAGCAACGCTGCTGTCAGAGTCTGGATCAACTGAGAGCAGGATGGACTCCGACATTTGATTCATGGCGACGTCGTCTCCATTCACCACGCGCTTCTCCAGCAAGACAAGTTCTTGCGTTTTCCTTGCGGTGCGCTCCACGGCCGCCTCGACAGGAGAGAGCATGGAGATTTCGGTTCTGATAACCTCCGATCGCCTCAGGATCGTCGGGAATGCCTCCTCAGTGGTGTACACGATCTTCTCCACTGGCTGATCCGTGATGGGAACATCTCGCACGGGCTGTCGTGATGTTGTCGAGAACATCTGAGGGCTAGACAGCAGGTAGTAATCACGAACAGTCTGAGCCACTTTTGTGCGCTGGTAGATGATGTGGCTCAAGTCCCTGTGGACACTCACGGCAAAGATCTGCAAGTATTGGCCCTCGAGTTCTGGCTCCGTACCCACACGCAACAGTCGCGCGGATGGGTGCAGTTGCTTCATGCGGTCTTCGAACGTAGCCAGACGATCGGTGGGGTGGCCCTCGAAGATGAACTCCTTATCGCGTAAGTTGACCGGGAAGCCGTGTCCTTTGTATACGACTCTAAAGTATCTCGGGACCGAGCGTTCGTTCTTCGCAATCTTTTCATGGACGCTTGCCATGGCCCGTTGAGCTCTAGCCAATTTAGCAAAGTCGAAGATGTTGCTCTCATATTGGCCTGCTAGTTCCTTGTAGACGGCCAAGACTTTCTGCCAGCATTCTCCGAGCTCAAAGTGTTGCGCCATCTGGAAGTAAAGGGCCTCCTTACGGTCAAAGGCTTTCTGCGAGGGCATCTTGAGCTCTGGCAACTCGTTGACTTGAGCGGATGTGTCCCATTGGTAGCGGTCCGCGTGTAGCTTCAGCGCAAGACCGGCTTCGGTGTGGTTGCCGGCATTCGATTGCATGCCAGCAAGCTGATGCACGTAGCGGATGTACGCATCTTCGCTCTGAACATTGCGCAAGAATTCCATCAGGCGAAGCGTGTTGACAATTTGAGCAGGCTCGTTAGAGATGATCTCCGCAGAGTGGACATTATCAAGCATGCCGAGGAGCTCTTCAATTTTACTGAACATCACGACGACAGCTTGGTAGAGGTTCTCCTCTGTTGAGTGCTTGAGCGGACTGAACTGTGAGATCATCTCCGAAATGAAGGTGGTCTGCAAAGTCGCCTCGCTGACTGACTTCTTGCGGCACAGCTTGTCGAGGCAATCGATCATGGCAGTCTGGATGATGCTGAGATCCTCATCGAGTTCCCACGCACTGATGATCATACTCCTCAAGACTTCCGTGGCAACAGCCCTGAGATTGGCATGCTTACTCAGACATAGCTCAACAACGGGTGCGACCAAGTCTGGCACGAACTGAACTTGATACCCGCCCATTCTTTCGAATCCATGGAGATTGCGACTGTCTTCGTCAGTTTCCCATCCGATGGCTTCCCAGCTGCGCTTGAGTAGATCCGCGCCTTGCTCCCTGACATCGCCTGCAATCTTCCAAATTGCTCTGCGCTTTTGTTCAGGGAATGTTTCCATGGCTAGGGCGGGACTGCTGACCGCGGCAAACAGCGTCTCGAAGAATTGACGCCAGATGTTTGTATCGAACTCGAACGCTTCGTTGGCGTTGGGAGCATAGATGTCAGGTATCCACTCCAGAAGGATCTCCTGGATTCTCTGCAGCGAACGGATGGCGAATCGATGGTGACTGACGTGCAAGCTCACCCAGCTGCGCGGGAAGGCTTCACAATTGAGGATGCTCTGGCTGGCCTTGAGTGCCTGAAGTAAGACGCCTGGAACATCGACCACGCTAGCGTCGAAATACAGACGTTTGTCTGTTGTCAACGCTGCTGCGAGAAGAGCGGACATCTCAAGCATGGCCTCGTCGACGTCAATCTCGACGGGAGTCTTCTTTTCTGGGAAGGGAAAGGCAGTCGGGAAGAGCATGCTGAACGTCCGTTTCGGCGCACGCTGGACCTTATGCAAGGTGTCGTAGGATTCTACCAACTTTGGGACGTATTGACAGCTATCCTCGCCGAGCTCGAACATCTGCGTTGCAACGACAGAGCAACAAAGACGAACCTGGCAGCGCCACTGATCGGTAACAGTAGCTGTTGAGCCCCAGTAAGGCGCCAGCCAGCGATATGTGTTCCCGACGAACGTGTCACGGATCTCAGGTTGTTTGAAGATTTCCAAGTGGCTGAAACTGATGATCAACACCAGGCGGTGGAAGATCAGTTTGCCTTGAGCGTGAGCGCACGCATCGAGCAGATTTGTGGCGGTCTCAAGTAGTTCCGTAGAGCTCATGAACGATGTTAGCTCAGGAAGCCAAGAGTGGAAGTGCTGAATGACAAGCGTCTGTGTGCCAAGCAAGACTGGCATGGGGTTTCGCATCAACGCCATCAGCGCGACAAAGAGGTTCTGCAGATCTTGAGCAAACGTCGGGTGCCGTTCATTCTCCTCGCCTGGTCCTGTATTAACCTCGTCCGGTGGCGGTAGTCTGGTTTCGACGATCAATCGCAACATCTGATCGCCGACCTTCAGCGCAGCTCTGAGCTTCCGCGAGCATTCGGGGTCCATTGGGTTTGACACCAGACGGTGGAAAGCTCGGGTCAAGCACTGGCTTGCATAAGGCCAGTCATGGCGAGTAATCGCGTACTCCTCGATAACGTTCTCCATGTTAAAGCGGCGGTCGCGTGCAACAAGGAACAGCACCACAAAATTCGAGAACACAAGGTCCTCGTAAGTCTCGTTGTCGGCATATTCGTCCAATATCTCGAACAAAGAGTGGAAGACTCGGCGAAGGAGCTTCACGATCTCAATTTCCGGCACGAAGGAGAACTTGTCCAGAATCTCAACAAGTCCGTCGCCGTGAAAGTCTTGCCAGTTCAGCAGCCCAAGCAAATTGGGGTCCTGAGAGTACTCTGTGCTGCAGAGGTATGTTTGTAGCGAGACCATTGTTGCTGATGCCTCGGTAAAGTCTGCCTTCTTGGCCCAGGGAGGCAGTGCCAGGTAAGCACCTTTGCCACCGATCAAGCTGGAGCTGTACTCGTCGTAGACGTAGAGAGACACATGGTGCTCGCCATCTCTCACAAAGGCGCCATTCTCCCAAAGCGGGACCCAGGCAAGTGCGAATGGGAAGTTTGGGCTATCTGCGATGCTCATCACGACATGGCAGCCTGGAACATCTTCGGTGGGAACAGACAGCCTGATAGTCTGGTTCCAAGCCTCGCCTCGCTCAACACCAGTGGTCCTCCATGCAATGTGGCCTTGATGATTTGAAGATGTGAATATGCAATCTTCCACCCTTTCGCCTCCGCCTTTGCGTACTTCAAGTGTAAGCTGCAAGTTGGCCAGCGAAGTTTGACAGCGCTGGCTGAGAGGCACATTGCCATACTTCGAGTGCGCGAGCTGTGCATTCTTGGGTACAAGAGGCTCTGTGATGGTGAGATATATGTCACTGCGGGGCTTGGAAGGAACACCAGAGAATCCCAGCTTCTGCGTCGTGTGTATGTTATGCAGGAGAGTCGGCGTCGTTCGAATAAGCGAGTCCAGATCCAGAGAAGCGAGTGCAGTCGCGAACACATCAAACCGTTTGATCGCGGAAACCTTGGAGAAACCACCAGTCGGGCTGCGTCCCAACTCGCGTATGATATCGTCCCATCCGGCGCCTTCGTCGTTGCGGTCGTCTGAGGGTGCGGTAGGGATCCATAGCGTGGCACTGGTCCGAAGTTCCGATTGCTCACGCGCCATGTGTCCAATGTCGATCGCGCCAACGCCAACTGTACGCTTGACCGTCTTTTCTTGCTGCACAGAGGGATGTTCAGACATGGAAGAGCTTGAGCGGCCAGTGCGAGGACGTTCGGAGTTTGCGGTGCCCGGTCGGGGTTCTTGCTTCCTCTGACTTCCAAAAATGCTACGTCTGCTCTTTAGACTTGGCCGTGATTTGGGGATCGTCGTCATGGATGGTTGAGTGGATAGCTCCGGAATAGTCTGGTTCGATAGGTTCTGCCGCACAGGCTCGTCTCGTAGCAGCTTGAAAACCAAGTATAACGAACTGGCTTCCTGTCCAATTCCCAGATCGGCTGCCGTGAGGTTCGCAAAGAGTGTCCTTGGTTCGTCGTCAGACGGCTTCGACTCGGCGTCTATTACCGGCACCGAGATTGCGTAGTTTTCCGTTAGAGGTCTCGGCTTCTCTCCAGGCGCCTTTGAGCAGATGTACATTTGTAACGTTGCGGGCTGGTCTGAGGAAGACACGAAGTTGGTAACGTCGACAAGAATGTGGTAAAGCATGTGCATGTCTGCGGGAGGGTTCGGCGGCCGGTCCAGTATGCTCATATTGGCCTGGTCTTTAGTCATTTCGATCACTGAGTCGTCGGCTGTCAATATACGGCCTTTCTCAGCAGTGCTGCGCACAACGACCTCGTCGCTCAGTAGTTTGTTTCCGGCAACCAAATCCCACACCGTATCTTCCCGAAGCTTCTTGAGCTCTTTTGTGGTCATGACATCGTGCATGAGCTGTTGCCGCCTCATTCCCAACCGCTTGATGAGATCTTGCACACGGCTCAACTGATCGTAGCCACGCGCAAGCAACAACTCGTGGAGCCGAGCATCGTGCCACTCGCGTAGACAAGACGCGATCTCGTCAACCAGAGGCTCCGCTGCCGAATAGACCGTCTCATCTCCTACCCTGAGCAATGGCACCGGCGCAATGGGCTTGGGCGCATTGGGGAGTCGCGGCATGGGGTTTTCCTCCAGATCGATTCCCTGCGTCCTTGCCTTGTCCCTCAAACTCGACTGGCTTCTCTTTCTGCTGTGAGCTCTGCTCAAGCGCTGTGCGGAGATCTTCTGGCTCTTCCTCTTTTCCTTGATGTTTGCCTCATGGTTGTTCCCCGGCGACAACGGGCTCGTGGGGCTTGCGACGCTCGCGACGCTTCCATTGGTCTTGTTCTCGCCCAGAAACTCCCTCACTTCGACGCAATTTCGCGGGAAGATGCCAGAGTACACGCGGTGCTCGAGCGGTTGTCCCTGTTCGGCGGTGAGACCGGCGAGCAGCGATGGTGAAGCGACGAGATATCCCCGGTACCATTGCTGGGTCGCGCCTCCCTGCTCGATGATGTAGATGTGGTCGCCGACCTGGAGAGGCAGATCCTCAGTATGGGTGGCATTGAAAGGATATGTGCAGATCGCAAAGGCGACTGCGGGCAGCGGCTGCCAGGGCATGCTTGTCGCGGCGGGCGGTTTGTGATGGCGTAATGGTATAGACGATTCGCTGGGTGTACCTTGAAGCTTTGTTCACAAGTAGGGTCCAGACGGGCGACGCGCTCAAGGCCACATTACTGTCTTGCAGTCTTGCGAATCGAGATCAGTATGTTGGAGGGGTGGATGAAGCTGCGGGTGTATCGTCTTTGCCGGCGATGTCTCAGTCAGCGACAAACGCACACTACTACTGGCGGGCGGTCTGCAAGACGTGTTAGGCGTTTGCTCAATGCAAAGGCAAGGGAGAGGTGTTTCAATAAACAACCAGCCACTTAGCGTATCCGTTGGCGTCGATGAGCATGGACGCCTGACAGGGAATCTGCTGGACCGTGACATGCACGTAATTTATCGCTAGAGGGCCTGATTGTGCATTTCAAGTCTTCTGTTGTTTGCTTTTATCGACCATTCTAGCTGTCGCAAACGGCATTCATACGATATATATATTATCCGTCCCATGACCATCTGATCTGCAGGCATTACATGTCCTCATTTATATCACTGTCTCATACATTCAATCATGAGCCGCACACATCGACTTCAAGCGTGCAGGGATGTGAAGTCGATCAGGGCAGAAAACCCCCACGCCGGTCCCAGTCTGCCGGGTCAGGAGCAAAGACTGTGCGGTGGCTTCGTTCTTTGAGGGCTAGCCATTTATTATTGACTTCCATGCTTCATCTTCACATCAAACAACCAGCAAACATAAACGGAAATGAGAATATGCATCTACCCATCCATCACACTATCATCACCACTTCCTCCATCACATCACCCACCATCACTCCTCCCTCTCCAACCACTTCGGACTAACACCAGCATGCAACCCGCCAGTAATAACAAAATCCGCCCCCGTAGTGAACCCCGCCGCATCCGACAGCAAGTACGCAACAACAGGCGTCAAATCCGATGGCTGCCCAATCCGCCTCACCGGCGGCGCATGATGGTACATGTCCGTCAGCCGTGGGAACCTGACCGCATTATCCCTCGTCATCCGCGAATCGATGACCCCGGGCGAAATGCTGTTGACGCGGATGCCGGCCTCGCCCAGCTCCACCGCCAGCGGTCCCACGAGGCCCTTGACGGCCGCTTTGCTCATGTTGTACATGCTGAGGCTCTGCAGCGGCACCACGATCCCTTGCGCCGCGACCGACGCTATCATCACGATGCTGCCTCCTTGTTGCCGCGACTTCATGGCGTCTGCGGCGAGTTTGGCCGCCCAGAAGGTCCCGAGGACGTTTACGTTTAGCAGCGCCTGGCATTCGGCCCATGTGTGGTCTGCGAACGGGCGTTCGAGCGTTATGCCGGCGGCTGTTACACAGCCTTGGATGCCGCTGTCGCCTGCGGCTCGGAGGATGTTTTCGAAGGCTTCTTCCAGCGAGGCCTGGACCGTCACGTCAACGCGCTGGTAGGAAGACTTGACGCCGTGCTCGCTGCTGAGCGAGTGGAATTCTTTCGAGGGTTCTGCGAGGGCGTCTAGGACGGCGATGTTGCCTCCGAGTTCCGCGATTGCTTTGCAGATTGCTAGGCCTATCCCGCGTCCGCCGCCTGTGACGACGACGGTCTTGCCTTTCAAGCTGAGGCGGTCTGTCAATTTTATGTCGGCGGCTGGATCTCTCCGGAGAACTGTTGAAGTGAAAGATCGCCTGGCCTTGTCTTGTGCATGATGGCTGGGTGATAGTCTGGCGAACGCCGTTGCTCTTCGTGTTGCCGATCTTGCGTGTGAGAACATTTGGCAACACGATTGCTTGCGATTAATGCTAGTGACGCAGGTGGAGTTATTAATACAGTCGACTCGTGACGTTGGACGCCGCTTCAATGAGCTTGGGTAGGTTGTAGGTATACTGGTATTGCTTGTGTTGTTGCTTCTAGGTACAGTACCTTACTGTAAGAGAGAACCCCGCCTCTTCAACATCATCATCCATCACTCGCAGATACACCAAGACCTCGGATTCTTTCCACCTGCATCACAGATCGCATGCATGCATTCAGCCTGGACATTCAGATGCAGGACTACTACTACCAGGGATCAAGGTGAGGCAAAGGACAATACACTGGTTTGCTTTGACAGAAAGAACGCTGTCTTCCTCATAAATCATTCGCTCGCGAGACTGCTAAAGACGCCGTAATAACACAATTGCCCACTATCGAAACCCACAAAGTCACCGCCATTTCCCTCCCTTCACGTAGACTCCTCTCTCTCCCTTACGAATAAACATTGCCTAGATTGTGCTCCCGGATATAATCGCCGCCCTTCTCCGCCCACTCAGCTTTGGTAACAAACGAGTTGCGGCTCTCCTTCGTCGCCGCCCACCGCGCCGCGCCCCTCCACGCATCCAACACCGGGTCTTTGGCCCTACGAACAGCAAGCGGCAGATCCGCAGGCAGGACAGCGCGCAGCTCGGAGTGCAAGCGCTCCTCAAAGCCTTGGAACATGCTGTAACCGCCCGTGAGGAAGATGTCTTTGCTGACACGGCTGGTGAGGGATGGCGATGCCGCGTTGGAGTTGGCAGCGCCGCCGCTGATGTCATTCGCGAGCCGTTGCATCAGGATGTCTTCCGCGATCTCTGTCAGACCTGCTTGGTCGACGCCTGCGATTGAGGGCTGGAAGACGACTTCGGGCACGCGGATGCGCTCGACGTTGAGATGGAACTGCGCGGATTCCTTTGCGCTCTCGGGGTCGAAGGGCCAGGGCCCGCGGGCGAAAGCGTGCACGAGCGATTTGGTCCAGTCGCGCTGGGCTTCTTGCGTGCTCTGCTCGGTGAAGTCCGGGTCGTGCAGGAGCAGTTGGGCCTCGACGGCTTTGAGCTCTTTGCCGAGATCTTCCTCCTCCTCGTCTTCCTCGTCGTAGCCTTCTTTGCCCACCGTGATCTCGCGGTAGACGTTCCAGGCGTCCGCGTCATCGCCAAAGTCCTCGTCGTCGTCTTTGCCGCGGCGACGTTTGCGCCCGGGCTTCTCGTCCGCGGCAAGGGTTGTGAGGGTCTTCATGCGCTGCTGGGCGGCGTGCGACTTGCGATTGCCCAGGTCGACTTTCAGGCGTTCGCGGTCTTTGATCTTCTGGATGGTGGCGTAACGGACGGCGCGGCGCTCTGCGAGCCAGCCTTCGAGATCATTCTCGCGCCTCTCATCGTCGAGGCGCTGGATTTCGGCCTGTCGAGCCTTTTCTGCGTCTTTCTCGGCTTTGGCGCGCGCGCGAGCATCATGGTTGGCTTTGAGGAGTTTTTGTTGTCGCTTCGCTTTGATGCCGTCCTCGTCGAGTTCGTCGTCTGGGGTGTCCAAGAGAGGATATGTTGGTGCTTCGGCTTGTTCTTCTTCCATGTCTCCGACATCCTTGTTGCGCTGCTTCCGGATCGACTTCTCCATCTCTTTGATCTTGCGGTCAAGAGCCGCTTCATCTTTGAAGTCGTCGTCTTCGTCTAGAATCGCGCGGGCCTCTTTCTTGGTCTGCGCCTCGCCGATGCGCGCTTGTAGATCCTTGAGATACTCGAGCTCTTCTTCCTTCTGGATCAGCTTGTCGAGACGCATCTTGGCAGCCTGTTCCTGTAACCTCCGTCCACCCTCCTTGCGCTTCTCTTCTGCTCTCCTGAGCTCCTCCTCCGTCTTTTGAATGATTTCCTTCTCCTGGAATGGTAGCTGCACGATGTGATCTCTGTCCTCCAAGCCACTCCAGTCAAGCATCTGGACCATCTCGCGGTCGTAGTCTGTCGAGACGTGGCAATGTCGCTGTATGAGATCCTCCAACTGTGTGTCTGTGACCTTGCCTGTCGTGAGAAGTCCTGGGTATTTCGCTTTGAGAAGTGACCTCATGTATTCCACACAGTGGCTTCGACCCCAGTCCAACCGAGTCGCATGCGACAGCAAAGGTTGCTTGTCCACCACCGGGATGAGATGGGTACTCATGTTCGCGCTCGAGACGACAAGACCAGTCGTTCCTCCATTGTAGTTGTAGCTGAACAGCGAATCGACTCCGTACGCAGCCTTCGGCACGCCGTACAGCTCAAACAGCACTTCGTTCATCACCCTCCGCGAGTAACCCAAGTTCGCCAGCGGTTCTGTCATGACCACAGGTCTGTCGATGTTACCGCTGTGTCCATCCAGACCGAGCTTGCAAAAGACATAGTCCAGCACGCCCTCCTGCACGTCCCAGTTGTTCACAATGTTGCTCCCGGGCTCGTAGATGTTCTTGGATTGGCCGCGCGCGGTGCCGTCAAAGTAGATCTCAGAGCCGATGAACATCAGCTTGCGATTCAGTTTGCGATCCATGTAACGCGCCATGAGCGGTGGGAGTTGGAGGCGCGGCGCGCTGTCGTCCTGCCAGCCGGCGCGCACGCACGAGCTGCCATTGTCGATGATTATGGCGGTGTCTGGCGAGCTGCGGCGGTAGGAGGAGGTGTCTGTTGGTAGTTGGCCGCGATAAGGCGGATCGCTGGGGCCGGAGATGTTTGTGGGAGGCGGTTTGGGCGAGTTTAGGGCGGATTGCACGGTGATGGGGACGGTGTAGTGAGGCATGTCGAGGTTGGTGAAGAGGATTATTGTTCAATTGTCATGGTATTTTCGTGAGTCTCGTGAGGGCGGTGGTGGTGGTTATGATGGATGGCAGATGGGGTTTGTTGGAGGTTGTAATGCAATGTAAAAGTACTATGTAAGCTCGCGCACGTAAAGGCTTCTCTTTACAGCAGTTGCTGCTCTATCACACGCTATCTCGTTAACTACGCCATTCCGTCCGTCCATACCACCAATTCTGGGGTCTTGTGATAATCGAGCTTGGACGCGATTGAGCGCCCGCATTACATTAAAAATTGAAGACCATTTCCTTTCCTCGCTTGCCCTGGGCATACCTCGCACGCAACTGCGGTGAAAGAGAGACGTTCAAAATATCTCAAGACTCCTCTTCATGATGGCTGCTTCAGGCTGTCAGTCGCTGTGGGAGAGGTTGTTAGCTTCATCCGAGTAGAGCAATTTGATCGCTCCGTATAGCACCATCCATCACGAACCTTCAAGATGGAACAGGACATTCGATTGGTAGTTCTTGAACATCTGAGCCACCAGCTCGACATTCATGTTCTGCACGTTGATTTCCTGCGGTACGGTGAGCTGCATGCCGCGATCGATCGCCGTGTAAACATTCCTACCTGAAGACTCTTGTTCAAAACCATGACAGCCTCGTTCAGCTTCTCCTACACGACATGTCAGATTTTCATCCGTGACACAACATCTGGGCCAAGCCACATACGACGTTGGTGATGATACGCGACAGCAGCTGGCTCTGCTGGTGTTCATGTGGGCTCTCCTGGAGACAAACGGTCAGATGGTCCCAGATTTATGTGCATGATGGGCCGTGCAATACCATTATCGATCGCACTTCTTCAAGGAGTGTGAGTGATCTCAGATATTAATCGAATTATTGAGGTGCTATCAATTGTTCTTATGGTTGGTGACTTCCAAGGTTCCTGCTCTCATGGATGGAATTGTTGACTCCAAACGCGACTCCACGTGCCGATAAGCCGGCCGATAAGACTCGTTCAGATCCAGAAAGTCAGCTCGTCATTTACGCTGCCCTAGTGCCTGAAGTGGATGTGCGGTGTCCTCGACATTTGAGGAATCTTAGTAGAAGTCTTCCCTTCCTTTCCTCTTCCACAGTGCTTTTGACGCTTTAAACAATACACCACAATAATGTCGCCGTCAGCAGATACCGCTGCTTCACAATGGCTCGAACAGCTCGCTACCATGCGAGCTGCCATCGCCGAACTTAAACTGCCTACAACGAACGGCGACGCGAAAGATCTCACTTACGAAAATGACTATGACTTGGACGAAGATGACCTTTCACCGGCTAGCGGGAGTGACGATATTTGGGACATTATTAGCGACGAAGACGAGGATGACTTCAGCGAAGAGAGCCAGAACCCAGCATCAGCATACCACCAAGCAGGATCAGATGACGCCACAAATACTAAAGGCTCAAGAGGATGGCTGAGTGATTGCTGCGTGGATGTTGCGAGCAGGGGAAGTGGCTTGGACGCGGATACTCTGGAAGAACAGATCACAGCAGTGCTTGCGTCCGACAGCAGCGACGACGAGCTACAGATGACTCTGGCCGACATCTTGGGTTTCGATGAGCTCGAGCTTGTCTCAGATGTGATCAAATACAGGAAGCAAATCACTTCCGACACGAGCAAGCCATCCGCCGGACTTTTATCAAAAGCAGAGCGTAACGCGCGCTTGCGACAACAGGATCGTGAGCACAAAAGCGCTCCCTTGGCTGAAGCCCAGATTCGATCTGGCTCCGAGTACCCACACGTTTACAAGGCTCACGATGCCGGGAACACCCTCTCCTCCCACGGAAAGAAGTACGCCTTGCCTATGGGCAGCGAACGCCTCGAAAGAGAGCTTTACGAAGAGTATGCTATTCCAGCTGCCAAGGTGGGTACCTTGGGACGCAACCGGAAGCTTGTGGAAATCAGTGAAATGGATGGCCTCTGCAGAGGAACCTTCAAGGGTTACAAGTCTCTCAATCGGATGCAAAGTCTGGTCCATCCTGTCGCATATCATAGCAGCGAGAACATGCTTATTTGCGCTCCCACTGGTGCCGGTAAGACTGATGCTGCTATGCTCACAATATTGAACACTATTGCAAAGAACATCCATCCCAATCCCCTCGAGGAGCCCGACGCCACCGACTTTGTGGTCCGCACAGAGGACTTCAAGATCGTGTACGTTGCGCCAATGAAAGCCCTTGCTGCTGAAGTGACGGACAAGCTGGGCAAGCGACTGGCTTGGCTTGGGATACAGGTGCGAGAATTGACGGGAGACATGCACCTCACTAAATCAGAGGTCATGGCCACTCAGATCATCGTCACCACACCAGAGAAGTGGGACGTGGTCACTCGCAAGTCCACTGGAGACACTGAGCTTGTTCAAAAGGTTCGCTTATTGATCATCGATGAGGTGCATATGTTGCACGATGCGCGAGGAGCCGTCCTCGAGTCGCTTGTTGCTCGAACGAACAGACAAGTTGAAAGCACTCAGTCTTTGATCCGTATTGTCGGACTGAGTGCCACACTGCCGAACTATGTCGATGTCGCGGAGTTCCTCAGTGTCAACAAGTATGCCGGTCTGTTCTACTTCGATCAGAGTTTCAGACCAGTCCCTCTTGAGCAGCACTTCATAGGTGTGAGGGGTAAGGCGGGCTCGAAGACCAGTCGAGACAATCACGACAAGGTCTGTTTCCAGAAGGTCAGGGAAATGCGCGAGCAGGGCCACCAGATCATGGTCTTTGTGCACTCGCGTAAGGATACAGTGAAGACGGCACGTATGTTGTGGGAGATGGCGGCGGATGAGGGCGTCACTGACCTTTTCGACCCGGTCAATCATGAAGACTACGCCAGTGCTCTACGCGACGTAAAGCAGTCCAAAGGAAAAGAGCTCAGGGAGCTGGTGCAGAAAGGCATGGGAACACATCATGCTGGCATGCCTCGTTCGGACCGTAACATGGTTGAGCGTCTGTTCGGAGATGGTGTGCTCAACGTCCTGTGCTGTACGGCCACCCTAGCCTGGGGTGTGAACTTGCCAGCTGCGGCTGTCATCATCAAAGGCACTCAGCTTTACAGCTCTGAGGCAGGTAAGTTTGTCGACGTCGGCATCTTGGATGTCTTGCAGATCTTCGGTCGTGCTGGTCGACCTCAGTTCCAGGCGACCGGTATCGGTATGATCTTAACCAGTCAGGATAAACTCCAGCACTACTTGACAGCTGTGACTCAACAACAGCCCATTGAGAGTCAGTTTAGCAAGAAGATGGTCGATAACCTCAACGCCGAGATTTCCCTAGGCACCGTCACCAGCGTCCGCGAAGCTGTTGCCTGGCTAGGATACTCATATCTCAACGTGCGCATGATCAAGAACCCCATGGCCTACGGAATCGAATGGGCTGAGCTCAGAGACGATCCGACATTGGTACAGCGTCGCCGTGACTTGATTATCAACGCTGCCCGCGTCTTGCAAAAGAGTCAGATGATCATCTTCAACGAAACCACCGAAGAGCTGCGCGCAAAGGACGTCGGAAGGATCGCCAGTTCTTTCTACATCCTACAGACTAGTGTGGAGATCTTCAACACCATGATGCAGCCCCGCGCAACCGAAGCAGATGTACTCAAGATGATTTCCATGTCTGGCGAATTCGACAACATCACTTCTCGCGACACCGAAGAAAAAGAGCTGATGAGCCTGAAAGAAGGCTACGCCCCGTGCGATATCGATGGCGGTATTGGAACTCAGCAGGGTAAGACCAACGTCTTGCTCCAATCCTACATTAGCAAGGCTAGACCTGAAGACTTCACCTTGGTCTCCGACACCGCGTACGTGGCTCAAAATGCTGCAAGAATCTGCCGCGCACTGTTCATGATTGCGCTTAACAGGCGTTGGGGTTATCAGTGCCTGGTGTTACTCAGTATGTGCAAGAGTATCGAGAAGCGAGTGTGGCCATACGAGCATCCCTTCAATCAATTCGACCTACCACAAGCCGTCATGCGCAACCTGGAAGAGAAGGGTTCAACCGCGACCGTCGAAAGCATGCGCGACATGGAGGCCGCCGAGATTGGTGCCTTGGTTCACAATCAGAAGATGGGCTACACTATCGGCAAGCTGCTGGACAACTTCCCAACTCTGAGCGTTGAGGCTGAGATTGCACCTCTGAATAGAGATGTGCTACGCATCAAGCTGTTCCTCACGCCCGACTTCCGCTGGAACGATCGCCACCATGGTAAAAGCGAGAGCTACTGGATCTGGGTCGAGAACTCCGAGACCAGTGAGATCTACCACCACGAGTACTTCATCTTGGGTCGCAAAAAGCTCTACAACGACCATGAGTTGAACTTTACCATCCCTTTGTCTGACCCGCTACCAAGCCAGATATATGTGCGCGCCATCAGTGATCGCTGGCTGGGCGCAGAGACCGTTACGCCTGTTAGCTTCCAGCACCTGATTCGCCCAGACACCGAAAGCGTCTACACGGATCTTCTTAACCTCCAGCCACTGCCTATCAAAGCGCTCAAGAACCCGCTGCTTGAGGAACTCTATGGCTCTAGATTCCAGTTCTTCAACCCCATGCAGACTCAGCTCTTCCACTGCATGTACCACACCAATGCCAACGTGTTACTTGGCTCGCCGACGGGTTCCGGCAAGACTATCGCTGCGGAGCTGGCCATGTGGTGGGCCTTCCGTGAGAAGCCTGGTAGCAAGGTTGTCTACATCGCGCCCATGAAAGCGCTTGTTCGCGAGCGTGTGCAGGACTGGGGCCGGAGACTTACCCAGCATATGGGTCTCAAGCTTGTCGAGCTGACTGGTGACAACACGCCTGACACCCGCACTATCCGCAACGCGGACATCATCGTCACCACGCCCGAGAAATGGGACGGTATCAGTCGTAGCTGGCAAACCAGAAGCTACGTACAACAAGTCAGCCTGGTCATCATTGACGAGATCCATCTGCTTGGTGGCGACCGTGGTCCCATTCTTGAAATCATTGTCAGTCGTATGAACTACATTGCGTCACAGAAGAAGGGAGATGTGCGCATTGTGGGCATGTCGACGGCTTGCGCCAACGCAATGGATCTTGGGAACTGGCTGGGCGTGAAAGAGGGCTTGTTCAACTTCCGACCATCGGTGCGCCCTGTCCCAATCGAGATCTTCATCGACGGCTTCCCGGAGCAGAGAGGTTTCTGTCCGCTCATGCAGAGCATGAACCGCCCTACGTTCCTGGCCATCAAGTCACACTCGCCTGACAAGCCCGTTATCGTGTTTGTCGCGTCGCGTAGACAGACGAGGCTTACGGCTAAGGACTTGATCAACCTGTGCGGTATGGAAGAGAACCCGAGACGATTCATGCGGATGTCTGACGAGGATCTCGCCCTCAATCTGGCCCGTGTGAAGGACGATGCACTCAGAGAATCGTTGAGCTTCGGTATCGGACTTCACCATGCCGGTCTTGTCGAGTCTGATAGACAGCTGGCCGAAGAGCTCTTCGCAAACAATAAGACTCAGGTGCTTGTAGCCACCAGTACGTTGGCATGGGGTGTCAATTTGCCTGCGCATCTTGTCGTGGTCAAAGGCACACAATACTTCGATGCCAAGATCGAAGGCTACAAGGACATGGACCTCACAGATGTACTGCAAATGTTGGGTCGAGCCGGCAGACCCCAATTCGACACGTCTGGAGTCGCGCGTATCCTCACGCAAGACAGCAAGAAGGCCTTCTACAAACACTTCCTTCACACTGGATTCCCGGTGGAGTCGTCTCTGCACAACGTCCTTGACAACCACTTGGGTGCTGAAGTATCAGCTGAGACGATCGCGACGAGACAAGACGCTCTGGATTATCTGACATGGACATTCTTCTTCCGCCGTCTGCATAAGAATCCCTCGTACTACGGTCTAGAAATTCCGGCAGAAGAGAACGACAGCATGTCGGCTCAACAAGCTGCCAACGACTACATGATTGACATGGTCGATCACTCCATGTCCGAGCTTGCCGAATCCGGCTGTCTGACTCTCTATCCCAACGGCGAAGTCGATCCAACGCCTCTGGGCAAGATCATGAGTTACTACTACCTGTCTCACAACACCATCCGCACATTGGTGAAGTTTGCCACCCCGACGGCTTCATTCGAGGAGGTCCTCAGCTGGATGTGCAGAGCCACCGAATACGATGAGCTGCCAGTCCGCCACAACGAAGACCTCATCAACGCCGAGCTCTCCTCTGCACTGCCTCTGAAGGGAGATAACTTCGGTCTGCCCATGTGGGACCCTCACGTCAAGGCCTTCCTCTTGCTGCAGGCACACTTCTCGCGCATCGATCTCCCCATCTCGGATTACGTCGGTGACCAGAACTCCGTCCTCGACCAAGCCATCCGTATCATTCAAGCCTCGATCGACGTTCTGACCGAGCTCGGCCACCTGCAAAGCTGCCGCATGATGATGACCCTCCTGCAAGCCGTCAAGAGCGCCCGCTGGCCAGACGACGGCCCTCTCTCCATTCTCCCCGGCGTCGAACCCGAAGCCGAGAAGAAGCGCATGGCCAAAGACTCAGCCAAGCCAAACACCATCATCGCCGCCACAACCGCTCCCCGCAGCGAACTGGAGTCTGCTCTCAAGAGCCTACACCTCCCCGCCCCGTCCCACCCCAAAGCCCTCAAGGCGCTCGCCCAGCTGCCCCAGCTCCGTGTCGGCGTGGCCAACACCACCCCGACCAGCCTCTCCATCTCCATCTCCCGCCTCAACCCCGCGCAAAACAAAGACTACAACATCTTCGCGCCCCGCTACCCCAAGCCGCAGACCGAAGGCTACTTCCTGCTCGTCTCGGACGCCGCTTCCGGTGACGTCCTGGGCTTGAAGCGCGTCAGCTGGCCTGCGCCCGATAAGCTGCGGACCAACAACCAAGCTGGTGGAAGCAGTGGCGGTAACTCTAGCAAGCCCAGCACTAGGGCTTCGGTCAGGTTGCCGGAGAGTAAGAGTGAGAGGGTGGTGAGTGTGAAGGTTGTCAGTGATAGTTATTTAGAGATGGAGTGGGGGGTTGGGGATGTTAAGATCCCGGCGCAAGAGGTTGTTAGGAGTATGGCTATTGAGGCGCCGGCGGGTAAGCCGGAGAAACCTGCGGTGTAGGAGGAGTTGATGGTTGACGGTTGATGGTTGATGTTGATGTTGATGTTTGGTTGCTTGGAATGAAAGGTATGTAGGCGCGGTCTATAATGTGATTTTTTCCTTCAACTGATGTTTCCGTTACTTTGTTCGTTTGTTTTGGCATGTACAATTTTCGTTTCATTCGATTAAGCAGGGATCGTGTCACACCTACCCAATCGATTGATGGTTGTTCCAATCCGAAGTCGATCAGAAAGTCAATGTGACGAGTTCCGAGCCAGTCGAGCCCGGGTACATACGCCGTGATACATCAAACGATGCTATAGAACGACGATATTGCGATCCATTAGCGTAGTGGACAATGGGTCGTATTTCATGAGAGATAGAAAAGGTAGTTATCGTTTCGATCCCGTAGCCCCAACCCTAACCCTATTAATCGAGTCGAAGTCACATGAAGACGAAAGCTCGTGAGGATGCAAAAGGGAATCAATTTGGTCACTTACATGGTCTTGCTATTACCAGGTTCCTTCACATTAGAATTGGTCGTTGATCCAGTCCACTCGACCATGGAAACATATTGTCAAGACCGCGTCGGCGATCTGAGACCGAGGGTGTCCGTGCGCACTTTCCGCGCATCTCCAAAAAAATTGGCCGAGACTCGCGCTTCAAAGCGTTCAAAGGTTAAAAGCTTGAAGCCTTCACCACCACCAAAACGCCGATACAACGCAAAGGGCGCATTATGGCTGGCCAAAGGACTTCGATGGACGCCACTGGCAAGAAACGCAAGCAGGGTGTCGACGACAGCCCCGCCGCCAACAACCAAAAGCGCCTGAAGAAAGAGGCTTCGAACATCGCCGCTGCTTCGACGCCGATTAAGAATGGCAATGCTTCCGTCAGCACGCCCAAGGGCTCGGCCAAAGGTTCTGCGAAGAAGGACGCAAAGAACCAGCAGACTGCTGCTACGCCTGGGGAGCAGCCGAGTTTGAGCAAGAAAGAGCAGAAGAAATTGGCAGAAGAATCCCAGCAGACCCCGAGCTCTGTGAAGAGCGCAACTCAGGAAAAGAAGACCACCGCTTCGACCCCATCAAAGCAGACACAGTCAGTCCCACTTGCGGCCGCCGCCGAAACACCAATGGACGAAGAGCGCAAGCGCCAACGCAGAGCCGAGAAGAAGGCGAGGAGACAGACGGAGCATGAGGCAAAGGCCGCCCAAATCGCCGCGACACCACAGACCGCTGCCAAGACCAAGTCTGCAAAGAAAGTCGTCGCCCTCGACCCCAAAGGCCAACACTTGAAGGCGTCGGCGTGGCAGCTGTCTGCAGCTTCCGCTGGACGATACATCGAGCGCGACCCGATCTTCGTGACCGATTCGGCCGGTGAGAGATTCATTGCGGCGGCGACCGCTCGAGAGATTCAAGTGCTGTCACTGGAGACGTCGCTGGTAGCCCAGGCGCTCCAAGTGAGCGGCACAGTTGTTGGTTTCTGCCAGGAGCCCGGTTCGTCTTCCATCAGCATTCTCGACAGCAACGGAAACATCAGCACATGGGACTGGGAAAGCAACAAAACCAAGGCTGTCAAAGCCTCGCCGAACGGCACGCTGCGATCGTACGCTGCCTCACACATCGACACCCCTGATGCAAAGAAGCAAAACGTTTCACGCGTTATTCTGACCACCTCGCAAAAGGGCAGCAACATTCACATTGGAGACAAGATTGCGTACAAGACTAAATATGCGCTCCAAGATGTCCATGTCTTTGGTGCTCTGGAGTTCGTAATGGCTACCGGACCGGCTGTTGTTGTACTCGGAAGACGGAAAGCGACATCTGCAGACGACTTCACTTGGGCAGAGTTGGCTACATCGGGTCAACTCACTTGCGCCCACAGTGCTCTGAGGCGCGACGGGCAAGCTGGCTCACCCCCTGGCCTGCGTCTCGCACTCGGCAACGCCGATGGTCAGATCCACCTCTACGAAGACGTGTCCCGCCTCTTCAATGGCAAGGATCTGCCCTCACCACGAATTCTGCATTGGCACCGCGACGCTGTCTCAGCTGTCAAGTTCACACCCGATAACCAATACCTGATCTCAGGAGGTAAGGAGACGGTCATGGTCCTGTGGCAACTCGAGACGGGCAAGAAGCAGTTCCTGCCCCATTTGACTTCCGAGGTTGAGCGTCTGGTTGTCAGCGCGGAAGGCGATCGCTATTCCGTGCAAATGGGCGACAACTCGATCATGGTTTTGTCGAGCAGTGAATTGAAGCCTGTTGCCAACTTCGCTGGGCTGCAGATGCCTGTTCCTCCCCAGGACTTGGGTGCATCTTATGAAGCCGCCGAGTTGGCGAACGTCACCGCCGTGTTGCACCCTAAGCAACATGATCAGCTCCTCTTGACTGTCCCAGCCACACAACCCAAGACCGAACAAGACGTAGCAGCAAGACCATTCCTCCAGGCCTTCGATATCCACAACTCTCGCCACGTCAGCCGGCAAGCTTTGGCAAGAAACAACGTCACCGACTTCAACCTCGGCCCTGAACGCACTGCCATTATTCCGCCTGACGTTGCTTTCCTGGCTGTCAGTCAAGATGGGCAATGGCTTGCTACTGTTGACGAGTGGATGCCCCCTGCATCTGACGTCCAGTACCTTGCAGCGGACGAAGACCAAGTCGAGGAAGAGCAGATTAAGAGACGCGAGGTTCATCTCAAATTCTGGCAGTGGGATGAAGCACAGAGTGTGTGGACACTTACCACCAGAGTCGACGCGCCTCACTCTCGTGCTTCTGGAGATAGTCTCGGGGCTGGCAGTGTCCTTGGACTTATTGCCAACCCGGTCTCGCGTGGTTTCGTCACAATCGGCGAGGACGCTGCTGTCAAGACGTGGAGGCCCAAGACGCGTGTAAGGCACGGCATGCCCATGAAGGATGAAACAGGTAACGACGTTACCGAGTGGACTTGCAGACACAACATCCAGATTGAGAAGCAGCTCGCTCGTGTCGACACTCCTACGGATGGCGAGGATGACGTTGACGCAGAGCTTATGGGGCCTACCAGCGCTCACCTTGCTTTCTCAGAGGATGGCTCTACGATTGTAGCTGCATTGTGCTACGACTTCATGGCGGAAGCACCCGTAGCCCACCTGATCGATGCGCACACCGGGGAGGTCAAATTCTCCAAAGACAACATATTCGCTGCTGACCTCTCTGGTATTGGTTTCCTGGACCGCTACCTCATCGCTCTGTCACGCGAGAGCTTGCGTGTATGGGACTTGGTGAAGGACACCCTGCACTACCACGTTCCTCTGCCTCACATTGCCGACGAGAGTGATCAACCATTACTCGCCGTGAATCACCAGGAAAACACATTCGCAGTCGCCATGCCGCAAACAAAGAGAGGCCGGGGAAGTGTGGAAATTTTCGAGCCGCACCATGCTCAGAGTGTACTCAGAGAGACGCTGGCTGCGCCTATTGCTGCTGTACTGGCTAGCAGTGGTACCAGAGGCTATGTACTTCTATTTGCGGATGCGACCGTCCGTGTGTTGGTGAAGACCGGCTCGATGCGCAAGGCTGCCGTTCAGTCGAAGCTTGCGAGCGCGGCTGCTACTGCGGACGTTGAAAAGGCGGTCTCCGCCTCGCAAAATACCGCTGTGCCCAACCTACTGGCTTCGACCACAGGGGGCGCACAGCAAGGAACCGTGTTGGAAGAGACCGAGGATGATCGACCAGTCGTCCGCCCAGAGCAGCTCGCCAGCATATTTGACGTCGGCCAGGGTATCGCGCTGCCCTCTGTCAGAGACATGTACCGCGCGGTGGCGGATCTGTACAGTAGGAAACCGAGAGCCAAGGCGGAGGCGATGGAGGTTGACGCCTAGATCTACCGCTTTTTGTAGATATTACCACCATTCATGAATAATCATTTGTTCCTTTTCCGCTCGTCAGAACTTCATATCGTCATTTCTCTTCCCAATCCATTCGATCGATTCCCTCTTCTATCGCTTCTTGCCCACAACCTTGGTGAAGCCATCATCGTCGACCTGAGCCTGCGGCTTCTCTCTAGGCTCTCTCGGTGCCTGCTGCTGACCAGCCTGCGGCGCACGATCCTCGCCATCGTCCATCTCATCATCATCATCGTCCTCGTCCACCTCATCGTCCCCATGATCAACAACCCTAACATCAGCCTTCATCAACCCCCTCGAATTCCACCTGCGCTCCAGCGTCTCGAAAGCGCTCACATCCCCCTCCAGCAGCGTCTTGCGCAGCACCAAGATCGTCCGCCCGACTTCCACCTCCGTCTCGTCTTCCACATTGCAGTCGAACTCGTCTTGCATGATTTGCAGCAGGAAGGCTTCCAGGTCTTCGGCGTCGGTGTCTTGGCGCCCGTTGAACAGGTCGGACACCGCGCCTGCGAACCAGTCGCGCTTTTCGCTGCTGTCCGCGCCGCCCCAGCTGTTTTGCACGGCGACGTGTAGGGCTGGCCACAGGGAGAGCGCGTACCAGATGCCGTTGTCGAAGGCTTGTTGTAGTTGGGCCGGGGTGGGCGGGAGGCGGACGCCGTTGTTGGTGGGTGCTTCGTAGGCCATGTTTGTGGCGATATGTAAGTTTCTTTGGCAATGTTTGATTAAAGGGTTCCTTCCAAGTGTTGAAGGCGAGACTGATGTATTGCTGTTCTGCAACCTTGATGAATGACGTCCTGCTGCAATATTTTTGTCGGGCACATCAGATTTCGGTCTTATCTTATCGCGTCTCGGACCTTGGTCGCGCCTTGCGCGGATCCGTTCCGCGCTAACATTCTTGAGATCAATCTTCCGACCGACTACCTAGCAACTCGAGAGCAATCCTTCCAACATCCGAATACACAACACCTGAACACCCCGTCGCGACTCTTCAAAATGATCATCCCCGTGCGCTGCTTCTCCTGCGGCAAGGTGAGAAAATACTGTATTCTTCGCCCACGCCGCGACTCAGAACTAACAACAATCTTCGCGACAGGTCGTCGGCGACCTTTGGACCAAATACGTCAAGTTGATCGACCCGGACAGTGGCGAGGGCCTGACCGAGGGGTATGCGATTCGCACCTCAAACGAGAGGTGTGCGCGACTGACATGAGATGTTGTACAGACAAGCACTGGACGACCTGGGACTTACCCGCTACTGCTGCCGCCGCATGCTGCTCACCCACGTTGACCTGATCGAGAAGCTGCTCAGGTACGCAGAGACGCTGGAATCAGAAGCGCTTCTCCCGCGCGCGTTGCTGACAACGAGGACAGGTACAACCCCGCCGAGCGCGAAATCCTCAAGACTACCAACCGATAGACGAGAATCGCGATTTGTCCATGTTTGTTCCTCGGTGGAAGAAATGCTTTGCGCCGAACGCCGCGACAGGCGCGGTGACGAGAACAGCAGGGGGAAATAACAATGCATTATTTTGTTTCAGGCAGCGAGGAGTCAGGCGTCATCAATGGGAAAGAAACATGCCAAAAAATTGGGTCAAGAAAGAGTGCGAGGATAGATGCGGCTGGGATCGAGGGCCGGCATGGTACGCCTCTTGCCTGGAAGGGAGTTAGCAGAGTCCGGACGGGAAACATTGAAGGTTATGCGAGACCTTCCTTTGCAGCAGGGCATGACCTATGCTCCCAGCCTCGAGCGCGATTGAACTCATGTCTGATCTGACCTTTTGTGCTCACACGCTTTTGATTAGGCCACATGAGGACATTTCTTGCTTGTCTGAGGGCGATTATTAGAGCACGGAACCGCTAAATGTCCAATATATTTATCGTACGAGACAGCCATACTATGCTACTGGATGAGAGTTGATCCGACGAGGGAGTCGACGACTTCGCTCAAGAAGACGTCCGGAGATTCTCAGACCGCTACATGTAGACAGAGGACTTACAATCAAGGGACAACCTTTAACAATTCAATGCTCACGCCAGTCGATGTGAACACAGTTCGCACTGATGGACGCGTAGCCAGAACGCGACCTGAACATCGTGGCAATTGAAATATGTTACCTAGCACTTCAATCACCGCCAGAACGCTCCTCTCGACGAAGTCAGGAAAGTAACGCCTCGCCCGAAGCAGCCAGCGCCAAATAATGCATCATCCATAAAGTCGTCAATCGCAAAGAAATAACATCTCAAAAACATCTTGAACCCCTGACCTCACCCCTCTCGCATTTTCTTCTGTACAGGCGGCCGCAACAGCGCATCATCTGGCATCCCACTCCTCTTCGCCCCAACCCCAGCACTAACAGGCAAGCTCCCCGTACCCCCGATCTCGTGCGTCTCACTACTGACCTTGCGAGCAGGATACTTATGCTCCAACCCCTCGAAACAATTCCAACTCGGAAGCGCGCCCTTCCCATCCTCACCGGTAAAGTAGGGATGCCGTAATGCCTGCTCGGCCGTGATGCGTTTGATCGGGTCGTACTCGAGCAATCGCCGAATCAAATCGAGAGCAGACTCCGCGGGGCCGCCGACGCTGGGCGGGTAGTTGTTGTTGTTGACCGTGTTGCGGTACCACTTGTCGATGCCGTGCGGGCGGTTGACGGCGGGGTTGTGCATGGCGACCTGCTGCAGATTGGGATACTCGGGCATCGCGCCGAGCAGCGGCCAGTCTTTCCGGTTCGGCAGGCCGAGCACCTCGCCGATCTTGCCCATCTGGTTACGCTGGAAGGGCACCGTCTTCTTAGTGTCCTGCTTGGCTTCCTCGCCTTTAAAGATGGGCCGCAGCGACAGGAGCTCGGCGAAGATGCAGCCGACGGCCCAGAGGTCGATGGCGGGCGTGTAGTGTCTGCTTCCGAGCAGCAGTTCGGGGGCACGGTACCAGATTGTCACGACGACTTTATCGCCGGTGAAGAGGGCGTGCAGGGGCTTGAAGAAGAGGCGCGCGAGGCCGAGGTCGCCGATCTTGATGCTGCCGCCGGAGGTCACCATGATGTTTGCGGGTTTCAGGTCGCGGTGTACGACCCAGTTTTGGTGGAGGTAGAGCAGGCCGGAGAGCAGTTGGTGCATTGTGCTTCGGAGGCAGGTGGCCGGGATTGGAGTGCGGACGAGTAAGCTGTGGTGGTGGATGATTTGGAGGAGATCGTGCTCGGCGTATTCAAAGACCATGAAGATGCATTTGCTCTCGAGGATGATTTCGACGAGGTGGATGAGGGCTGGATGGGAGAGTTCGGTGCACAGGGCCATTTCGCGGATTGCGGATTGCGAGATGCCGGTGTATTGCAGTTCGCCTTCTTTGTCGGGTTTGAACTTCTTGATGGCAAATGCATTGATGGGACGACCGGAAGGGTGCGTGGCTGGGACGATGTTGGGGTTGTTGCGTTTGTTGACGGCCTTGTAGACTCTGCCATAGGTTCCGCTGCTGATGAAGCCGACGATATCGTAGTGGTCGTTGATGTGCCGTTGAGGCAGGTATGGAGTGGCATTCATCCTGACGAGTGATGGACGTAAGTGGAGAGCATGTGATGTGAATATGTAAAGAACTCGTTTATCACAATTTGGCCAAGGGAACGATCATAACTCCATCATCGGTGGCAGCATGAATACAAACGACACGGTGGCAATTCGGACATGAACATACGTTGACGGGTATCGTCTGATGGCAACACTGTAGGTGAAGAGGAAAGAGCAAGAAGTATGCGACATACTCTTGAAGAAGCTCTGAATGGTTGGCTGTATATACACTAATGCCAGAATGTAGCTAAAACAATATATGAATGATATAACTAATATAAAACTACAGCCTTGCTATCATCGTAAAGCTCTTCTGACTTATATTTGATAGCTACTATATAATTTGGGGTACTTATAGAAACCTACTTAGGTTGAAGTTACGAAAACAACCTAGAGCGTCACGTGATTGTCTCTGATCCGCACGTACGGTCCACCGTACGGATACCTCAAGTACATACATGTATGTATGCTCCCGTAACCCTCTTAGATACTCCAGTCTTACAACCTGTTATACTGCGATGTTACGTGACTCTTTTGATCTTCCTTACAATGAGACATTTGCATATGTCCCGAGCATTCGAGTGCCTTGTGAGATTTTCTATAGCTTGACTATCTATATCTAGTCAAAGCACGATGCCTAAACCATCCTAGCAGAGACACCGACGTTGTCGCACGATCACGCAGTCTTCGAGCGTTTTGGAAAGGCTCCGTTCCGCGTTGGAGAACAGGCTGGGCTCTCTAGTTCACGGTCATCCGAATCAGACTCAGCGGTAAAGTCGCTAGGAAGCATAACAGCATAGTCCAGATCATCCGGTAGGCCTCGGTGCCTTCCCCTCCACATCATCGCGCAAACAACAAGCTTGCTGAAAAGAGAGAAATCCCCAGAGAGGCTCGTGCTCGTCTTATTCGTCCCTAGACTCAGGCCGACATTCCCGTAGGCGCTTGTGCACTCGAAGAGGATTGCAAACTCGCTGAACGCAAGATCGGTGCGGTCGACGATCTTCCCAGACTCGGCAACGCAGATGCAAAAGGCGCCGAGGAAGATGTACCAGAGGTCGAAGCCGAGTTGGTTGCGCGCGTGACGGGTCAGGTAAGCAAGAGGTCCTTGAGTGTCGTCTGGTTCCGAGTCCTGTTGGTAGATGCCGAGTGTTCGCTCTTCGTATGTGTTGCTGCTTCTCACAATCATTGCGATGGGGAAAACTGCAATGTACATCATCGTTACCAGGCTGAATTGTACCGCAGGGTTGACGTCGGCCAAATCGAACGTGCTCGTTCCTGTGTGGCGTGCACTGGCTGCTTGGAATGCTGCGGCAAGTACGCGCGGTCCAGGCGACAGCGACCGGACTTCTTCGTTATCGAGGTCGAGTAAGATGATGAGGAGCACATCGACCACGTTGAGGATGACCAGAATACCAAACAGGACCCAGGTAACATTGTTCGGAAAGAGCAGCGTGTAGCATCGACGGGGGTGGTCGAGCAGAAATTTGAGGGAGTCGCGCATATGGGCGGGTCCTGCCTTATGCGCCGTCCAAATGATACCTCTTAACAGAATTGGATGGAAGTTGTATCCAGCGAGTGCAAGGAAGGTCATGAGAACCATTGGCCACGTTGCATCTCGGAAAGACACCTGCGAGCAAACCCTGTTAGGAACTGCAGTGAGGATCTTGTAAGGTGCGGAGTCCCTACCATTGAATCTGGAGTGAGAGTGAAACCAAGGTTTGTCACCATGGTCTGAGCAGAGTAGAAAGCCCTGCAACTCGGTCAGTAAATGCTCGGCAGGGTTAAAAGAAAAGGTACTCACCACCACACTTTGTCCTGACCTTGAGATGCCAAGTACTCGCGGTAGCGCGAAGGCCCGTGTATGATCCACGGCAAAAGACCTATAACGCCTACCGCATGCAGACCGAGAAACAGTCCTGCCCAGCGGATTAGAATAGGCCACATGCCAACCACAGCAGCTTACTGAAGACTTACCGATTAGGATCTTGAGTAGTATCTTTAAGCTGCGATATTCGATACCTCCGAGCTCTTCGCGATCCTGTGCACTAAGACCATGGAAGTTGGAGTTTCTGCCAATTGTGACTTCCTTAGAAAGCCAAGGAAGCATCTCTACGTGTTGATCGGTTCGGATAGACGATATGCTTGGGCGACGCCTAGGGTTTCCTTCGACTTCGCAGGCGAGAACATTGGAATCTTCGCCAGTGGCTGGGGTTGCACCGTAGCTGCGTCGGATTCTCAGAGCTTCTTCGTCCGATTTGCTAGAGGAACCGGTAGCTCCATGTGGACCATTTGCGCTGTGTGGGTCTGAGCATCCATCGTTGACCGCAGAGACTCGTCGGTTTCTATGGCTTGCACTATCGTAAGCGAGGTCATGCTGCGATACCCGGTCGTCGGTAGACTGTTGTTGATGTGGAACCGAATCCTTCTCATGGTGGATGTGGTGTTCTGGCGCCCAATGAATGTGACCTGTGGCTACTGGCGTGTACCCATCTGAATCGGGCATTGCGGATGTATCTTGCGATGGCGTAGGACTGAGCTCTATGTCTTCCCTGACAGCTTGGCTTGGTGCCGATGTATCACGACGGAGCTTCATGGAAGCAGGCCATCGCAGCCATACGTTCCTCGCAGGCTTTGCCTCTACAGGGACAGTAAGCATTTGGGATCTGGGCTAGATGAAGGACCAGGGATCCATACCTAAGCTCTTGAGACGTTTCTCGAAACAAGACAGACGAATGAATACCAGTCCAATATTCACAAAACAAAGATTCGTGATTATGGGGAAGAAGTACAGGACCAGCTGCTGGGCCACCTTGAGATTTTTTACGTCGACGCTGTTGCGGCAGGCATGTAAGCGACTTTTTTTTTCTTCCATGGAAGGATTTTGGTGCTCGAGAGGGCCAACGTACGTGTTCAAGCCGGACTCGGTGTTGCCACTAACGGCAAGGAAGAAGGCATCGATGGCGGTGAGATCCCCGAGGCCATAGAGGATGACGAAGGCGAGCACACAGCAGCTCGTAATGTAGATATCTGCTCAAGGATTAGGTTTTATCTTTGCCGAAGCGCTCGAAGCATTTCCGGCGCCAGGTGGTCACTTAACAATGATAGGTGATGAAGCCGAAGTGGAGGAAGGGACGGATTCGTGTGAGCACTGCCTTTGGCATTCGCAATACAGTCATCGGTAAAATGCGCATCGCGAGTGAGACGGTGTTGAAGACTGTCTGCGACCATTTCGTCCGGCTGGCAGAAGTATTTTGGTTTCTGAATCGAAGAGGCTCGGCATCTTCACGTGAATTGGCTTGGCTCGTCGAGTCATCCGACCATATGCTTGCACATGATATACCAAGAGATTCACGGCCACGCAAGATGGCTAGGATCCCGTGCTGCTCTTACTGCTTTCGCCTATGTATCTCGCTAGATCTATCAACCATTAGCTTACAGTATGCAAGATAAGGTAGATGCAACCGGAGAAAGCGGACTGACTTTGACTGTACTTGGTACTGTGTTTCTACATGTAGAATTCCAATCTGCTTTCACTTACAGCACGTGGTTATCGGTCAGGCAATTGTACGTTAGCATCACCAGCATGACCGCTTTTGTGCTATAACAACACATAGTCGGTGGCGTATATTGTGGATGTACATGGATGCACAGTGATGTTCTCGGTTGATAAGGCTGGCAAGGCAGGGTCGTGATCACATTCAACGTCACGGAGACGACAAGACAAGACGACAGCGGGGAGCTCCCGACTTCAACTCCCAAGACCAAGTCTACAACATATATGCACGACGTGTTGCTACCATATCCCGCCATGTCTGCTTCGTGAAACTCCCTCCCTCCCGCTGATCGATTGACGCGACCGACGTCTACACTTACATAGCCACCACCATGTCGTCCAACCCGTTGAGCGGCTTGACGCCGTACTTCACATACACCCTCCTCACCGCGACCATCGGTCCTCTCCTGTTCGGCTACCACCTCGCCGAGCTCAACGCACCGCAAGATGTGATCACCTGCCAACGCGACTCCATCACCGCCTCCACCTTCGTACGCTTCTACACCTACTTCCAGCAACACAACCAGGAACATGCGAGCTCCTCCCTCTCCGCTCTCCCGCAATGCCTCGAGATGAACCCAACTCAGTTCGGTCTCGTGAGCTCGTTCTTCACCCTCGGCGGTCTGATTGGCGCTCTTTCAGCCGGACCGTTCGGCGCAAAATATGGAAGACTGCGCACGATGCTTTATAACACTGCCTTCTTCACCGTGGGACCTATACTTGAAGCGCTGGCGCCCAACATTGGTACAATGACCTTCGGACGCTTCGTCTCGGGTCTTGGGGCTGGGGCTGCAGTAGTCATCGTGCCACTGTACATCAGTGAAACGGCACCACCAAAGAGCAAAGGCTTCTTCGGGGCATTCACACAGATCATGACAAATGTAGGCATTCTGGTTGCGCAGGTACTGGGGTATTTCCTGAGCAAGGGAAGCCTCTGGAGAATTATCTTGGGAGTTGGAGGGATGTTTGGCGTGTTGCAGGCTAGTATGTTGATATTTGGCGGACAGGAGAGCCCAAGATGGATGGCAGACCATGGCAAGCCAGGCGGAGCGAGGAAGGCCCTGCTGAAGCTTCGCGGACATAACGCTGACATTGAAGAGGAAGTTAAAGGCTGGGGAAAAAATGCGGACGAAGAGCACATGGAGGACGAAGAGGACGCGCTCATCTCTGGCCAAGACCAGTCGACTCGCGACAACGCCATCGACAATGATACCTCGCCGGTGGGCAAAACCGCCACCAAGGAAACATTGACCATTTTCTCCATCCTGCGCGACCCAACCTCGCGGCCCGCTCTCGTTGCTGTCATGACGGTTATGGTTGGCCAGCAACTCTGCGGCATCAACAGCATCGTCATGTACGGCGTCTCGCTGCTTGCAGACTTACTGGCCTCCAACTCCGCGCTGCTCAACATCTTTGTCGCGGTACTCAACATCATCGTCACCACTGCATCTGCTCCACTGGTCGACAAGCTCGGTCGCAAGCCCTGCCTCCTCGCCAGCATAGCCGGCATGGGGTCATCGTCGCTCCTCCTTGCAATCGGCATTACTCGTCACCTTCCCGTGCTCTCAGGTATTGCGGTCCTGCTCTTCGTATCTTTCTTCGGGCTTGGACTTGGCCCTGTACCCTTCATCCTGTCATCCGAACTCGTTGGTCCCGAAGCCGTCGGCGCCACCCAGTCCTGGGCTCTGGCAGCAAACTGGATCGCGACTTTCGTCGTAGCTCAATTCTTCCCTGTCCTCAGCGAGGCCATGGGAAAGGGAGAGGTGTACTACCTGTTCGCGGCCATCGCCTTGGCCTTTGGCATCTTTGTCGCGTGGTACGTGCCCGAGACCAACGGCAAGGCAAATTCGGACGAGGTTTGGGGCAGAGGAAAGGTTGGGCGAGAAGATTAGTCGTGGACTTTCGAACATGCCGACGTGTTCCGAACATGTGCGTGTCTTTTACCTGATTAGTAGCGATGTCGAAGTTGTACTACAGCACGAGCATCCCATTTTCAAGATGCCTCCAGTCGGAGCAGGCAGCTCACTAATCTCACTGCCGAACCCAAACATGGGCCTGCTGTGTTACAGCCATGTACTATCCATCAGCAGTGATGCGAGGTCAATAATCGTATGATGCTGACCGAACGATCCATCTTGCCGGGGCAATTAGTCGTTCGGAGGGTTGTCAAGCAAGGATGTCCGGAGGGTATCTTACGGCGGAGCACGCACGACATCTGTCCTGATGACAAGGACGACACTATATCACGACATCGTACCATATGTTGTAGAAGCACACATCTACGCCAGCGCACACGTACGCCTAAATGATTTCGAGATTAGTGAACTCGTGCGAGTAGTGGGGGCGGTTTCGGAATTTAGGTTTGTGTTCGATCAGTAATCTGTTTTCGTGTGTAACACTGGATGGTATATCAAAGAGCTGAGTCCTTCAGGAAATATTCAGAAAGCAACCACATTTCCCCCAAAGATACTCACAGGACATTATAACCAAGGAAAGCTACCAAGCCAGCTAACCGATCAATCAACGAACCAACCCACCGATCAGCCAGACCCAAAAAAAAAAAAGCCCAACATGCCTCTCTGGTGCATCTACCACCCACCGGGCACGTTCGAAGACCCAACCTCCAAGCAAACCCTAGCCCGCGACATCACAACAATCTACACCATGGTCGGCCTGCCCGCCTTCTACGTCGTCGTCAATTTCATCCCCTTGCCCCCGACGTCCATGTACATCGGCGGCGCCCCCAACGACAGCAAATCCAAACCCTTCATCCGCTTCTCAATCGATCATATTGCGGTTCGGCTGCCCAACGAAGACGCCGAGTACCGTCGTGTGGTCACGAAAATCAACGAGATTCTGAAGCCGCATGTCGCCGACAAGGGCTATGGGTGGGAGTTCCATGTTGGTGAGACGGAGCGGAGGCTTTGGAGTATTGATGGGTTTGAGCCGCCGGCTTTTGGGAGTGAGGGGGAGAAGTTGTGGGTGGAGAGGAATGAGGCTGTTCCGTGGGAGGGTGGGAAATGAGGTGTTTGTTAACTGATCGATGATGGTGATCTTCTTGCATTTAGGAGTGTGTTGTGACTGTTGTCGGTATGGTGGAGCTTGAGAAGGGCCGAAGGGAGTCAGCAATGGAAACGTTAGGTTGCATTACATATCGGCTGTAACCTGTTTTCCTCCCACCTTGGTTCGCCCGACAGAGATGGGTGTCCGCGAAAGTCGTTGGAGATCCGTCCTATCAATGTAAATTTGCTGCCTGCAAGCACTTTATACCGTATTGTTGATCAATCAAGGAAAGTTGACAAACCGGCCGGCCCCTTCCACGGACTTTGTCAACTCTGCAATAGCCTGAAGAACGAAGTTGACGAGTACCTTCAGGTGCAGAAGAACCATATCCCGTCCATATCGTAACGGCTTGCGTGCGGCTCTGCGCACAAGGTTTTGAACACGGCCCGTTTTGGCAACTCTAACTGATTCCTTGGATGGGCTATTGTTGTACATACGAAGACTTGGTCGTCGATTATTGGCATTAGACTTGCCCTATTCCCACTCTTTCAGAGACACGAAGACGTCGATCTCGTGATCCCACAGGTGTTTAGCGAGCAGGACGAGGAAGACTAAGGCACTACTTCCTGCGGATTTCAGGAGACACACAAGACAAGAAATCGAACAAACTTGGCAAACCTCGCGCCAAGACAGTGCCCTCCGAGGAGCTCAACAACAAGGTTTACATGGTATACTCGCAACCGCAATCACCTGTCGTACCATCTGCGGAACGTCATGTCAACGGTGCAGATTCTTCGCTGGGGGACCTTGCATGAGCCATATGGCAGGGACGATGGTACCTGCAGCTCATTACCACTGCAGCCGCTGAGATGACAGGACCAGGACATGTATACGGATTCCCCAACTGCTTCACGAGCCCAAGACCATGGGCAAGCTCTGACCACCCCGACCCAAGCCTTCACAATATTAAAACTCCATGTTTATGGGTCCGGGATTTTGCTGGGCACCTCGTGTTTGCCCTGTCTGCACATCACGGCAGCGTCCGGGCGAAATGGCCCGCCAAACCGCTGTCAAGATGCGCCGCAGGAATGATCCCATTCGCCGCCCTACCAGGAACTTCCTTCAACCATCTCGCTACGCTGGCTGATAGCGCCGAGCTTCGCTAAATGCGGACGACTGAAGTAAACGAGATCATGGTCTTGGGGAGAATGACTTGACAGCTGCTCGCTCGACGACCGTCTCTACTTTCTTATCCACCGACTGCTTGCTCTGGGTTTGTAGTCTGTCGTTTCGACCAACACTTTCGTTATTTTAATTATTCTTTAATCGTTAATCGTTCCTTTTATCGGGCACCATGCACGCCCACACCACACTCGCTTTGTCCCTTTCGGCGACTCTCGCCTACGCCCTCCCGGCCTCCAACTGCACCAGCACTGTTGAAGCCACCACTACTACTGTTCCGGCCTACGTCCTGCCCCAAGAAACCGAAGTCATCCACGCCCCCAAGGACAAGCACATCGTTGATCTCAAGGACCAGATCTCTTCGTTGAAGGAGCAGCTCTCTAGCCAACTTGAGGCATCCTCCACGCTATGCCACGCTCCGGCTGAGACGACCGCCATGTTCGGCGGTCACAAGGGCAAGGGCAAGAACCCGTCTGCAACCCACAGCGCGGTCAACTGGAGCTACATCAAGGAAGCCCACAAGTCCCGTCTTCCTGCCACGACCGCCATTGCCTACCCTTCGGAGGACGACTGCACTTCGACCGTCGACGCTCCCCCGAAGCAAACCGGAGGCTACGAGTCGCACCCCTCCCAGCCGGCCGGGTACGACGACAAGCCTGACTCGAGTGCAGTTGAGTCCTCGTCCGCTGAGGCTACTGAGACGACTGAGGGTCCTTTCCCGTCGTTCACTTCATACGCCAACGGCACCGCCAGCCACTCCGCTACTCTTTCGTCTCAAAGCAGCAACACTCTTACCACCGGCGTCACTACTTCCACTTCTGAGACCGCCTCTTCGTTGAGCTCCGTCATTTCTTCGTCCAGCTCGACCACCTCGCTGTCGCCTACCTACATCCCGAAACTCGACGACTACAGCGTCGCTGAGATCGAGAGCGGCGCCGCCCTTGAAATTGCCAGCGAGGTCGCCAACCAACGCCTCCAGGAACGCGAGCTCACCGGCGAGTGCACCTTCGAAACAGCCCGTGTCCGTACCGAATTCAGGAAGATGTCGAACGAGGACCGCAAGAGCTTCACCGATGCCATCACGTGCCTCAAGCAGGTTCCCACCACTGTCGACACTACCGCCATGCCTGGTGTCGTCAGCCGCTACGATGAATACGTCGCCACTCACATCAACATGACGATGAACATCCACGTTACGGCCGACTTCCTTGCCTGGCACCGCAACTACATCTGGGAGTGGGAGAACGATCTCATCAACACTTGCGGTTACACTGGCAACCTTCCTTACTGGGACTGGGCTCGCGACGCTTACGCTCCTCACGAAAGTGAACTTTTCAACGGTGATGAATTTTCTATGGGCAGTGACGGTGTCTTTGTTCCTGGACGCGAGGACACATTCCTTGGCTTGATGGGCGTCACCTTCCCTCCCGGAACTGGTGGAGGATGTACTCAGTCCGGTCCCTTCTCGGGCGATGTCTTCAGCACTCTGGGTCCGCTCGACAGCCCTTACAACGACAACGTGGAGAACGACTACGACTACAACCCCCGATGCCTCGTCCGTGACCTGAATGTCTTCTTTTCTAGCAGGTACAACACCTACGCGAAGTTAGTATCCCTTGCCACTTTTAATGCCGAATACCCTTTACTAACTTATGTCTAGCGTCACTCAACTTTTGCTCGGTCAGACCGACATTCAGTACTTCCAAGCCGAGATGCAAGGTTTCGTCGGCGACAACACGCTCGGTATCCACGGCGCCGGCCACTGGCTCGGTGGCGGTCCCTCTCAGATGCAGGACTTCCACTCCTCCCCTAACGACCCTATCTTCTTCCTCCACCACGCCATGGTCGACCGCGTGTGGGCCATCTGGCAGGCACTCGACTCTGAGAGCCGCCAGAACGCCATCTACGGCACTGAAACTCTCAACAACTCGCCTCCGTCTCGCGAGAAGGAGCTCACCGACAGCATTGCCTTTGGCTTTGCCGGCCAGAACGAGATCTTCGCCGACTTGATGGACACCATGGGCGGCAAGTTCTGCTACCGTTACGAGTAAGGGATCCGTGTACATTTAGATGTACTCTTATCCAAGAGCAGGAAGAGAAAACATTGAACCCTTGCTCCTGCTCTCGAAACTGCCCTCATCCCGCAGACGACTTACCGCACGCGCAACACGCACCAAATCTCTTTTCACTTCTATCTGCATATCTGCATCAGTGTAGCCTTCTACATGACGCGATAGATGCTACAGAGATGTAGCATATTATACATAATACACGAACATTTTTCTCACGGCAATAGATTCTACCCGATCGTATGATCAATCGAGCTCACCCGTAAATGATGTGTCTAATGACTCTGTCCACATATTCTTCTGGCTCTTGTATGGAATCGCACCAAGCAACAGCAGCTGAGTCGCTCTCTTCGCTCGCGCGGGTAGAGGAGCCAGTCGTCCTTTACCACTCTCGAAGTACTACGGTCCATCCGCTGTTCCGTAAAAGTATGTCTCCGTGGCACTATCGACATAAATAGCAGCACCTTTGTGTACCGAACAGAGGCTCGAGAGGCATTACAGTATTTTTGGCGGCAGTGCTGTGGTGTAGGATCAGAACGAGCCACAGGGTAGTACAAGATGTTATACCAAGCATTTCCCTCATCTTTCGATCGAATTCTATGGATATACATAGAAGAATGATCGAGAGACTTCTAAAGATGTGACTCGATGACCCCTATTCCAGGCCACAGATACATTCCATATCGGATTCGTTGACCTCATCTCAGGTCTTGACTGTCATCTTTCAATCACAGCAGTAGGCTAAAATGTTCTCAATCTTGCTCGCATACTTGTCATTTGGACTTGCAAAGGTCGCCAACGTCTTCTCTCAGGCCAACGCACCAGAAGACGCGCCAGAAAGGCAATCTCTCGTCTGCGACCTCAGATCCTCCCTTCTCAAAGTCAACGAGCAGTCCAGCCATCAGACCTTGGCCCTTCCTGATGGCCGCGCGCTCGGCTTCGCAACATTCGGCGCAGAGACCGGTCCGATAGTTTTCTATCTACACGGCTTTGGCGACAGCCGCATACTAGGAGCCTTGTACCACGAGCCCGGCAAAACACAAGGAATCCGCATCGTAGCTGTCGACAGACCAGGCATCGGTCTTAGCACCCCACAGCAGAACCGGGGAGTACTCGATCACGCGAACGACATTCGCCTCCTAGCAGCACACTTGGGGGCAGAGACTTACAACATCATGGGCGTCAGCGGCGGCGGTCCCTACGCTCTAGCCTGTGCCTACGCTCTGCCGGCAGTGCAGCTTAAGACTGTCAGCATTGTCTGCGGCATGGGCCCGTTCGACTTGACAATGAAGCACTCGAAATGGACGGTCTACTTGATGTTCCACGCTTTCAAGCTCTTTCCTTTTCTCCTCCGGTGGTCCCGCGAAAGTACCGTCAAGCAAATCCAGGCAGAGACAGCGGAGTCATTCATCTCCACGACAAAATCGCAACTGGACGCCTGGTATATGCGCTTCGTAGGCCCGGCAGCCAAGGATGCAGCCCTGTTGCAGAACGACCAATTCCTTGCTCTTGTGTACGACGCAGCGAGAGAAGGTTGTACGCATGGTGTTGAAGGACACATGGTCGAGTATAGGACTATGACTGCAAGTGAGTTGGGTTTTGAACTGGGAGACATCCGGTTGGATCTGCCGATTGATCTATGGTACGGCAGAGAAGATGCGAGTGTGAGCTGGCGGGTTGGTGAAGTTCTGGCGAAGGTACTTGGTAAGAGAGCAAGGCTGTTTGTTCGGGATGAAGCGCACTTGAGTCTTGTGTTCGGTTGTCGTGACGAGATCCTGAGGACGATGGTCGATCGGATGTAAGGTCGACGCAAAAGGTAGTCTTCAGGTCAAAAAAATTGCAAAAACATACAACAGGCGGGATTCCCAGATGGTCACCCACTCTAGTACTAGTCGCCCGGTTCAGTGCTTATGTATGGCAGAGCGGACGGGATGCCCAGTTCTCACTGACCTATGGTCGTATGTAT
>Ga0265797_10001615_pt1 | contig 39459 bp, 39 predicted proteins | sample P2T30metagenome_FD_192433 | JGI IMG/M metagenome (GOLD analysis project Ga0265797, IMG submission 192433) | Plant litter microbial communities from East Loma Ridge, Irvine, California - P2 T30 | ecosystem: Environmental > Terrestrial > Plant litter > Unclassified | place: USA: California...
GAGATGAAGTTGACGAAGAGGACCTGGTGAGGCAGCGGCACGAACTTGAAGTTGGTGAACTGCACAATGGGCCAGACCATCCAGTTCTTGGACAGCGCGTTGAAGTATGTGCTCTCCAACTTCTTCTGAGGGTCGGTGCCCTCGAGGATGGCCATGGTGCTCAGGAAGCAGAACAGGTTGGTGCTAGCGAACACAGTCTGATCCGTGAGGACACGCGCGACGATCTGAAGGTTGGGCTTGCCCGGGATGACGATCTTCTTCTGGAGGAAACCGAACCACTTGACGGCGGCAGGACCGAAGATGCAGCCGCCGTAGAAGACCATGCGGCCAGTGCGGGCGAGGTCGTGGTTCTTGATGCCCTTCTTCTCGACCAGCTGCTGGGCCATGGTGTCGCCAGTCGCGAAGAGGACGCCAGTGGTGATCGCCTGGGTGAGGATAGGGCGCGAGGCCAGCTTGGATTGGTACCTATTGGCGCGACTGTCAGCGAAGTGCGCGTCTACAGGCATGATGGATAACGTACCAGCGCAGCATCTTGGGCGAGCTGTATCTGTGTAGCTCGGATGAGGGTGAAGGTAGTCGAGGAAGGGTCAATGGCAGAGAAGGTCAGGGACTGAGACCTAAGCCGTTGCCAAATGCAGGTCGTGTAATCGTAAGTAATGAGAGACGGGCGGCAGCCGGAGACGGTGCTCTCCAAACGTGTATGTACCGAGTCCAAGGGTGTCGTGGTAAAGGAGTTGGTCGAGGATGCGAGTCGAGTAAAGCAGCTTCCTATAATGCGCCTTCCCTTATCGCTCTTGCTCAAACGCGCGAGCGTTTGTCGCGATACCTCTACGTCATGTCACATGGCCGACACATGCAAACGGAAACACCAAACGGAGCATCAATCATTCACTCAGTCATTTGTGACCTTTGATGAAGTGAAATAAAATCATAGGTAGGTCATTGATCTATTTCAGCTTACATGTATGCACAATTGTTGTCTAGGTTTGGAATACAAAAGATAAGCTCAGGTGTTGACCCAGCGTTCAGGTTGCTCAGCTTTTAAGACCGACGGGAGCTTTTCAGACGTGAGACATAAGTGCTTTAATTATTTCTTCCGCGTATCCGCCGACCCTGACTACCTACCTGAAACAAAGAAACAACCTCCGGCATTGATGACCAGTTGATTAACCACAAAGACCCTTGAACTGATCTCCAACATCACTTTAAAATCACGAGCTGATCGCTTTCTGTCCATGACTTAATACTGCCTCGCTATACCTCAGCTGGTGACTCAATCGGACCCGCCACTTCGACGGTTTTAGTAAGCAAACGCCGACTCATCACTCTATCTCCCAGACATCAGAATCGCCCGGGCCAAACATACACGGGATCTGGCCCAAGAATCGCTACTGCAGCAATCTCAAGCTCACTGAGCACCCGGTACCACGAGAGTTCAGGACACTCAAGAATTCCACACAATATGACCACCATCAATGGTCAGCCATCACCCGATGGCGTGTCCTCGCTCCTCGACACGGATCTCTACAAGCTCACAATGCAATGTGCCGTCCTGAAGTATTTCCCGGATATTGCCGTCTCCTACAGATTCACAAATCGCACACCTCACATGCAGCTCACCCGCGCTGCCTTCAACTGGCTCCAAACTCAGGTCAAAGACCTCGGCAACATCCGTGTGACCAGCGAGGAAATCGCATGGCTGGGAAAGACTTGCCCGTACCTGAGCAAGGAGTATCTCGAATTCTTCAAGCACTTCTCTTTGAAGCCAGCGGAGCAGCTGAAGCTCACATTCGTGCCTAATGACGGCACGACCGAACACGACAACCAACCTGGCGAGATCAATTTCGCGATTGCTGGTCTTTGGGTGGACACTATTCTCTACGAAATCCCACTCCTTGCCCTTGTCTCGGAGGCATACTTCAAGTTCGTCGACACAGACTGGAATCACGATGGTCAACTGGAGAAGGCGAAACAAAAGGGCCTGCAACTACTGGAGGGTGGTTGCTTCTTCAGTGAGTTCGGCAGCCGTCGACGCCGAGACTACAAGACTCACGAGATCGTCATGGCTGGTCTGATCGACGCTCAGAAGGAGGCGCAAAGCAAAGGATTCAAGGGCAAATTCAGCGGAACCTCCAACGTCCATTTGGCGATGAAGTACGGCGTCACCCCTGTCGGCACCGTTGCTCATGAGTGGTTCATGGGTATTGCTGCTCTTACAAACGACTACGCCAACGCCAACGAGAAGGCCCTGCAATACTGGACTGGCGCTTTCGGCCAAGGTGTGCTCAGCATCGCGCTCACAGACACCTTCGGAACACCCGCTTTCCTCAAAGCATTCACACGCCCAGCACCGAACAGCCACACTACCGACAACATCGACAAAGCCAACCCAAGCTACGCCCAAATCTTCACAGGCACTCGTCAAGACAGCGGCGACCCACTGGAATTCGTGAAATTGATGCGCAGCTTCTACGACACACAAGGCATCAAGGACCCCAAGACCATCGTCTTCTCCGACTCCCTCAACGTGGAAAAATGCATCAAGTACAAGCAAGCGACCGAAGCCGCCGGACTGACACCCGCTTTCGGAGTCGGCACGTTCTTCACCAACGACTTCTTGCACCTTGGCACCGTCGACAAGAGCGTGCCTCTGAACATTGTCATCAAATTGGCCGATGCCAAGGGTGTTCCTGCTGTGAAGCTGAGCGACGACAAGGGCAAGAACATGGGCCCGGAAGACATGGTGAAGAGGGTTAAGGATGAGGTTGGATACACGGACAAATCTTGGGTTGGAGGTGACGAGGCTCACAGGTGGGACTAGGGTATGATTTGAGGCTGGGAAAGTCAAGGAAGGATGCAGGATGTGATGGTACGGCGCAATGACTGGAGCAAGATACCCGAGCATGGAAGCCTGGCGTGACTAGCAATGGGCACATATTATGAGATCGATGAAGGTGGCAATGGATGATTTCACTTTTCCAACATTCTTGATGGAATTTTCCAAGAACTTTTTCATATCGCGAGCAGAGTGAGGCGTGAGACGAACAAACGTAATGAAATTATGACAGAGTCTTGGTAGTATCTTGATCTACGTTATCATGCAATACCCCAACCTCAAAAGCACACTCATAATTGTCAGTGGACCAGATACCCATGAACCACCCGTTATCGCCGGTTACCAAACCGGCCAGCCCCCAACACCACGCTCATCAATTCAATGCAGAAACACTTTTCGCGAGGCGCTTAGTAGCTGCGACCGAACATGACCCACATCTGCGCGTCCTTGCCACACTTGGGGTTGATGCACTTGGTGCCCTCCTTGAGCTCCTCGGGCTGCTCGGCGGGAATGCACAAACTCTTGGCACCCATGCTGGGAGCTCTAGCGTCGACTTCCTGGCCCTCGACAGTGGCAGCGGAATCCTTCTTGATCTCGTCCTCGCACTCACCACCGGCACAGTGTGCGACAAGAAGCACGTTCTTCTTGTTGAGGGTGGGGACGAAGTCCTTCCACTCGCGGACGATGACACGGTGAGAAGCGTACTCGTCAGAGGCCTTCTTGAGCATGTCCTTCTGGATTTGCTCCAGGAGCTTGGGAACCTCAGTGGTGAGCTCGGCGATAGCGAGGGACAGCTTCTCGCCAGTGTCACGACGGACAGCCAACACGGACTCTTTGGCGAGATCCTTGGGACCGACCTCGAGACGAAGAGGAATACCCTTCATCTCCCACTCGTTGAACTTGAAGCCAGCAGAGTAGCCCTCACGGTCGTCGAGGTGTGCGCGCACGCCGGCGGACTTGAGGGTCTTGGCAAGCTTGTCGACCTCGTTGACAACGTGCTCGCGGTCCTCGTCGGAGGTCTTGTTGTTGAGACCGACGGGAACGAGAACAGCCTGGATGTTGGAAACGCGGGGCGGGACAACAAGACCCTTGTCGTCACCGTGGACGAGAATCATGACACCGATGGAACGGGTAGTGAAACCCCAGCTGTTTTGCCAAACGTGGACCTTCTGTCTTGACTCGCCCTCCTTCAGGACCTGCTTGTGGTCCTCGACGGTAATGTCGAACATCTTAGCGAAGTGCTGGCCCAAGCAGTGAGATGTCGCGGCCTGGATACCTCTGCCGACGCTGGGAATGAAACCTTCGATGGTGGTGGTGTAGTGTGCGCCAGGGAACTGCTCGTTCTTGGTCTTGGTACCCTTCACGACGGGAACAGCGAGTAAGTCCTCGTAGATAGCAGCGTAGTGGTCAAGAATCTCCAGGACTTCCTTGCCAGCCTCCTCCTCGGTCATGTGTGCGGTGTGGCCTTCTTGCCACAGGAACTCTCTGGAGCGGAGGAAAGGCACGGCGTGCTTGAACTCCCATCGCACAACGTTGTTCCACTGGTTAAGCTTAAGAGGCAAATCACGGTGACTCTTGATCTTCTTTGAGTAGTAGCTGTACATGGCAGTCTCACTGGTGGGGCGCACTGCCAACTTCTTCTCCAGCTTGCTCTTGCCACCTTCAGTCACCCATGCGACCTCAGCGGCGAAACCCTCGACGTGATCCTTCTCACGCTGCAAGTTGGCCTCAGAGATGAAGAGCGGGAAGTATGAGTTCTCCACGCCCATGGCCTTGATCTTCGCGTCGAAAAAGTCGCGGATCTCCTCCCAGATCATGTATGAGCGGGGCAGGTAGATGTAGCAGCCGGGAACATCGGTGAACTCAAGCATCTCAGCCTTGAGGATGACCTGCTGGTACCATTCTGAAAGGTCCTCGGCCTTGGTGACTGTGATACCCTTGGTGTCGGCATTGTCCTCCTCCTTCTTCTTGCCCTGACCCTGCTTGCCCTGGCCTTGTTTGCCCTGACCTTGCTTTCCCTGGCCCTGCTTGTTCTCTCCCTTCTCCTTCTTGGGCTTTGCGGCCTTCTTCTGGTCCTTCCTCTCCTTGTCCTGCTGGGCGGGCTTCTCGGTGGGCTCGGCTGACTGCGAGGTGGAGGGCTTTTCGACGTTGAGGTTCTCCATTTTCTGTTCAATTCCCTCAGAGGCCATGTTGATGTAGTCTCGGGAGGTTCAATGGCACGGGCTTGTTTATTTGAGGACAGCGAGCGTGTGAGTCGTGTGATTTGCTCATAATTTGTTACTCATCGCGCGGGGCAGGCGCGCCCAAGGGACCCCGCCAAGACTGATAGCGCTGATAAGCGCTATCAACTCCATTCTATACTTTGACACCAATGTCTTGTACTTCACTTCACTCCTGGCTCATGCTATTTATCATTCGGCCATCGTGGAAGTCAACGTGTGTTTACGTGCACGCGAATCGATCGGGCTCCAACAATCACGCACGCGAGCACGTGTTTCGCGCAACACACAGCACATGAGTGGTCACTACGAGGCATGTCATCAAATTGTCAAAACGATTTCTATCTGAAGGCTTAACTCCGTCAATTTTTTCAAGCCAATGCACTTCATCCGTAATAGACGAACGGTTTTGGTATCCAATAAATCATCTTTGTCCGCCATAACTCCCACCGTACCCGCCCGCTCGATTTCTTGGGTTTGGGGGTGGCCCAAAAGACCTTGCGGCGCCACAAACCCTGGTGGCAGTGTAGGACGGCCATACTGATCCAGCATGGGCTGCTGCGGTGGCGGGACTACGGCGGTCGGCATTTGGTCGTAATCGATCCCCATCGTGACCACTTCACCTGGCCGGTGCACGTAGTTATCAGACCGGTTCATCGTGAACTCAAACTGCCGAACCTGTGGGAGAAGCGCCGTACGTCCTGATGCCCGCTCTTCATCCCTTCTTCGTGGGTATTGATCCTGATTCGGATTGTAGGCATATCGGCCATAAGGCTGAACAACGGATTGATAAGGCACATAACCGTGAGGCCTTGTAACGACGTAATCCCCGTCCCTATGCTGCCCACGCTGCATCCCATCGGATCCGTAATAGCTGCGATCAAATTTCCAGCCTTCAGCCATGCTTGTAGGTATGTCATAGTTGGAGAGATACTGATAATTCTGTCGGGACAGCCACTGCCCAGTAAGTTGATCATAAATGTAACCACCGTTCATCGTAATGGTAGCTTGACGACCGATGAGAAATTCTTTAGAGGTCCTTGGGTACAAGGTTGATGGGATATGACTTGCTTCTTAGCCGTTCGTCTCTGGCAGTGCTGTCGTTGGATGATCGGAGAGATGAGGAGTGATTTGGATTTTGAAGATAGAAGGATCAAGCATGGAAACTGTTATATAAGCCGTTCTGCCATCGTTGATGTAGTCAATAGGAACCCTACGCATGGTATGGCGTGTGTGAGCTCCTTGCGCCGTTCCCAGAAGCCAGTGTGGAATGTTCTGTGCACGTTGGAAGTTGTATTGCATTCAACAATACAGAGCTGAGAAGGAGCCGCAGTAATTATTTAATGCGTGTAATAGCCGGCACATTTGAGATATGGATGGGTGTGCCCTGGTAGTTGTGGTAATCGTTCAAGAAAACCATTGACAGTGTTTGTCAGGCATCGATCAACGCGGAGTCTGATCCCAGATCGCTGTGCTGGTCCTCTGGACCCGCGTAACCTCGAAAGCGTGAATGTGGAGACGCATTTTCACTTCAAAATGGCGTTTCTGCCCAAATGTGTGCGAGAGCTGCTTTCGCGATATTCCAACAACTTTGCAGAGAGAGCTGGTCGATATAGTATGGTACAGGTAAGACGCTTGACTCAGGTCAGTGTCTATACGCAAGATCGATACTGAGGTGTGACTACTTGTGTTTGCCGCTCCGATGATGCTCTACCAGTTGTCACGTTTCGCTAGACAAGTTGACACATTGACCAGAGTCATGCCATAACGTTTGGCATGCGTCTACTTTACTGCAATCACTGACAGCGTTTGCCAGGTATGAAGCAACCTCGAAGCTGATGACAAAATACACAACTTAGGCCCATGCAATGGGTCGAAAAGAAGTTGTGATGCTTGATCCAGGTCACGGAATGGGCAAAGATGAATTCAAGTGATCGTCAGTCCATGGAGTGCTGCTATATAATATCGCCTGACATCACAGCTTAGGCTTTTGCTCAATTTGTCCACGATCCCATACCTGAACCTCTGGCAACTCTCTCAGATTCTCTGGGAAGAATTGCGGTCCGAGTACCTTCTTGATGACCTTGCCCGTGCCGGATTTGGGAAGCTCTCCGTTTACAACGCGCAGCAAGGTGGGCATTTTATAACCTGCCAATCTTGCCCTCAGATCTTGCCTGAGCTTTTGCAGGGTCAGCTTGTACAAGGGTTTCTCAGTGTCCGCTGGCCCTTTTAGTGAAATTGTACAAGCCACTCTCTGTCCGTATTCTTCGTCAGGGACACCAACAACCATTACTTCGGCCACGTAGGGCAAAGCCATGATCTCACGCTCAATGTCCAAAGCACTGATCTTGTAGCCGCCACTTTTGATGATGTCAACACTCGCTCGGCCAAGTATGAAGTAGTATTTTCCTTCTTGTCGTGCTATATCTCCAGATTTGTAGTATCCACGTTCGTCGTGTGCTGCAGTCGTGGCAGCAGGATCGAAGATATACTTGGAAAACATCTCTGGACCTTTAACGAGTATTTCGCCCTGCATGCCAGTGCCGTCTGAGCCTTCGCCGGTCTTGGACAGTTCGATATCGTAGCCAGGGAACTTGGTACCGACGCTACCATCCGGAACCTCTGTATCAGATAGTGATACTTTGAAGGTTGCCCCGATTTCTGATGCACCGTATCGAAGCAAGATCTTCCGTCCTAGTATCTCCGTCCAAAAGTCCGCTATGGGTTTTGGCAATGCTGACGTGCCGCAAAGGCAGGCGCGCAACCTCCTTGCACCATCGATGTATTGTCGCACATTAGTGTCGTGGACGATGGTCCGTTGATAGTATCTCATCATCCGCATGTAGATTGTTGGTACGCCCGAGAAGAATGTGATGCCACCTTTACGCCAGCGTGACCAGGTCCATTCTGGACTAAAGCTACCAGATCGAAACTCGATCAAGGCACCGCTGATCAGGAACGGGAAGAACATGATACCAAGACCGGTAGCATGGTGAACCGGAAGGAGGTGAAGCAGGACATCGTCTTGTGTGATGGCGTAATGATCCGCGACAGCGAGGGCTCCATCGAATGTATACGCTCTTCTCATGACACTGCCCTTCGGAGGCCCTGTGGTACCACTGGTGAAGATGACTACTCCTGGAGCATTGTCATCAAGGTAAAGATCTGTAGAGATCATGATGTCTTCCGGGTTCAATGGTGCGGTCCACGTACGTGGTGCAACAGGAATGCAAGAGAAGTTACTCCGAGGATCCTGGTGTTTGATCAATTTCTCAAGTTGGAGACCCAACCGTAGAGCATCGGACGATACCAAGACTGCAGCAGCCCGAGATTTTGTGGCAAAGTACACTGCTTCCTCAGGTGGTAGTGCAACGGTCATTGGGACAGCGGCGGCGCCAACAGCAAGAATGGCCAACATCGCCACTGCATACTCATGGCCGCCTGGAGCAAGCACTGCGATGTAGACCTCTTCTTTACGGTTTAGGGCAACCTGGACATCATGACCCAAATTTTTCCAGAGATGTTCTTTCATTGCCAACACATCGCTGACAAGCTGAATGTGGGTCGCCTCTCGGCCTGTGTTGCTTTCCCGTATGGCAAGCCGAGGAGGGTTCTGGTGGGCGAAACGCAACAATCGTTGGCAGAGTGAATGACATGGCAGCACATTCCTTCCAGTGTGTGAGGGAACATGTAGTGTGCGGTCGTCCATGATTGAAGATAAGTTCTTTGAGAAATCCACCACCTTAGTCCAGTGGCTCGAGTGGATATGCGGATGTGCTCTGCGGATAGGACGAAGACCAAGATTCTCTACCGAACGCTACAAATGCGTGTCAAGTTTCAATTTGTCGATCCAGATCGCATCTATCAATCAGAATGCGTGAAAGACATCAACCTTCTAGTCTCTAAAGTGCAGATGTTTGTCGTGGAATGCGGCGGGCGCGGGGCTGCGTGTCTTGCCTCCGGGTCCAATGCTGGTTTGAGTGACGCCCAGAACACTTATTGACTTGCGAGAAAGAATCTTACAAGCAGTCATGCATAAACTGAAGCATACCAGCAAGTGTTGTCAAGCAGAGTCGTTGCCCGGGAATAAGCCATCTCTCAGTGTCGTTGCTTGTTGCTGCGGGGTGCGATCGACCAAGGGACCGACCTCGTGTATCACGACCGAGGGTATGAATGTTATGACTGGTAATTACGGCTATGGATTAGCCAGCTAATAACAATACCTAGCATAGGACCGAGTTTCTGCTTGGGAAGATAAACATCTTTTATCATTACTGACCAACCATTCGAGTCACCATACCACGATCATGCCTGACTTCACAGACAAACTCCGACCGGCTGAACCGTCCGGCCCATCAATACTCTCTAAAGAGCGCGAGCAATCCAATGTACCAATTAACGAGCTCTCGGAACATCTGCTATCACATGACGGGTTCCTAGAAAGACAAGCCCGCATCCTGCCCATCTTGGAAAACGATCCACTGTTTAGCAAAGCGAAGCAGCAGAACTTGTCTCGTCCGGAACGTTACCACCTAGGACTTGCTCGTGGCAAAAAGCTCCGACGATTGTTTAATCAAAATGGCTGGAGCGAAGAAGACCATGCCATGGCTGCATATCTGTGCGACGATGTCAGCCCTTACATGGTGCATGTTGACATGTTCATCACGACCATCGAAGAACAAGGCAATGATGAACAGCGGGAATATTGGTTGCCCAGGGTCAATGCGTGGGAGGTCATTGGGTGCTATGCTCAGTGAGTTGAGTCTGCTGTCTGTCTTTGGGTTGCGTCTAACACCTCGCAGAACAGAACTTGGGCATGGAAGCAATGTCCGTGGGATCGAATGCGAGGCTCGTTGGATGCCCAAAACCAAAGAATTCGTCATTCACTCTCCAACCCTCACGGCCAGCAAATGGGTAAGCCGAAATCACTCATATTCGCAGTTGATATGCACCTATCAACAGATGCTGCCTCAAATTTACTGACAAGCGCCAGTGGAATGGCTCACTTGGCCGCACCGCCAACCATGCGATTGTTGTCGCACAACTGCTGGTTCCCAAGCCAGAGGACTCCGAAGAATATGTCAACCACGGACCTCAGCCTTTCATCGTACAGATCCGCGACATGAAGACCCACAAGCCTCTATCTGGAATCGCAGTGGGTGACATCGGTCCGAAGTATGGCTACGCGCCAATGGATAATGGTTACATGCTTTTCGACCATCTCAAAGTACCCCATAGTGCGATGCTGTCGAGGTACTCCATGGTGGACCCGAATACTTGCACCTATTCGAAGCCCGCCAACCCAGCTGTTGTATATGGAAGCCTCACCGCAGTACGGGCGAAAATCGTCATGCGCGCTCGTCTGGTCCTTGCCCGAGCCGTCACAGTTGCAGTACGATATACTGCAATTAGACGGCAGTTCTCGGACCGGGATGACAACTCGGTAGGAGCGGCTGAACTGTCCGTCCTCGATTATCGTAAGAGGATTCTATTCGTCGTGCACGAAATTTGGGTGTAGATTTGCTAACGAACTTTTTGATCAGCTACCGTACAGATACGTATACTACCTCTTCTTGCAACTGCATTTGCACTGCACTACACCGGGTATGCCATGCAAGCACTGTACACGAGGACGCGGGCCGACATCTCGAAAGGTGATTTCAGTCGGCTAGCAGAACTCCACAGCCAATCTTCGGGCCTTAAGAGTCTTTGCACAGACTATGCAGCGAATGGAATTGAGACTTGCCGTCGTGCTTTGGGTGGCCATGGGTTCGGAGGTGGGAGTGGTCTCATTCAACCAAACGCGGACTACCTTTCGAAGCCCACCGTCGAAGGCGACAACTGGATGATCACGCAGCAGACAGCCAGCTACCTCATCAAGCGTATGGCAGCGGCTGAGGCTCGAAAAGGAGACCCCCAAGATGAAGTCGAGCGCTCATGCCGTGAATATCTGTTAAGAAAGAGTCAATCTTCCGCGAACGACTTCAAAGTCCTGAAGTCAAACGCCGATATCATCCGCGCATTCCAGAGGCGCTCTAGATATCTGACACACCTCGCGCACACCCAGCGGAACAAAGAGAAGAAGTCTTGGAACAGCCTGTTGCTTCTTCTTCGGAAAGTGTCGCACGCAGAATCCGAGTCTCTGCTTGTTGCCAACTTTGCTGCGGCGCTTGAATCGTCCGAGGAGGTCATTTCACCTCAGTTGAGACCACATCTTGAGAGCCTTTTCCGCTTGTATGCTTACCACACAATGGACAACAGTGCGCGAGAGTTCGCCAAAGCGCTTGCGGTCAGTGAAGAAGAGCTTGACGAGCTGCCTCAAGTCATCCAGAGTATCATGGCAGAGGTCAGGCCGCACGCCGTCAATTTGGTTGACTCATGGTGTATTCCCGACTTCTTGCTGGACTCGGCGTTGGGAAGATTTGATGGGAAGGTGTATGAGGACCTATTCAACCGCGCACACAGGCTGAATCCTCTCAACGAAGTCACTTTCAACTCTGATTATCACAGCGAAGAGATTGTGAGAGGTGATAATGGCAGAGAGATGAGAAGAATTCTTGCAAAATTGTGAGTTTCGATAGCAATAGATATGTTTCTATGCCTTCCACACAATGAGCTTCTGGTCGAAACCTCCACTTACTAGCCATTCCTTTCCATCCACGTTGCCAGCCCACAAGCATCGAACTTTGCTTCCCAATTCGTGGCCCTTTAATGTTGCAATGATTTTGCCCGAAGCTGCTTCGATGCCGCGGATGCAGCCATCATCACCGTTGACCCACACGCCACTGCCATCCGGTCGCCAAGCAACAGCAGGTGTAGAGTAAGCGCTTTGAGGCGATAGAGTGGTGCAGTGAATTTGAATAGCGGCATCTTCTTTGTCGGCCAGTGCAAGTGCTGCTCGAGCTTGCGAAGCCTGAGTTTCAGTTGCATCGGGATTGTCGTCGAGCAGAGAAGTCCGCAATACGGTCGGAGGCACTGAAGTCTCGACATCCCAAGGCGGGATCAGCATGCGTGCAATTAGTAGCTTCATAGATGGTACGGCAGAAGTTGCACAAGCTAGCAAGCTGGAGTCCGTTGGGCAGATAGCCAAGGCAGAGGGAGTGAAAGCCACCCACGCATTGGAGTGCGGAGCCAGGTTTTGGCGACCAAGCAATCTTGGCTCGCTGTCTGTAGTGTAGTAATACAGGTGGGTCGAGTCGGTGCGGCTGACCAAAAGGATCGGTTGTTGCGACTCGGGGTGTTGCAAGAAGAGTATGCTTTCCGGTTTGGAGGGCAGGTTGATCGTTGCGATCGGGTCGCCAAGCGTTGGTGGACCAGAGGTGGGTAGTGAGTAGATGTTGATCTTGTTGTCCCATGCTGCACTGGCCAGAAGAGGCTTATCGGTATTGTCAAAGATCTTGACATTGACAACGTATTTCGCATGGTCGCGACGCTTCTCGATTATTTTGCCTGACAAGTCCGCAATAACAAGTTGACCAGACATGGAAGCAAAGACAACGTATTTCTCACGGAGAGCCAGACAGGACAATACGGGCGAGTCCTGGATTCTAGTCGAGGAAGACCTCATGGTAAGAGAAGGAGTGTCGAGAACATTCACCCGACGATCTGCTGTGGTGGCGAACATGATATCCTTGAGGTTTCCATCAACAATGACTTGCTCGACAGTAGCACTGAGGATGTTCGAATTTGATGGCAGGTTTCCGACGATGGTGGCCTGTTCTGGAACTGATAATCGAGTCAATTACTGAACATTCGTTTTGCGATATACATGGACGAACATGGTTTCCTCCACACTGTCTCTTCATTCTCAGTTCCCAGCTTCTCGAACTGCGTGGCGAGGTCGAAAGTTCGTTTCTCGTCGAGCAACCGTTCTATGGTCAAGTCGCCCTTCGTGACTGTGCCAGCATCAGATGGAAGACCAGCTTCTTTGATGAACGCATCGTATGACTATGTCGAATCGTTCTTAGCTCGACTGCCAATGAGACAGAGACTGGCTGGATGCAAAACACACCTCGTCGTAGCCATTTGTCTTCAGGAAGCGTGCCACCAAAGCCGCAGCAGAGTCTTTGACGGGCATATTTGCTTGTCTGAAGCTGTTTTACTCCAAATCATATATCTGCTACGCAATGCATTTCTTTGTGGCAGCAAAGCACACGCGGCAATCACATGCGCCTGAGTCAAGTTGAGCGCACAGCCACACCTCACAGCATCAGCCCTACATCTGCGTCATCTCCGCACTACCCACCAAGACTTGACGACGCCGCCCAGCCTAGCGAGAATAATAATAAAACCCAACTGTCTCACCCCCCCGCTTCACCCTACATCTGCTTAACAAATATCGCGCAAAATGGTTGTCGACACTGAATACTACGAAGCCCTGGGCGTCGCCCCTGAGGCCACCGAGATCGAAATCAAAAAGGCCTACAGGAAGGCTGCCATCCGTCTGCACCCCGATAAGAACCCGGACGACCCCACCGCCCACGAGAAGTTCCAGGCAGTAGGTGAGGCCTATCAGGTCCTCAGCGACCCGGATCTCAGGAAGCAATATGACAAGCTGGGCAAGGAGGGCGCGAAGCCCGACTCTGGCTTCGAGGACCCCTCGGAGTTCTTCACCATGATCTTTGGTGGAGAGGCTTTCCAGGACTGGATCGGTGAAATCAGCCTTATGAAGGACCTGACCAGGAGCATGGAGATCTCCACCAAGGAAGCAGAGGAGGCCGAGAAGGCGGAAGAGGCTGCCGCCGCTGCAGACAACCTTGCCGCTGAGCAGACTGGCAGCGCAGATGCGGCCGAGAAGGCTGCTGGCGCCAAACCTGCTACTGCCGAGGAGGTTCACGAGAAGCCTGCTGCTGCAGGCGCTGCGCAGGAGATCCCTATTCGCGACTCCAAGCCTCAATCTACTTCTGGCACTTCGTCACCGTACTCGTCCGAAAGGCCTCAAGGCGTGCCTACTCGCCTCGCGATCCAAGACAAGGTTGAGGAAGATGCTGCTGCGTCCGCGGCCGGCATGAACGAGAAGGAGAAGGAGCTTCGTGAGAAAGAGAAGAAGGCTGGCAAGCTTAGCAAAGAGCAGAGAGACGAGCTTTTGGCTTTCGAGGACGAGCGTCGCAAGATCCGCGAGGAGCGTGTTGAGACTCTTAGCAAGAAGCTCATCGATCGTATCAGCGTGTGGACCGAGACAGACAAGGGCAAGGATGTCACCGAGGCATTCAAGGAGAAGATGCGTTTGGAGGTGGAGAACCTCAAGATGGAATCATTCGGTTTGGAGATCTTGCACGCCATTGGCCAAACATACCTCTCCAAGGCTGCCACCTACCTCAAGAGCCAGAAGCCCATCATTGGTGGTGTTTCCGGCTTCTTCTCCAGGCTGAAGGACAAGGGCAACACCATCAAGGAGACCTGGGGTACCGTGCAGACTGCCATCCAGGCGCAAATGGAGATCGAGGAAATGGCCAAGATGGAGGAGAAGGGCGGCGAGGACTGGACAGACGAGAAGCGCGCAGAGTATGAGAAGCGTGTCACAGGCAAGATTCTTGCTGCTGCATGGCGAGGCTCGAAGTATGAGGTTCAGGGCGTGCTAAGAGACGTTTGCGACAATGTTCTTTACGACAAGAAGGTGAAGACCGAGAAGCGTATTGAGCGTGCTCACGCCCTGGTTGTTATTGGTGAACTCTTTGCAAAGGTATGTTGTCACTTTAAAACCACAAATTCAAGATATGCCGTACTAACAATTCAAACCAGGCCGCAAGAGATCCCGAAGAAGAGGGCGACTTCATGGCCTTCGAGCAGCTCATGGCCGAAGCCACCGCAAAGAAGGAGAAAGACACGAAGCACAAGCACAAGGATGACAAGGCGAAGCACGGCAAGGAGAAGGATGCCGCCGAGAAGGTGCAGGCGGAGAAGCCTACCACTGCATGAATGGCCACCACGTTGTGATGAGCCAACTTTTTTTCTTCTGCTTTTCAATGTTCAGGCATTTTCCGGTAACGATTGTCGATTCTCCGCGCGAATGTGCTATACGCCGTATACGTATAGATGTCGCTTGTTTAGACCTGCGACTTATTTTGTAATATGATACCCTGTATCCACCCACCCAGCTGTACGTTTCATCGACGCTCCAATGTTCATCGTTTAGATTGCAAACTTTTACACCATTAAGAATCAGGATACGATTGAGTGGGATACAAAGCACGCTGATATAACTCTTCACCACATCATGCCTTTACCGACTCGCCTTTCTCATTCTGCAACATGGCGCTGAAAATTTTCAGCAAAGGCGCTGGTGAATCTTCCGAGAACATTCCCGCATTCATCGCTGCGCTGTCTTCGATCATGCTTTTTGCTCTCGGGAACATGAGCTTCTCGTACTCCGCGACTGCTTCACTGAGATGCTCGATCCCGAACTTGATGATCTGTTGAGCAAGCTCCAGGCTGTCGTGCATGGCCACGTTGACACCATCTCCTCCAGGCGGACTAGATGTGGTTAGATCCGCAGTCTTGATGGAAATGAGTCAGGGGTCTGTCTTACCAGATATGTGCAGCATCGCCGACGAGAGCGACTCCCGGAACGGTCTGCCATTCCACATCTTCTGCAGCCAGGCCGTAGAGTGGCCAGACGTAGAACTCACCATCGCTGTGAGTGATCAAGTCTGTGTTTTTCTTCGACCAGTCTGACAAGTACTTGGTCACTAATGTGTGTCTCAACGCTGCAGGGTCATTGAGCAGAGCAGCATTGTCTGATTTCCATGTTTCCGGTAGAGATAGACCGGCAAAGGTATAATATGACCGATCGCCGAGCCTCATGGCAGCTATCAAGCGGTGGCTGCCCATGCTCATGTAATTTCCAGTTCCAGCCATGGCTTCGGCGGTGGCGTGGAATGGGCTTTCGGGATAGATGTTGCTAGTGAGGTAGTATCTGCCGGCATATTTGGGCGTGGCAGACGTGACCTTTCGAGCCGTCAATGACTATCCAAACGATACAAAGAGACATAGTAGCGGGAAGGTAAACTTGCCAGACTTCTCGCTTTCGACCAAGCACCATCAGCGCCAACAACCAGACGGAATCCAGACTCGGTTGTGCCATCGGCGAAACGGATGGACATCATTCCATCGCCGTGTCTCTGCAAGTTCTCGACTTTCGAGCCCCATCGGATCTTGTCTTTAGGTACAGAATTCAAAAGAAGCACCCTCAAATCACGGCGATCAATCTCCGGACGAGCTGTGTCTTCACCATCGCCATGTCTCAATCGGACCTCACCGTACATATCAGCAACAACCAGAGGGACATCGTACCTTTAACACAAGTCAGCAGATGTAACTGCGGAAGCTGGGACCTGTAAAGTTCAATAGACATACCGGGCTTTCTTTTTGAACTCTTCGAACAGCCCTGCTTCCTGAAGAGCAAGCCAACCGGTGCCTTCGTGGAGGTCTAGTGTTCCGCTACCGCCTCGTCCCCATGCTGACGCTGCGGAAGCGTCGCGTTCGAAGATCACGAAGTCGATGCCAGCTAAGTGGAGTAGTCGACCTAGAGTCAACCCACTGGGACCAGCACCGAGGATGGCGATGGGAGGCATCATGTCTGGTTTTGAGGAGGCGTGAAACTAGGAAATGAGATCAATGAAAGCTGAACGGTCCTTCCGGAAGATTGACAGCAAAGAAGACTGTGTATTGAGATTACGTGCACTGCTTTGAATGAGAAATGGAAGGAGTTTGATTCTACCTCGTTCCCTTGTATGCTTAGGAGTCTGGGTATTTATATGCACACCGGCCAACGCGAGTTGCCGCAATGCTCGGAGCATATTGATCCTGCGGAGTCAAGAAAATCATGAGGCTTGTCTTTAAGTTCCGAAGGAAGATGAGGCAGCTGAGTTGCTTGTCCGAAAGAAGTTAATGGCGCGAGGTACGCGCGATGTACAATCGTTAGTCATAAGTCTGCGCACGTCTCCCGAATACTTTACGCTGGTGCTATCGTATACAAAGATCAAGAGTGATTTTTTCACCATTGAGATGCTCGAATTGTAAAGCGAGTATCTAAATTGTACCTATGTTCATACTATCGGATCCGGCGTTAAACAAGATGGTGCCACCATTGAGATGGACACCGTTTAGGCACAGACTTGTGACGACTCACTATAACGTAACTTCGGAAGTTGTGAGAAAGTGAGAAACCGTAAGTACCGTGATGTCCCCCGGTCCTGTTCCCTCCACTCTACAATCAACTGGTCCCGAACGAATCAAAGTCCATCAGAACATGGGTGATACGACCACCGTATCATCTTATGCAGTACGTCTGTATGCACCTTAACCAATTCCATTGCTGAATCTGCCAGTGTGACTCTTGTCGCTCTCGCAAAGTAGGTACCTTGCAATAAGCTGTCATGTCAGACTGCGAATCCGCGCCAACGAGAGACTCATCGCCACCGTAGGTTTCATGCAACCGTGTGCGACCTGTATGCAACCGCTGCCATGATGGAACGATCGAATGCGTTTATTCGCGTTCTGGGACGATTCGTCGGAAGCGAAAGCGAAAACACGATCTCGAGTCCACGTCCACTGCGGTGCGGCCATCACTTGCATCCTCAAGCACACCAGCTTCCGCCACTGAGAGTACTGCGGTGCAGTCTCATTTGACGAGTGACATCGAAGCCACTCGTGGTCTATTGCATGGCCTGGGCGCCTCGCACGACACGTCTCTGGGAGCGCTCACGTCTCTCTCAGAGGCGTGTGCTGCTGTCTGGCATAATTCTATGGAGCTTGATAGTACCACAAGCAGAAGATACTTCTTGTTCGAAGATCAAGCTGCGTCGTGGGCTGAGAGTGAGAGATCTGCATATTCCTAAGGCCATCGCCGGGAAGCTAATGCGCAAGCACAGCATTCACCAACGCTCTCGGCCGTGGCCATCCGCTCATTGCGCTCGCACCCGACGACGAGGTGCTAACGCATCTAAGAGCTTGCCAGCCCCATCTCGTAAGAGAAAGGGCGTGGCTGGTGATGTACTACAGCATCATTCTCAGCATGGTATCTTCAACCGCGCCCGAAGACGCCTCCACCAAAGAGAAGCTCCGTTGCAATCTCTGGCTGGCAATAAACGATGTCAGACTGTTTTTGGAGCCCAGCGAGCCTAATATCCAAGCATTAGCGATCCTAGCCACCCACGTCGAGGAATTCACGTCGCCTTCCTTGTGCTGGATGCTGATTGCGAATGCTTGTCGCATGCTACAGGCCCTCGGCATCAATTTTCGCCATCTGTCCCCTGAGACACGTCAGAGGAGGACCATGACTTTCTGGTATCTTAACCTTGTCGATAAGGGGCTCTCGATTATCTTTGGACGGCCGCCTACCTTTCATCGAGCCATGTCGAAGGATATCGCCCTTCCGACAGTCGCGCAGTTACTTCCATATCAACCACACAATGAAGCTCGCCTGGGTAATGCCTCGCGCCCTGGCTCGCTGTTTGGAGCACACTATATCCACCAGATCATGTTGCTGTCGCATATCATTGGGGACATCTGGAGTGCTGTGTACGAGAACGCTTCGCAGAATGAAAGTGCTCTGCAATCTGTGAAACGAGACCTAGAACAATGGTACAGTATAGCGAAAGTCGTAAGTCGTGTTCTGGTCTTCGCTGTTAACATCGCCCTGCTAACGCTAGTATACTCAGCTACTCGAAGCGGCTGCAACAGCCGAAGAAGCTCTGCTAGATGCCAAAGGCAAGACGTCGGTCAAGCTAGGGCTATCAACATTAGAATTCAACCGGCATTATCTCCTCGTGACAATAGGCCGCGCTTCCATCCACATGAAAGCCGAAACCATTCAATCGGCCAAGGAGATGCTTCACCTACTGGGAGATTTGGTCTCCGACTCCGAAGAAGTCTACAACGGCATCGTGTGGCAGTTAGTATGCTGTCCCTTCACGCCATTCCTCACCCTATTCGGGGAAATCCTGGCAAATAAGGGACCCAAGCAAGAGGCCGATTGGCAGGCGTTGGCAGCGATGCAAGAGCTTCCGGCTTTTTTGAAGAAGATGGGAGTGCGGAACTCGCTCGCTGCGAAACTTGAGCATATAGCAGTGATTATTGTGCGGCATGCGGAGTCCGTGGTTTATTCACCTCATTGTACGTGTGATCGTTCCTTACTATCGTCTCTAAGCCGGAACCCAGACTGATGACAAGTCAGCAGCAGCAGCTCTGAATGTGGCAGCTACATATTCGCACGAGATCAACGACTTTGATCTGGAGTCCTTCTTGAACCACACCACGACTTCGACACTCCCTAATCAAGCTCAAGCTCAAGGCTATGGCAGCGAGCCAACACCTTTCGGTGATGTTGGAGATACGACACTGTGGACCGACATGTTTCTCGGTGACACCAACATTGATTGGATCGGCTTGGGTGATAGTCTGTTTGTGTGACCAGTGAGACACTCAAGCATCAACGCAATCCATTTCCGTGGGGTATTTGCAAGTTGCTGTGATCCCTCTTGCATCATTGTTATCGTTCCATATCCTGCATGTGATACCGAGAGGTACCCTTGAGCTTTCCTCTGACTTTGGCTCACACATGTAGAGCTCCAAACCGCTGTGTTACGCCTTGGAACAGATCAATTGCAGTGCCTGTTCTCGTGCAAGCATATGAACCAGATCATCGTCATTCCATCGCATACTATTGAAATCCGATCGATAAAAGCGTTGTACAAATCATGCACAGCACGTCCAATGCGGACCGGCTCAATGTCCGATGACGCAAATCACACGCGAGATGCAACATGATGCGCAGCTGGATGCTTGGAAGCTGTTTTTGGCGGGGCATTGGGGTAGACGGCAAACGATAAAACTTTCAAGGTGTCCTCCTCGACCTCGTGTTGATTTTATCATTAGGTCAAGCACAAACATACATTTTGTTCCTTGAGTAACCACAAGTCTGGTCTGTAATCCGACAACGATGTCGCTCGTAGACGTAAGTCCCGCTGTCCACGCCCTCCATCCATCTATCCACCACAGGCAAGCTGAACATATATATCTAACTCACCATCGATAGCCCTTCCACGCCTACATCTTCGGCACCTCCTTCTGGTACGCCCTCCGCGGCACCGCTCGTCTCGTCGACCCCGTCCGTGTAAGCGGTTGGTTCCGGCCTCCATCGCAGCCAGTCCTCGCCCCCACCGGTACGCATCGTCCCAGAAACCCCCCTCATACTCCCAAACCTCAATCTAATGAACCCCAGATCTCGAAATCTACAACATCTGGACCGACGGCTGGCAACTTATCACCCTGTCCCTCCTGCTCCTGATCTTCAGCAACGCCGTGCCGCTACCCGCCTTCTTCGGCGCGCAAAAGACCGATGCTCAAACCCTGCGAGCTCGCAAACCTTATGCTAAGCTCGCGATTCTGGCAACGATGTTCCACCACGTGACGACGGGGTATGGCGCGTATACGCACTGGGCGCTGCCGAGCCACCACACGAAGGCGATGGACATTGGCGTTTATGGGAATGTTGCGTTGACGGCTTTGGGGGCTGTGGCGCTGGCTTGGGGGGTGGGGGATGAGCAGGCTGGGGCTGGGAAGAAGAGGGCTTGAGGGGTTTGGGGGCGTGGTGAGAGAGGGAGGGAGTGTCAAATTTTTAATGGAAGGTGGGTTAGGTTGGGAAAGTGATGGTGGCGATGGAGACTGGTAGAAGCAGGGTGATTGGCAATACACGCTTTGCGCTGGTAACGAAGGTAGGAATAAATATCAGATATTAGATATTCGAAAAGTCAGAATTGGTTTCCAGAGGACGGGTAATTTACTGGTAGCACCATTCTTGACCGTGAGACTGGACGATAAATTATTAGTGTCCAATTATGTGATTTTTGGTCGGCATACCGATACCAATCACACTGCTGCAGAGACGATCGAGGTCTCGGATTCATATATACTGCAGGGTTAAGAGCCAATGGATCAGCAGCCAAGCAATCACATGTGGGTGTCCACCGCCTGAGGTAACATCATGACTATGCAGAGTGCTCTGGATCGGAACAAAGCCACTAGAAATGCATGCTGCATGATTGCGCGCCCCTGCTGTTGAATTGGTCGCTAATTGCTGTTGTGCATATGGGTTCTCACGAGGTTGTGGAGATCTCTGGTCCACGAGTCGAGTCAAAAGAGCTGCGCCTATGTAATTGAACATATCGTATTACTTACCGAAATGAGCCTTGGGCCATTCACAGAGCCAATCCAAGGAGAGTGTCGGGCCTGGATGTCGAGTTCATATGAAAATTGCATATTTCGGCCCAACTAGCGTAAGGCGAAAGACCACCATGATGGCAGGCCGGCTGGCGCAGTACTGTAGTAGGAGTAGTCAGTATTACTGCCCGAAACAGTATTCGCGGCAGATAGCCTACAGTACACGATTGGCGGCGGACACGATAATCCATTCGTTTGAACAGGTCAAGGGACCCCAAGGCAAGGGGACGCGCGACACGCAAGCACGCAAGCAGCAACGCAAAGTACGGTACCTCGTCGCGTGACAAGCGGTGACGTCGAAGGTGATAGGGCGGAGGGGATCGCGCTGCAGATGGAAAAGATGAGCGGTGATATGCGGTTTTAGTGTCTTGCTGATCCAAAGTATTGCAGTCGTGAGGATTGGATCGCCAATGTTTCGTTATACAGTGGCGGCGGCACGCGTGCTTGGTTTCCCACGAGACTGATCCTGCGCACAGCATCAAGCATGTCGAGCATGTGTGTGTCTTTTCTTGGTTGTGCAGATAACAGATTTCGTGTTCTGCGCACGGATCCGGGAAAATGACACGCCGCCCGAGGCTGGACCTCAATGTCGAGTGGGTTCGCTCGTTCGTCAGAAGATCGGCCGGGCTGGTGGGTCCCTGGGCATAATCATCCTCGCACCATCAACGCTGGCGTCGCTCCAGCAAGGCTGCAAAGACGTTGTCAGAGGAGCTACTGGGCTACTTCAGCAAGTACCGCCGTACCACTGGCATGGGTGCCGAAAAATTCGAAGCTTCTTCTGGCTGCGCAGGTGGTTTGGGCGGCACCTGTGGCATCCTTCAGATCGGGCGATGATAACTAGATTGTTCCACTTAGCGCCCTGTATCGAGCAGCCAGGCGAGAGTGTCCGGGATATAGCCTGGTGGGCGCGCGGCCTGCGAGAGGGAGATGACAGAGCGAAGATAGGGCAACATGTGCTGCACGCTGGTCGGCTCTGTAGATGCATGCAAGCGTGCGGTTAGCACTCAATTAAAGGTGCGGGCACAGCGGGGAGGGTTATTCTAAACGTTTTCTCGAAGGCCTGTGGAAGGGCCTGTGGACGGGTGCAGCGACTCGGAAGCAGTTCCATGCTGGCCTGCCTGCCACCATCGTCTCGTGTGTCTCGTGTGTCTCGTGTGTCTGTCTCGTCTCGCCTGTCTCTCGTCTCGTCTCGCCTCGCCCTTTGCGCACCGCACCGCACCGCACCGCATCGCAGCCATCCACCGTGCAGTGCAGTGCATCCATCCTACCATTGTGGCCAAGCACCGCAGCACCGCACATCCCGCCCGTGAGCTCACTCTTGGTCTTCTCATCAAGACACGCCCCGAATGTGTCCAGCAGTCCAGCAGTCCAGCAGTCCAGCACAGCAGTAAACCGCTGCCTCTCGCCCGCCTGCCTGCATTCCAGCGCCCACCTGCATTGCGATCTCCACAACACATACATCATCGCTGCCATACACCACATTGCACCTGCAAAACCACCGCTCCCTCGGTCCTGCCGCCGCTATCTGTCCTCGCGCGCGCCCGTTCCTTCTACACCACCTGCGGCCTGTCGACCACGACCCCAGTACGAGCGAGCGCATGCGCACCTGCTATCACCACCACCACCTCTCCACCGCCATCAACACTCCCGCCCATTGCCTCTGCGAAACTTCTCTCACACCCACGCGCGCGCCGAATGCGCCGGCATAGACACCTCGCGCCTGATCTGTGCCACTGCAACGTTCCTTAACCCTCACCACTCCCTCGGCCATCTCCACACCTGCGACAGGAAAGCAGAAGCCACAGCAGCCGCGCGCTGCGCAAGCAGATGGAGGAGCAAGCAGACGACCGGTGCAATGTCGTATACTTTTGCGCCAGCGCCGGCCAAGACATCACAGCTCTCCACCACTCTACCAATCCACCAGACGCCTCATCGAACACCGGCCGTGCGCACTCGCTCGATGTCATATACCAGAATGTGCGCGCGCTGCTCGATCCAGATCAGGGCGGATTCAACGAAGGTGAGTCAAGATTGAAACGCATATATGCATCAAGTCCCAGCTTGCTAACGTCATTGCAGTATATATGAGCTCATCGCCCAAGCAATGTTGGGACCGCGTGGAAATTTACGCCAACAGCGTTCCCACTGCTGTTCTCATCGAAGCGCCTGAGAACCCGTCTTCTACAAGCAGCGATCGACCTCGACATGAGTCGACCATTGACTTTCTCGAGTCCCTAAATGCAGATATACAGGGCGCACGCTATCAAAAACACGTCATCCCATTCACCCTATTAGTTTCAACGCCAAGGTCAAGCCAGCCTCTGGATCCCGAAACAGCAACGAAGCACCTTGGAGCTGGAGCTACCGAAGCCCTTCATAGTCCGCTCAGTCATGACGACCTCGGTCGCCTTGTTGGTCACGTCAGAGAGAAGACTCGTCCTCCCGCCAGGCTCGTTGGCACACAGATGGCCCAAAACCTTGTCGATAGCATCCGCACGATTAAGAAGCCAGCCAAGCCTTGCCACCGCCCGGATGAGGCTATCTCCCAAGAGCGTGCAGAATTTGTGAGGGAAGCTATTGCTGACTGGCACTTTCCGGCCCACGATCTCGACATGGACGAGTTGACTTGTGGTACTCTCTACATGCTTGAACGCCAATTACGCTCTCCGGAATTGGCCGAATACAGGCTTCCTCGAGAGGAACTCATTGGCTTTTTGTTGGCAACTCGACGTCAGTACAAGCACGAGAGAGAAGTTCATTACCACAATTGGCGACACGCTGTCGACGTCACGCAGTCTATATACAGTTTCCTGGTCTTCTTCGGTCTATGTCCCTCAGACGACTCCAGTGAGCTATGCGCGCCACAACAACGTGGCATTGAGCGAGTGCTTACTCCTCTCGATGGTCTAATTTTGTTGGTCTCCGCTATTGGTCACGACGTTGGTCACCCTGGTGTCAACAATGCTTTCCTTGTTGCATGCAATCATCCACTGGCGCAAATGTACAATGACAAATCAGTCTTGGAAAACTACCATTGCGCGGCGTACTCGCAACTACTCCGCCGCCACTGGCCAAAGCTGGCGACCATCTCAGGATTTAGGAGCACCATGATTTCGACAATCCTGGCGACCGACATGCAACGTCACTTCGACTACATGACACAATTAGGGGAGCTAAAAGAAAAGCTCACCGACAACGACGTTGCGATGGAAGACTGGTCCGACAAGGACAAGGAGCACACTCGCGAACTGCTCATGGCTATCCTGATGAAGGCGGCTGACATTTCGAATGTTGCTCGACCCTTTGACGTTTCCGCCACTTGGGCGAAAATTCTCATGAACGAGTTCGCGCGTCAAGGTGAACTAGAAGCAGAGTTGGATCTTCCCACTTGTCTTTTCGGCGGGCCGCCGAACAAGGAAGACATTCTGGCTGCTGCTCAGAGCCAGAAAGGATTCATGAGTCTTTTTGGTTCTCCTCTTTTCTCGGGTATTGCGGAGATCATGCCTAGTGTGCGGTGCGCATTTACCACATTAGAAAGCAATCAGGATACATGGGATCGAAAGATACAAGCGGAAAAGCAAAGACGTGAGTCGGATGGCAAGAGTGCACCACTAACGTTCAGCTCTGTTGGTAAAGACGAAGTTGAGCAAGCACAGCACGAGAAGCGACAGTCTGAACCAACAGTGGTACCACTGGAATCCGGTAAGGCTCCATCCAGTCCATTCAAGCGTCAAGCCGTGAAGATCGATGATGCTGCTTCCGCGCATCCAGCGACAGAGGAGAAGCGCAAGGCCGCTGTAGGCTACAGTACCCAAGATGATGGACATCGCGCTTCTGCCCCATTGCTCAATGCATACGGGAGCCCGCTTTCGCCCACCAACACCTCGAGACGCTCAAGCAAAGACGTCGCATTGGAGAAGCTTCAGCAGCTTAGTATGTTTGCGAATCAAGGTTTCAACTCCGACTCGCGGCGAGGATCAGCAGACCTGCAGTTCAACCAGTCATTTCCGACTTCTCGACGTGGCAGCAAGGACGAAAGCTTGACCACAATTCTCGTCAGCTCTAAGGGAAGCCCGAATCGTGGTGGTCCGTCCAAACTATCAGAGTCGCCAGACGTTTCGGCAAGCGCAGCCAACAAAAGCCAAAGTGTCCAGCATGGTCAGAAATCATCCAATGCACGCTACAGCGTGCCGTCCTCGCGAAGCCATGCTACCAGCTCAGCGACAGCTACGACCGGCACTATGCACAGTCCTTCCACCCAGCCTTCTTCTCTTGCACCGACCGAAGATGACACACAACAACACCACCAGAGTCTTGCTACTACTGAAGATCCTTTCGCCGCACCTGGAAACTGGCCGAACAGTGACGATGCAACACATCGCGCTTCTGCGCAAGATGGGCTTCCAGCCGCGCCACCCGTGCCTCCCATTCCTGGCAGCAGACACTCGCAGAGAGGAGATACATCTCCGCTCCCGGTATCGCGTATGGCCAGTGGCGAGAGCGATGGCGCCAGCAGACCGTCGCCACGTAAAGAAGAACGCCTAGGTGGAGCCCTCCGAGAATCTCGCTCGCGCAGCCGGCTGCGTGGCTTGAAATTCTGGAAGAAAAAGAGGGACGTCAGTGGTGTTCGCTCGCAAGACGATAGAGAGACTCCAAGATCGTCGCCATGATGAGAAAGGAATGCCCAACGCTAGTGATGCCATTGGCCCACCTCTCTGCTCTTTGCAAATATGGTGTTTTTCGCGGCGTTGTGTCTACAGAGTCTGAGGCTAGCTGGGTTTTCGCTGAGGCTTCTGAGCGAATTTCCTTCACGTTCTGCACTGCACTGCATTGTTCATTTGTTTGTTTCTTTTTTTCCTTGGGTTGTGACGAGCGGATATACCATTATGCTATCTGTGCTATGAATGATCAACGATGCGTTTCCTTTGCCACTGCTTGAAGTCCTAGTTCTGTGAAGTGTTCACGTGCAAAGCACATTGTGAATTGGAGACCAACTTCTATCACATGTTTAGCACTAGTAAATTGTGTATTGGCTTTTACTTTTTGGAGCCGTCGAGGTGGCTTTTAAGTTGATACCGCAAGAGGTCGCGCCAAGACAGGCTTCGTCCTCGTCTCGGCGGCGTTTGACGCGCTTGTCTGATGCACATCAACTGTCTCGGTCAGGAGACAAACACACACATGTACCTCACATCCACGACTATAATTCCCGCTCGCCATACTCGTTTCAACTTTGCGTATAAATCGGGACTTGCTTAACCTGCGACCTCGATAGCTTCGGTGTAAAGGGCAGGCAGAGATTTCTTGCTTTCTCTCAGATCTGTGTTCAGCACTGCCGCCTAGTCTTCACGTCCATCATCCAAGGCTGGCGTCCTGCTTGATAGTGTAGAGAGGGTGTTTCAGGGCTGCTATGGCGCCGCGATCGAGGACGGGATGGTATGTGGTTGTCAGATGTGCCGTCGAGACGAGAAACCGGCTAACCTTCCTTTGACTCACAGCCTCACCTGCCGCCAGAGGAAGGTATGCAGTGCCCCAAAGATATCACAAGACAGGGAGGACGAGTGAGGATGACGGAAGGCTGACTTTCGTCAATTTGTAGCTCAAATGCAGCGAAGAGCGTCCCATCTGCGCGCAGTGCGCCAAAGCCCGCCGCGAATGCATCCCCAGCTCCGGCATCACTTTCCGCCACCAGCAGAACCCGTCGATGAACGGTGACCCGGTGTCGCGCGAGAGTCTCAAGAATTTCTACGGCTACAAGGAGACTTTTGGGCGGGGGACGATTTGGGTGCCGGTGCCGCACAAGTTGACGTTCATCACGACCAACAATCCCTACGAGGATGAGGACGGGTCTGCACATCCGATTGCTGCTGCGGACGACAACCTTGTTCATAACGGACTAAGCTTCGACGCGAACCAGGAGACCAGCGATGGCGAGTTTGCGCGACAACTGGCTCAAGCAGCCTACCCGCAGGCCGAGTACTCGTACCCGACTCATGGACTGGAAGCCTTGAGTGCTGTGGCAAGCAGCCAGGACCAGTACAATTACGCTCCGCCACCGGCTCCTATGGCATCACACGATACTACTTCTACTCTGCCTCACGTGTCGTCTCCCCAGCAGAGCCACGACACGCTCATGCAGAGTCTGGACTCTTTCGTGCACGGCAACCAACACACCATCACATCGCCGCCGCCCAACATCGACCCTCGACTGGGAGACCTACAACCACAACAGCAGCTACATCAACAGCAACAACTCCACGACGACAAACCAATACATGTACGTAGCTCCTCGTACAATTCCGTGAGGCCACCTAGCTTACTTTCGAAAGGAACAACTGGAGGCAGCGCTGCGATCCGCGAACCAGATGTCGCCTTCCTGATACGGGACTTCTCCAAGCACGCCGGCGCGTGGATGGATCTCTTCGATCTTGGTCAATATTTCGCCACGGAAGTCCCGGTCCTGGCCGTTGACTGCCCGCTACTGCTTTACTCGTGTACGGCGCTTTCGGCGAAGAGTCTTGCGAGGATCATCAATAATAGCAGTAGTGCAAACGATGTTCAGCCGTCTTTACAGAGGCATGCTAGGCTAGCGATGCGTCCGGGCCCACCTCTAGATGCCGAAGATTGGGTGCGGAAGGGAAGAGAAAATTACGACTTGGCAGTATCGCTACTCCGACAGGCTTTAGCGGGCGCGATCATGTCAAATCCAGCAGACTTGCCAGAGACCACAACGGCGGCAACTGCGTCGGTCACACAAGGCGCGCCTCTGCCCAGCACTGATTCTGACGAACTCGTTGCGGCTACTGCTATCCTTTGTGTTTACGAATTTCTCGATGCTTCCGGTCCTGAATGGTCTAGACATCTCGATGGAGCGAAGAGTCTGTTCGAAGTCGCCAAGGACAGGATGGTGCCTCTGGCTCGCGAAGCCGAGCCAACGAGCCTTGCGAATCAGATCCGCGAGCGTCTAGCTGGACAAGCTGCGATCCCGGACGACGTGACCGAACGAGGACTGAGCAAAGGCCGCACCGCGATATTCTGGAACTTTGCCCGGCAAGACATGCTATCTGCTTTCATCAACAACACAAACACACGTCTCGACACGTCGGATCTGCCAATGTGGTCGAGCGCTGGGCTCAATATCAATCCTGAAGGGTACCTGTACCCCAGCAATCCTTCACATCCTGACTATCGTTCTGAATATGCCATGGCCGACGACAAGATCAGCAATGCCCTAATATGGCTCCAGATGAAACTCGTCAACTACATCGCCGCCGGCGACGAGATTCCCGAATCCCTCCTAGCAGTCCGCCAACGCGACCTTCTATCATACTGGCACCAACTCGAGTCCGAATTCAAAGCCTGGTACGACGGCCTCCCACCCTCCTTCCGCGCCATAGCCCTCGGCACAGACGCCGCAAGCGGCCTCGAAGAGCGCTGGTTCCCACGCCCCATGTGCGCCAGCGCAATGCAGAGCTACCACTTCGCGCGCGTGCAGCTCCTGCACAACAAACCGCACATTTCGACGGGTTCGCCTTTCTCCCCGCAGCCCTCGCCCGCCGACCCCCGCCGCAGCGGTAGCGGCAATAACAGGAAACCCAGCAGCAGCCGCAGCGACATCACCATGCCGGGCTCGAGCCTCGCGGCGCGCCACGCCAGCTACGCGAGTATCCTGCAGCAGAGCCGGTTCCATGCGAAGGAGATTGTGGCGATTAGCCTGGGGCGCACGGATGAGGGGACGAGGATCCATTCTGTGCAGCCGCTTTGGACGGCGGGGCTGGTGCTTGGGGCGGTGGGGGAGGAGGTTGGTGGTGGTGTGGGCGCTGAGACGGAGACGTGGAGGAGGACGATTGTGGAGCTTTTGAGGGGCGTGGAGAGGGATTTGGGGTGGGCTTCGGAGTATAGGGTGAGGAATTTGCTGGATGTGTGGGAGGAGGGGGTTGATGAGTGATGTGGTGTGATGCGATGAGGTGGGGATGTGCGATGGCCCTGTTTTTCGTGTAGTTACTCTACCCTATGGCAGGGTCATGGATTATCGTGTCGTGTCGCCTTTTGACCTGTACATCGATTTGCGTCGTGCGGTACTTTTCTGTGACACAGCGGGTAGTGCTGACTTCAGCTGATGCCAGGTCTGTATTTGTTGCAGAGAACGGCAACATGAGCGACGCTTCCCGTCCCTCGTGCATTGGGCTGTTCGACGAAAGGATTTCTTGGTCGACGGTTGTGTGATGATAATTGGGTTCAACGGAATAGAATAGAATGTGATTGATCTGTGACGAACGAACGACCCAATTCACCCACTCTAAAGATCTATTAAGCACAGTGCAAGTTCAAAGTGCAGACGAAGGAAAACGGCAATCTTCTTCAAATGGCAGGCGAAGGCTCCGCACGCACTTGATGTATCGTAGCCGGCGAAGGAAAGCGGTCAACCCGTTGACAAGGCTGTCACTGAGCGTCGAAAGAGATGCAGCAGAGGTGGTCATCAACGCTGACCTCAATGACGCACCACACTGACAGTTGACAGGCTCCAAGCAGATTTCTAGAAAACGCATAGGGTTTCTTTCGAAGGATTGCAAGGTTTGAACGAAGGTTGCCAAATTGCGCCACGCTTCCTAGCGAGCGAGGGTCCTATTTTAATTTGCGAAATTACGACCGATCGTGAAGTTCCTAATTATATATTCAAAGTGTCGACTTCGAGTTGAGAGTTTGTTAGTGTTCCTGGGGAGGCATGCGTTAGAGCCCACACCACCACCACTTCAGAGATAACCCTACTGTGAGGATGAATGACAAGACCGCCGAGCGCCTCTGGCTCGTGTTGATTCTAGGCCGCTATCAGTGCGCTGCCTGCTTCGGACGTGAGACATAATTGTCTCGTCGCGAGTCGTGAGGCAAGATGCATCGCAGGCGCATATAGAAAAGCGAGAAAAAGATAAGAAGGTGAAGCAAGCAACCATGTACTGCAGTGCCCTCCTGCAGGCTGCAGGTGTCTCGTGTCGATCTCCAGGCTCCGCGGGCCAATCAGAGACGAGACACTCGTAGGGCTCGATGGAGCGGTGTCGAGACACGGGAAGGGTTCTATAGGCGGTGGTGACGGGTCGAATACGTGCTCTTCAGGAGTACATTCGTTTTTGTTCCCTCTGCTATCGCGGTGGCACGGCGCCAATGCTGTGCCACGCGGTGTAAGGGACGGAAGGTGGCATTGCGGCGAGATCTGGAGGTGTAGAATGGGGAGTTCCGCGAAAGTCAGTAGTCTCACCGACTCGGTGTTGGGGAGAGGGTGGAGGAGTGATAAGCTTTCGTATCAGCGTGGAAACCAGGAGGTGGGCGCTCGTGTTGAGGAGATTATCGAGAAGGAAGGGGGTCGTTGTTGTTTGGGGGACATGGGAGATACCTGACCAATGTCGCAATTATGTTGTAAGCAAGAATAATGGATCTGTCGGAAGGCTCGTTAGCTATAGCTGTCTTCGGCGCTGGTGTTGACTTCGGCTTGCCAGCTTCTGCCGAGCGTAGCCTTGTACGGGCGACTCCACCAAAACACATGGAGCCAGGGACTGTCTCGGCTTAGAGCTCTAAACCGACTTCAGGGAGTGTCGGATGCCTCATCTGGCATCGATTTCTATGACACTCGATCTCTCGGCTTATACCCTCCACGGAACCAACTGCAGTCAGCGGACACGCTGCCATTTGCCTGCCCCTGCGGCGTGGTGCCGGTTGCTTGTCCACCAATACCAAGCCTGGCCGCCGGTTCGCATTAGGCATGCTGCGCGTGCTAAGCCCGTTAAGCAGGGGCGCATCAAGGTTCCCTAGACGCGAAAGCACGGTACGGTGAGAGGGGAGTGATAGCATCCTGCTGGTCAAACCGCTCACTGCGACTGGAGCCATTGCCAATGTGCGGGTCACTACTGAACCGCTCCTTCCCATTGCGATCGCGAAAGGTAGGAGGAGGATTGTCCACGTCGTTCATTCGCACAGGCCGGCCTTTGTTTCCTCGCCTCTCGATACATATAGTCCCTGCCCCTCCCTTCCATTCCTGTCACTCTCTCTTTGTCCGTATCGATCTTCACATTTGCTCTTTGCTCGCTTGCTACACTCGGTTGCCATCTCCTACATCACATTGAGTCACCGCAATGACACTACGCGCAAACGAGATGACTAGTGTTCCTGAGCACGCCTATGAGCGTGTCCATGGCCACGTAGAGCTTCCTCCCACTCCCAACCCAGAGCCTGCGGACGCCAAAGACATGAACAAGACTGCTGCAAAGTCCCACACAACACAACACCTCGACTGGTTGAGGGCACACGAGCGTTTACTACAGAGATCTGTCGTCAATAAGACTGATGTCGTCTCACGAGACATCCCCATTGTCGTGTCGGGCGAGGATCTCAGTCTCGCTGAGCTGGTTGCTGTTGCACGGTGAGTTCAATCGATTCCAGGTGTGTAGGTTCTGACATGGCTGACCTTCTTTTTTCCAGATACAATGTCCCCGTGCAAATCAGCACCGATGAAAAGGTGAAGGGCCGTGTCAATGGCAGTGTTGAGTTTTTGAAGCAGCACCTGGAGAAGGGCGAGGTTGTCTACGGTCAGTACCAAGACAATCCGTATCGTTTACGCGGGACGCTGACATACGATCAGGCATCAACACTGGCTACGGTGGCAGCGCAGACACCCGCAGTGGCGACTTCGTCAGCATGCAAAGAGCCCTTATCCAGCACCAGAACTCTGGTGTACTTTTGCCTTCCGACCAGGGCCAATCCAGCGATGACTTTGACGAGAGCTCCCTTGGCCTCAAGGGCCACAACTTGCCCAGACCGATTGTACGCGCTACCATGCTGGCCAGAATCAACTCCCTCCTCCGTGGCCACTCCGCCGTTAGACTTATGGTCGTCGAGAACATCGCTACCCTGCTTAACCACGACTTTGTGCCCGTGATCCCTCTCCGTGGTTCTATCTCGGCATCTGGTGATCTTTCACCGCTTTCCTACATCGCAGGTGCTCTGGAAGGCAACCACGACATTTACCTCGACTGCAAGATGAAAGATGGCAAGCGCCAGATCATCAGCGCAGACAAGGCCGTACAGCTTGCTGGTCTCACTCCGTTCACTATGATGGCCAAGGAGGGTCTTGGTTTGATGAACGGAACAGCCGTCAGTGTGGCCGGTGCTACTATGGCCCTGCACGAAACTCAGTACCTGGCCTTGTCCACTCAAGTCCTGACTGCTATGTGCACTGAGGCCATGCGTGGTTCAGCAGACAACTACCACCCATTCATTGCTGATATCCGTCCCCACGAGGGCCAGGTGGAGGCCGGTGCTAACATCTTCAAGATGCTCGAGAGCTCCAAGTTGGTTGTTGGCAAGGACTCCCACACAGCCGGTCTCTACCAGGACCGCTACGCTCTGCGCACCTCATCACAATGGATCGGTCCCCAGCTCGAGGATCTCATGCTCTCAGCCAAGCAGCTCGAAGTCGAGCTCAACTCGACCACCGACAACCCACTGGTCGACCCTGCGGCCGGCATGGTCCACCACGGTGGCAACTTCCAGGCTGCTTCGGTGACTTCTGCTATGGAGAAGACTCGTTTGACATTGCAGATGTTCGGAAAGCTCATGTTCGCCCAATGCACAGAGCTTATCAACCCGCAATTGAACCACATCCTCTCGCCCAACTTGTGCTTCGATGACCCCGACCTTTCCTACACTTTCAAGGGTATTGACATCAACATGGCGTCTTACCAATCAGAATTGGCTTTCCTCGCCAACCCGGTCAGCACTCACGTTCAGTCCGCCGAAATGCACAACCAGGCCGTCAACTCCTTGGCTCTCATCTCCGCCCGCTACACACTTGATGCTGTGGAATTGGTTTCTTTGATGACTTCTGCCTTCCTCTATGCTCTCTGCCAGGCTCTCGATCTTCACGTGCTCTACATCGAGTACTTGAGCCTCATCGAGAAGAACGCTCACCCAGCCCTCGAGCGCACCTTCTCCGACAGCCTCTCGCCGAACGAGCTCCACGGCCTCTGGACCGAAGTCTTCACCGCCGTCAAAGCCGGCCTCACATCCGCCAAGAGCAAAGCCACCGACGAGCGCTCCCGCATCGCCGCCGAAGCAACCATCGTCCCCCTCACCAAAGCCCTCGCCAAATCCCCCAAAGCCGCCGAAACCAACGTCTTCGCCGCCCTCGGCTCCTGGACCGACGAGCTCGCCACCATCATCGCCTCTTCCATCCGCGAGACTCGCGTGCGCTTCTCCTCGGGTCAGGGCCCGACCACCCTCGAGTACCTGGGCCATGGCTCGGCGACCATGTACCGTTTCGTGCGCTACGAGCTCGGCGTGCCGCTTCACAAGGGTCTTGTCGAGCACCCTACTTACCCCAACGCCGAGCGCGATGGTGTGAGGGCTTCTGCAGGTGAGAAGGTCACTATTGGCAAGCGTGTTAGCACCATCTACGCTGCACTTAGGAGCGGACGCATGAGGAAGGTGCTGTTGGAGTGCTTGGCTTAGGTTGACGATGATTCTGTTTATGTGGCGTAAGGTGTTTGGGAATGGAAAATCTAGGTCTGGTGGTTATAGGCAGGTCGTTTTCTACTGCCGCTGCTTTGGTGATGTACATAGTTAGCGAGAACAGCTATCGAATAATGACATGAATATCTCTAAATCAAAAGAATGGCATATGAAGAATGATTGCCGTGTCATAAGTCTACAGCAGATAATGATTATACAATTGGTCTTTCAGTAAAGACAGTCTCCAAATCAACGTCCATAGGCCTAAGCCCCTCACAAGAAACTCAGCAATCGCCTGCAGACATCGAGACTCTCATGATCCAGTCCTGTTCCAGTTGGCAGAACCAAGCTACCTCACAAGAAAGGCGCCAACTGCCCACAAACATTGACACTCTCATAATTCAAACCAAAACCCCTAGTCTCCGGGATGATATGGAAGTAAAAGTTCGCCGTGTGATCGGTCTTGACAAGCCCAATGTAATCACCCTCACCAAGGAAAGCAGCTTTGTCGGCCCAGTCTCTGGCGATTTCGTACGACATCTGGTTCTGATGGGCCCTGGTCAAAAGCGAGCGCTTGCGGCTTGTCCAAGAGATTTTGAAGCCAGGGCCGTTGTAGCGTTTCTGCAAGCCGCTTGTCTCGAGAGCACCCATGTCGCCGGCGATGTCCATGTTGACGTCGCCGTTGTCGAAGTAGTTGAAGGCTACGTCGGAGGCGGGAGATACGTCTTCGCTGGTGAGATTGCGGAAGATCGAGCGGTGAGTTAGAACTGGGTCGAGTCGCGCTTGTCGAGTTTCAGAGCGGCGACGTCAACGTGTTCGACGGAGTCAAAGCTGTATCCGCCATCGTTGAGAGCAGAGCCTAATCCAGAGAGCCCTATGAGAGAAGACCTCTTCACAACGCCGTTTTCTACGGAAGATTGCTCTCCAGAGCGGCCCTCCCCGACAGCGCCGTGCGCGTAGGTTGCAAAGACGAAGATAGCGTTCATGCCATGCTGGATGTAGCCAATGTACTTGGCACATCCCGGGGCTCCTTGCTCTTCGCAGATCTGTTGGGCTAACCCGGCTGCACTGTTGATGAACGCTACTCCATGTTTGCTCTCCATGCCACGGCTTACCCGGCGGCGCTTGTACCGATTCTCAGTATTGTACTGCCGATACGACGACATTGGCCAACGTCAAACCGGCGTTCCAGAGTCTGCAACGCCTGATTAGGCTCGTTGATGCTGCGTATTTCGAGCTCTGCTGGACGAAGGTCTTGCACCAGGCTGCTTTCGATACCGCTGTGGCTTGCAGGTAGGGCAGAAGCCAACCCGCTGGCGAGGAATACAATGTACGTCTGCACAAACTTCATCTTGGAACAAGTTGAAGGTATAGAGAAGGCTGTATGATGGTGATTCTAGGACTGTATTATGAGGGACAGTTGCATGTATCTTATAAAGACACCATCAGGTTGGAGTTCTTCATGCGGACGACAAAAGCAGTGGATTGCATGCCTGAAGAATGTGGTGATGGGTGCACAAATACCACGCGCCTTCGGGTTCACAACTTCTTGCATCCTATGTACGCCTGTATCCCGGCGAAAAAGGGCTGTGTAGGCGGCGCGGGCGGTGGTGTAGAAATGCCTAGCATGATAGATTCCAGGCGATACTACACCTCTATCCCACATGTAGCTGAGAATCACACCTTGTGCTCCGCAGACCAGAACAGTGGCATCCAGTGCATCGTTCCCGAGTGACACGATCAGCAGTGGTTGGCCAGTCAAGGAGGATCGGGCTTCATGCATATGCGCCATCCCAAAGCCACGGGTTTTGAAGTCGTTTTGTGCAGCACTCAGGCATCGAGATGAGCCTTGAAAGGCATCGCCAGGCCCAGGGGACTCTTCAGCCTCACCTTGATGACCAAAAGGACATGTCTATGTAACACGATCCGTCGGCCGTTGCTACCGTTCTGGGTTGAGCAAGAAGATCGCGACTTCGATGCTCCGGTGTGGGTGATGCGGTGCGAGGCACTAGGTCACAATTTCGTAGCCAATGAAGCCGCAAGAAGGAGGCTCTCAAGGTGTGCATAGTCGGTGAGAGTTCTAGTGAGTTGTTAGGTCTCCAGGTTGGGAGTGAAAGTGGTGGCAGGAACTGCGATCTGGTCCGATGTATCCTGTCTTGCCTTGAGCTGGCGGTTCAATCCTAATCGTCATAAGTCTGTACGCTATTAATGTTTCGTATCAAGGTGATGTCTGGTGTGTGACCAGGCGAGTCCACACACAAACATGGGGGCGAAGATCTGTGGAGGCTAAGCAATAAACCAAGCTGCCGCTAGTGGAGCTTGTGATGAGCGCTCGGACCCTTCGACAATATCGACCAACCTTGTCCAGTAGATACACTTGTGTTCGTTTGCAACACAGCATAGGCTACCTTCGTGAAAGCGAGTGTCTCGCCCCTGCACTCGATAGCCCAGTCAATGTTACGCGTGGCTGAGTAAGGTGTTCCCGTTGGCTACACCACATGCCTCAGGCAATGCGGGCATTCGCCCTGTCTGCCCGCCTTCTCTTTCCTTCTCTTCACATCTGATAGACTCTAACGCTTCATCAACAACACTCAGAGCCTCATAACATCTTACCAATACGACTTTGGTCTCCAAACTGACCTCTGCGCTCAAAGAGCGAACGAGTCTACGTCCCCCAAGGCGATACTGCTTCTACATCATGGAGCAAACGGACCCCAACGATAGCACATCAAAGTCGACAACATTCACCGAACAGTCCGATCCACACGACGATCCATGGAAGGTCCCACTCTCGGCTCTCGTTGATGCATATCCGAAGGACTTCGTACTCCAGTATATCATTGTCCCAACAGCGCTTCACATCTGGTTGTTAGTACGTCCGTCCTAGATATATCCATGCATGATCCTAACCAGATACAGGACTCTGGCTGGGATTGCAGCGCTAGCTTTGTTCCACTATCGAGTGTGTCATGAATTTGGGAGCAGTGAACGCGTGTGCTCTTCACGAACTCACTACGTTTTTTTCGCCGTTGAGTGTAGCCTCGTCGCTATGACGGGTTACACTTACTACTTGAAGTTGAAGTTTGTGGAGGAGCAGGGCAGATCACTTTCGAGGCGCAAGTGATGATTGTGGCAGCAGTCGTAACTGATCGGTTGTGTCAAGGTGATAGGATCGTGGTTCGCCCGAGGTGTTTTCATCGCGTTTGCTGGAAACTCGGAAAGGACAATCCCATCTCGACCACAATGGCTTCTCATCGCACGAAGGCATCGTATGAACCAGGTAGGACGCATGCGATATGGACTCACATGACTTTAGACTATCAATGTCGGTAGCAGACGAATGTGAAAGATCCGCGTGAATGCCAGTTCTTTCAATAGGGTTAGTGTATTACGGTAGAGTCACCGTCGATATGACCTGTGAAAATTTGCATGTGAGCTTGACACTGATGAGTACCATACTGTGTGACGTCTTCATTGGGGAGTACCATGTGACGATGCCGTAATTAGTCTGGGCCATCAGCGAGTATTCGACCTTATTGAGGAACACGTTCACGTGACAAGTGAACCGACTACTTTATATAGCTCACTGCAAGGTTGATTTAGGGCAGTTCAGTTGTTTGTGTCCGTGCGCACTGACGAGTCAAGGAGCGATCCGTTTGTGTGGAGCTGCGCGCGCCAACGCGACCAGCAACCGGCCGTCACCAACATTCAAGGAACTCATCGAGCATTCCGGATCGCACACTTCCACCTTTCCTTATACCACAACAAATCACCAACTACGACCCCACCGCGACAACAGAAATGGCAGAGTACGCCAAGAAGAAGAACGACGAGCTGCAGGCGCTGTGCAAGGAGCGCGGCCTCCCTCACAACGGCAAAAAGGCCGACCTCGTCAAGCGCCTCGAAGACAACGACGCCCAGAGCATTACTGCGCCCGAAGCTGCCAAACCCGCGCCTGCCGAAGACGAGATCGATTGGGACGAAGAGCCTGCGACCGAGACCGCAAAAGCTGCCACCAGTGAGCCCAATGCTACCGCCATCGCCGCCGGCGGCCTTGGACAAGTCGCGAACCCGCAAGCTGTACCCAACCAGCAAGTAGGCGAAGATCCATCAAAGCCTGACGAGACCGTGGGAGCCGCGCCAGCTGCGCCCAAGACAGACGACGCGCCACAAGGAACAGAAGCTGCCGGCGAGCCAACCAAAGCCCCAGTGGACTTCTCACTAGGCCTGCAAGAGCGCACATTGGATGAGGAGATCGCAAAGCGCAAGAAGCGTGCAGAGAAATTCGGAATCGACCCGAGCAGCGATGAGACACTGAAGCAACTGGAGAGGGCGAAGCGCTTCGGCACCACAAACGTACCTGGTCTGCTTAATCAGGCGCTGCCTCAGCGCGCAGAGAAAGAGAAGAAGAGAGTGGCAGAGGGTGTTCAAGATGGAGGCGTCCGCAAGCGCAGCCGTGTGAGACCCGTTGCGGGAAGCAGACAGAACAGCGAGCGTAAAGAGAAGCCAGCTGCTAACGGCAAGCCTGGTGGGTGGATGACCGAAGCCGACAAGCAGGCGGCCGAGAAGAGGAAGGCCAGATTTGCCGCGCACAGCGCCGAATAGATCTCGTCGTTTGGCCACTCACTAGCGGAGAAATTCTGAATGTACGATCATCATAGCGACCGATGGGAGACCGAATCCGAAAGTTCCTGGTTTATCGATTCGACAGCGAGTGCGAGACTTATTTCAATTTCAAGCAAATCAGGATATAATCCAATCCAATACTACTATTCAAAGCTCTTCAGTCCCTCTCGGCGTTCCCTTCCAGACGAAGGGTGCGCAATTGCTACCAAGCCTAGCCATGAGTTCGCTGCTGTCGGCATACATCATTCGCGCTGCATTCCTCAACACCTTTCATCTGAATGCCCTGCTACTACCCGCAAAGCTGTCATTGGTGTGTCGGTCGTGCCAATTGATGGGGTCAGCACACAGATGCAAAGAAGAATCTCAAACAGAAGAAGACCATATGCAAGAGCTCTAGTCATCATGATGATCGCGAGTGGATCATCGCTGCCCACTGCGTGTTGGGCAATTGTCACTAGCTTGTGGATCTAACCACGAGTTGGACATTGTCGTCATAGGCAGGTTGGTGCCACACATCTTGCAAATTTGACGCTGGGAATGAAACTTGAGCGTGAACATACTATGGATGAGGAGCACAACAGACCTGACGCCTTGGTTACTGCGCACTACTGCCTCGGGATTGCGGGCTCTTTAATGGATTAACGGTTGCTATGAACCTTTTGCTCTCAGGTGTGATTGATTTCATTAGATTCCACTACCGATACTATTTCATGCACCGAACCACATTCAGTTTTTGATGGGCTTGGGTGGAGGCAGGAAGATGTTCAGAACCCTCCGTGGGATTCTCTTGAAGCTGACACCCTCCCAGCTGCCCACGATCCTATTGCCGCAAAGCACAAAGACTGTGCCACCCAGCACGTCTTTGCCCTCTGGCTGCATGCGCACATAGCTCCGAAGCTCTTTCCCGTTGCCAGGCTGGAACTCGCTGGAGATTCTCGCAGCGGACCACCCGTGGCTGATGTACGCGTTCTTCTTCGTGTCTTCATCGGTTGCATTGCAGATGAATCCAGACAGGTGGCACGAGCCATCGAGGTAGTAGGGACCGGCCAGTTCATCTTCAGA
>Ga0265797_10001616_pt1 | contig 39456 bp, 30 predicted proteins | sample P2T30metagenome_FD_192433 | JGI IMG/M metagenome (GOLD analysis project Ga0265797, IMG submission 192433) | Plant litter microbial communities from East Loma Ridge, Irvine, California - P2 T30 | ecosystem: Environmental > Terrestrial > Plant litter > Unclassified | place: USA: California...
AGCGCACGGGCTCTGGGCTGGTCGGGCTTCTCGGACAGCACGATGTCGACCTTCGCTTTCGCCTGGTCGTATTCCTTCTTGTCCGCCAGCTCGGTGGCTTCCAGCAGCAGCTTGTCGTGCCGCTCGGCCATGTCCAGCGCGCGCAGCGCACCGCGGGCCCGTTCGTTCTGCGGATTCAGGGCCAGCACGCGCTGGATGTTCTGCAGCGCCAGCGCGCGCTGCCCTTCCGCCGTCTGCCGGTCGGCCTGGTCCAGATAGCGCATGATGGCGCGGTCGCGCGCCTGCAGGTAGGTGGCGCGGTACTGGGCGTTGCCCGGATCGGCCGTGATCGCTTCCTGCAGCTTCAGCAGTCCCGCCTCGACCTGGTCCTTCTCGATCAGGTTACGCGCGTCGCGATACGCCAGCTGGGCGGCGCAGCCGGACAGCGCGAGCACCATCGTGGACAAGGTGAGCGTGCGGCGCAGCCGGGCCGCCGCGGTTGGCTTGTGACGAGACATCAATCCATGACTCCAATATTAAGCTGCTGCACCTGGTTCAGGGGCAGATAGGTAAGCGTCAGCGTGGGCGGCGCGATTGCGTCCACCCGATACATGCCGTCGATGACCTCTTTCGCGCGCACGACGTACGTGCGCTCGCCGTTGGCCAGGTAGACCTCGTAGGCCCCGTCGGCCAGTCCTTTGCCGATCACCGTGAACGGCACCGGCGGGGCCGTCGGCGCTGGCGGTGGCGGTGGCGGACCGGATGGCTCGCTGGGCGGCGGCGGTGGCGGGTTCAGGTTCTGGCCCGCAAACAGGCCCGCCCCGCCGCCGAACGCGTCCTCGCCCGTCGCGCCGATCAGCTCGGCACGAGGGACCAGGCGCAGGATCTTTCCCGCGTCCGCGCTTTCCTGCGCAACGCGTGCCGCGACGGTCGGCGCGGCCGCCGGCCGCGGCGCACGCTCGACGGGCTCGGCCACTTCCGTCTCGGGCGCGGAATCGCCCAGCAGCACGAGGCCCGCTGCCGCGACGAGGGCGGCGCCCATCAGCAGATGACGGGGCTTCATGGCTGGCCCTTCAGGTACAGCGTGAAGCGCAGCCGCGCATCGACGGTGGGGTCGGCCACCGTGTCGCGCCGGAAGCTCACTTCGTCCAGCGCCGCGAACGGCATCGCCAGCAGCGCTTGCAGCGCGAACTGCCAGATGTTGCGGTATGGCCCCTTGACGGGCAGGATGATCTGGTACGTGGCCACGCCGGCGCCCTTGTCGTAACCGGTCTTGTATTCGCCGTGGTCGAGCACCAGCTGCGACTTCGCGGCCAGGTCGAACAGCACCTTCACCTGCTGTTCGGCATGGCGCTGCTCGCCCAGGGTGGCGTAGAACACGGCCAGGTTTTCATTCGCGGTCGGAGGCGGCGGCGCCACAACCAGGGCCGACGGCACCGGCAGCGGCCGTGCCAGCTCTTCCTGCAACGCGGCACGCTGCGGCAGCAGCCAGGCCCACAGGGCGGCGCCGGCCAGCAGCAGCACGCCGCACAGCGTGGCGGCGGGACCGGCACGCAGCAGGCGCAGGCGCGCTTCCAGCAGCACGGGCGCCAGGCGGATTTCCTTCATCGTCCCCTCCACTGCGCTTCGACCTGGAACCGGAGTGGTTTCCCCGGAGCCTGCTCTTCGATTTCATGGCGCACCAGTGCCGCGCCGCTGAAGAACTCCTGCTGCTTGAGCACCTGCACGTAACCGACCATGTCGTCGCTGTTGCGCGCCTCGGCCGTGATCTTCAGGATACGCTTGCGCGCGTCGGGATCAAGCGCCAGCAGCGCGATATTCGCCGGCGTGGCCGTGGCCAGCGCATCCTCCAGCTCGCGCCACGGCACGTTCAGTTGCAGGATGGCCAGGTTGACGGCCGTGGCCTGCGCTTCCGGGATCGCCGTTTCCGGTACGACGGCGCGCACTTTCGACAGCGCCCGGCTGCGCGCCTGCAGCTGCTCGATCGCGGCGGCGCGGGCGGCGCGCTGTTCGGCCAGGTTCATCGCCATCCACGTTCCGCCCAGGCACAGCAGCACGCCCAGTACCCCTGCCACGGCAAGGGCCGGATGCAGACGATGCAAGGTGCGGCGCCAGCCCTGCGGCGCGAAATCGATACGGATCGTTCTCAGGCTCATGCGGGACTCCCGGCGGCGGCCAGCAGGCTGACGAGCGACATGCCGCGGTCCTGCCCGGCACCCAGCTGGGTGCACGCCACCTGCCCGGCCTGCGCCGGTTTGGCCAGCGCGGCCGGCAGCGCGCCGCACAGCTGCACCTGTTCCGGTGCCGTCAAGCCCAGCAGCAGAGCTTCACGGCCGACGGTCTGCGTCAGCCAGTAATGGTCGGCACCCTGCGGTACCGCCACGGCGCGCACGGCACGCAAGGTGCGGTCTTCGATCGCCGCCAGGGTCAGCATGCGGTCATGCCACTGGCCGAACCAGCTGCCGGCGCGCAGGGCGCCGTGCCAGCGGTTCCAGCCGGTGACGAAATGCGGCACGATCTCGACGAGGTGCATGCCCTTGTCGTCCGCCAGCGCGTGCAGCACGGCCAGCAACGCGCGCGGCAGTGCGGCGGCATAGAACGGCTGGCGCGCATCCCAGTCGGCGCTGAACGCCCAGGCGGCCGGCGGCTCGCCGTACAGGCTGTGGAAGCGCAGCGCGGCGGCGGCCTCGATATCGGCCAGGCGGGCCGCGCCGGGCGGCGGGTTGACCTGCCACAGGCGGCACAGTTCGTCCGCCAGCACGACACCGACGGGCCAGCCCGCCACGTCCTGCCCTTCCAGCAGGGTGCGCAGCGCCTGCGCCAGGATCGTCGCGCCGGCCGCCGAGGCGATGTTCGGCTCGCTTTCCGGCAGCACGTATTCGGCCAGCACGGCCACCTTGTCACCGCGCCAGCGGCTGGTACGCAGCAGGCTGACGGCCGTGGCCGAGATGCCCAGGCGCAGCGCTTGTCCGGGGAATCTACGCATGCAAGGTCACCCGTTTGATTTCCGTCAAGGTGGTACCGCCACGCTTGACCAGTTCCAGCGCCGCCTGGCGCAGGCTGCGCGTGCCGTTTTCGTACGCCGCCTGCTTGACCTGGCGGATCGGCCGCTTTTCCACGATCAGCTCGCGGATCTCGTCGTTCAGGGTCAGGATTTCCGCGATCGAGCGGCGCCCCTTGTAGCCCGTGCCGCGGCAGTCGCCGCAGCCCTTGCCTTCCTTGAAGTTGTAATCGAACACGTCCGCCCGGGACAGGCCCACGCTGGCCAGTTCCTCGTCGCTGGGCGTGTACTCGGCGGCGCAGTGCGGGCAGTTGATGCGCACCAGGCGCTGCGCCCAGATGCCGTTCAGCGCCGACACGAACGCGTACGGATCGATGCCCATGTGCGTGAAGCGGCCGAACACGTCGAACACGTTATTCGCGTGGACGGTGGTGAGCACCAGGTGGCCCGTCAGCGCGGACTGCACGGCGATCTCCGCCGTCTCGCGGTCGCGGATCTCGCCCACCATGATCTTGTCCGGATCGTGGCGCAGGATCGAGCGCAGGCCCTTGGCGAACGTCAGGCCCTTTTTCTCGTTGACGGGAATCTGCAGGATGCCCGGCAGCTGGTACTCAACGGGGTCCTCGATCGTGATGATCTTCTCGCGGCCGTTGTGGATTTCCGTCAGCGCCGCGTACAGCGTCGTCGTCTTGCCCGAACCCGTCGGGCCCGTCACCAGCAGCATGCCGTACGCTTCCTGCGCCAGGGTGCGCAGCGACACCAGCGACGGCGCATCGAAGCCCAGCGATTCCAGCGACAGCGAGCCGTACGATTCGATCATCGCCCGTTTGTCGAGAATCCGGATGACGGCATCCTCGCCGTGGATGCTGGGCATGATGGAGACGCGCAGGTCGATCTCGCGCCCGCCCGACTCGACGCGGAAGCTGCCGTCCTGCGGCACGCGCCGCTCGGCGATGTCCAGCTCGGCCAGGACCTTCAGGCGCGAAATGATCTGCTCGGCCACTTCGATGCCGTTGACGGCCGTGGCGTGATCGAGCACGCCGTCGACACGGTACTTGACGGCCAGGCCGCCGGACGTGCTTTCCAGGTGGATGTCGGACGCGCCGGCCTTCAGCGCATCGTACAAGGTGGAGTTGACGAGCCGCACGGCGGGACTGGCCGCTTCCGACACGGAGGCGAACGACAGCACGGCGGCCGTCTTGCCGTCGCGGCGCGAATTGTCGCCGCCAGGCAGCAGCGTATCGGTCGCGCGGGCGGACTCTTCCTGCTTCGACAGATAGGCGGCGATATCGGATTGCAGCGCCAGCCGCATCTGCAGCGGCGCATGGGCCGGGGCGCGCGCCTGCGTGCCGAGCCACGTCTGCAGGTCGAGGTCGAACGGATCGGCAATGACGCCGACGACGACGCCGTCGTGCGCCCGCAGCAGCACGCATTTTTTTGCCATGGCCTGCGACAGCGGCAGCAGGTCGAACGCGGGCACAAAGGCCAGCATCTCGACCGTCTCCAGCACGGCCAGGCCGAACGGCTGCGCCAGCGCGCGCACGACGAGGCGCGACTCCATGCCTGTCAGGCTTTCGAGTTCTTCCACCAGCGTGCGCTTCGAGTGCAGCTGCTGGGCCCGCGCACGGGTCAGCAACGCATGGTCGATGGCGGCGATGGGATGGATGGCCGGATCGTTCACGACATTTCTCCGGCAAGATCAAAGATAGGCATATACAGCAATACCACGATGGCGCCCACGATCAACCCGATGCCGGCCATCAGCAGCGGTTCAAACGTGCGCGTAAAACGGTCGATCCAGCGGCTGATTTCGCCGTCGTAGAAAGCGGCGGACTGCGTCAGCATCGGGCCCATGTCGCCGGTACGCTCGCCCACGCGCAGCATGCGCAGCGAGATCGGCGTCGTCAGCGCATTCGCTTCGAAGGCGGTGGACAGCGGCAGGCCCGCCTCGACGGCCTGGCGTGCCAGCTGCAGGCCGGACCGCACGTTGGCGGACACCATGCCCTGCACCGTCTCGATGGCCTGGACGATGGTGATGCCGCCTTCCGTCAGCATGCCCAGCGTCAGGTACAGCCGCGACAGTTCATAGATGCGCACCCGCTCGCCGATGGCGGGCAGGCGGCCCAGCAGCCGCACCAGGCCGCCGCTGCCCATCAGCCGGCGCACGCCGAACACGGCGGCGGACAGCGCCAGCACCAGGCCGCCGACCAGCGCGCCGGTATGGTTGCCGGCAAACTGGCCCCACGACAGCATCACCTGCGACATCCACGGCAGGTTGCGCCCGGCTCCCTGGTAGACCTCGGCAAAACGGGGCACGACATAGCCGATCAGGAACATCGACACGCCGCCGCCGACCAACAGCAGGATGCAGGGATAGATGGCGGCGCTGACGATTTTCGCGCGCACCGTGTCGATGCGCTGCTGGTAGTCGATGTAGCGGGCCAGCGAACGCGGCAGGTCGCTGGTGCCTTCGGCGGCCTTGACGATGCCGACATACAGCGGCGGGAACAGCTGCGGCTGCTCGGCCAGCACGGTGGAAAACCGCTGGCCTTCGCGCAGGCCGCCCAGCAGGCGCTCCAGCACGCCGCGCGTGGCAGGCGCCGCTTCCTTCTCCAGCAGCGCTTCCAGCGCCTCGACGATGCCGAGACCGGCGTTCAGCAGCGCCAGCAGCTCCTGGCTGAACAGCACGAGCGAGAGCGCCTTCTTGCCTCTGCCGGCCTTGAAGGCGCCGCGCACGGGGCGGATGCTGCTGACGAACAGCCCGCGCGCCTCCACCTGCCGGCGCGCGTCGGTTTCGTCACGGCCATCGACCACCATGTGGCCGATCGCCATGTCGGGCGACAGGGTACGTACATCGAACTGCATGGGAGCGGGGCGCTGGCGCTGTTACTGGTGCTGGGACGCGGGCGGGGCAGCTTATTGCGAGCTGATGTCGGCGTTGTCGCCGGTACCGCCGGGCTGGCCGTCCTTGCCGAGCGACGTGATTTCGTATTCGCCCTTGCTGCCGGGCGACTTGTACGCGTACGGACGGCCCCACGGATCGGCCGGCACGCCCTTCTTCAGGTAAGGCCCATTCCATTTGGCGCCTGCCGTCGGCGGCGCCGTCATCAGGGCGCCCATTCCCTCTTCCGTCGTCGGATACCGGCCGACGTCGAGGCGGTACGTGTCGAGGGATTTTTCAAACGCCTCGATCTGTGCCTTCGCCACCGTTACCTCCGATTTGCCCAGCTGGGAGAAATACTTCGGGCCGACATAGGCCGCCAGCAAACCGATAATCACGATCACGACGAGTAATTCGAGCAGCGTGAATCCGCGCGCCGCGCGGCCCTGCTTGCGGTAAAACTTTGCTGCTTGCATCCGAACAAACCTCCGATGTACGACTACCGCGAAAAATCCGCAAACCGCGCTGAAACTGCCGCGATCGCCTGAGGGCCAGAACGCCGTGCGACGTCGTGCCAGGCGGTGGCGGCGACCACGCGCTACAGTGCTCCGCGCCTGCCTGCTCGCGGTCCAGGACAGGCGAGATAACACCGAAGGCTACCACGTCATTTAAGGTTTAGACAATTTTTTAATGCAGGCGTTGCAACCCCGGCGCACTGGGCAATGTTTTTATTGACACCACTCCGAACGGTTGAGCAAATTTCACATTGTTGGTTATTTCGATCATGGTAACTAATGGTTGCGTCCAGATTTGGAATTTGATTGAAAAGCGGTAGTGCGCCATGTTTGATTGTGGCGTCCGTCTGGCTTGCGTGTCTGTCGTGGGTTTGTCGGGGGTTGCCGACTTGGCGTTACAAATCGCCGGGGCAGGCGGCGCTGCGGCCGGGGTTGCTACGGGCTTCTACGTCGGAGCCAGTCCCCGGCTGCCTCCGCTGCCGACGAGGTACTGGGGACACACGAGCGTCACTGTCCCACCAGCCCGTCGCTGCGGGCGACGGCATGGGCGCGGTTGCTGACGCCCAGCAGCTTGTACAGCCGCTGCAGGTGGTTCTTGACGGTCAGGCCGCTGATGCCGAGGATGATGCCAATTTCGTCGTTGCTCTTGCCTTCACGCAGCCAGCGCAGCACCTGCGCCTCGCGCGGCGACAGCGCCCGCGGTACCGCCTGGGCGGGACCCGGCGCCACGCAGACCCGTTGCAGAGCCAGGTGCAGATGGGGCAACAGCAGACGCAGCAGATGGACATGGTGCGTGCCGGGCCGTTGCGGCAGCCCGCCCAGCAGAAAGAACGTGCTGCCGCCAGGCAGCGTGGGCGTGCCGTGCGCCAGCGCGTTGGCCAGCCCCAGCGCTGCCAGGCGCTGCGGCACCGGATCGGCGGGGCCGCCCTCGCGCAGCGCCAGCGACGTGCCGCGCGGGCGCCACAGGCGATACGCGGCCATCGCCAGTCCCTGTGCGGGATCGGACAAGGCAGCATGCAGCGACGGCTCCGCTTCCCCGGCGTGCAGGCACTCGATGCGCAGCGGCTCGCCATCGGAGCCGAGCCGGATGCACGCCAGCACCCGGTGCGGCAGCAGCGCCTGCAACGGCCCTTCCGCCCATCGACGCAGCCCCGCCAGATCGCACAGATCGAGCGCGGACGTCAGCGCGGACAGCAGGCGTTCCTGCTCATTGGCGTTCAGGACATCGGGCGGCAGCTGGGGCATCTGGATACGTGACGAAATAAAGCGCGGATTTAACTATGCGCGCAACTGTCCTGTCCAGACCAATACGTTTTTTCTGGGGAATTGAGAGGTTGCGCGACTAAATACCGCCGGGTCGCGCCGTGGGACGTGCAGTAGAGAAAAAGGCACCTTCCGGCTGGCGGAAGGTGCCTGTTACAACGTTATCGCGCGGCGCGGCGGCGGGCGGCGCCCGCCACCAGCATCGCGCCGATGCCCATCATCAGCCAGGCCGACGGTTCCGGCACGGGCGCGATGTCGATGGCCGAAGCGTTGATGGCGAAGTCCACGGCGCCCTGCCCGCCCACGGCCGTTGCCGGGGTCCACGTGATCGTGCCCAGGGTGCCGTCGGCGGCGGCTGAATTGCCCAGCAGCGTGACCTGGTCGGGACCGTAGGCCGAGATGCCGAAGAGGGACTGGCCGATGTTGCCGGACAGGTCTACGTCGCCGGCAAACGTCACCTTGAAGCTGAGCACGTTGCCGTAGCTGACGGCGTGGAACAGGTCGTTCAGGAAGGCGTCGTTGCCGATCACGTAGCCGGCTGCCAGCGAACCGCTGACATTGCCCTCCGTGAAGACTTCCGCGCCCGCATCGAAGCCGACGAAGTCCGTCAGCGTGACGCTGGCGGCCGGCGCCAGGCCGACGCCGGGGCCGTTGAACTGCAGGTCCAGCCAGCCGGACGAGACGCCGAAGTCGGCGGTGCGGATGGACACGTCCAGGGTCGTGTCAGCAAGGGCATAACCGCCGGACAGGGCCAGCACGAGCGCGGCGGCGGCGTGGCGCAGGGTGAATTGATTCATGATGGTTTCCTTAGAAGTTGCCGCTGTAGACTTTGGCCGAATAGGTCAGGCCGACCTTTGCCGGGTTGCTGAAGCTGACGGGCACCGTGACCGATGCGCCGGCCGCCAGGCCGCCGTTGACGGTCACGATTGGCGCGCCATCGTGGCTGCCGGTGGCGTTGACCAGCGTGACGCCTGCCGTCAGCCCGGCCAGTTCCAGGTGCAGCGGACCGTTCAGCGTCGCGCCGGATTTGTTCACCAGCGTGACGCTGCCGGTGAACAGCTGCGTGGCCCGGTTGAAGACGAGGCCGGAGCTGACGCGTTGCACGCCGGCCGTGACGTCCACGGCGCCGGGCAGCAGGTTCAGCGTGACGACAACCGGGTCGTGGTCCGACGCACGGTATGGCAGCGCGTTGTACAGGTCCTGCGGCTTGCCGTCCGTGTTGTAGTCGATGACTTCCGGCTCGTCCGCATTGACGTGCCATTCGGCCGCGCCCTGCACTTGCGGGCTCAGCGCGTTGCTGGCCAGTGCGTGGTCGAGGTAACCGGCTTCGTGGCCGAACACGTACGAGTACGGCATCCCGAGCGGACGCACGAAGCGTTCCAGCTGGTTGACGTAACCGGCCGCCGTGATCGTGGCGATCGGATCTTCCATGCCGTACGAGTTCATGTCGCCGATGACCAGCACGTCCGGGTCCTTTGCCGTGGCGACGACCTGCGGCAGGAAGCTGCCGACCAGGCGCTGCGCCTGCTGCACGCGGGTGCCGTTCCAGCACGACTGGCCGTCGCCGTTGTCGGCATTCGCGCCGCCGCCGGTCGGGCAGCTGCCCTTCGATTTCAGGTGGTTGACGACCAGGGTGAACTTGCCGCCATTGCTGGCGGTGAACGTCTGCGCCATCGGCGGACGGTTGTTGATGCCGTCCGCATCCGACAGCGCCTGGCCTGACAGCGTCAGCTTGCCCGGCTTGTAGATCATCGCCACGCGGATCGCGTCCGTGCCCGTTGCCGGCGGCTTCGGCACGACGGCATAGACGGTCGCGCCGTACGCGGCGTTCAGGCTGTCCACCAGCACGCCGGCCGAGTAGTCGCCGTCGTTCTGGATTTCCATCAGGCCGAACACGTCGGCATCGATGCCTTTCAGCTCGGCGACGATCTTGTCGCGCTGGCGCACGTATTCGACGAGGTTGTCGGCACCGCGGCAGTTGCCGCGGCTGATGCTGCCGCCGATCCGGCAGCCGGCAGTCGTTTCGCCCAGGTGGTTCATGCCGTTGGTGAACGTGGTGAAGAAGTTCAGCACGTTGGCGCTGGCCACCTTGACGTTGCCTTCCGGCAGAGCCGGCGCGCCTTCACGCGGATTGTCGCGCGAGATGACGGGCGCCACCGTCGGCTGCAGCTTGAAGCCGGCGCCGCCACCGCCCAGCGCGCCGAAGTCGACGACACCGATCAGGTCGCTGACGGTGTCGCCTGCACGCACGGTCGGGCCTTCGCCGATGTACGGGATCACCGTCGGCGTCGTGAACAGGCCGTCGTCCAGCACGATGCGGTTATTCGCGTTGGCCGCGGCCAGCGCCTGCGCTTCGGCCGAACGGGGCGCGTAGCGGTTGGTCGGGATTTCCAGGCGGCCGGACGACAAGGTCAGCTCGCCGCGGCTGCCCACGTAGGCCGTCTGCGAAATCGTCAGCGGGCTGGTGAAGCGCACCAGCATGCCCTCGACCTGGTCCAGGCGGCTGTTCGGCAGCGCGATATTGGTTGGCGCCACGGCATGGCCGGCCGACAGCGGCACGGCCGCCGTGACGTCCTTCATTTCCGTGTACGAACGGTTGGCACCGCTCGGCGTGAATTCGACGACCGTGCCCGTCACGCGCACCAGCTGGCCGACCGCGACATTGTCGGCGGCCGTGGTGCTGTAGACGAACAGGCCGTCGGACGTGGCCGGATCGCCGTCGCCGGCCGCATCCTGCAGGAAGAAGCCGCCGGCGACCTTGGCCGTGACGACGCCCTGCGTCGTCTGCACCGTGTCGGCCACGGGGCTGGCGGCGCCACTGCCCTGGATGGCTGGAATCGTGCGGGTGACCGCGGCCAGCGCCTGCACGGCAACGTTGACGGTGCACGACGCTTCCTGCGCCTGGTCGTTGACGAAGCGGATCGTGACGGGATAGCTGCCCAGCGGCACATTGGCCGCCACTTCCAGGCGCGCGCTGGCGCTGGTGCCCGCTTCGGCTGCCGCGTTGAACCCGGTCAGCACAATGCCCGGCACGGCTGCGGACGTGATCGTGGCGCCGTTGACGATGCCGTCCACGTCGCTGGCGGCCAGCATGGCCACGCCGGCATAGCCCTGCGCCACGCCCAGGCTGGCCGGGCAGTTGGTGACGATCGGGCGGATCACGGGGCCGTTGCAGGCGCGCGGCGGTGCGCTCGTGTTGCGCGGCGTCGGCGTGGCGACGGTGAAGTCGGTGGCGTTGTTGTCGGTGTCCAGGCAGCCGTCTTCATTGCGCAGCGCGGCCGTCGGGTTGCCGGTACCGCCGGCAGGACCCGCGCCTTCGTAACCGCTGGCGGCACCCCAGCCGACCAGGTCGACAACACCGGCCGTCGGGTTGCCGCCGCTCAGGGCGCCGGTGGCGCTGACAAGGGCGATCTTGCCGCCGCTGCCGCCCATCGGGATCGTGCCCGTCAGGTCGGGATTGAGCGCGACGCTGCCGCCGCTGCCGGTGGCTTGCTGGATCAGGTAATACTGGCCCGGCTGCAGCGTGATCGACGGCAAGGTGGTGACCTGCCACGACGTGCCGCCGGCACTGGCGTACTGCACGCTCCAACCGGTCATGGTGACGGGCGCGCTGCCACGGTTGAACAGTTCGACGAAGTCGGATTTGATCGTGGCGCCGCTGTTGCCGCCGCCGCCGTACACCTGGCTGACGACGACATCGGAGGCGGCCAGCGCCGGCGCGGCAAAGCCCGCCATCAGCGCGGCAAGGACGGTCAGGCGGCCTGGCACGGCGCGTGGTTGAGCGTGAGTGGTCATGTGATTCCTGCGATATGAACGATCCCCACGCGCCGTAGAGCGGGCTGATCGCTTGTTAATGAAAGTGGAACACGCGTATTCTGTGTTGCATCTTACATAATATCGATATGGTATGACCGGTTAATGACACAGCATTAGTCTGAATGGACTAAAGGGTGCGGCTTTGGCGCAACGGCTGCGCCGCGCGGCGGCCCGGCGGTGCTCACCTTGGCGCTGTCACTCTTGACTAAGGGTTTTCTCGTCCATAAGCAGTGATGCCCGCAGGAACTCCGCAGGCGTACTGATCCGATTGCCCTCCCGACCGTACAACCAGCCCAGGTAGTTCGACAGGTAGCGGCTGGCCACGCCGTTGAAGCGCGTCAGCCAGGTCTTGAAATGGCTGTGATACCGGTTCACGTTCTGGACATGGATGGCGCCACGCGTTTTGATGCCGGCGCTGATGTTGACGGCCTCGTGCAGGATGTCATGCGCCGCCGCGAAAGCCGGGTACGCGGCGGCACCATCGGTCACCAGTAGCACGTCGGCAGCGAGCGCCTTCGGCAGGCAGGCGGACAGCTGTTGTTTCGTCACCGGCCCGCGCCCGGCAATAAAGTCGACGGTGCCACCGCTGCGGTCGCGTGCGACCAGGATGCAGTCGTGCTCGCTGGTGATGCCGCGTCGGCTGGCATGCCCGCCGCGTCGCCTTGGCGGTCGGGTCAGGTGCCGCGAGCCCTTCTGCGACTCCAGCCGATACGTTTCGTCCGCCTCGACAATGCCTTGCAGCGGCACTTCGCGTTGACGTTTGGCGTCCGCCAGAAAGCGGTGGCGCCAGCGAAAGCTTGTGTTGCGGTGGATGCCGGTGGCGGCTGCCGAGGCCCGCACCGTCCTGGAATCGATCATGCACTGCAGGTAGGGCAGCCACTTCTCGCGCAGCCGCAGGCCGGCCAGCGGCGTTCCGGTCAGCGCATTGAACGACTTCCGACATCCCAGGCACAGGTAGCGTTGCAGGCCGGCGGACACGCCGTGTTTATAGATGCGCGCTGCGGCGCAGTGCGGGCACTGGCGCATGCGCGCGCCGCGTTCTTCGATGATGGCCAGGCATTGGATCAGCGGGCCGTCGCGCTCGAGAAGCGTGCGCAGCGTTTCGCTTTGCTGCCCCGACAGATGGGGCAGGTAGCGCATCAACTCGTTGAATACAACGGAAAATTGCTGGCTGTCCACGGCGGTGCCCTCCGGTTGTTATGCCTGAGGTAAGACAGCAGTTTCCAGAGGAAGTTCCCACGATGGGCAGGGACAGCGCCTTACTTTTTATATGGCGCGGCCAGCGGATCGCCGATGAACACGCCCTGCGCCGGCCATGCGACACTGCGCCAGTAGGCCTCGACGGCGGTCGTGCCGCCCAGGTAGCTGCGCAGCAGCAGGTTCGGATTGGGGAATTTCTGCCAGTAATTGCATGGCTCGCTGACGGTGCCGTAGCTGGCCGTGGCGCCCGCCTCCAGCCACTTCAGGCTGCTCATCTGGCCGTTGCCCAGCAGGTCGCCGCCGAACGACGTCAGGTGATCGGCCAGCGCGCCGGGCAGGAAGCCCAGCGTCTCCAGCTTGTCCACGCGCGCCTTGCCCGTCTGGTAGAACATGATGTCGCGCTTGCCTTCGATGGCATCCTCGCGCAGCGTGTGGATCGTCAGCTTGCGTTGCGGCACGGTGCCGGACGGCGGGAAGAATCTGGCCCGGCTGTTACGGGCGCCTTCGCTGGTGACAAGGAAATACGCGCCTGCCGCCGGCATCCGGAAGCCGCCCGCCTTGCCCCGCTCGATCAGCGCTTTCGCCCCTTCCACCGACTCGGTCGGCAGCAGCATCGACAGGCGCATTTGCCGGTCGGCCGGCTGCACCGGCGCAGGCGCGTTGAAGAAGTCGCTTTGCGTGCCCGGCGCGCACGTCTTGACGCACTGCTGGGCGTCGAAGCCCAGCGTGTAGGCGGCCGTGATGCCGTTGCATTCGACGGCGTACGGCGCCGTCCACACCATCAGCACCGCCTGCACGTCCGGCCCCAGTTTGCCGTCGATCTCCGCCTTCAGCTTCGCGAACTGCTCCGCATCGAGCTTGCGCGGCCGATTGGGAATGCGCACGTGCACGATATTTTTTTCCGGGATATTCCGGGCCGACCGATACAGCTCGCCGATTTCCACGCTGTTTGGCTCGTCGTCGTTGATGACCAGAGCCAGTTGGGAAGGTTGCAGACTGGCGGGAGCGGCCTGGGTAGTCGCCGTGGCTGTGGCCAGGAGCAGTGCCGGGATGATGATTCGCAAGGTTGATGGCTCCAGTATGCTGTTACGTCGGGACGGGTGCGCAAAACAAAACGGAAGCCTCGGCTTCCGTTTTCATTATAGCGTGTTTTCTTACGGCAACATCAGGCGCGCTGGTAGACGTCCTCGAAGCGGACAATATCGTCCTCGCCCAGGTAGCTGCCCGACTGCACTTCGATCAGGTGCAGCGGCAGTTTGCCCGGGTTTTCCAGGCGGTGGTTCATGCCGATCGGGATGTACGTCGATTCGTTTTCTGTCAGCAGTTCGACCTTGTCGCCGCAGGTGACCCTGGCCGTGCCGGACACAACAATCCAGTGCTCGGCGCGGTGATGGTGCATCTGCAGCGACAGCTTGCCGCCCGGGTTCACCGTGATGCGCTTGACCTGGAAGCGCTCGCCGATGTCGATGCCTTCATAGCAGCCCCACGGACGGTACACCTTGGTGTGATGCAGGTGTTCCGTGCGATCCTGGCACTTGAGGTGTTCGACTACCTGCTTGACGCGCTGGACCTGGTCCTTGTGCGTGACCAGCACGGCATCGTTGGTTTCCACGATGACGACGTTTTCCACGCCGATCACGGCCACGCAGCGGCTTTCCGCGCGCACCAGCGAGTTCTTCACGCCGTCCAGGTAGACGTCGCCGCGGCAGGCATTGCCGTCCGCGTTACGTTCCTGCACTTCCCACAGCGCGGACCACGAACCGACATCGCTCCAGCCGATCGACGCGGGCACGACGACGGCGTGACGGGTATGCTCCATCACGGCGTAGTCGATCGAGTCGGACGGGCTGGCGGCAAACGCCGCTTCGTCCAGGCGGCAGAAGTCCAGGTCGCGGTAGCCTTTCGCGACGGCTTCGCCGCTGGCCTTGGCGATGGCAGGCTGATACTGCTCCAGCTCGTTCAGGTAGCTGGCGGCCTGGAACAGGAACATGCCGCTGTTCCAGTAGTAATTGCCGGCGGCGACGAAGCCTTCGGCCGTCGCACGGTCCGGCTTCTCGACGAAGCGTTCCACCTTGAAGCCGTTATCTTCGGTCGGCAGCGGCTCGCCGCTCTTGATGTAGCCATAGCCCGTTTCCGGCGCCGTCGGCACGATGCCGAACGTCGCCAGCGCGCCGTGCTGCACCAGGTTGGCAGCGCGCAGGATCGCGCTGTAGAACGCTTCCGCGTCGGCGATGACGTGGTCGGCCGGCAGCACCAGCATGACCGCTTCCGGATCGATGGCCTTCAGGTAATGCGCGGCGGCGGCCACGGCCGGTGCCGTATTACGGCCTTCCGGCTCGAGCAGGATGCCCAGCGGCTTGACATTGATTTCGCGCAGCTGCTCGGCAACCAGGAAGCGGTGCTCGTTACCGCAGATGATCAGCGGCTGCATCAGCTCCGGCCGGCCGGCCAGGCGCAGTGCCGTGTCCTGCAACATGGTCTTGTCGTTGACCAGGGGCAGCAATTGCTTCGGCAAGGCCGCGCGCGACAGGGGCCACAGGCGGGTGCCGGCGCCGCCGGACAGGATAACGGGATATATCTTCATGCTTTTTTCTGTTCTAAATGATGTAATTCAACTGCAGGTTCATGCTCGCGGCGGCGTCCGGCACGGCGGTCGCGCGCATTGGCCCACTCGCCATCTTCGTATTGCGAAATATGCTTCATTTCACCGGCCCGGTCGACACTATAATCCTTGAAGACGATCAGCTCGTCCAGCGTAACATCCGGTAACACTCGAGTATATTCGAACAATACGCTGCGTTGTACCGTGGCACCGGCGCAGATATGGCTGCCGTGGCCGATCCAGGTCGGGCCGATGATGGTGGCGCCGGCGTCGACCTTAACGCCCGAACCGATGTACACCGGACCTTCGATCTTCGTGCCGCCGCTCCAGTCAATGCTGGTGTTCAGGCCGACCCACAGGCCCTCGTCCACCTGAATGCCCGGCACGGCCATGTTCGACACTTCGCCCAGCAACACGCCTTGCAGCACCTCCCAGTAGTCCTTGACGGAACCGATGTCGATCCAGTTGAACTTTCGGGTCTGGCTGTAGAAAGGCATGCCCTTCTCGGCCAGCAGCGGGAACAGTTCCGAGCCGATGTCGAATGGACGGTCAGACGGGATCAGGTCGATCACTTCCGGTTCGAAGATGTAGATGCCCGTGCTGGCGCAGTTCGACTTGGCTTCTTCCGGCGACGGCTTTTCCTGGAACTCGGTGATGCGGCCTTCGCTGTCACTGACGACGACGCCATAGCTGGACACCTTGTCCATTGGCACCTCACGCGTGATCACGGTCGCCAGCGCGCCCTTGCGGCGGTGCTCGAACAGTGCCGATTTCAGGTCCAGGTCGATCAGCGCATCGCCGCACAGCACGATCGTCGTTTCGTCGAAGAAGCCGCCAAATTCCTGGATCTTCTTCATGCCGCCGGCCGAACCGAGCGGCTCGGGCACGACCTCGCCTTCGTCATTCGTGTGACCTTCGAACGAGTAACCGATCTGGACGCCGAACTGGTGTCCTTCGCCGAAGTACTCTTCGATCTTTTCATGCAGGTAGCTGACGTTGACCATGATCTCCGTCACGCCGTAGCGGGCCAGGTGCTCCACCAGGTAAGCCATGACCGGCTTGCCCAGGATCGGAATCATCGGCTTCGGGAGTTCATAGGTCAACGGACGAACGCGCGTGCCTTTGCCGGCCGCGAGGATCATTGCTTTCATCTGTAACCCCTTCGATAATTATTTCGGTGAGGATTGCCAGCGCCATGCATCGGTGCACATGCGCGCGATGTCATATTGTGCTTTCCAACCCAGCTCGCGTTCGGCATGTGCCGTGTCCGCGTAGCAGGACGCAATATCTCCTGGTCGTCTGTCGACGATCTTGTATGGCACCTTCTTGCCGCTGGCAGCTTCAAAGGCACGGACCATTTCCAGGACGCTGTTGCCGCGACCTGTCCCTAGATTGTAGGTAAAAATACCAGACCCTGTCGCCAGCTTGTCCAGCGTCTTGACGTGGCCGATGGCCAGGTCGACAACGTGGATGTAGTCGCGCACGCCGGTGCCGTCCGGCGTCGGATAATCGCCGCCGTAGACGGACAGGAATTCGCGCCGGCCTTCCGCCACCTGCGCCACGTATGGCAGCAGATTGTTCGGGATGCCGTTCGGCGCTTCGCCGATCAGGCCGCTTTCATGGGCACCGACCGGGTTGAAGTAACGCAGCAGCGCGATCGACCACGTATTGTCGGCCTTGTACAGGTCGCGCAGGATCTCTTCGATCATCAGCTTGCTGCGGCCATAGGGATTCGTGGCCGACAGCGGGAAGTCTTCCGTGATGGGTACCGTGGCCGGGTCGCCGTACACCGTTGCCGATGAACTGAACACGAGCGACTTGACGTTGAACTTGGCCATCGTCTCGAACAGCACCACGCTGCCCGAAACGTTGTTGTCGTAGTAGCGCAGCGGCTGCGCCACCGACTCGCCGACCGCCTTCAGGCCGGCGAAGTGGATGACCGCATCGACCTTGTGGGCAGCGAACGCCGCCTCCATCGCGGCGCGATCGCGGATGTCCGCTTCGACGAACTCGAAAGACTTGCCCGTGATTCGCGCCACGCGCTCGCGCACGGAAGGATCCGCGTTCGACAGATTGTCGACCACCACCACGTCGTGGCCGGCGTGCGCCAGTTCGACAACGGTGTGCGAGCCGATATAGCCCATGCCTCCGGTAACCAGGATTTTCATTCAGCTTCCTTTATATGATGGCGGTACGGCACCGGGCAGCGGAGCATTGGCCGAGTACAGCCGCTCGTAGGCCGCCAGCAGTTTCGGTGCCTCGTATTCCCATTCCAGTTCGTTGACGACGCGGTGGCGGCCATAGGCCCCCATGCGCTCGCGCCGCGCCGGATCGTCCAGCAGCTCGGCGATCTTCCGCGCCATGTCCACCGGATCGTTTTTCAGCGCGTACAGCGACGCTTCCTGGGCCGACACCTTGCCTTCGACGAGGTCGAACTGCACGATCGGCTTGCCCAGCGCCATGTACTCCATGATCTTGTTCATGGTGGACTTGTCGTTCATGTCGTTGGCCACGTCCGGATTGACGCACACGTCCGCCGTGTTCAGCATTTCCAGCAGGTCCTGGTCGGGCACGCGGCCCGTGAACGTGACGTAGTCGGCGATGCCCATCTTGACGGCCAGCGCCTTCATCTGGTCCAGCGACGTGCCGCCGCCCACGAGGCCAAAGTGCACGTCGGTGCGCCCCATGTCGACGATCAGGTGCTTCGCCGCTTCCAGCAGCAGGTCGATGCCTTCCTGCGCACCCATCACGCCCACGTAGCCGATCAGGAAGCGCTTGCCCTTCTTCAGGCTTTCGACCGGCGGCAGGATGCGCAGGCGGTCCAGTTTCGGTCCGCTGCGCACGACGTAGACCTTGTCCGGGTCCATGCCGCCGCGGGTGATCGCGATGCGCTTGTACGACTCGTTGGTGGCGATCGACACGTCGGACGTCTTGAACGACCAGCGCTCGAACAGCACCATCAGCTTGTAGAAGAAGTCGCGCCGGCCGAACTTGGCCTCGTACAGCTCCGGGTTGATGTCGTGGTGATCGAAGACGAACTTCTTGCCCATGAAGAGCTTGAAGAAGCCGCCGATCAGGAACAGCAGGTCGGGCGGATTGCACGCATGGATGATGTCGAAGCCACGTTCGCGCTTGACCTTCCACGCCAGGCGGAAGGTGTGGAACAGCGCGGCCGAATACTCGATCGCGTAGCCCTTCGCGCCTTCCGCTTCCAGCGGCAGCTTGTAGCGGTAGATATGAATGCCGTCGATTGCCTCGTAACGGCTTTCATGCCCCTTGCCGGTCGGGCAGATGATCGAGACCTCGTAACCGTTCGCGAACAGCGTGGTGGCTTCCTGCCACACGCGCCGGTCGAACGGCGACGGCAGGTTCTCGACCAGGATCAGGACCTTGCGGCCGTGGCCGGATTTACCAGCAAATGCCATCGTACTGGCCTCCGCTCTGCTCGCTGCTGATGCGGACCAGGTCAACGATCGTCTGGCCGTCCTTCAGGAGGCCAGGGACCTGCTTGAATTCGGCGGCGCCGTTGCCGATCACGATGGTGTCGGCAAACGCCAGCACTTCTTCCATCGAGTTCACCATCAGCTTCGAGATGTGCGGAATGTGGTTCAGGATGTAGTCCTGGTTGGCGCCGGTCAGCGCGGCCAGGTTGACGTTCTTGTCGTACAGCTTCAGTTCATAACCCTTGCCCAGCAGCGTCTCGATGACGTCCACCAGCGGCGATTCGCGCAGGTCGTCGGTGCCGGCCTTGAACGAGAAGCCCAGGATGCCGACCTTGCGGGTGCCCTTGTCGACGATCATCTTGACGCCCTTTTCCACCTGCTTGCGGTTCGATGGCAGGATCGAGTCCAGCAGCGGCAGTTCCAGGTCCAGCGAACGGGCCTTGTACGTCAGCGCGCGCACGTCTTTCGGCAGGCAGGAGCCGCCGAAGGCGAAGCCCGGCTTCATGTAGTACGGCGACAGGTTCAGCTTGGTATCCTGGCAGAAGATCTCCATGACCTTGTGGCCGTCGATGCCCACGGCCTTGCAGATGTTGCCGATTTCGTTGGCGAAGGCCACCTTGACGGCGTGCCAGGTGTTGTCGGTGTACTTGACCATTTCGGCCGTTTCCACGTCGGTGCGCACCATCGGCGCTTCCATTTTTTCGTACAGCTTGACCAGCATCTCGCCGGCGCGCTCGTCGGTCTCGCCGATGACGGTCTTGGGCGGGTGGTAGTAATCGTAGACGGCGGTACCTTCACGCAGGAACTCGGGGTTGTTGCAGACGCCGAAGTCGACGCCGGCTTTCTTGCCGGAGGCCGCTTCCAGGGTCGGGATGACGACGGCGCTCATCGAGCCCGGCAGCATCGTGCTGCGTGCCACCACGACGTGGAAGCTGTCCTTTTCCTTGATCGCTTCGCCGATCTGCTCGCACACCTTGCGCACGTGCGACAGGTCCAGGTTGCCGTTCAGCTGGGACGGGGTGCCCACGCAGATCAGCGACATGTCGCTGTTCAGGACGGCATCGCGCACGTCGGTCGTTGCACGCAGCAGGCCGTCCTTGACGGTCTTGGAAATCATCTCGCCGATGTCTTTCTCGATGATGGGGGTGGTGCCCTGGTTGATCAGGTCCACCTTGGTGCGGTTCGGGTCCACACCGATGACGTCATGTCCGTCCGTTGCCAGGCAACCGGCCGACACGGCCCCCACATAGCCCAAGCCAAAGATACTGATTTTCAAGATACTGCTCCTTAAATGTTTGGTATTTCGTTCGCACGGCGTACGGTGCGCTCCCCGCTCCTGCCGTGCGGACATCCGCCTGACGGCGCCAGCCCTAGTCCCAGCTGCCGCAAACGCTTCGCTGCAACGCAACAATCTGCCGCTACCTGCTCCCTGGGGCGGGCCCCGCGGTGTGGCGCAGGTATGCCGGCGCATGCCCCGAATCGACTGTCTTGTACTGTCCTGCTGTCCCCGAAATACAGTCGAGTGTCCGGCGCATCCGCTATTCTAATATAAGTTTTACAACAACAGCGTTACAATTCGAAGACAACGCAACTTTTGCGGCAGCGCAAAAGAAAGTGCCGCAGCAGGCAGCGTCAGTCCAAGGTATATGCCCGGCTGCAAGGCCCGCGGCAAAAGTTTCGCCAGCACAAGGGTAGCGTCGGCGATGCAAAAATGTCAATTACATTTTGATAGTGTCCCCACTGCCGCCGGGGTCACCCTTCGTGCCGCGGCGGCTCGATCGACAGTGCGATCACCGTCTCGATTTCCGTGGTGCCGTCGATGCGCCCGCGCCAGACCGCCGTGGTGATGCCTTTCTTCTCGTCGAAGCGGCGCGAAATCCAGCCGCCAGGCGGCGCTTCGCTGCTGCGCAACAATTCCGGACCGTCGCCCCAGGCGCAGCGCATGTCGAGCCGGCTGCGATGGCCCAGCGCGTACAGCGTCTGCGCACGGCCTTCGACGCGGCACGTTTCCGCGAAGTGCCAGTGCAGCGCCACGTCATGCTGGCCACGGCATTCGAGCGTGTCGCGCACGACGAGCTCGTTACGAGCCGGGTCGAAATCGATGCGGCGCCGGTGCAGTACGGGGTCGGCCAGACGGCGATAGCCATCCTGTTCGCCTTCGAAGACCTGGACGGCGTCGCCCGGTGCATGCGCGCGCAGGCGGGCGTTGGCCTTCCTCAGCCACATGAAATTGCCGCCGATTTCGGACTGGTCCTGGCCGTCAACCTGCACGGTGTTGTGCGCGGCCGTGCTGCGGAAATAGTCACGCCAGGCCTTTTGCGTGTGATACGCATACGTGCCCGGATCGGTCAGCAGCTCTTCGCCGGCCGCGGACAGTGTGAACGACAGCGCGTCGGCATGGCCGTGCGCGGCAATCGACAGATAGCCCAGCGGCGCGCAGTCCACGACGATGCGCACTTCCTGCCCGGTGCCGAAGCGGTGGCCCAGCAGATAGTAGCCGCCCTGAGGGAACGCCAGCACGGGCTTCTCTTGCGCCGCGGCCGGCAGCGCCTCCCAGCAGGCCGCGCCGGTCGCACCGAACAGCCAGCGGTTCTTGTCATCCAGATTGCCGGCCTTGCGCTTGAAGTCGCCGCGGTTGAACAGCAGCGCGCAGCTGGCCAGCAGCGAACGGTACGGGCTCCACCCGTCTTCGTACGACAGGCGCACGATCTGCCCGTCGTCGGCATCGCCCGTCATCGGTACATTGCCACCCGCGTCCATCAGCGCGGCGACAAACTCGGCCAGGCGCTCCAGGCGTTCCAGGTAAGCGTCCGGGAAACCGGCGCCGTTGGCCTTGCCGATGTGATGGCACAGCAGCATCATGTCCATCACCTCATGCTGGCAATAGATGGCCTGCTCCTTGTTGACGCCGTCTTCCGTGTTCTGTTTCAGCGCTTCCGCTTCCAGGCCGCGCCGGGCAAGCGCCTGCCAGCCGGCACTTTCCGGCCAGCACGGCCACTGCACGCTGGCAACGAACAGGCCCATGTACTCGCCGAACAGGTGCTTGTTGGCGGACGAATGGCGCGAGAAGTAGCCGCGGATGAAGTGGCAGTGCTGGTAGATATTGTCGAGCCAGCGACGCTGGAAGCTGGCGCCCTCCTGGCTCTTGAACAGTGCGCTGTCGGCGCCACCCAGCAGTTGCCAGGCAAACGCCCAGTTCAGCAGGCGCACGGCCAGTTCCAGGGAACTGGTCCAGTGCACGCCGTTCGGGTACGGACACTGGTCGAACCAGGATTCCAGCAGCAGCCGGGCGCCGGCCGCATAGCGCTGCTCGCCGCTGGCGCGCCAGGCCAGCGCCAAGGTCACCAGTTCCAGGTGCCGACTTGGCTCCCACAGGTATTTGATGTCGCCGACGACCGACTCGCGCCGGTAGTCGATGGCCTTGCCCAGCTTCATCGGCGCGTTCGTGCCCGTCTTGGGGTCGCGGTTCCACTGCGGTGGGAAGCCCAGGTTCATGCCGCGCATGGCAAACACGTTCCAGCGGCCGGCCAGCACCTGGTCGGCCGCTTCGCGCAGGGCGGCAACATCGACGCCGGCAGCCGGCGCGGCGATGAACGTCGCGCCCGTGGCCTGTAGATTCGGCGCGGGCGCCTTGGTGGCCAGCCCGATGCCGAGCCTGCTTGCCTTCTTTTGCGCGAGCTGACGGACGCGCCAGAGGATCTCCGGTGCCGCCATCAGCTTCATGCGGCTGATCTTCCAGGCCAGTGTGCTCATCAGTTAAAGTGCCGCAGCGACAGGCGCCCGCCAAGGCGCCTGTCGCTGCATGTATTCCAGTGTTTGTCGGGTAATAGTGAAGCAGCGGCCGGCGCCGGGCCGACCGCTGCTCAGGACTCAGGCCGCGATGCGGCCTCGGGTTTCGACGAGCCTGCGCTTGCCGTTCGGTGCCAGCGGAATGTCGTCAACTTCCTCGAGATCGATGTCGAAGAAGGAACCCCAGCGCTTGAGCTGGGCGCCCAGCACGAAGTCCTTCTGCTCACTGTTCAGCGGACCGTGCTTGCCCACCACGGCGATGCGGATGGCGCCCGGACGCTGCTGGCGGATCTGGTACAGCCGCACGAAGTCCCACGTCACCTCGTCGATGATGACGGACAGCCCCGGGATGCGGTTGCCCGTCCGGTCGATCAGGAATTCCTGTTCGCGGCCGTCGATGTCTTCGCAAACGCCGTCGCTGTCGACGCGACCGAAATCGTTGGTGCGATAGCGGATCAGCGGCATCACGTCATTCCAGAGGGACGTGCCGATGATCTCGGCCGTATTGCCTTCGATACGGTTTTCCGTCACCCCGTACAGCGGCACGAAGCGGTACGGCGAATAGTGGCCGGACTCGTACCTGCGGTACGCCAGGTTGGTGCGCTCGGACAGCCCGTAGGCGATCGATATCGGTGCATGGAACAGGCCGTCGACCGCCACCAACTGTTGCATCGTGACGGGTTCGGACGTCAGAACCACTTCCGTGACGCGGAAGTCCAGGTCGCTGTCACGGATGATTTCGGCCAGTGCCGCCGCCGAACTCGGGTAGGCATGCACGAACTTCGGCTTGACGGTATTCAGGGCGCGCACGATATGGTCGCGATGTTTTGCTTCCACATGGTACGGCGACAGCATCAGCCGGTTGCCGATCACGCGCGACGGCTCTTCGTGCGCCTGCCGGCGCGCGTCGGCACCGAGGCGCAGGTAAATGCTTTTGTCGAACGTGAAACCGGCCTTCCCCCACTCGTGCGTCAGGAACGCCTTTTCGATGTCGGCCAGGCGTTTGTTGCGCCACATGCCGATCCCCTGCCCCGACGAGCCGCCGCTGGTCTTATAGTTCAGGAAGCGCGGATTAAGGCGCTCGTCAAGGAAATCACGCTGACGGCTCATGATTTCCGCCTTCGTCAGGAACGGGAAACGCTGCAGCAGTTCGCGCGGCGACTCGTTGGCCAGTTCGGCCGCGCTCAGCTTCATCGTGCTGCGGTAGTACGGCACGTGCGTGCAGGCGGTCGTCAGCACATGGCGCAGCTGGGCATCGGCAGCGGCCCGGATCGCCTCGGGACCGGCATCGAGCAGCTTCATCACCCTGAAATATTCCGGGTGATACAGTATGCGAGAGGGAATGTACTTGCGGTACTTGTAGTACTGTTTCTCCAGGATTTCGATGTAACTCATCCGTTTAACCTATGATTGCGGAAAATTCGATTGCAGAAAAATTCAGGCTGCGTTCCGGCGCAAAACCGCGCCGCCACTGTTGACGCGGCCGGGAAACCGGCACCTGCTATTGGATCGTTCATGTCTTCTCCTAGTGAAAAGAGCGCATATCCAGGACATGCGGAAGTCACTACATCGTGCAACGCAGCGCTGCGGCGATGTAGCGATGTGGGCTGCACACTTGTAACAATTATATCTGGCAATTATTACAAGTACATTGACAGCATATGAACTTTATTCCGGCACGCGCACCGTCGGCAGCGCGGCGGTAACGCCCGACGATTGCGTCGGCACAGCGCCCAGCTCCACATACATGCGCTCGAGTTGCGGCATGATGATGCTGTGGGCAAACGTGTTCTCGACCTTGCGACGGCCGGCCTGCCCCATGCGCTGCGCGAGCGCTGGATCGGCCAGCAGCGTTTTCAGCCGGTCGACCAGCGCGGCGGTGTCGCCGGGCGCAACGAGGAAACCTTCAACGCCGTCCGTCACGGCTTCGGGAATACCACCTACCGGTGTGGTCACGACAGGCATTCCGGCAGCCATCGCTTCCAGCACGCTCATGGGCAAACCCTCGTAGTAGGACGGCAGCACGAACACGGTCGCCGTGGCGAGGTGACGCGCCTTCTCCTCGGGGCCAACCCAGCCCAGCAGATCGACGTGCTCGCCGATCCCGGCCGAGCGCGCCGCCTCGCGGACCTTTTCGATCTCGCCATCACCGCCCAGCTTCAGACGAAAGTCGCCATGCGCGAGGGCCGCTGCCGCCTGGACCAGGTCGTATGCGCCCTTGCCACGGTTCAGCCGGCCCAGCATCAATACCGATGCCCGGTCGCGTGAGCTCCAGTCTGGCACGGTGCTGCCGACGATGACAGGATTGTACAAAGACGTCACATTCCGGTTCCGCGTCACGCCACGCATCCAGGTTTCCCACTGTCCGGACAGCACGATGACGCGGCTGGCGTGATCGTAGATGTTACGGATCAGCCAGCGCCGCGCCGGCCCGCACTCCTTCTCGTAGAATTCCGCGAAGCCACCACCGTGCAGGTGGATAATCGTGGGCACGCGAAACAACCTGGCCAGCAGCAGCATGCCGCATTTGCGCCAGAAGCTCGCTCGCGACGCCGTGTGGACGTGCACCAGAGCAGCCTTGCCGCGCAGAAGCACCCACAGCAGCGCGAGGTACGCCCGCATCATGGCATACAGCTTCACCGCAGCGCCGCCATCGCGATGCGTGGCAATGTAGCGGATCGGGAAACGTTCGAACAGCCCGGTATCCACATACACCTGGACGACGGCGGAGATGCCACCCTTCGCCGTCAGGCTGGTGCCCAGCATGACGATAGACTTACCTTGATTTGCCATAGCTCTATACTATTATTGTTGGGCGACCAGCACTTTGTAGCGCTGAGCCACCATCTCGGCCAGCACGCGATAGCTGCGCTTGGCTTCGATATAAGCTGGACCCGCGGCGGCGCGGCGGGCGGCCGACTGGGGATCGGCAAGAATACGTATCGCAGCATCGGCCAGTCCAGCCGGCGTGCTGTCGGTCAGCCAGCCGGCATCCGCCTCCTGCATGACGACGCGCTGGTCCGGATTGTCGTTGCCGAGGCTCGGAATGCCCAGTGCCATGTATTCCAGTACCTTGGTGGGGGAGCCGGTGTCGAGTATCCGACCACGCGGCACGTACGATACCGCGGCATCGGCCCCGACCAGCAGCTGCCATGCCTCCTGGATAGGCAGCCATCCCGTGATGCGCACGGCGTCGCCGACGCCCACCTTGGCCGCGTGGTCCAGCAGGCGCTGCGCGTCGCCCTTTGCGGATCCGTCGCCGATCAGCAGCAGTCGGACATCCGGCTGCACTTGCCGGATCAGCACGAGCGCATCAATGATCACGTCGATCTGCCGGACCGGATCGAGCGCGCCGAGATAGGCCAGCAGGGGCCCGGTCTCCCAGCCATCCGGACGACGCGGCTCCGGCCGCGCCATCACCGCCTCCATATCCACGCCCATTGGCACCGGCGTCATCTTGCTACGGGGAATGCCCTTTTGCTCCACGCGCTCCAGCATCGTGTCAGTCTGGACGAAGACATGATCGGCAAAGCGCAACACGACGTTATACAGCAGGGAGTACTCGACAAGCCCTTTGAGCAGCACCATGCGGGCCCGCAGCCCGCCACCGTTCCGCAGACTCGTCCTGGCCCGGTCGATGCGTGCCTCGGACATCAGGTAGGACATCCAGTATACGAATGGCACCCGCTTGAGTTTCGCGCACATCAGGCCGATGAGGCCATGCGTGACCATGTCGCGCACCTGGATCACGTTGCACTCCTCGCGACGGGCCTTGAAAATGGCGCGCACGTACAACCACAGATACGACAATTCAACGCGCCACTTCTTGCCGGTGGGGGCGCGCCGTACCGATGCGAAGCCCTGATCCACCGGCGGGGCATCGCTGGTTTTGCCTACGACGTCGCATTGCACGCCGTAACGTGGCAGATACTTGCCGAAGAGGACAGATACGTCAACGCGAAAGGTTGGCAGTGCGTCGGGAACCAGTTGCAGGACGCGAAGCGCACCGGCGGAGCCACCCGGGTTGCGCTCGCTCATTGTTGCTCCCTGCACTTGACAGCCCGGTGCGCGCGCCGCCTCGCGCCACCAATGCCGCCACGGTCCGACCGGGGCGCGAGCGCTGCCCCGGCATCGACTTTACTACCCATATCACTGACTCCCAAGTGATGGACGCACACGTCCAAAATTGCAATTCCGTCAATGATATCACACGGGCGGGGGCGTCGTGCAAGCGTGCGCGGCAGGGTCAGGCCGTCATGAATCCCAGGTCGCGCTGCGTGAAGTTGCTCAGATTCGGGAACGCCTCGAGCGTCTGCGCGGCGGACAACCCGAACCACTTGGCCAGCGTGGCACCGTACTGTTCGACCGAAAAGTTCGGCAACAGCGCGCCCTGCCCGACATCGCTGGCATGGCCCAGGCCAATCGGCGGCATGGTGCCGTACACATTCGCCCCCGCCACCGCACCACCGACGACAAAGTGATGCGAGCCCCAGCCGTGGTCCGTGCCGTCACCGTTGCTCGTCAGCGAGCGGCCGAAGTCCGATGCCGTGAACGTGGTGACCTGTTTGCGCATGTCGGTGCCGACGAGGCCGGCCATGACGCTGTCGAAATAGATCAGCGCATGCGACAGGCGTGCCAGCATGTCGCCCTGCCGCACTTTCTGGTTGTCATGGGTGTCGAAGGTGCCCAGGTTGACGAAGAACACCTGGCGCTTCATGCCCAGCTTGTCGCGCGAGGCGATCATTCGCGCCACGGTCTGCAGTTGCAGCGCGAGCGGATTGACCGCGCTGGCTCCCGTGCTCGGAACGATGAAAGGCGGTGGGGCGGGGACACCACCGGCTCCGCCCGGCACCAGCGCGGACGACAGCGTCGCCTCCAGGTCGATGGCCCGGTCAACGATGTCGGCGTAAGCCGAGCCGAGCATGCCTGCCGTCCGGCCCGTGACGATGGCTCGCAACGGCGCGGTTCCCGCGTAGACGTTGCCGTTCAGGCCGTCGATCTTGGCAAGCTCGCCGTCCGCCGCGATCTGGTACTGCCGCACATACTGGCCGTTCAGGTAAACAGCGTTGCCGGTTGTCGAGACGCAGGCAAATGACGAGTTCCCATTGGAGCTGCGCAACATATCAGCCATGCGCCCGCCCCAGCCGATCCGTGCCCCCTCCGGCCGGGACGCCTGCCAGACGGCCTGCTGGTCGTTATGCGAGAACAATTTTGGCGGCAGCGGCACGGCACGGCCGAGGTACTGGGCTCGCGTCGTCGGCACGATCAGTGGACCGACGTTGGCAACAGCCGCGGCGCGTCCCACGTCGAACAGCGCTTTCAGACCGGTCAACTGCGGATGCAGGGCGAACGACCGGCCCGGCTGGGCCGTTTTGGGCGTGATCGGCAACACGCCTTTCGCGGCGCCGACGGCAGGCAACGCAATGGAGCGCGCGTCATGGGTGTCACGCAGGCGCAGGTATTCGCGCCAGGACTCGGGATCGGTGGCCAGCAATGTGTTGTAGTGGTCATTGCCCCCTGTCATGAACAGGCACACCAGTGCCTTGTAGTCGGTGGCAGTTGCCGCGGCGGCGTTGCCGACCGCGGCCAGATTCAGCGCAAACGGTGCAGCACTGCTGCCGGCAGCGGCCAACAGGCCACCAAGAAAGCGGCGACGGGTAATTTGATCGTTCATTTCGTACCTCTTATTGCTGAATAATATATTCGGGCGAGGCCATCGTCAGATAAATCGCCAGATACACCCGGTTGGTGCGGTGATAGCTGATCCAGGCCGGATTGGCGACCGTCGCGGGCAGCATAGGAATGGAACGCACCGCGTTCACGATGTGCGCGCGCGTGGACGGCGTCATCTGTCCGGCCACCAGCAGCAGATTGAGTCGGTCGACAAGCTTCTCCTCGTCCGCCACGATCGCCAGTTCCTTCAGATAGGCGCTGCGAATATCGTAGTTGCGTCCCATGCCGTTGACGATGGCGTTCTTCATCGTGTTCAGATAACCCACGACAGCTGGCTCGGAGGCGATTTGCAACTCGGGCGCGACCATGTCCGCAGACTCGAGCGCCGTGCCAGGCGGCGCATAGCCCGGACGATAGAAGTTGAAGACAGACGGTGCCCGCAGCACGGACTGGCCAAGACCATGGACGGGGTCATCCAGGGCCCACATGGTGTGTTTCCCCGATACGGACGAGGCGTAGAACGCACGCATCCAGTTGGCCTGGCGCAGTACGGGCTCCCGCACCCGACCGCCCGCATTGGCACCGGGCCGGCGCGCTTCGTCGTCCAGCAGGATCGCCTTGATCACCGCCTTCATGTCGCCGCGCACACCGGAGCCGTTGTTGTTGAAAGCGGCAGCCACTCGCGACACATACCCCGGCGATGGATTGCTGGTCACCAGGCGCTGGATTAACTGGCGGCCAATGAACGGGCCCACGTTCGGGTGGTTGAACAGCCGGTCGAGCGCTTCTTTCAGCTCGCCTTCCGCGGTGCTCGCCGACAGAGGACGGCCCAGGACCTGCTTCGTCGAGGTGGAGTGGAAATTCGGATAGTTCTGCAGTGGCAGCCAGTCGCGCCATGGGTCTTCAACCGTACCGAAGAAGCGCGCGTCGCTCTTGTCGTGGCCCGCCCAGCTCCAGCCTGTAAATACCTTGGCCAGCCCGGCCACGTCATCATGGGTGTACGTTTCGATTGGCTTGCCGTTCTTCAGCTTCTCGGTCCCGTCCTGGTTGAGCTCGTACAGACCGATCGTCATCAGTTGCATCAGCTCGCGTGCGAAGTTCTCATCCGGAACGCGTGTCTCCGTTTCCATCTTATTGCGCAGGAAACTCAGATAAATCGCCATTGCCGGGTGGTGTGCGACGTCATCAAGCAACGTACGGAAATTCCCGAAGGCGTTCTTGCCGAGGATGTCGTAGTAGCTGCCCATCATCCGGCCCGAATTCCACAGGCCGTCATCAATAAATGACACGACGAAAATCTGCGACAGCCCAAAGGCCACCCGCTGGCGCAGCTGATCCTGACCGGTGCATACCTGTTGCCAGAAGGACTCGTAAAACTGATCCTGTGTCCCCCAGCCGCCAACCCCTGCCTTGGTCATCGCATCGTCGATATACCACCGGTGCATCATTTGCGGCATCGCGAACTGTTCGTTAAGCCATGGCACCATGCCCTTGATCGCCACTTGCTGGATGTCGTACATACTGGCGCCCATGCTGGCCTGTGACAGCAGACGTGATGCTCCGACCAGCGTGACGCCCGGCGTGGCAGGCACAGTGCCGCTCAGTTCACGCGCCCTTGCCTCGGAGGGCGCAAACAACACCGGAACCGCTCCTGCGGTTGCCTGCTGTTCCGCCATGCCACCGGCGATACGCGGTGCGGACCCCGTGGGCTGCTGCGTAGTAACGACAGACCCGGCCAGCAATGTCGGGGTAGCGCCGCCAGCCTTGACGTCGGAATCGTCACCAGAGCCGCCGCACGCGGCGAGTAGAGCCAGCAAACAAGCCATACTGACGGCATTTCTCTTAATCCTGGACATTTATTTTCCTTGCGAAACTTTGGACAAAGCGCATAGTAAGTGAGGTGAGAACGTTGCTGCTGCTCACTTGATATTATTTAGAAGGAAGCTTTGCAATGTTTCATCTTTTTAGCGTCATTTGGCTGCATGTTGTCGGCAAGATCGATGAAGTTTCCGAGTCGAAAGCTGTCTTAATCAACTATTATGTCAATAAAAACGCACATCGTTGCGAAAACGCGACGTTATGTATGTCTTTCGGCGAATTATGTTGGCACTGCTAAGACTTTTCGTGACTCGCACGGTTAAAAAGTAGTAAAAGGTCGGGGAAAAGGCGCGGAGGTGGCCTGAAAGGCGGAGATTACGCAGCGAGCGGAAAACTAGCGGCGCGGTTCGGAATCGATTCGGCCGCGAGGAAGTCGCAGTGCTGCGTGATCGGAGCGAGATGCAGCTGTCGGCAGCCTTCCAGCTCTTGGCGACCGATCCTGATGACCATGTCGCGAAGGCGACAGTACACTGTGAAACCTGGTCCGGCGCTCACGGCGGTAAGTTGAGGCGGTAAGCCAGCGAGCCGCTGGAGAGTGCTCACATCCGGGGCCGAAAACTGCCGTCAGGACGGAGCGATGGCGTGGAAGAGATCACCGCTGCGCATGCCACGAGCGCTGCCCTTCTGAGCGGCTGCATTGCCCCGCCGGGTCTGGCGGCTCTGGTCAGCCGCCGACGCAGGGGTCCAAAACCGCGGAAAGCAATCGCTGGTCGGACAATGTTTTGCGAAACAGGTGGCTATCACCGGTTTTTCACGCTTTGCTGAAGCTGTGGCAGCGGCCGCGAAGCGCTTGGGGTCAGGAGGAGTGATGGCATGCAGGCCATCGCCACTGCGCAGCCAGGGAGCCGTGCTCAACGAAACCCGTGCTCGGCCGGGTCTGTTCCCATGCTATGTTCCGTTGAGTAAACTGATGCCCGGGACGCGATGCAGTTGCCCCCCAACTGAACGCAATCAGTGTCGCACAGCAGCTTATCGCCGGGTGCGCCGACGAAACGGCTGCACCGCCAACCTGAACTGAACCTTGCCTCCGCAGGATCGTAGCGCACTGCATGATGTCCGCAGCCTGTGCGATGCAGGGGGCAAACGTTACGGCCGAGGGCTCGGCGGCGGTTTCAGCCCCTGGGCCCCTTGTGCAACAACCCGTCCCGACAGCGACGATGGCTGGCATCGGTCGCTGTCGGCTCAGTGTTGATGCGCCCGGGTGGCCGCAGCCGGAAGGGCCCTCGTGATTCCGGATCTCGAACCCTGGAAGATACCGATGCAGACGCTGCCCGTTACCTCGGCATCACACGGCCGTGCCATCAACGACACGGCAGCGTGAGCTATTCATACAGCCGTCATGGCCACCGGACCGCTGGGGCCTTCCCCCTGTAATCGTCGCGCGACGCTTACTTTTCCTTGCGACGACGCAGCAGCGGCAGAACGGCGGCGCCCATGAGCATCATTGCTGCGGTGCTGGGTTCCGGCACCGGCGCGGCGATACGGATGTCGTCCACGCTCGGGAAATAGCGATCGGGTGCCTGAGCCTGCAATGTCATGGCCTGCACTGCTGCCGTCGAGAGGAAGCCGACGAAGCCCTGGTCGATGCCGCCCGAAACCGTCAGTACCAGTACGCCGGTTGCGTCCGTAACGGTGACGTTGATCGCACCGCGGGCGACCGGCTCGCCGTTATCGTTGCTGCCGAAGAACGTGCCTCCCAAGCCGCGTGTTGCCGCGGAGAAGCCCGAGAACAGCAGCAGGTCGTTACTGTCAGCAACCGACAGATAGCGGTTGCCGGCATACTCCGAACCCCAAAGGCCCTGACCTGCGGCGATCGTGTACGACTCGGAACCGGCCTGGCGTACAGCGGCGATGCCCTGGTCGCCGGGCGTCAGGTCATCGAACGAATCGGTCCCCAAGGTCCCTGCTGCGGCGGCGAACTGCGCCTGATCCTCGTAAATCGTGATCGACGAGGTATTGCTCACAACGGTCACTGCAGCATTGGCAAAATTCGCCAGCGAAAACACGGCCGCAACGGATACGGCAGCTAGGTTTTTTGATAACACGCTATCCTCCTTATTGTTGACCTTCTTGTAGCACCCACTAGCATTTCACTATACCGTTACAATAAATGCAAGGTCCGCACCGGTGAAATCCTCGTTTGCACAACGGGAGTGTGGGAGAACAACACCCGCGGCCCGGATCAACCATCCTTCCACGGTTGGGCCTCTCAGCGCCTGCTGTGGTCAGTGCGCGGCTGGCTTCCAGCGACAAGGCAGGGCGCAAGCTGGCCGCGCAAAAGTGGCGCCGTCAGCCGGCAGACACGCCCTGCCCCCTCCGCATCAGCTTTCAGCCGGGAAGAATGCCGCCGCAGGAATTGTTGGGGTTGGAAGCGGGTCTTCGCTGGAGCTCGCGAAGCCAGCTCAGGTCATGTGTGGGAGGTAGCGGCTGGCGCAGCCGTGGAAATGAGAGCCATGCCGGATAGGCTGGGAATGCGAAGGCACTGGCCCAGATAACCGCTCAGTTCGTCAAACCCGTCGTGCCACATTACCCACGCACAAACGAAAAAAGGCTGCCCGAAGGCAGCCCTTGTACAGTAAGACCGAAGCCCGCTTACTGTGGCAGTACGATTGTCGTCGTCCCGACCACCAGTGTGCGACCGGAAGTGGAGCGGCGCAGCGACACCGGCGGACGCTTGCAACCCACATCCAGTACCACCAGGAACTCGGCCGAAGTCGCCGCGGTGCCCTTTACCCATGCGCCGTGATACTCGGCGAAGTTGGGGTTCGCCGGGCCAGTCAACGGCTTGAACGTCGTGCCGTCCGTCGACAGCGAGCTGATGCAAAGCGTGCGGTCGACGTTCGTCACCTTCAGCGCGTTGGCACTCTCCGCCACGATCGGCGCCCGAGTATGCATGTTCCATTCGAACTTGCGGGCCGTGGGCGATGCCAGCTTGTCCAGCACGACTACCGTATCGCTATTGCGCAGGTACCAGACCGAACGCGTCGCGGTCGTCAAGGCACCGCCGTAAGCCGGCACCGCGTCGCCTTGTGCGTAATCGACGGTAGAAGTGGTCGAGAACCCTGTGATTTTTCCGTTGCGCAACAGATTATTCAGGTTATCCGTCGTAATCTGCCCCACGCCGCCATCGAACGTGATGGCGTTGTGCGCTTTCGTCTCGCGGTACCAGGACAACGCCAGCGGCGAATAATAATAGTCCTGGTAGCCTGCTTCGGTCAGCATTCGGCGACCGCCGCTGTCGATGACCAGCGAATTCTGATCGCCGTGGCTGTGGTTGTATGAACCGTACGGGCTCGACTTGAAGTACACCGACGTCCTGCCCCGATCGGCCAGATTGCTGTGCATGGCCACCCAGCCGGTGCTCGGCAGCACAATAGCGTTCGGCGGCGGCGCCGGCGTCGCGATAGTATCGACTGGCAGCGGATAAGGCGCCTGCAGCAGATGCAGTGGAGGTTCGTCGCCAATCGTGTTTCGGACATACCATGCCGCCGCAGGCGTCGCAACGCGTCCCATGAACGCTTTCAGCTGCGGCGTGTACAGGTACGACTCATGCCCGTCACCAAAGACCAGACCGGTTGCGCCGGGCGGCAAGAACTCGGCAATCATGTTCGCGAAACCGACGGACCATGGCTTCTTGAACAGATCCACACCGGTTGCGCGCGCCAGAGGCTGCCACAGCTGGATGAAAAAGTCCGTCGAGTACATCGCATAGGCACCGCCATTGCCATAGCCGCCCTCATTGCCGCTCCATGGATTGACGGAATTGATGTACGCCCGCACCGAAGCATCGAACCAGGCCGACGCTTCCGGGAAGTCACCCAGCGTCAGCGCCGAAACGGTCGCCAGATACAGCAAGGCCGTCACGCCGTGAGAGTCGTAAGGCAACTCGTCGAGACGGAAGTTGTTGGCAATCAAATCGTTGTACATCGGCGCCACGCGCGTCTTGAGCACTGCCTGCCACTTGGCCCGACGCGTCGCGTCGAGGTCACCGTCGATCAGGTCCATCGCCTTGACGAGCGAAATGATGATCTGGCGGTGAACGATATCGTGATTGACGTAGCTCGTCATGCCGTTCGGGTCGAGTGCAGCCAGGGCATCGCCGCGGCGCAACGCTTCATTGAAGTAGCGCGTCTCTTTCGTCAGGCGGTACAGCAGGGCCGCCGATTCCAGCTGGCGCACGTTCTGGCCGATCACGTTCGTGATCGTGCCGATGTATGCCTGGCGCGCCGCGCTTGGCGTTGTCGACGTGACCGGCCACTGCGAGTCGGACGGGATGGTATAGGTCGTAACCTGTCTCAGAACATCGTTCGTGAGGCTCGTCAGCGCAGCGCCGCGCTTGGCGCGCATTTCGGGAGACCAGTTGCTGGCCATGACGAAGCCCTGCTCGACTGAACGCGGGTGTGGGCGCGACAGCACGGTGGCGCGCAGCGCGTCGTTTTCCGGCACTTCGAATACCGTCGAGCTGGCGTTGATCACGAACGAACGCGGCGTCGACCAGTCAACCACGTGCGTGGGACGCACGCGCCACGTATAGGTGTTGTTCGGGAAACGCCGGTAAGGCAGATAGAAGTTACGCGACGTCGTGTACGTCGCGTACACGGCGCCGCCAGCCGATACTTCGACGATATAACCGGGGGCGTTGCGGTATTGCGCCCAAGTGAAGGCGGGCGGGTTCTGCCCCTGCACCGCCAGAGACGTCGGGGCCGCACGCACCACCGCCATGTCCGCCGAGAGTGCCCAATCCGCGCGGCTGGGACCTGCCATCAGTGCCAGCACAGCAGTTATGCCGACCCCGATCGCGTGTTTGAAGACCTTCATTCTAACTCCTGTGTTTGGTACGTCGTGACCCGCATGAAGGCGGCGCCAACTGGAACATGCCGCATGGAAACGAGCGACTTCGGACGTAATATACACGGAGCGAACAAAAAAATCGTTGCCACAAGGTAACGAACTGAAACTATTTTTGCGAATGTGTTGAAAACGCCGCAGTTATATAGCGAGGTAATAACGGATTATCAATGATCTTGGCTTCAGTGCATGTCTTGTTATGTCGCTAAAACACATAATAAACCTTCATCAATGCGGGCGCAAATGAAACGCCCTTGCCGTTACTCGATCATCCGAGCAGCAGCCGACTACTCGCGGACTCAAGAACTAAAGGGCGAGTACGATAGTTGCCAGTTGAGCTTAATTGACAGTATGCGGCCAATCTTGGCAATTGCGCGCTTGTATCGGGGGTCAGCCCACGAGACCACCGGGCCATAATGATGGATACCGATAGTCGAGGCAGTAACATCACCGAACATCAATTGTCGTGCGTTCGGTTTGCGCGAATGGTCATAAGGATTGAATGGGTAGAAAGTATCCTCCGCCAACACAAGCGTGCTCTGCGGTGAGTGCAGCGAAATCGCATGCTTCACGATCACTGGCGACGTAGCGAAGATGCGCTTGCGCGACAGATCCTCGTCCATCAGGCGGCGCGCCGTGATCATAACAGGGTCGCCCTTAACACAGGCGATGAAACCCGTAGCGATACTCATCGGAGACTCACGCGCGATCACGCAGTTGTCATGGTCGAGAATACTGTCGAGCGGCTGAATCAGCTCGACATCGGTGTCAAGATAGATGCCGCCATGCTTCGCCAGCACATCGAAGCGGACATAGTCCGCCACAAATGCCCATTTCTTACGAGCAATGGCCTCTTTGCAATACAAATTATCGATATCCGAATTTGATTCAGTCCACAAGCGCAGTTCATAGTCAGGGCAATATTTACGCCAGGACTCGATGCAGCGCTGGTGAATCGCACTCATCTGACCATCGCCGAACCAGCAATAATGAATAATCTTGGGAATCATGGTTGCAAAGTATATTTACTGTTGAGAAGAGTTATTTTAACGGCGGCGACAACGAATACATGCACCAGGAAGGCACTCAACGCGCCAATCAGTCCGAACGCCCAGGTCATCAGCCACAGCAGTCCGAGGTACAGCGCGTTCGTCAGGACCGTAATCAGTGTCGCCCGTTTAAGATTTCCCAGTGCCCAATACAGCGAATGGGTCGTGATGAATCCCCCCGCCACCACTGCACTGAGCAGCAGGACGAAAAACTCGCGCTGATAGTCTTGCAACACCGGAAACAGATAGGGCATCCATAATCCCTTCAGTGCAAAGCATCCGAGTGCCGCCAAGGCGGAGACGCTAAACAGCAGTTTCATGGTTCGCCGCCACAAGGCAAATGCAGCAGGAATATCGCCAGCGTTTACGCGGGCAGCGAACTCCGGGATCGACGTCGAATAGAACGGCGCTGTTGCCATATTGATCAGGCTATAAATGCGCTTCAGGATGGCGAAGACGCCAAGGTTATGCCCAGGCAAGGTGAAGCCGATAATAATGCGGTCGAGCTGTACCACCGGCAGGTCGCAAATGGCCTGCAGCGTACTCCACCGGCCGGCGTCGATCATCTTGCGTTGATTAACGGCACTCGCATCGAGCTGACCTTCCACACCGTCCCGCCAGCGGAAGATCATGTAGAACAGTAACAGGAAGCGTACCAGCTCCGGCAGCACGAACGCGGTCACGAGCATGGAAATCGACGGGCTGAAACGCGCGACGAGCATCAGCAATACAAGTTTGATCAGGTTGGCCAGAAAGCCTGCCATCATCAATACGTTATATTTATTCACCAGGCGGAAGTACGCTGTATGCGTACCCAGCATGGGAAATACCGCTGCCACGGAGAGCAGCAATACCTGGAGGGTGCCGAACTGGCCGAACTGCTTGATGCCGAGCAGCGACAGGGTGGTCAGGACCACGAGCACGACAGCAATACCGACCGATTCGAACGCGAAACTGCGCAGAACGGCGCGACGCAGCTCCACGTGCCCGATCCGATGTCCCGGCAGCGCGATCAACAGGCCTTGCCAGTGCTGGAACGTGCATAGGGTAAAGACCGCGAGCGCGATAGCCTGGACGAGAACCAGCTGACCATACCTCTCCACTCCCATGATTTTCAGCATGATGGGAATCGTAATCACGCTGACCCCTGCCCCTGCTACGTTGAGCAGGAACATCATGGAGCTGTTTTTAACGAGATTACGGAAAGCCGCGTTTGCCGCCGTCATGCCGTTTTCACGGCAGGAACTGCCACCGAGGACGCCGACTTGGCGGCGGGCGTCGCGCTTCTGTCGTGGTAGCGGCAGCATTGCACGATCCAGCCGAGGCTCAGGAAACACAGCAGCTGAACGGTGGGTTCGTCGAGCAGCGCGCGGTTGTAGAACACTGTCGTCAGAAGCAGCCCGAGTACCCCGACTGCCGCATCGACGACGCTGAGCATTGCCGGGCTCGCGTTACCGCGCCGGACGAAGCGAAAGCCCGCGACAATCCCCGTTACGAGGAAAAGAATGTAGCAGAGCAACCCCACCACACCGACATCCCACAATAACGCCGCAACTGCCGTTGAGGCAATACCCAGCGGCCGGTAGCGCATCGCCACTACGCCGAACCCTGTCGAGGCGCTCGAGGCGCTGGCGCCGGGTCCGTACCCGATCAGCCGCTCTTTCGTTGCCGATACGCTGTCGCGATACCACAGCATCATCGTGGCGCCCCGGCTCACCTCGCCCGTCCGGTAATCAATGTTGTTCGGATCGATAGCATAGCCGGAGATATAGTCGAGCTTGTCAGACAGACTCTCGGCGTGGCTCGCGCCGGCTTTCCAGTACATGGCCTTGTAGGCCGCATAAGTACCCGCGGTAAAAGCAATCACCAGGCACGAAAACATGACAAACGCCACGACGTTACGCAGCACGCGACGCCGCAGGATCCACAGCACGCCCACGGGGAGCCAGACCAGCGCCGCCTTCACCTCGCCGAGCAGGATCACGGCGAGTACGCACGTCGTGACGCCAACAAGGACCGACGTGCTCGTCAGCCCTCTTGACCAGCGGGCCATGACGAACATCAGCGTCGCAAGGGCAAACAGGACCAGCACCGCACTCATGCCGCTACCAAACGTGCCGGAAATGGCATCCCAGCCCAGCGGGCTCACCAGGATGAAATGCTGATATGCCACCACCGGCACCTGCAGCACCGTGATCGCCACAAGAATCCACCACAGACGCGTGACGCGCTCTTCCTGCCAGTTGAACCAGTAAAACGCGAACAGAACGCCGAACATCGGCAATGTGAAGCGTACAGTCGAAATGATCTGGATTGGCGTGGCGTCGCCGAGGGCCAGACTGAAGAAGTAGCACAGCAGATACAGCGACGCCGCGGCGATGACGGTCCCCGCTCCAGGGAACTGGCGCGAAGGCGCGGGAGTGCTGTCGCGCCGGTTCGTCAGCTCAAGAACGGCGCGAATGAAGAACAGTCCGCACAGCATCGTTGCCAGCCAGGTCGCCAGACGCATGTTGAATGCATTTTCGGCTGTTCCCTGGATCACGAACACCGTCACCAGCAGGAGCGGCATCAATACCCGGGTATTGATGAGGAACAGGAGAGGCAGAAACAGCAGCATCCCCGACAGCGCAACCGTCAGCTGCACGGCGCCCAGGCCGACGACTGCGCCCATCAGGAGCGCAATGAAGATAGCACCCAGTACCATCATTGCCGCCGACGCCTTTGGCGCCTTGAAGCGGGCACCAGCAGATGTGCCCGGTCGCAGCCTGCCGGGCAGGTGCAGCTTTTGTAGCAAAGAACTCATAGGGAATACTTAGTTGCCTGTTCCGCTGAAATGAACCCGCGAAGCCGGTGGCAACGCATCCATCAGCTGAGCGACGAACCGCTCCTGCAGACGGTATCCCGCCTCCTTGTCCGCGGTGACGTTAGAGACGCGCATTAAAGTTGCGTCGGGAATCAGCCCGCGCACGGCATAGGCGAGCTTCTCTTTCTTTGCTTCCCACGACGTTGGTACGGCCCGATCGCCCACAACCACCCAGTAAGTGATCGGTTCGATGCGCGAGTTCAGGGTGGCCATCGTGCGGGCGACCGGAATCTTGCCCGCGCCTGTCGTCAGCTGACCATGTACCGTCTGCTCCACCGCGAAGCCCTGGCCACCGTAGCAGCCTTCAGGGAAGTGAACCGAAAGGTTGTCGCGCTGGTCGGTACCATACGCAATCGACAGCATGATGCGCTCGCCGCTGCTGTTGACGTACGTACGCGACAGAGTTTCTGCATAAATCTTGTTCAGCTCAGCGACGGTGGTCGGATTCACCACCGCAGCCACCTGCGCCTTGTCGACCTGCCAGTCGCCGAAGCGCTCCGGAATACTCTGCGCCAGCACGATGGGCGGACGCGAATCGGACAGCTTGACCGTCGGCGTGATGGCCACGGTCGCCCAGGCGGACAGCAACATCGTGCCGCCCAGTACCCAGCTGGTAATCGTCGACCGCTTCATCGCATTTCCTTTTTCTGACGATA